>OIZP01000010.1_pt1 | contig 187326 bp, 260 predicted proteins | sample 1588531 | NCBI WGS metagenome assembly OIZP01 (sample SAMN03283283) | human gut metagenome | biome: human-associated habitat; material: feces | host: Homo sapiens | place: Peru | collected 2012
GTTGCTCAAGCAGTACTTTACGGAAGGCATTCCGAAGAAAGTTATAATCAAAATGAATCCCCGCACCGCCGGCCCACACTCCCGGCCCACACCGCTCTACCCAAATAGCTCAAAATCGCTCAAAGTAAGTTTCCTTGCAGTTAAGTTAATTTTGCTGTCCGATGCAACTGTGAAATACACATCGGGTAGTAAGGCATCCTGATGGGTGAATAAGGATTTGGCAGGAGATTTACGGAGACTCTTGAATACGCCGTCACCGGAAAGTTTTGAAACAGCTTCCTTGTAAGTCCAGATACGGCAAAAGTCAGCCTCCGGAGCATCCGAAGACCGGATTGTATTCAATTCACCGGGAGAACAGATTTTGGCAAGCATTGAAGCAGGGACTCTGCGGACGGTTTCCACATCGATACCCACAGGGGATGAATCAAAAATACACATGACGGCTTTGCTGCAATGACTGATGTTGAAATAAATTTCAGGATGGCTTTTCAGGTAGGGTTTGCCATCCGATGAAATATCAAAATCAGGAGTGTCTGTCAGGCTGTATTCATTGCGGTAGCCGTACAGGAAAAGAAGGTATGCAATTACGCAGGCAAGCCTGTCCTCAGGAAACTTATACTTTAGAGCACGCTTTAACCGCTCAGGTGGAAGAAGAGACATTAAACTGTCAAGCTGTCCTTTTGTTATATTTTTTAAATCCGTAAAATAATAAAGCATAACCTGTCCTTTTTAATAAAAAAATACTGTAATCAGTATAAATATTTTATTTTTTTATTGCAACTTAATTTTACTTTGATATAATGTTATAGAAAACGGGGTGCCCTTGGAGGCTGAGATTATACCCATAACCTGATTTGGATAATGCCAACGTAGGGAGATATTTTGTTTTGACAGACAGACACTATCCTTATGTAGTTCTGTCTTTTATTTTACGGAAAGGTAAGCAAAGATATGAGAGAATATACAACACAGATGGATGCTGCTAGAAAAGGGATTGCAACGCCACAGATGAAAATTGTGGCAGAAAAAGAAAAAATGCAGCTTGAAGAGCTTATGGGATATATGGCAGAAGGTAAAGTTGTAATACCTGCCAATATTAACCATCAGTGTATCAATCCCGAAGGCGTAGGAAGTATGTTAAGAACCAAGATAAACGTCAACCTCGGCGTGTCAAGGGATTGCAAGGATTATGACATAGAGCTTCAGAAAGTAATGAGTGCCGTCAACATGGGAGCAGAGGCAATAATGGATTTGTCAAGCCATGGCAATACAGAGCCTTTCCGTAAAAAACTTACATCGGAATGTCCTGCAATGATAGGAACGGTGCCCGTTTATGACAGCGTAATCCATTACCAGAGGGATTTGTCCACACTAACAGCGGAAGATTTTATAGATGTTGTAAGACTTCATGCCCAAAACGGTGTGGATTTTGTGACACTCCATTGCGGAATAACAAGAAAAACAATCGACCAGATTAAGAATCATAAACGTAAAATGAATATCGTAAGCAGGGGCGGAAGCCTTGTATTTGCATGGATGAGCATGACAGGTAATGAAAATCCGTTTTACGAATATTATGATGAGATTCTTGATATTTGTGAAAAATATGATGTGACAATTTCATTGGGAGATGCGTGCAGACCGGGTTGTCTTGCAGATGCAACGGATGTATGCCAGATTGAAGAACTTGTAAGACTTGGTGAACTTACAAAGAGAGCATGGGAGCATAATGTGCAGGTTATGGTTGAAGGACCGGGACACGTTCCTCTTGACCAGATTGCAGCCAATATGCAGGTTCAGAAGACGATATGTATGGGAGCTCCTTTTTATGTACTTGGACCTCTTGTAACGGATATTGCACCGGGTTATGACCATATAACCGCGGCAATCGGAGGAGCTGTCGCAGCTATGAATGGAGCCGCATTTTTATGCTATGTAACACCTGCGGAGCATCTTGCACTTCCTAACGTGGAGGATGTAAAACAGGGCATTATTGCCTCTAAGATAGCAGCACATGCGGCAGATATAGCCAAGGGAATTAAGGGCGCAAGGGATATTGATGATAAAATGGCAGACGCAAGGCGTGTTCTTGACTGGGATGCTCAGTTTGAATGTGCGATAGACGGGGAAACGGCAAAAGCAATCAGAGACAGCCGTAAACCGGAGGATGACCACAGCGACACCTGCAGCATGTGCGGAAAGTTCTGTGCGGTAAGAAGCATGAATAAAGCACTTAACGGTGAATATATTGATATATTGTAGGGAAATAAAATGAATCGGAATAATCTTTTACTCTATCTTATAACGGACAGAGAAGCTGCCGGAGGCAGAAATCTTTGCGAATGTGTAAAAGCAGCGTTAGACGGCGGAGTGACAATGGTACAGCTTCGTGAGAAAAATATGGAATACGAAGAACTGAAAAAAGAAGCTTTTGAGATAAAAAAACTGTGTCATGAATACAAGGTCCCTTTTATCATTAACGATAATGTAAGACTGGCGCTTGAAACCGATGCGGACGGAGTCCACCTCGGACAGTCTGATATGGGAATTGAAGAGGCAAGACGGATTCTCGGGAAAAATAAAATAATAGGCGCAACTGCAAAGACAGTTGAGCAGGCGAAGGCTGCCATGGAACAGGGAGCCGATTATCTTGGAAGCGGGGCGGTATTTGGCAGCAGTACCAAAAAAGATGCAGTAACAATGTCTTTTGATATGTTGAAAAATATATGCAGGAGTGTTGCAATTCCCGTTGTGGCAATCGGAGGAATTAACCTTTCAAATGTTTCAAAACTTGCCAAAACAGGAATAAAAGGTGTGGCGGTAATTTCCGGAATCCTTACAGAAACGGATATTTGCGGTACATCAGAAGAATTTTGCAGAATATTAAAAAATATATAAAACACAGCGGCATGCCGGGGGCACCACTTTATGTCGCTATACAAAATTAATGCATGGAGGTAAATACTGATATGAAAACAGCATTAACAATCGCAGGCAGTGATTCCTGCGGAGGCGCCGGAATACAGGCAGATATTAAGACTATGACGGTAAACGGTGTATATGCCATGAGTGCCGTTACAGCTCTTACAGCCCAGAATACAACCGGCGTAAAAGATATTATGGAGGTGAGCAGCAGCTTTTTAAAAGAACAGCTGGAATGTATTTTCACGGATATCTACCCTGATTCAGTCAAAATCGGTATGATTGCCTCAAAGGAACTTATTAAAACAGTAAAGGACGCTCTTATAAAATACAAAGCAAAGAATATTGTTCTTGATCCTGTAATGGTAGCCACAAGCGGGGCAAAACTGATTAGCGACGACGCAATCGATACATTAAAAAAAGAATTATTACCTATAGCTGCGGTTGTGACACCTAATATTCCGGAGGCGGAAGTCCTTTCCGGAATGAAAATTTCCTCAAAAGAGGATATGGAGGCGGCGGCAGTAAGAATATTGGAAGAAAATCACTGTGCGGTCCTGCTCAAAGGAGGCCATAATCTCAATGATGCCAATGACCTTTTAGCAGACGGCAAAAACATCACATGGTTTCAGGGAAAAAGAATTGATAATCCCAACACACACGGAACGGGATGCACCCTTTCCTCTGCGATTGCAGCCAATCTTGCAAAAGGTTTTTCTCTTGTAGATTCTGTAAAGAAAGCAAAAGAGTATATATCGGGAGCACTTAATGCCATGCTTGACCTTGGCAAAGGGAGCGGACCGATGAACCATGGGTTTATGATAAAATAAAATATTCCGGATTCTTAAAGGTAATGGGAAGAAGGAAAAATGGAAAAAATTAAATTAAAGAAACTTGTATTAACCGCAGTTTTTGCTGCCGTGGCAGTTGTGGGCTCATTATTTTCATTCCCTGTTTTTGGGTCAAAATGTGCACCTGTACAGCACCTTATAAATGTGCTTTGTGCCGTTATTCTCGGACCGGGATATGGCGTTGCTGCTGCATTCGTATCAAGCCTTATAAGAAATCTTCTGGGGTTAGGAACCTTGCTTGCATTCCCGGGAAGTATGTGCGGAGCACTTTTAGCAGGACTTTTGTATCATTATATAAAGAAATTACCTGCGGCTTATATAGGAGAGGTATTCGGAACCGCCGTTATAGGCGGGATGTTGTCATATCCAGTGGCAGCTTTTATAATGGGTAGTAAGGGTGCGGCTTTGTTCACATTTGTTGTACCTTTTCTTATAAGTACGGCGGGAGGAACTTTGTTAGCAGTATTAATAACCGTACCGCTTAAACAGACAGGTGTACTGGATAAAATAAAGAGTGAACTGAACTCTTAGGAGGATTTATTATGGCATGGGCTGATATTTTTTCAAAAATTGCTGAAAAGAAACCGATAATACATTGCATAACCAATATTGTGACAGTCAATGACTGCGCCAATGTCCTGTTGGCGATAGGAGCGTCACCTGTAATGGCGCATCATGAGATGGAGGTTAAAGAAATAACTTCCGGAAGTGATGCACTGGTGTGCAATATGGGTGCGATTGAGAATTTTGAAGCAATGCTGATTGCAGGAAGAAAAGCGAATTCGCTGGGACATCCCGTGGTGATAGACCCGGTGGGTGTTGCATCTTCTTCCTACAGACGCAGCCTGTGCCTGAAACTTATAGAAGAATGTCATCCCACATGTATAAGGGGCAATGTTTCGGAAATTAAGGCACTTGCACTGGATGAAACAATATCTAAAGGCGTGGATGCAAAAAATGGGGAAAGCATATCCGATGATATGTTAAAAAAACTGGCAAAAAAATATAATACAATTATTGTAGTTTCGGGAGAAACAGACCTTGTAAGCGATGGGGAAAGCATTTATGAGGTTCACGGTGGAACACCGTTTTTTAAGGGAATAACAGGAGGCGGCTGCATGTCAACTGTAATAATTGCAGGATTTCTTGCAATTGAAAGAAATGTTGAAAGCGTTGCAGCAGCAGTCAGAACAGTTAATTATGTGGGAGAAAACGCGGCGAAAGCTACAGTAAACGGAGCAGGTGGTTCAATGACTTTTAAAAATGAATTTATTAATCTTTTAAGCATTCTTGCCAATCCGTCCTTCAAATCAAGAAAAAAAAGAAGATAAATTTGATTTTATTTATATTAAGAGGTATAATATTACATAAGGCTATGTAAATATTCCGGCAGGAGGTATTATTGAATGAGCGAATGTAATTCTGGCTGTGAAGAATGTAAGAGTAGAGAAAGTTGCGGAATTCGTAAGGCTCCTCTTAATAAAGAGAGTTCAATTCATAAGATTATCGGCATAATAAGCGGTAAAGGCGGCGTTGGCAAATCTACGGTAACAGCGCTCATTGCCAGAAGGCTGGCTTCAATGGGATACAGCGTCGGAATAATGGATGCTGATGTAACGGGACCTTCGGTTCCGGCAATGTTTGGTATCCACGGCAAGGTATTATCTGATGAAAATGGTATATATCCTATGGTATCACAGGAGGGCATAAAGATTATTTCAATGAATCTTTTGCTTGACAGTGAAGAGACCCCGGTCATATACAGAGGACCGGTTGTGGCCTCAATTATCAAACAGTTTTACAGTGATGTAATATGGGGCAGTCTTGATTATCTGCTTATAGATATGCCGCCGGGAACAGGAGATGTTCCGCTTACGGTATACCAGTCAATTCCTATAGACGGAGTGGTTATGGTTACATCTCCGCAGAATCTTGTTAAAATGATAGTTATGAAAGCTGTTAATATGGCATCGAAGATGTCAGTTCCTTTACTGGGAATTATTGAAAACTATAGTTATTTTAAGTGTGAAGACTGTGACAGAATATATGAAATATTCGGAAAAAGCACAGCTGCAAAGCTCGCTAAGGAGCTTAATACCACGGTTATTGCAAGGATTCCCATTATCCCTGAAGTGGCACAGTGTGAAGATAAAGGAATTCCGGTCACACAGGATATTGATATGGACCTTTCAAATTTATTATAAGGAAGATATATGAAAAAAGAACGAACAGGAAGTCTTATATGGAGACTTATTTATCCGCTTCTTATTTTTTTAGGAGTGGAATTGATTATAGAACTGGGTGCAACCATAGTATATTTTGCGGTTAAGATGCAAAGCGGTGCATTTGAGAATCTGAGTGAACAGGGAATAGTTGACGCAGCTACAGCATTTCTTACAGGGAAAGCATTGTATTTTACCCTTATAAGAGGTGTTGTTCTTATTCCGCTTTATCTTTGGATAATGAAAGTGGATACGAGACTTGACGTATACTATGAGAGAGATTTTAAATATACGGATTACCGTAAGACATGGCTTATTCTGCTTGTACCTGCAGGAATATGTGCGGCTATAGGTTTTAACGGACTTGTTTCGCTATCCGGAATTGAGAAATTTTCCAAAGCATATCAGGCTGTAGAGAAAATTACTTATTCAGGTAATCTTTTTGTACAGATAATGGCATCTGCAATAGCGGCACCGATAGTAGAAGAGCTCTTATTCCGGGGACTTATTTTTAAACGTCTGAGGAATGTAACACCTGCAGTATGGGCGATGGTTATATCTGGTCTGGTATTTGGAATTATTCACGGCAATCTTGTGCAGTTTGTGTATGCATTCCCAATCGGAGTGATACTTGCTTTTATTTATGAGATTTTCAAGACGATATGGGCACCGGTAATTTTCCATGTTTCGGCAAATTTCATATCTGTTATGCTTACCAATTTCCTTCCCGGAGTAGAATTTAATCTTACGGTGGGATTGTTGGCACTCGTATCTGTTGTGACACTTGCCATATTGTTTGTTATCTTATTCGTCATTGACAATAAGGTTAAACGTACTAAAATATAAAAAAATCAAATCTTTTGTTGGAGAGAGGTTATTATGAAAAAAATACTTTCAATAGCAGTTCCTTGTTATAATTCAGAAGCATATATGAAAAGATGCATAGAATCCCTGCTTGTGGGCGGTGAGGATGTAGAAATTATCATAGTAGATGACGGTTCTACAGACAGAACTGCAGAAATTGCTGATAATTACGAAAAGAAATATCCAAGAATATGTAAAGTAATACATCAGGAAAACGGCGGGCACGGAGAAGCTGTCAATACAGGTCTTAAGAACGCAGCAGGATATTTTTTCAAGGTAGTTGACAGTGACGACAGGGTCGGCAGGGAAGCATATCTTAAACTGCTTGATATTATGCGCAAGGCTATTCTTGAAGAACATCCTCTTGATATGCTTATATCCAATTATGTATACGATAAAGCAGGTGTTAAGCGTAAGAAAGTTATGAGATATACAAGCATTCTTCCTACGGATACATATTTTACATGGGAAGATATGGGACATTTCAGACAGGACCAGTACATAATAATGCATTCTGTAATTTATAGGACGGAGTTACTGAGAGAGTGTGGACTTGTACTTCCAAAACATACTTTCTATGTGGATAATATTTTTGTTTTTCAGCCATTCCCTTATGTCAAAAGCATGTATTATGCGGATGTTAATTTTTACTGGTACTTTATCGGAAGGGATGACCAGTCCGTACATGAAAATGTCATGATTAAAAGAATAGACCAACAGTTAAGGGTCAACAGACTTCTTATTGATTATTATAATCCGGATATTATTGAAAGCAGTAAATGCAGGAAGTATATGCAGCATTATCTTGAAATAATAACGGCAATTTCTTCAGTAATGTGTTATCTTTCCAAAAAGGAAGAGAATTATGAGAAGAAAAAAGATTTATGGAAATATCTTAAGAGCTCTCATCCTGAGACCTACAGAAAACTTAAGAGAAATCCTATGGGATTTTTTATAAATATTCCGGGAAGAACAGGAAGGTTACTTACAACGGGAATATATAGAATTGTTAAGAAGATTTTTAATTTTAACTAAATATATACTTAAAAATGCACATCCTTTGCCGGTGCCGGTATCGGATGTGCATTATTTTTTACTGGATTTTTTTGAAAAATTTTGTTTTGTATGTTATCGGATAAATGATTGCGGCAAGAACTATTGCAGCCAATACGTCATATACTGAATGCTGTTTTAAGAAAACCGTTGATACGCATATTAATAAGCCCCAGATTGCTGTTATGATGCATACTTTTTTCTTATGTCTGCCGAAGGTCTTTGAATTGAATACAGCGAATTCTATAACCAAAGTATTATATACATGCAGACTTGGCAGGACATTGGTCGGAGTGTCGGCTTTATGCAGTAATTTTACAAGGTCTGTACAGAAATTGTCGCGGGGAAAAGTCTCCGGTCTGAAATCGGCAAGCCCGTTAGGAAATACAAAGTATATAATTACGGCAATTGACATGCCGATTATAAGGGCAGCCCCCATTCTTACACACTCACCCTGGGAACGTATGAAAAAGTAAATGATAAAAAATGCCATAAAGATGAACCATGAATAGTATGGAATAATGAAATATTCCACAAACGGAATATGATCATCTAAGGCACAATGGATTGCATGAAATCCGGTTTCTTCGGTAACATGTCTTTCCAGATAAAGAAAACATGGCATATATATAAAAGTATAAAGAGCCAGTAATCCATGCCACCATTTTTTGAAAAATGCTTTCATTACGTCTGTCCTTTCATATGTAAAATAAACTTAGCTATTATAACATATTAATTTGGAAAAATCCAATAACTAAATTCAGTTTACAAAAAATAATTAAAGGGGTAAAATATAATAAATATAGCTTTACGGAGGATATTATTTTGAGACTTGTAGTTCGTGATTTAAAGAAGAAATATGGCGATAAGACTATACTTGATGGTGCATCATTTTCGTTTTCCCATGGTATTTCATACGGAATAGTAGGAAATAAAGATGACGGCAAGACTACATTCCTCAAGTGTATATGCGGGGAAACGGGCATAGATTCAGGATATATCCGTATTGAAGCTGATTGGAAAGAGCATAGAACAAAGTACAGCGATTTCGGAATCGTTGCGGATTCTGCGGTTGTTCCGGAATATATGACAGGTTATGAATTTTTTGATTATCTTATAGAAATACACCCTCTTTGTGTAACAGAAGGCAAAACGGCTGATGATTATTTTGATATGGTCGGGCTTAATGTTGCGAAGAGAAACAACCTTATAAAAGAATATTCTTATAATGAAAAACGTAAGATACAGGTATTGGCTGTTATTTTGTTAAAACCGTCCGTTATAATATTTGATGAGCCGGTTAAGAACAGCAATAAGAGACGCATTAACAGAATGAAAGCAATTATAGATGACCTTAAAAAAGATCGTATTGTTATTGTTGCGACGGAAAATCCTGATATAGCTGAGGCATTCTGTGATGAATTTTTATGCTTTGAGGACGGACACATTCTGTCATTACCGGCAGAGGATGTCAGAACCGTTCTAAGTGGAAGTGAGGAAACCGGTAATGATTAAAGAATATCTCCAATGTATCAGGATAGAAGCTGTAAGACATGCGAATATGCTTGGAAATATTATAGCAGATCTGCCTTTTTATAAAGAAAAAGAAAACGAGAGCAGGGAAAAGGCAAGCTTGTTTGTCACCGGTGAACTCTTGTTTTTCTTATGGAAAATTATAAAAATTTATGCTTATGTAATGGTATTTATGTATGTACCAAAGCTGGTTTTTTCAAAAATTACGACAGTGGGAACTTCCGGTTTTTCAACGGAAGACTGCTTTGTGTTTTTTACACTGGTTCTTACCTGCGTGATAGGTTCGATTATACATTCGGGCATTTTTGATGTTAATAAAGATTCTTATTGTACATTAAAAATATTAAGAGTCAGACCTGTGATATATTTCAGGGTGAAATTTATATACAGGCTTGTTACGGAACTGCTTGGATTCTGGAGCGCATTTACGATTCTTGGCATGAATTATGTTAAAGCTTTTTACCTTGTGATTATTATATGCCTGTCAAGGAGTGTCGGGGAATGCATTAACATACTTATCTTTAAGATGACCGGTAAGAGGTTTGCAGACCATAAAGGCGCATTTCTCCTGCTTATGTTAGCCGGATTGTTTGTGGCATATTTTGTCCCTTATGTAAGAGGCTGCGTTCCCGCTGCATATATAAGAATCTTTGATTCTATATGGGTGGCTGCAATACTTGGAACCGGAAGTGTTTTTACATATTATGTATGGACCTACAGAAATTACGAAAAGATTATATCAAGAGTATATACGGAAGAACAGTTTGATGAAACAGAAGATGGAGAAAAAGACTGGATATCTTATAATTCCAATGAAGGAATGAAATCCTATACCGGAGATAAGAGACTTTTTCATCTTTATTTTAAAAGAACATCGGGAAAAGCAATATATAATAATATGATTAAAGTTATAATTATAGCAATTTTCTTTGTACTTGGCGTTCTTGCTGTTGAAATGGGCAACAAGGATGCTGTCGGGACAGTTATATCGTATTCATTGCCTTTGCTTGCTTTAGTTATGTATTGCCTTTGCAATTGTTCCGGGTATTGCAGGGATTTGTTTACAAATTGCGATATACATATATTGAGAAAGGACAACACGGGAGAGGGACTTGCCGGTAATTTTATATTCTGTCTTTATAATATTTTAAAAATAAATGCGGTTCCTATAATAGCACTGGCTGCTTCTTATTTTATTCTGGGATGTATATGTCAGGTGTATGTGATTACCGCACAGATTATTATATGCATTGTTTTTATGGGACTGTTTTTTTCAATATTTGGATTATTTACATATTATATGTTCCAGCCTTATAATGCAGACGGAACAGTAAGAAGTTTCAGATATTATATGCCATCACTTTTGATGTATGCACTCTGCTATGGATGTATTTTTGTAAGGGCAGACAGTATTATATTTGTTGTTGCGTCCGGGATCCTGGCTTCGGTTATGGTTATAATGTCATTAAATCTTGTCTATAGGATATCGGACAGGACCTTTGTATTAAATAAGTAAATCAGGAGGTATTATGGTATGCGTAAAAAAATTCTTTTTACAATGGTTTTTGTTGCAATGACTATTTCGCTTACGGCATGTGGGAATAAAACGTCGATTACATTCACCGACCCTACCGAAACATCTGAATCCAACATAACACGTTTTGATAAAAAAATTGCCGGAGAACCTCTTGAAGCTGTGAACTCATTATATGATGCCACCGATATTTATTCAAAGGAAGGATACAGCCTTGTGGACATAGAAGCTTACGGAGACGACGGATTGCTTGTACTATATACAGGTGATGAAGAGTCGGTTTTATCTGCATATAAGATTTCTACAGGTAGTGAAGTGAGCTCTTTAAAGACTGATAAAGCTGTTTCGATGGATACAACATTAAATGTTACAGGCACGGGATTTGTGTATTCGTATGATTATGTCAACGGATATTTCACCTCTTATGATGTTTTGAACGGCAGTTTTGAAAATCTTGTTTTTGATTTAGAAATGGAAAGTTTTGCGGTTTCCGACGGAGGAGACTGTTTATACTGTACAGTGGAAGGCGATAATAATATATACAAATACATTATTAATACGGGTAAAATCGTTTCTGTATATGAATATGATGACGTTTACAAGGATGTACAGGTAGAATATATAGAGAATAACGGAAATTACATAGCTGTTCTTTGCAGTGGAGATAAAGGTTCGTTTTACGAAAGACTTGATATCGGAAATCAGAAAAGAACGATAATCTGTAAGGCAGAAAATGGACTGTATTGTGCGGGAGATGCTTATCTCACGACATCGGGAGAAGAAGATGCTGATGTGTATGTATACAATTTCAGCAGACCGAGACTTAAAGATATTTTTACACTTGATGATGCACATGAAAAGAATAATATGAAATTTTACAGTGGAAGTCCATATCTTCTTACATCGGACGAATATATAGCGGGTACGAAGCTGCGTTTTTACAACGTGGGAAGAGGCGTACTCAGTAACGAGATTGTTATTCCTACGGTTTATAAGGTGCTGGATGCAGATTATCTTGTAGTTGACCAGACGTTATGTATTAAAGCAGTTAATGACAAAAACGAGCGTATGATTCTGCTTTGGGACATAGAAAATATAGGTGAAATAAAAAATTAGATAATTTATAAAAAAAGTGTTGACAAAGTTAAGACTTTGGTAATATAATAGTCAAGCAGGTTGCGAAAAGCACTGCGATATAGATATGAATTTTGGGATCTTAGCTCAGCTGGGAGAGCATCTGCCTTACAAGCAGAGGGTCACAGGTTCGAGCCCTGTAGGTCCCATTTATTCAGATAATTCTATATGGCGGAGTAGCTCAGATGGCTAGAGCACATGGTTCATACCCATGGTGTCAGGGGTTCGACTCCCTTCTCCGCTACTAAGAAGAACCCTTGATTATTAATCAAGGGTTCTTTTCGTTGTAAAATGAAATAAGATGGTTTGTATATATAGAAAGAGGATTTGATATGAGAATTGGAACGGGATATGATGTTCACAGATTAGTACCTGACAGAAAAATGATAATAGGCGGAGTTGAGATACCATACGAATTAGGACTTTTGGGACATTCGGATGCTGATGTTCTCCTGCATGCCATATCAGATGCAATTTTGGGAGCAGCGGCATTAGGAGATATCGGAAAGCATTTTCCTGACAGTGATGAAAGATATAAGGGGGTATCAAGCCTTTATCTTCTGGAAAAAGTCGGAGAGATGTTAGAAGATAATCATTATGTTATAGACAATGTAGACAGCACTATAATAGCACAGAAGCCTAAAATGGCATCGTATATACCGGCTATGAGACAGAATATTGCGGATGCACTTAAGATTGACATAGACAGGGTAAGCGTAAAGGCGACGACTGAAGAGGGACTTGGATTTACCGGAGAGGGACTTGGAATATCAGCCCAGGCGGTGGCAATGATTAGCAAGGTTGAAAATATTGTATATAATGATATTATGAATGACAGAATTGCTGACTGTGAATCCTGTAAGGGATGTTGCAGCAGAAATTCTTAATATTAAGGAGATATCATGAAATTCATAGAATATGTTAAAGAATCCATAGAGGTCATAAAAGACAGGGACCCTGCAATGAAATCCAACAGGGAAGTATTTCTTTATCCTTGTTTCTGGGCTATATGGGAATACAGAAAGGCACACAAATATTACCTCAAAGGTAAATTTTATAAAGCAAGAAAAATCTCGCAGAAGGCTGCAAGAAAGACCGGAATTGAAATACACCCGGGCGCACAGATTGGAAAAGGTCTTTTTATCGATCACGGACATGGTGTTGTAATCGGGGAGACAACTATAATCGGCGACAATGTTACGATTTATCAGGGAGTAACTCTCGGAGGCACAGGCAAGGAACATGGCAAGCGGCACCCTACTATCGGTGATAATGTTATGATAAGTACAGGGGCCAAGATACTCGGTTCATTTACAATAGGTGCAGGTTCCAAGATAGGTGCAGGTTCCGTAGTTCTTGAGGAAGTTCCTCCTAATTCAACAGTTGTGGGAATACCGGGCAGAGTGGTTAAATGTGATGATATAAGGCTTCCTAACAAAGACCTTGATCAGATTCATTTACCGGATCCTGTAAGAGCAGAGCTTGATGACATTCAGAAGCAGTTAAGTAAATTAAAAGAGAAACAGGAGCAATACGATGGAAAATAAAGTATATTTTTTTAATACACTTACAAGAAAAGTTGAGCAGTTTATACCTAATGTTGACGGAAAGGTAGCAATGTATACCTGCGGACCTACAGTATATCATTTTGCACACATAGGAAATTTAAGGTCTTATATTATGGAAGATATTCTTGAAAAAACTTTACGTTATGTAGGCTATGATGTAAAACGTGTAATGAATATTACGGATGTGGGACACCTTACAAGTGATGCCGATACAGGTGAGGACAAGATGCTTAAAGGTGCCAAAAGAGAACATAAGACTGTAATGGAGATTGCTAAATATTATACGGATGCTTTCTTTGATGACTGCCGTAAGCTTAATATTAAAAGACCTGATGTTGTAGAACCTGCGACTAACTGCATTCCTGAATTTATTAATATGGTTAAAGTCCTTCTTGAAAAAGATTATGCTTACATTGCAGGAGGCAACGTATATTTTGACACATCTAAGCTTGATGATTATTATGTTTTTTCAAGCCAGTCGGAAAAAGAACTTATGGTCGGAGTCAGGGATGACGTAAGCGAAGACATTAATAAAAAGAACAAAGCGGACTTTGTACTCTGGTTTACAAAATCCAAATTTGACAATCAGGAACTTAAGTGGGACAGCCCATGGGGTGTAGGATATCCGGGATGGCACATTGAGTGCTCATGCATCAGTATGAAGCACCTCGGCGAATATATGGACATCCACTGCGGCGGCGTAGATAATATTTTTCCACATCATACCAACGAAATCGCCCAGAGTGAGGCATATCTCGGACATAAGTGGTGCAACTATTGGTTCCATGTTCATCATCTTAACGATAAATCGGGAAAGATGAGTAAATCAAAAGGTGAATTCCTTACAGTATCACTTCTTGAGGAAAAAGGTTATAATCCACTTGTATACAGATTGTTCTGCTTACAGTCACACTATCGTAAACCCCTTGAATTTTCTTATGAAGTTCTTGATAATATGACAACGGCATATAATAAACTTATCAAGAAAATTGGGGAACTGAAGGCAGATGGCAGTGTGGATGAAGAAGCATTTGCCGGTTTTAGAAATAAATTTGAAGACGCAATATGCTCAGACCTTAATACATCTTCGGCAATAACCGTTATATATGATGTATTAAGAAGCGATATTAATGATGTGACCAAGCTGGAACTTATAAAGAGTTTTGACGAAGTGCTTTCACTTGATCTCTTAAAGGACCATGGTAATGATAAGGAAAGTTCTGTGGATTCGGAACTTAAAGAATACATTCTTGCAAAGATTGAAGAAAGAAAAGCTGCAAAGAAAGAAAAAGACTTTGCAAAGGCAGATGCAATCCGTGATGAACTTGCGGCAAAAGGCATACAGATAAAGGATACCAGAGAAGGAACTGTATGGGAAATAGTGTGAGGATAGATTAATGTTTGAGGCAATGGAAAAGGCATTTCAGATAGGAGAGGTAAACGTTGCTTTATATTCTCCTCTGACACTTGCCTATATTGGCGACTGCGTATATGAACTGATTATAAGAACCAATCTTGTAACCAGAGGCAATGCACCTGTTAACAAACTTAATAAAAAGGCAAGTAATCTTGCCAAAGCATCAACCCAGGCACGGATTATTGAGTCAATAATGGATATGCTGAGTGAAGATGAAGAAGCGGCATACAAAAGAGGACGTAATGCCCATTCCTGCACCAAAGCCAAGAATGCATCAACCTCCGATTACAGAAAAGCTACCGGATTTGAAGCATTAATCGGCTACCTCTATCTTCAGAAAAAGTTTGACAGGATTATGGAACTTGTAAAAAAAGGATTTCAGGAGGAACATATCTCATGAGATATACAGAATTTACCATTGAAGGAAGAAATGCAGTAATTGAAGCATTCAGATCAGGCAAAACCATTGATAAACTTTACGTGCTTGATGGATGTAAAGATGGACCGGTAATGACAATTATCCGTGAAGCTAAAAAGACAGACACAATAATCAGATATGTTGACAGGGAAATTCTTGACAGATTATCAAAGACGGGTCATCATCAGGGAGTTGTAGCCAATGCGGCAGCATATGATTATGCGGAAGTGGAAGATATTCTGAATGCCGCAAGAGAAAAAGGTGAACCACCGTTTGTTTTTATACTTGATGGAATAGAAGACCCTCATAACCTTGGAGCAATAATAAGAACAGCGAACCTTGCAGGAGCACATGGTGTAATTATTCCCAAAAGACGTGCGGTAGGTCTTACGGCAACTGTTGCAAAGACCAGTGCGGGAGCACTTAATTATACTCCTGTTGCCAAGGTTACCAATCTTTCCGCTACAATAGAGGAACTCAAAAAAGAAGGATTATGGTTTGTATGTGCCGATATGGGCGGCGAGACTATGTATAACTTAAATCTTACGGGACCGATAGGACTTGTAATCGGGAACGAAGGAGAAGGCGTCAGCAGACTTGTAAAAGAAAAATGCGATTATGTTGCGTCAATCCCTATGAAGGGTAACATTGATTCGCTTAATGCATCGGTTGCAGCAGGCGTTCTTGCTTATGAAATAGTCAGACAGAGGATGTAATATATGGCAATTACTGATACTTACAAATTACTTTCTGATGAAGAACTTGTGGCAAAATATCATTCAGGTGATGAAAAAGCTGCAGATTATCTTATTGAAAAATATAAAAATCTTGTAAGAAAAAATGTGCGTTCATATTATCTTGCAGGTGCCGATAATGAAGATTTGCTCCAGGAGGGCATGCTTGGCCTTTTTAAGGCAATAAGGGACTATAATCCGGATAGAGACGCATTGTTCATGACATTTGCTTCGTTATGCGTATCAAGGCATATAAGGTCCACAATTACAAGATATAACAGAAAGAAAAATGGACCACTCAATTGTTATGTTTCTTTTGAAGAGACAATTAATGATAATGGATCCGATGAGGATATTAAGCTTGTAGATACGTTAGTAGATGGCAGTATGAAAAATCCTGAAGAGATGATTATAGCGAAAGAACAGGTAATTAAGATTCAGACCTGTATGGATAATGACCTCAGTAAATTTGAAAAAAATGTAGTTGAACTTTACATAGAAGGCCTTAGTTATGCTGAAATCGGGGAAAGATTGCAAAAACCTGTTAAGTCAATAGATAATGCCATACAGAGAATAAGAAATAAAATTTTAAAAAATTGTTGAATATATTCTGCAAATATGGTACATTTGTTCATGAACTTGCTACTATGGCTCAGGAGGTAGAGCGTCGCCTTGGTAAGGAAAACATTAGACCACGTTGAAACGCTCATAAATCCTAATAAAATCAGTGATACAATAAAAAATCTACCACAGTTTCTACCACAACCAGAAAACAATTTGACAAATATAATATTATTTTGTATACTTGCAAAGTAATGATATATTATTTATGCTACTATAGCACAGGAGGTAGTGCGCATCCTTGGTAAGGATGAGGTCACGAGTTCAAGTCTCGTTAGTAGCTTTGTAAAATAATAAAAAACATTTCATACACATTTACCAAGAAAAAACGTAAAAAAATGGGAGACACCAATAATAAGTGTCTCCCATTTTTTATTTATTCTTCTTAACATTCGATTCAATAGTTGTTGACAACCAAATTGAAAAATCGCCGTATATTTCTTCAACGGCTTTTTTGCCGTCTTCTGTTATAAGTTTTGTAGCAATATCAATAGCTTTCTCTTTAGCTATAACCTGAGCTTCTTTTGTAAATTCACCAGTATTTTTCAAAGCATCAACATATGTCTGTGATACATCTAATACTGCTTTTGTAACTACCTCAGTAGCAGCATTAATATATTTTGTAAGTTTAGTGTTCTTTATCTTTGATGAAAGTTCACTAATTTTACTTTTTAATAAAACACAAAGAAATGTAGCAACTGCTGTGCCACATCCTGTTACAAGTATGTATAATAATTTCACTAAAATATCTTTCATTATATTTTTTTCCTTTCTGTTAATTATCAGTTGCATTTAATACAGTAGTAACAATAGTTGTCATATCTAATTTATCCTTAATATTATCTGGCATGGTATTTAACATTGCCATAGGCAATTGAATTTTGTGATCCGATTTACACATTATATAATATGCAGTTGAAGATATGCCTAGTTGTCCAATCCACGCTGTTAATATTATTGTGAGATTAGTCAAGTCATAAGGATATATTATAGAAATTTGACAACCCGTTTCGATAATGGTTTTTTGTATATTTGATACATAAATGTAATTTTTAATACTACATATAATAAGAAATATAACAATCAACAAAGCGATTAAATAATCTGCAATAAGTATTTTTTTAGAAAATTCTTTTTTCTTTTTCATATTTATTCCTCCTGATTTTCAACAGGTAAACTCATTACTTCAGGATATAATTTTTGATGATATATATCATCACCACCACATTTTTCATATCTTTTACCACATTCAACAAATGTTTTTAATCCACTTAAAGTCACATATCCATTTTTCATAAAAGTTTCATGTAATCTATATAAAGTAGAACGATACGAAGCAACAATATCGCTTTTTCGTTCCTCTTCATTTTTTATAATGGTTACTTTTATGTCGTTAATACTGTTGCATAATTCATTTAATTTTTCATATTGTTTTTCATCATGTTGTTCTAATTTATTTACTCGTTTTTCAAAATTTTCTCTTTCTATAATTCTTTTTGTTTTTACTCCAAATTTTTCAAAAAGATATGAAATTACAGAAATTATTTCTTTTATTGCAAACAATAGAACAAGTACAACAAATATTACAGTTGTCCAACTTGCAGAATTTTTAAATAATTCTTGTATTGCATTCATGTTTTTCCCCTTTTTAAAAAGGTTGGATATTCAATCCAACCTTAATTAATCAAGCTGCTTACCATTTTTATCATAAATATGGTATCCTTTTGTTTTGTTTCTTGACCATTCATTGTAAGCTAAAGTAAAAGAATGGAATGAACCTTTGCTTGATTTCTCATTGGTAAATGAAGTCCTGACTCTGTAATAATCATTACTTGAATTTGCATATGCGGAATAACTATAAGGGACAAGTTCTCTTTTAACAACTATCTGTTTAGTATTCGTCAACTTGACATTATCGACATAAGCCTCTACATTATATGTACCATTTAATAATGAAACAGGACATGTATCGCTAAATCCCACCTTGTCTGTTGGATAACCTGCCTCCAACACATCTATTCTCGGCTGGTTAGCCTTTAAATTATAAAGGTAAAAATTCCAATTACTATTAAAAATTCTAATTTTAACATTCTGACTTCCTCCATAAGCCCAGCCAGAAATAAAGATCTTATCATTACCATCCATTTTTGCAACGTCAAGATAACCAACAATAGAGGTAGCACAATTATTACCTGGTAAGTCTGAGTTGATAAATGGTTCAGGATTCAACCACTCAAACTTTGTATTATCATGTAAAGCTATCATTGGATTATTAATCTTATATTTTCTGACTTCAAAATGAACGTGTGCTCCATAGCTATAACCTGTGTTTCCCATATATCCTATAACAGTTCCTTTAGTTACTTTCTGCCCCTGTTTAACCGCCACACTTGCTAAATGGGCATATAACGTTACATAGTTATCCTTATGCTGGATCATAACATAATTTCCATAGCCCATTCCTTCTGGATCATGGACACAGTTCGTTCCTGTCATCCTATCCATGACCTTGATAACTGTTCCGTCAGTATGTGCGATAATGCTATCACACTGATTGGTTTTCTTTACAACGTCAACACCGATAGCCCATCCATTTCCCGAATGAACCTTATCATAGTGCTGTCGATAAGACTGCGTAATCTGATTTTCTCCTGTCTTTAAAATTCTTGATCTTGACATAATTAAGTCTCCTTTCCTTTGCTTTATGCTCATGCGATATCTACAGAACCAAATTCTTTAATGTAAGCGTCTACGTCTTTAATTCCGAGATATTCCTTGACTTCTTCAATTCCCATAGGTTGTATTCCCTCACTCGAAGTTCTGAAATACGCCTTATTCTTGGTTTATATAAGGCTTCCATATTCCCTATGTAAACAACTTCTGATGTTGTTGTATCGTATAACTTTTCATTGATTATTGCTTTCATTGCTTCGCCTTTCTAACCAATTTTGAATATCGAGACACTATAGGTCCTATAACCAGGAACAGTAACAGTTGAGCTAGCGTCTTGGCTTTTTGCTACTAATTCAAAATTAAAACTTTGCTCACCACTAACACCAAAATTATGTACTGCAAGCACTCTTTCATAAGTGGTTGAATTTGTACGTGCAGTCACAAGTGCATTGCCGTTGGCTAATAATTCAATACGGCTAGTGCCAGTATTTGTTGATATTACTGCCGAAATAATCGCAATGTAAAACCCGTGAGTAAGAGTTGCGCTATCTTTCCAAAGCGATACTGAACTACCTGTTTTTGACGCTCCTGCGCCATAATTATTAATACTGAAAATAGACTTGCCTCTTATTTGAGTAGTTGTATCTTTTAACCCTTGTAAGCTCACTTGCTTGTCCGTTCCATAATTAGCTATAACGTCACCAAATGATTTAACAGTGGTGGCTGTAAATGTATTATTAACATACATTGGTTTGGTAAAAGAAATGTCATCAAGATCTGTATTTATATTTAGCGTATTTGTTGTACCATCTGCACTACTTCCGCTAACCTTGAGTATGTCGGCTGTATTTCTCTTTCCTCCACAATATCCATTAAAAATGAATGCTTGTTCTGCATCTGTCGTTCCATAATATTTCGTTGCATATACTCCCGTTGTACCTATCAAATTTGGAGCAGTGAATTCTCCAGTCGAAGGATTTGCTTGAAACTTTGTTGCAAAATATGACGTTGTTGTAGTAGTGGCGGTTTGACCAGTCGGAGCAAGTAATAACGGATAAGAAGCATCACTTGTTGTTATTGTTTGGGTAACTTTCGTATCTGTATCCGAACCTGTACTTGAAATACTAATCTTATTGTTAGTTGCATCAGGTGTAATTGTTATATTTGAACCAGCGACAAGAGTAAGTGTATCTGTTGTGGTGTTTGCAGCAATAGTAGTAGAACCTACAAGTACATTACTAAACGCATTCTGATTAGCTTGTGCATTACTTGGAGCGTGAGCAGTTTGCGAATGGTCATAAGCAATCTTGCCTCTGTCTCCACGATAAGCAGTAGAAGATGTCTCTCCCAATGCTAATGTTTCACTAATTACTACAAACGCACTACCAGACCATCTATATGTTTTATTTGTAATTAAATCTATGTATATCTTACCAGTTTCTCCTGTGATTTCTGTAGTATGAGATGAATCACGGTAAAAATTGCTACTATAATAATACCCCTCAATTACATCATCCACATATGAAGGTAACTGGCTGGATGGTACTTTACCGTTTTCGTCAAGTTCTGCGAGACCGTTTACACTCCCTTTAAGAGAAGTATTAAGTTTAGCATTTAATTTTGTATCTATTTCAGTCTCAGTATAATATCTGTCATCGTGCGTATGTCCATTAGTTGATTTGCCATCTAACTGCGTCTGGATATTACTTGTAACACCATCAGTATAGTTTAATTCAATAGTAGTTGCTGTAATACCATCCAATACGTTTAATTCACTTGCAGTAGCCGTTAAGTCAGAAATATTGCTTACAGTATGATTGTGAGAATTATCATTTACACTAACATTACCTGATGTATCTACCGTAATATCTGTACCCGATTTAACAAGTCCAAGAGCAGAAGAAGTAGCAACAGTAGTCTTATCTATTTTCTTTAAATTTAAATCACTTTCGGCATTTTTTGCTCTTGTTGTTTCATCAGAAATAGCTTTATCTATAGAATCTGCTTTGGTCTGTAAGTCTGTACCATCTGTCATCTCAACAGATTCACTCGAAGTGGCATATGACAAAAGCTTATACTCACCGTCTTGCTTAACATATCTTTCGGCTTTATGAAAATTATTCGCCATTTTATTCCTCCTTTCTTACAATAGTCTTGTCCAGTAATCGCCGTCTCTTTGTTCAGTTGGTGGGGTGTCAGACAAAATCTCGTAGCTCCACGAATCTGCTTTCATTAAAGCATTTTCCAGTGCAATAAACTCATTTGTAGAAGAAATTTCATCATCACTGAAAGGAGCTTTTCTAACACTTATAACGAAATTCATTGTATGTAATACTTGTTCAGAATAGCCATCAAGTAAAGCTAATTCACATTCATGTATTCCATCACAAGCCGTCATCTGGTCAGTAACATCTATCTGTACCGTTCCATCTTCAAGAACAGTACAATCGTTGATTACATACGTTCCGTCTTCTTTTTTACATTTAATTCTCGGCTTTATTGTATTGTCTACGAAATATGGTCGTCCATTATCTGCTACTTTAACAATAATTGTTCTAATATTTATGTCATTCTGCTTTACTATTACAGACACATATCTGCTTTTAGATACATCAAGAATTATATGTTTTACAATGTTTTCTAAAGCCATCATTCCAATCCTTTCGTATTTATATTAAGAAGAGTCTACTGTTCTACAGCAGACTCCTCAGATTTTTGTAATGCCTGTTCATACTCAGCCTTTTCACGTTCAGAAAATGCAACGGCATTATATTTTACTTCATTATATATATCTTTTATAACCATTTCTAACAATGTGGGATGTAACTGTACGTTATTAATTGCTTTGATAATTACATCTTTCGCTTCGTTTAAAACCATAGACACTGGTTTATTAATTGTATTTGTATTTTCCATAATTTCCTTTAACTCCTTTAAATTTATTTTTATGATATGCTAGTATGCCATCCGTCACTTGCTAAACCGCAAATGGGTACACTGCCACCGTAATCCCATACTATTAAATAAAATGTATGTCCGCCAACAGGATAACCATTAGGATATAAGCCAAGCCTTCTTCTTCCTTCTGCTGATCTACCTTTTAGTGAACCGTCTGTTCCTCCTATTTCCCAGTTACCAATACTGCCTGCCGAAATTGTAGTAGTTCCCGATGAATTAACGGAAAAAGCACTTCCAATAGAAAAACTACCACCCGTAACATAAAGCTTGCTACAAACAACTTTTCCATTATGATAAACTCTATACGGAGCAGAACCAATATTACTTGTGTCTGCACCGGCAAAGAAAGCAATTTTACCATTTCCGTCTGCAATAGTAGATGAGTTTAACATTCCACATCCTGAACCACTTGCGGAGGCGTGAATACCATTCCCGTCTATATTTAAATTACCGATTGAACCATCAGTTGAATAAATTGTACCTGTAATATGAGCACCTTTTGCAGTAATAATACCATTTTGTATATTTACATACGCAGACTTAGAAGCATATTGTCTGATACCATCTGTTCCGATGTATGTACCCACTGTAGCAGAAGACATAGAATCTGTTCCGTTGTAAAGAGCAGAAGATTTTATTGTCCAACCACCGATTGTTCCAGAAGTAGAAGTAATTGAACCTGTAAAACTACCACTTGTTGCGGTTATTTTACCAGATATATCAACATTTGAAGCATATAACCCACCAGTTTTAGTAACACCAAAATTACTGCCAATTGCAAACCTTAAACCAGTTCTCGAAGCACCGTTAATTGTTCTTGTAAAATCAGAACTAGATATGCCTACTGCACCCGAAGCATTATTCGTTACAGATGTTCCAGAATAAATAGCAGTGGAAGAAACATTCCAACCACCGATTGTCCCACCTGTGGCTGTGATATTTTTTGTTGTAATTGTGCCTGATATATTAGCTCCTTTTGCTGTGATAATACCATTTTGTATATTGATATATGCAGTATCAGAAGCATATTGTCTGATGCCATCTGTTCCAATATAAGTACCTACTGTCTTAGATGTCATAGAAGTGGTATTGTTATATAGCGACTTATCCCCAATATTCCAACCACCGATTGTCCCACCTGCTTTTGCATTAATTTTACCTGTTAAAACCAAAACTTTCCCATCATAGGTAAGATTTTTACCTGCAAAAGAGAATGTACCATCGTTAAGGTTAATATGTGTTCCAGTAGTGGAAGAGTAGTTTTGAGAATAAATATCTCCACCTATCATTTGTGAGCCATTAATCACTCCTGCCGTCACAAAATCAGATGTAAGACCGTAATCTGTAAGTTTAACTAATACATTGTCTACATATTTATAGTAATCATGTTCTCCGAGTGCCAAAGAAACATTTTTCCAATTATCTCGTGTAAAGCACAATAAATTATGAGTGAATTTCGCTTGTTTAGGACTATAATCACCCTCAATATCATCCCACGTTTTAGCTATAAGACCTTGTTTTGTTAAACTTATTTCTTCATTAACATTATTGGTTATTGCAATATTTGCACTGTTCAATCCCTCTTTAACAAAGTCTATAATGGTATTATTAGCATCATTTCCTTTTTCAGCCTGTTTACTTACATACGAAAAATTACCAGCCATAGACTTAGCAGAACTTAGAATACTTTGTACGTCACTTACATCATCATTTACCTTTACCATGTCGCTAAACTCTACGTTCAATATTTGAATTTCCGAGAAGTTGAGTTCATAATGGATTAATCTTAATCTGTATATATCTTTATCTACCTGAACTCTAATAAAATTACCTAGAGCAAACTTATTAACAATTACTTTAAATTCTGGCATAAGCAGAAGATTATACAGAGTAGTGGAGATACTATGTTGTCTTGTAGCAGACTTAATTAATTCCTTTTTAGCAGTTTCTATAAATTCTTTTGCTTTTGCAATTTTCCCTGCATTATCCAAACCATCTGAAATATAATTGCTGTTGCTGTATTCCTGTTCTCGCCTATAAGAACAAAATTCAGTATATAGTTCTTCTCCGAGATAATTCTCAAGATTCAATGCTTCTTGTATCGTTCTTATTTTACTGTCTATTTGTTCTCGCTGTGTTTCTAATTCGTTAATAATAGTTTCTCTTATAATTATCTCGTTATCACAAGCAACAAGTTTATTATAGTAAGAAACATATATATCATCATAAAAATCAGCACCTTTAGCAGCTTGGTTACAATGTTGAAGTGTATCTAAAGCTGTTTGTATTGCATCCTTGAATGAATTTAATCTGTTTAAACAATATAATTTTAATGCGTCTTTGAAGTTATCCAAATTATCAATGGCTAACACATCAAATATTGAACCATCTTCATCATCAGAATTTAAGTCTATATCCTTTGCGACTTTCTGTTTGAGGAAATCTTCATAATTATCATGAACTGTTATGGTCAATTTATCTGAATAAGCTATATCTTCCGAATCGCTGTAATTGGTTACTTTAAACTTGCCAATCCATTGTCCATAATTATAACCATTTGAATCAGTTCCTTTATAAGTAAAAGTGCTTTCTGATATTTCCAATTTAACATACTGAGTTTTTACAAACACCCTTGCATAATTCTTTACCGCATTATCTACAAGACTTGTAGTTGTAGATTTTGAAAGAGTTGACACACCAATGGGAGATAAGTTTGCCACTGTTAATTTAGTAGCTTCTTGTTTTGCGATAGACTCAGTATTATTCTTATCATTACCGGCATTATCACTTCCATTTTCATCAGAGCTGTCCCCTGGCATCATACCAGACTCATAATATGAAATATTATCTGATACATCATAAAAATCTTGTACTAAGTGTTCATATTCTTCTGTATAGCTTACATATAACTTATCATATGATTCAATCTTTGAAACCAGTTCGTCCGACATATCTTCTTTTTGTTCATCGGATATGTAATACAAATAGGAAGTTCCATTCTGATTTAATTGAGTAACTATAGCGGTCATTTCATCATCGCCCGCTGTTAGTTTAAAACAATTCTTAATTGAATCCACATCGGTTTCAAATTTTACACTATCTGTCAGGTTTTCTTTATTTACAATAATAGTAGTGTCTTCCCCGAAGCAATTCAGTAAATCACTCCCACATTTAGGACAAACATTATTATAGTCACCTCTGTAACCACATTTTTTACAAGTAGTATATAAATCGTAAACAGATATGCTTCTGTCTACACTATTGAATACGAATAAACAATTAAACTGTTCTGCACATTCCCCTGTAAGAAAGTCATATATGGAAGTTCCATCTATACTAAAACTTCGTTGTAAATCCCACAGACTTTTATCCACATATTTAATTGTATAATCTTGTGCTTTGTCTTTTAATACTCTATGTAATAGGCTGGCTTTAGGATTATCTTTATTATAAAATTTGGTAATAACATAATCGTCCCTTGCAATATCCGCATCGGTATTGATTTCAGTTCCATACAAATTTCTCTGGCTTAATTCGGCTTCACAGAGGGAAGTACCTACAATGGTTTTCACTGCGTCTAACTTATCATCGTAAGATACGGTTATTTCAAAATATTCATTGAGTTCTTTAACCCATACCAATTTAAGGTCTGTAATCTTATCCCAGTTTTCTTGAATTTCTTCATCTAATTCCTTATATATTTCAAAAGATAATTCATCTGCCCCATTAAGATTTTCTTTACAATTAACTGTATCTCTTTTAACATTATTCAATTTGCAAATGTGAGTATAGTTCTTTGTAGATAAGACAAAAGTAAAATCTTCTACATTATTATTTACATCAAATTTTAATACGTTTGCACTAAATCCCATTACTTACACCTGCCTTTATATAATTCCCATTTTGCAAATAGGAGAGTAGGTAAATGTGATTTTGCATGGCATATTAACTGTGAATATATTTTCCCTAACTTCGTCCGATGTTCCATACCCATATATGTCCTTAATGTAATTACATAGTCTTGGGAAAACATAATTAAAATCATTACACAATTTAGGATGATCTGCCGAAGAGGTAATAACTTTGTTTTCCACTAAGGTAAAAATTTCTCCTGCCGTGCAATTCTTAATAGATGTCACTCTATCTTTTTCTTGAGAATTAACTAATTCAAAATTCCCTCCATTTGTTATTTCTATGGTCATAGTAGAGGGGTATACGAAACCAATTTCATCCGAAATATCATAAAATGAATGTTCTAATCCATTTGTACTAAATTTCATTGTATATTCAATATCATCATAAAAACCAAATGGGGCATCTGTCTGGAGTGTTAATTGAAGACCAATAATATCACCACCATATGTAATAGGATTTACATTGAAAGAAGCATTATAATATACTTCTGCAAGTTCTCCATCTTTATAAACTGCCCTGAATTTTTTAAACTGTTTCCTGTTAAGCCATCTCATAAGCTGGATAACTTCTTCCTGTGTGAATGAGTTGACATCAGGATTTGAACATCTATATTTACAAATCTCAAATGTTGTTGTATATACTTCGTCATATTGAGCAGACATTAACTTAAATTTATTTAATCCTGTCATGGGAACAGTATTAAATGTAACCTGACTGCCTATATTAATTGCCGAAACACCACCATCCTCTAAGATATTACACACTATACATCCATAATCAGATAGTCTCTGATTGTCATATTCAAAATCTATTAAATTCACTTATTCACCCACTTTCTTATTGTTTTTTATTACTTGTTATCGTTTTTATTCCCGTATACCGTATTCTGTATCTTGTCCAAAAATCTATTGTCCTTTTCTTTGGCTTGAACTTTCTTGGCACTTCTATTAATGCTCTTTAATACAGAATCCATATCTTTTTTATATTTTGTCCTTAAAGTTTTTATCTCTTTAAGTTTGTCTTTGTATTCACTCTGAATTTCCTTTACGTTTTCAATGAGTGCTTCATACTCAGATTTTCTGTCTTCTAATTCGTTGATTAGCTGCGTTACACGTTCATATGCTTCTTTTGGAAGAATCTTTTCCAGTTCCAAATCAACAGACAGCTTATCGTTTTCTTCCCTTAGGGTATCTTTTTCCTGTTGCAAATCATCTATAATTTTTTGCTGTAGTTTTACCTTTTTCTCTATATTCATTTCGATTCCTCATTACATAACAAGAGCCAAGTGTAGACGCATAGCCCACACTTGGCTTGTTTAATTAGTATTTATTTTTATTCAGACTGTTTTTACCCAAAGCATTTCCAAACGTCATGCTCTGCACAACCTTTTCAAAGCTTTTATCTTTAACCAGTGCATTCTTAAATTCATCATAATTTGTCACATTAGGCAGAGTAATACTCAACTGAACATCGTTATTAACCGTTCCATTTGTTGACCTATTTGCTTTAATGTTTGGAATAAGGGCTTTATTCAAGAAGTCCATAGATGCATTAAGAGGCTCTAAGTTATTGATAAGGGTTTTCCAATCGCCCATAAGTGGCAGTGGGATAATACCTTCACCTTTTTCAAAAGTATTGATTGCCAAAGAATTATCATTATTCCTACCAATAATATTTTTAAGTTCTCCGATTACACCACCTTGGTTATAGCCTTTGATTTCCCTGAACTTTTTAAGTAAAGCTACGTTCTGATTGTAACTTCCTGTATAAGCATCATTACCGATTAAGTCTTTGTAATACTTCTTTTTAGCATTAAACGACCAATCATAATCATAAAACGCCAAAGCATCATCTATACTGGTTTTGCGGTTAAGTTTATTTTTTGGATAATAGCTTTTCGCATATATGAATTTATAATCCTTGTTACCGTTAGAAGATGATGTGTTTTTAGTCGTACTTTTAGTTGTACTAGGAGTAGAAGAAGTAGTTTTTGATGTAGATTTCTGGGTCGTACTTGACTTTGTACTATTTGTAGTAGTAGCACCATTGGAAGCGATTTCACTCTTAGCCTGTCCTGCAAGTTTATCTACCATGGTCTGTACATTTAAAGCTATACCATTAATCACCTTAAGTACACCTGAATCTTCATTTGTAAATGATTCTATAAAACTACTTACAGGGCTGCCATCAGAAAAGATTTTACTCATTTCTCCGGATATAAAGCTTCCAAGATTATCAGTCTGCTCTACGAGAGTATCTTTGATAAGTGTCGCATTTTCATTCGTCTGATTTATAATATCTTGCATAATTGCTTCAATATTATTCATACGAGCTTCAATCCATTCTTGCGTATCAGAAGACAACCTATCAAGCATCTGTTCTTGGTCACTCATCCACTTATCATATTCAGCGTCCTGTAAATCTTGTTTTGCTTCCTCAAGGTCTACTTTTATCTGTTGAATTTTAGCCTGAGTTTCTTCAGAATTATCACCTTCATATGCAGATAACTGTTTCTGGAGAGAAGATATGTTCTTTGTCTTTTCGGCAATACTTCTTTCATAGTCGTATAAATCTTTCTCAGCATCTAACTGTTCCTTACGTTTATCTATGATTTCATTCAAAGTGTCCAATAACCTGTTATAGCCTTCCTCGACCATATCTATGATAGCTTGCTGTTCATCTTTGGCAGATTTTACCATATCTCTATGAGAATCAATTAACTCGTTTCTGCGTTCAATTAACTCTGTATCGCTAGAATCTTTCGCTAACAGCTTATCAATCTCTTTGATTTCATCTGCATATTTTTGTGCTTGCTTTAAGTAAACATCGTAGTTAGTTACATGTAATCCTGCCGTAGAAATACCAGAATCATTCATTTTTCCGTAATCATCATACAAGTCTTTATTACTCATTAAGTCGATTAAATAGTCAGCTTCCTCTTGAATTCTGCCAATATACTGCTGTTTCAAATCGAATACTTTCCAATCTAAATCACGCATATTGTTGTCAAGTTCGATAAGCTGAGTATTTGCATCAATAAGAGCCTGTTCAACTTCCATGATGGAGTTCTTCATATCATACCAATCCTCGGAATATTGCTTAATATTCCCATTCGCCATAGCTTCATTAAAAGCTTTTACAAGGTCTGTTCTTTTACTTTGTAATTCGGCTATGTTCTGATTCTGCAAATTTTTTAAAGACTGATAGTATGCTTTACTTACTAAATGACCGTCAGTTTCTTGTTTACTGACTAACGAATCAAGTATTCCTGATTTACTCTCAATAAGACTGATTGCATTGTCGTAAGAAGAAGCAACCATATCAAATTTTTCTTTGAAATTATCAGCTATTTCTCCACGAATATCTTCCATAGAATCTAAAGCTTCAAGATATTTTTCGTACAGCTCTGTATACTTGTCTATCTTTTCTTGAGTCTTTTCATCTATTCCGTCTTCAATGAGAATTGCACCATTCTGGATTTTGTTTACATAATCTGCACTTAATCCTACGGTGTTGGCTTTATTAAGATAGTAGTTTGCAGCTTGTTGCTGAATACTCAGTTCTTCGGTGAGTTTTGCAGTTTCACTCTTAACAGCACCAATTCTTTCTTTCCATGTCTTGTATGTAGCACTTATTGTTTTACCTATGTTGGTAATTAATCTTTGAATTCTTGATACTTTAGTTTCAATCCAGTCAGTATTTTTCTCTGAAAGTTCTTTCTGACGATCTTCGCCGCCATTATAATCAGGAGCAGTATATGTATATTGTCCTAAACCTCCGAATAATGCTTCAATACGTTTTTTCGTATCTTCTTCGGCATGTTTATAATCTGCTTCTGTATATCTGAATCCAGTATATGCGCCAGTTTTAGCTTCATAGTCCCTCATTTCCTGCTCACGTTTAGCCATCTTTTGAGCTTCTGTATCAGCTAAACCATATGCAGTGACTAAATCTTTTAACTGTTTAATTTTTCCACTTACGTCAAGACCACTTTTATTATAATTGATTTCTGCAAGTTGAAGTTGAGCTATCTCTCCTCGACAAATATCAGAAGCATTTGCTTCTCCCAACAAAGAATTTTGCATATCAAATGACTTTGAAAGAAATTCATCCATAGTCATATTAAGTTCTTTTGTAACTGTGTTTTCAGCTTCCTTTTTTGCATTAAGCTTATTAGTTACTATTACATCAGCATTAGTAATATTATTTGCTTTTAATTTAGCAATATATTCTTCTTTATTTGCTTCTGTAAGACCTTCTAATGCGTTATTTTCTTCTATATAGTTGGCTGTTAATCTTTCTTCTACAAGAGCTTGTGCATTTGATACACCAACAGATTTAAGCTGTTTTATATACAAATCTTTATTTGTTTCATCCAGTTTTATAAGTGCATCGCTATAATTAAGATATTCACTTACAAGTTTATCAAATGCTTGTTGCATTTCCGACATACTATAAGTACCGGAACCTACTATATTAGTAAATTCTTCGAATGATTTTAAGTCTTTCCATGTGTTATCAAGAGACATAATATCATTAATATCTACGAATCCTTCATCTCTTGCTTGTGTATACAAATCAGAAATAGAGGAAATTCCCTTTGTTACATTAGAAAGTTTTTCTTGTGCCGTTACAAGATTATTTATTCTTTTTGCACAATATTCTGCGCTTAAACCTGTATCATCAATAAGCTTTTTATAGTCTTCGGTAGATTCTAATGTTTCCGGAGTTAATTCACCTGACTTTGCTAATTCAAGAAGTTTCTTTTTTGTATCAGCGAAAGTAGAAGAGTCCCAAACATCAGAAAAAGTAGTTTTATTCAATGTTGAATCTTCAACATATTTCTTCTCAGCCTCAGCAGCACTATCCGCAGCTTGAACAATTTCCAACCACTTATCAATTTCTTCCTGAGTATTGATAGAATTCTTCTTGAAGAAATCAGTAGGGTCGTAACCATCGAATTTATCCTTTGTATCTTCAATAGCTTTATCATATTGTTTTTGTAAATTGTCAGTCTCATCAATTTGTGGTTTTAAAGAAACAACTATAGAACTATCTTCACCAAAGAAATCTCGAATTTGCTGTAAATAATTAGCTTTTTCATCAGGTGTTAATTCTGTGTTTGTAAATACTTCTGAAAGTGCTTTTGAAATAATAGGGTCGTCTTGAACCTTATTAATTTCAAACAAAATATTACGTCTTAAATATTCACTAACATAATTCCAATCATTCTGTTTATCTTTTGGTAAACTAGAAAAATCAAAATTCATAATCATATCTTGAACAGCAGTTTGCAAACCACTATCGTCAATTTGATTATAAGTAAATTCTGACTGTAACCATGTATTCAAATATGAATCAATAGAAGATTTTTCTCCTTCTAATTGTTGCTCCGCATACTCAAGATTTTTTCTTGCATTTTCAAGTTGAGATGTAAATGCATCATTTATATCACCAACTGCACTTACGACTTTACCGCCTTGTACAACCGTTTCTTCGTATGTAAGACCGAGAGTTTCTAACCAATTTTCATATTGACCTACACTCATAGTGCCTTCTTTATTATATCCATTCAATAAAAAGCCCATTTGAATTGAACGTCCGTTATCTAAGTTACTATAAGCACTATTTATATCATCAAATTTCTTCTTTGCAGATTTTACTTCATATGTTGCTTTACCCAAGTCTTTTACATAACCTTTATAAACATCAGGAAATTCATCCATAATCTTTTGGTTTGCAAGGTCTTTTTCTTTCTGAATTAAATCGTCTAATGAGCCAACAATAGTGTCTACATCGCCAGATAAATTTAAAATAGCATTACCATTGTCATCGTATCCTTTTGTAAGTTGTGGAAATACACCTGCAAGTTGATTACTTAAATCAAGAAATTCTTTGTATTCGTCTGTACTAAGTGAGCCTTGACTTTGACTTACCTTTCCAAGATTTTCAACTTCTTGTGCGAGTTCAGCATATCGCTGTTTTGCATTTTTTACAGTTTCTGTGTTTGTTTTCAAATCATCATTAATTGATGAAATTTTGTCTTTAGCTTTTTCTGCAGCTTCTGTTATCTTTTTGGAACTGTTGATCCATGTACCAAAAGCACTTACGACTCCTGTAATGATAGTAGAAATACCAAACGTCAATGCTGCGTTTAAGGCAGTAGTAGCAATAGTGAGTCCAACAGTTTTTGCTGTTGAAGCAATAAGAGATACGCCATAACCACTCAAACTTGCTTTCGCCCCATTAAGTCCTGTTAAGTAAGAACCAAATTTTGTATTTGTCAACGATACAGCAGTTGCAAAATTCTGTTGTTCTTTTTGACTAACCGCACCTAAAGCGTTGTACCGTTTCATGGCTTGTGTTATCTTTGCATATCCTGTTATATTACCTTGTAACGATACAGAATATCCAGTCATTGAAGCCTCTAAACCCTTTATTTGATTTAAGTAAGAAGATAATGAATCATCACACATACTTAGAATACTATTCCAATTTTCAGATGTTAAAGTATTAGTCTGTATGCAATCGTTGTAAATATCAATTATATCTTTTGCATCCTTAAATGGTGTAATAATTTCTGAATTTACAGAAGATGCCGTTCCTGCAAACCAAGATTTCACTGTGTCTTGTTTGAATATCGTACTATTATATGGTATACTTATTTGAGGAGTATATATTTTGATGGATTGGAGAACGATTTATGAAAAAACAGAAATTATTTATTTTATTCTTTTTTGCAGTATTATGTTTATCAGGATGTAGTAAAACTGAAAAAGACAATTCATTTGATACAGGCTTATATGGAACATATTCAAACAATATTGAAGCCCCAAATATAGATTACCAACTAAAAGTTTCTCATACATTCAACGAGGATAATACCTATCATGGTAAATATTTTGAAAAAAGCAATGGTGAAATTTTAGATGATTCTGAAAAAGAAGCCAAAATTATTACAACCGAAAATGTTAATAACGACATAGAAAAAATCACAACTGATGAAAAAAAGATATATTTTTCTGGAAAAGTATGTGAAACAACTGATTTTTATAAATATAAAAATATGCTCGGAAGATTTTATAAGACAGATGTTCCGAGTGGTAAAACATTTGATTTATTCCTAAAAAACGAAGATTCAGATGTAAATGAAGGTCTTGCGTTTAATAAAGATGGTCAATACCATTATTGCACCAATTACGATAACTGTACCGATGATAGCAGTACATTTACAGAATATAAACATAAAGGTAACTATATTTATCAAGCCGATTCTGATGGTAATTGGACTATCTTGCTTTATGTAGTTGATGATGGTTTATTTGCAAAAGAATATACTAAATCACAAAAATAGGAGAGAACACCAATGCCAATAAATAATAAATCAAAATCAAATCAGAATCAGCAGATTAAAAAGTAGAAGAGTAGTGAAAAATTATTGCATAATAAAAGACACCATAGTTGTTGAACGATACACAATTTCTAAAGGATCGTTCAAGTTATTACAAAACTTATGTTCAGACTGTACTTGTTTGGTAATTAATGGTAAAATATAATCATTAAATGATGTGTCGAAGGTATACATATGAATAAATTATTTTGCCCATTAACCAATGGTGATTGTAACTATAGTTGTGTAATGAATAACAATTGTTTTGAAGATGGCGATATACAAAATTGTATGTTAAGAAGTTCGATTGAATCAATTATATCTTTTGCAAATGGTATTTCTGTTGCAAACAAAAATATTGACAATCAGTTAGAAAGTATAAACGATAACACAGGAAGCGATCATTCGTATTCTTTTGAAATTAACAATAAACTTGATTCAATCGAAAATCTTTTAGAAAAACTTACTCAGAATAGACAGTAAAATTCTTGATTTTTCCTTCAATTACTCGAAGCAAATCAAAAGCTTGACTGTATGTAAGTTTATTTGAGGTGATTTCTGTAATTATCTTATCTGATAATGGAGAGATTACCTCTTTTTCAAATTTTTCATTTTCAAGTTGCGTTTTAACAATATTACTAATCATTTTATTTTCCTTTCATGTGAATTATATTTACCAAGCAGACTCTGATGTATCCAGACCATTTTAAAGGGATATTTAGGCGATATTTGTCGATGGATAAATACTTGTATGACTTATAACAAAAAATTACAATAATAGCGAAATCAGGGGAATTTTGGAATATATAAAATTCAATTGTGAAAAGGAGGATCGTTATGTCGAATATAATTATCGAATCAAAATATCCAACAGACCATTGCTGGCAAACAGGAAATTATACAGATAATTGTGAATGCGAGTTTTGTGAACATAAAGAAGAATGTAGTGGTTATGAAAGAGATGACGATTAAACAATAAAAGAGCAGGAGATTAGTCCTGCTCTTTTTCATATCCAAATAGTTTATTCATTTCTTCTTTATAATCAATTTTACTTTGCTCATAATTTTCCAATATTTTTTTTCGCCATTCCAAAAATTCTGTTTTATTCTTAAATTCTAATTCTGTTGTATCAATAGCTTTTAAAGGAATATTTTTCTTCATTATTTTGCCTCCTTAAAAATGTTTTCAACACGCTTCGCCTTAAGTCCCTTTTCAATCTTATGTGTAAGCAATGCATAATTTCTATATACAATGATATATTTATTGACAATTTCTAAAATTTCCGTTTTTGTATCCGCTATTATTGTCCCATGATGAGCAATAATCTCTAAGGAGGATAAAATATATCCTGCGGAACACGATATTGGAATACCTATATATTGTGAATATTCTCCATCATACTTGCTCGGAGTTCCATTATAACCAAAATTTTTCTTTATTTCTTCTTCTGTCGGATACACAACTATTTTAGGGTTGTTTTCTAAAAATAACTTTGCATATTGCCAATCTTTTTTCTTAGATAATATTATGTCGGAATATAAAATAGTTGGTGTTGAATTTGCGTCTCCATAATGTGCTATCATTTTTATACAATCCTGTGTACGTTTTCCAGTGTTTCTCTTGTGTCTTACATATATGTTTACCGAAATATCTGTTCCTGATTTAGACAATTTTCTAAGAATGCTAACAATATCTTTGCAAATGTAACTAGATATGCTTTCAAAATTCCAATTTAATAATTCTAAATTATTCGTAGATATAATTTGTTTTGATAAATCATTGATTTCCTTTTGCGAGATATTCATCAAATTATTGATGGAGTCAAAAGTTGTTTTATAAATTTCTAAAGAACAATCACAAAGTTGTTTTTGTTTTTTCAAATCTTCAAGTGTTTGATTGTTCTTCTCTTGTTTCCTTTCATTGTATGCTACATATATAATATATATGATATATAGAATAGTTAATGAAATTACCCAAAATTTCCCACTTATAAATATATTTTTTATTTGTCCATTACTATTTTTCCATGTTGTTGCATTATCTATTAGTCCAATAAAAAATGGTACAATTGTAATTATCAATGCTTTAGTCAACCAATTTAGCAATATTGGTAATTTTTTCAACTCTATCCCACCAATCATTAGTATTTAATGTTACCATTATATACCAATAATTGACAGAATACTATCAGAACATATGTTTGTAAATCTCCAAAGAAACATACAATCGAGTATAATAAAAGAGTAGTCAAGCGACTGTCCGCTATTTTATTTATTCTCTGTTTTGTTCCATCTTATCTACCTCTAGGAACTGAGAGGTCAAACTGATTTACACGAGATATGAGATAAGTTCACATCATTTAACATGTCGTGCCATGAGTACGGAATGCATATTATAGTAGCATCGTTTCATATAACTACTACCAACGGTTGTCACTCTCTGAGGGCTTACCATTTTAAAGGTCTATCCCTGCGAACCAACTGAATTCATGAATTTTTACTGTACCTATTTAGTTTCCTTATAATAGGGTAGTATCATGAGTTTTACAGCCTTCCTCGCATATTGCGTCTTCGTTTATCGTATGTATAGCATACTTATCATAGTCCAAACTAACGTATCCGTTAGAAACCCTATGATGTCGGTACGTTCAAAACAATAACAATGATTTGATTAATACGCCACTAACGTATTAATGCCGACATTTTTAAATGATAATGCTGCGGAAATTCCTGTAAGAATAGTTGGCAACAATCCAACTTTATCTACAAAATTAGTAGTGCTTTTAAGTAAGGTAGATAATAAATCAATTCCATTCTTGATAGTTTCGGAGTCGATTATTTTAAACCAGAACTCCTGAGCACGGTTCTCTAGCTGTGCCATTTTGCCATCAATACTATCAAGATAAGAGTTTAATTCTTTTTCCGCTGATCCCATTGCTTCTTCTGAAGACTTCTTAACAGCTTCAAGCTGTGTCGGATCTTGCAGTATCGCTGAAGCAATATTTGAGCGGTTTTTACCCGCTAATTCTTCAATTAAAGCTGTGGCATGATTTGTTCCCAGCTTTTTATCTTGTTCCTGAATTTCTTTGTAAACCTTGGCAATTCCAAGAAGAATTTCGTAAGTATTTTTATAATTTCCATTACTATCAAGAATATCAAAACCCTGATAATTATTAGAAGCTACGGCAGTATAATCTTTGATTATCTGTTGTTTCTTTGAATTTGTTGCTTTTACAAAAGCATCTACTTCCTCATTCATTGCAGAAAGTTCTTTTTCGGCTTCTTCTGTACCAACCAGTCTAAGAGAAATTGTACGTAAACCTGCCGAAACACTATCTGCGTCCTGAATCGTTGCATTTGCTGTAGTTACTAAACTTGCAGCTTCATCAATCGTGTTTCCCATAAGTGAGAGAGTAGCTGCTGATTTTTGAAGAGCAGTGGCTAATTCATCTGTTGATATTGCATAGTTATTCTTAAAAACTGTTACTTTCACCATTACTGGTTACTGACCATATTATTTATGGCGATACGTCATTTCTGGCGTATTCTCACATTTCTTTAAATTGGATTATTGTGTGAGAACAGACTATATATTACATCCTACATTAAATATAGGAAGGATAACTTCGAGGTATATGTTACCATACACCTCACTGTAGTCGTTACGGATAAATGATATTTACTATCTTTTCTTTTATTTCTTCGTTACTCAAATCATATTTCAGTCTTAACAATTTTATTTTATTTTCAAAACAATATTGATTTTTTATAGAGTCTCTAATTTTTGTTTCTTCAAAATGTTTTTCTCCACCATAAAATTCTATAGGCTCAAAATGTTGTTTTCCGTCATATTCAATTAAATAAAAAAACTTCGCCTTTATCATCCAATAAAGCGAAGTCAAATTTTAATTTATATTTATATTTACAGTCATCAAAACTATATTGTGGTATATATTTAATATTGTTATTTTCAAGTATATATTGAATATATCTTTCACCCTTAGATTGAATTTTACATCCACATGATGTAGTAGAACCATCCATAATATTCGCAGGTAATATTTCAAATATTTTATTACAAAGAGGACATTTACAATTCCATAACCATTGCCCTAATTTGTTCTTCCTTGATTGTGATATGAATTCTACTCCATAATCAGAAACGATACCTGTCCAATCCTTTGTATTTGTCAAAGATGCCATTTCTTTTTGTAAGCACCCACAGGACTGAGTATGCCCACTTTGTACATAATTTTTGTTCAGTATAATGATATTTCCACAATCACATCGGCATTTCACTTTTGGAAATTCTTCATTCCAAATTGTTTTAAGCACAGTTAATCGTCCAAATTTTTGACCGTTTATATCTCTACCACATGATTTAATAATATAATTACGTTTTTGGCAACCGCAAGAAGTATTAGAAGTTGCACGACTTAAACTGTCTGGTGATGTTAGATGATTTTTTGTTCCGCAATCACAATCACAAAGACACTTAGTTCTTTTCGTTCCATTATAATTATAAATCATTTTTGTAACTGTAAGATGACCATATTTTTTACCTGTTAAATCTACTCGTCTTGCCTTTCCTGTAGCATTGTGAGCACATTTCCAACATTGATTAATTTTTCCTGATTTTAAAGAAGAAGTATCTACGATAGAAGTTTGTCCGCAATCACATATACACAACCAATATATACGTTTTTTCTTTGAATTAGGATTTTCTGTTTTTTTAATGACGGTTAATTTACCGAATTTTTGGTTGGTTAAATCTATAATTTTCGAAATATCTATCACCTCCATTGGTGATAGTAAATATCAAGTCTTTCCTCGGTCTGTGATATCCCCATCATTTGACCGATATAGTTATCTACCATGCTATATTTTTATAGCACCATACATTACTGTATGTTTGGGCAACAATTTTACCCACTTCATTAAGTTTATCAACAATAGTCATTTTATCTAAGTCTTTATACGCTTGCCCCATAGAAACAAGTGACTTAGTTGCATCTTCAATATTATCAAATTCAGATACATTCAAGAGTATATTTGCTGTTTTCGCACTTTCAGAAGCTTCATCAAGCGATTCCTTTTTGTTACTCTTTTTATAAAAAAATAAAAAGGGATAGGTCATTTCTGCCTATCTCTGCAATTTCATTATTCGATTATATTTGCAGAACAGAGTATATCATCACCCTCGTCTTTACGTTAGGGCGGACAACGTGCAAACATACATTACTGTATGTAAAACTTACTCGTTACGGATTTAAAATATTTTGAATTTTTTCTATAATTTCTTTTTCATTTAATGTATAGGGGAGTCTTAAAATGGTTATATTGTGGGATAAACAATAATTATTTTTAATGGAATCATTTCTTTGAGTTATCTCAAATTTTTCTTCGCCACCCCAATATGAGATTGGTTCAAAATGATGCAATCCATCATACTCAATAATCAAGTTATATTTTGGAATATAAAAATCGAACGGTAACATATCAGACTTCTGAATATTCATGCAATCTTTAAATCGTTTTTCTCTTTCAAATTGTAGTCCCAATGAATGTAAATAAGAATCTATAAATTCTTCCCATTTACTATTTTTTCGGCAACCACAAGAAAGAGTTTTGTTACGCATTAAGTTAGAGGCACTAATATAGGCAATATTGCCACAATCACATTTACATTCCCAAATAACACTGCCATTTGAAGTTCGTCTATCGGTAGGACGAATAGTAATTAATTGTCCATATTTATTCTCTTTTATGTCAATTAAATGTTCTCTGTTAAATCTTGACTCTTCCTCGTAACAACCACATGATTGAGTATGACCATTGAGAATATTCTGGATATCAATTATTTTTTCGTTTCCACATTCACACAAACACAATGCCTTTGTTCTCTCTTTATTTTTATATATCATTTTTTTAATATATAATTTACCAAATTTTTGCCCAGTATAATCATTTCTCCTATTTTTAACACGTTCTTTTTCGGCGCATTCATGACACATTTTAACCTTCCCAGAAGTTAAATCGTTGCTATAAACAATTCGTTCATTTCCACAAACACACTTACATTTATAATATGTTTTTGAATTTTTATAATTCGGAAGTCTTTCTATAGCAATCAAATTATTGAATCTTTGATTCGTATAATCTTTTGAAAATCTGCTTGATATTAGTTGACTTACATAACAACCACAAGATTTAGAATTTCCATTCAAAAGTGAGTTTCGAGAAACATCTTTTTTATTTCCACAGTCACAGGTACATTTGTAAAACAACCTATTGTTTTTCTTGAATTCTTCACCAACTAACCATTTACCTAATTTTAAACCACTTAAACTTTCGTGCATTTTATCCTCCTTTCCATTTATTCTCTTTTTTTTTATTTACAAATAAAAAAGACATGTTCTAACATGTCTTAAAATTCAAAATATTTTAGCTTGTCCTCGGAATTGCCTATCTCTAGGGTTTTCCCGATAAAAGTTGTCTTTTCATTTACATATTTCTATATAAAGGGGCTGTCTATAGTTTTTGCTATAGTCTACCCAATCGCATGTAATCAGCAGTGCTCTCTTGTATCTGCTTGGCTGTTGTACCTACTGCATCTGCCGTATCAAAGGTTGTTGCTTGATAATTTTTTAAACTTTGTACAGTTTCATCAGATACTTTCCTCATTTCTGTAAGAGCCGTATCAAACTTTCTGATTACTTGAATACCTTCTCCAACATATCTGAAAACATCATTAACTCCAAAATATGTACCAAATGCACTAGCAGCACTATAAAAAGCTTTTTCCTTAATGGCATCCCACATGCTCTTACCACCACGACCAGCATCTTTTTCGGCTCTTACGATAGCTTCAACTTTACCAAGAATTACATCAAGGCTGGCACTTGGATTTCCAGATTTTATTTGATCATACCAAGCTTTAATATCAGCTTTAGCTTTTCTTGACATTTTGCTATTCTCTTTTAGCATCTGAGAAATTTTATCCATTGTTTTTTCAGCTCCAAGCTGAGTATAACCTTTTTGAGCAGCGGTCATATTCTTTATGGCAAGAGTAGTCTTTTCGAAATCTTTTCCTAATCTTTCTACGTTAGCAAGAGATTTTTTATTTATTAAATCAGGATTCGCTTTTAATTCATTAATAGCTTCTTGATATAACCTTAATGCTTCTCGTGCTTCTTGTACTTTACCTAAATATTCAGGACTCGTCCAACCATCATCACCAAATTTATTAATAGTTGCCGCATATCCGCTAACTTTACCTTGGTATCCACTTAATTTATTATCATATCCATTGAGTTGTCTCTGTTGTGAAGTTTCAATTTGTTGAGTTGTTTTTAATGAGATTTTTTTTAATTCATTAAGACGCTGTTCAGAATTATATAAATCAGAATTATTTTTCAGAATATTAGTAGCAGTAAGATATTGTTCTTGATAAGTCTTTTTCTCTTGTTTAAGTTGTTCTATAAGTTTAGCATTGTTTGTATTAGCAATTTCTTTTCTAATTCTCTGAATCTGTTTCCATGCTTCCAATTGATCTTTTGAAGCTTGATTAACAGTAGATTTTCTTTCAGACTCAGTAACCTTCTCTTTTTCAGCAGAAAGTTTTTGAAGATTTTTTATCTGTTCTTGAATAATCTTATTTTGATCTTGATATTTTTTACTATCAATATGACTCGTCCAAGCAGTAGTGTTACCTTCCTTATCTGTACTATATGAATGAGTATATGTACGCACACCACCATTCTTATCACCAACTTTTGTTTGTGTTTTAACGAGGTCATTTTGTGAATCATAAAAATCTGTAATTTCTTTTACAAAAGAAGTTGATTCATCAATAGAATCAATTATTTCAGATTGTAATTCTCTTAATGCTTGCTCAAGTTCAGTTTTATTTGATACTTTCTTTTCATTATCATGATTTCCAGTATCATGGGCTTTATAACCTTTCTTTTTATACTTCTTGACACCAGAAGGTTCAGCAATTTCAGAATGACCACCTACTAAATCATTATTACTTTTATCAGCAGAATCCTTAACCTGTTTATTAGCTTCAACAAATTCTTTCTTCGCATCCGCAGCTTCACGAGCAGATTTAGCAATCTGTTCCATTAATTCTGCTTCAAGTTTCAAAGGATTTTCTGAACCATCAATAGAAGATTGGACACCTTCGTTAGCTGTAGCAAACTCTTTTTTCGCTTGAACAGCTTCCTCGGTTGCCTTCTCTACCTGCTCCATACCTTCTGTTTCAGGTTTGGTATCGGTAGAAGAGTCAGGAAATGCGTCTTTCTTTGGATTATTAGAAACAGACTCCAAAGATGAAATTTCAGATTTGAGAGAAGATATCTTAGATTCTAATTCAGAAATTTGTTGATTTAATACTTTGATATTATCAGATGGAATAGAAGTTATTCCGAATAAGGCTTTTCTAAACTCTTCGGCATTTGTAATCGCTTTACCGTCTATAGGAATAATATCTGCTTCAACACCAATATTTGTTTTTCTTAATTCGCTTAAAGTATATCCTAATCGTTCAAGTTCTTCACGCCACGCAGCATATCCCTTTTCAACATTGCCGCCCAAATTCATTGTTTGGTACTTCATAGAACCTTGTCCTTTAGATTTATCAGTGCCAAAAATTGAATTGTATAGTGATTCCTTTCGTGAATTGATATACTTATCATTCATATTAGAATAAGCTTTTTTGAATCCATATGCTTCGTTTTCTGTTTTGGATAGTTTCTCAATTTCATATCTTGTTTCTTCAAGTTGTAGCTCATAAGATGCAAGTTCTTGTTTCTTTTTTTCTATAGACGCAATAACTTCTGAGTTAGCTTTAATCTCCGTATTATCAGAAACAGTAGAAGAGTCACCCAATGAAATATTCGATTCTTGTGAAGTTGCAACAGTAGTAGGAGTTTTAACCTTTGCTAATTCATCTTCAAGTTCTTTAACTCTATTGGTAAGTTTCTCAATTTCTTCAACAGAAGCATTGACATTCAATCCATCTTTAAAAGCCTCAGTAAATCCTTTGGCAGAGACAGAAATCTCATCAAGTTTAGAAACAATAGTGTTTAACTGCTCAATAACACCAGATAAATCTGTTTTTCCAAAAATATTTTCTAATGGATTAGTATCACTTGCAGCTTTCATTTCATTAAAAGTTTTAGTGACTTGTCCCATAGCCGAAGATGCTTGTGTCCAATATTTCTTATCTGTGTCGGTAAAAAGAACATCTTGTCCACCATACATAGCCTTTGCTTCATTACGCATATTTTCAATAAATTTTCTATATGCTTGAAGTTTACTCATTGGAGTGTCAAATTGATTTATATCAAAGTCGAAAAACTTTGTATTAATTATTGAGCCACCAGCACTTGACATTTTGATATGTTCGAACAATCTTTGATATGCTTGTAATGCATTAGATATCTTGGCTTGAGCCTTCGCTTCCATTTCAGTATCAGAACCAAAATCAATATTCATATTAAGCCCAATACCTTTAACACTAGAACTTAAATTATCAATGGCAGATTCAATATTAGCAATAGTTTTTAATAACGGAGACAATTCTTCACCATCACCGACATCAACTAAAACACCTTTAATAGAGGATAAGCTTGACTCAATACTTGTAAATAAAGATTCAAGTTTTGTGAATTGTTCAGTATTGAAGATTTCTGTATTCTTAGCCTGATTAGTTTCATCTATTAATTTCTGAAATAAAGCGGTGACTGATTTGAGAGCTTCTTCATCTTGAAAGATATTTCCAAATATAGAACGCTGAGAATCGGAGAGGGTAGTGTCTTCACTAAGATTTTGTACTGATTTTGCTATAACACCATTAGAAAGAATATCATTAATTTTATTTGATGTTTCCTCTACCTGTTGAAAAATAGAATCAAGTTTTGCGGAAAATGCTTGTAATTGATCTAAGCCGAATGAATTACCATTTGATTTAAAACTTTCTTCCAAAAGATAACCATATTCTGTTTTAAATTGTCTAATAGCTTCCGAAGCAGTAAGAGTTCCGTTCTCTAATTTTTCAAAATATTCAGCAAATCTATCATTATTAAACCAATCATATCTATCAATTTTATTTACATCTAAAAATTGATTAAATGTCTGAGTAGCTTCATCACGAATATTTTGCATTTCTGCTTTTAACCTGTCTAGTTCATCAAGTTTATCGGCAAAACCAGAACCAACTTTAAAATTTTCAAATTCATTTCGTAATTCTTCATTAGCATTTCTTGCATTGCTTAATTTGCTAGTGAGTTTTTCTACTTCACTTTCTAACAAGCGAACATTTTGCTGCAATTCACCAATATCAGAACTTACACCGAAATGACTAAATAATTTTTGAATATCTGTTCCATACGCTTCTAGTGTTTCAAAAGAATCAAACGCTTCCTTAAATCCTTTTACGGAAAAAGCACTATCAATATTACCAGCAACCTTTTGGGCTTCAGCCATACCCTTCGAGATTTTATCAAAATCAGGTAAAATATGTGATAAGTCAGTTCCAGACATAGCCTTCAGAGCATTTGTTACCTTAATTAACTCAGAAGCATTGTCCTTAGAAGCCTTCTTTTGAAAATTATTATAAGCATCAGTAGTAGCGTTTATTAAATCTTGTTGGGTTTTCCAATATTTTTGAAGATTTTTATTATTGGAAATTTTATCAAGAGTGTCTGCAAATGATTTTAATTTATCTTCACCATTGATATTAACAACAACTTGCTGTTCGACAGTGGGTGCTTTTAATTTTATTTCGTCAGCCATTCTATACCTCCTATATGTCTATTTTTATATTTGATTTATATTTATTCCATATATTTTCATAATCTTTTTGATATTCTGTTTTTTGATATTGGTCTATTCTTCTTTTAAAATCTTGGAGTGGTGATATTGGAGCTTTTGCTGCTAACTTCCAACCAGATAAAATACTTTCATTGTTCCATATTTCAGGCTCCCAAGGTGACGTTTCCCCATTATATTCTAAAGTTGGATATGACCAAGGAACTAACATTCTCCCTCTATGTTTAACATTTGCTCCACCATGCCAGCCTTGTCTAAATACTTGATCATAAAGACCATTTTCTCCTGCATACCCATTCCTATAAGAAATTAAAGACGGTTCAAACCATATACTTAAATAATCAATAGCTTTTTTAGTTTGAATTAAATCATATAAACTTCCTCGCCTATCATAAAAGGGATCAGGGTAGCTATTATAAAAATCCGTAATAGTATCTTTATATATAGTTTTTATCTTTTTTTCTGCTACATTAAAATATTCCGAAAAAGACTTCTCTTGAGCTTCCTTCACCGCTTCTTTTGCTTTTTCTTGTAATTTTTTTATATATGATTGATAAAATGAACTTTGATTATTCGACATATATTTTTATCACCTCCAAAATTTTCACTATAATTTCACTATTTTACACTAAAATAAGAGAGCAGTATCACCACTCTCCATAAGAAAGGCTCCATACGCTGTGACACATATAGAGCCTATTTATAATTTCCTGCACAAATAGAAAGTGCAAGGAATTAAAGGCATTTATTGATTCCTTCACCAATCTGTTGTATAATCATATCCGTAGGTACTTACATTTATGTAACTGTAAACCCTATTCGAGTACCTTTGGTACAGAAAGGCGAAGGTGATACCTATACTTCGTATAAATTCATACAGCTTAACTCTACCAATTGAATCTCGTGTCGCAACGAAAGGAGAAAAGTATGAGCGAAGCTGTGCAGGTAGCTTTCATTTCAGGATTCTTTAATGTACTTTGCGTACTGATTGGAATTCTATTCAGAGATGAGGACTAATAAAATCGGATAGGAGCTGAGTTTTGGTGACGACCATTACTCGAACAAGGAAAGTGAAAAAGTCCGTGGCAGCCAGTCACGGCTTTTTCGATTTTATAAGTCCAAAAATCTCAAGAAATTTGAATTTACTTAGACTTCTTTGAAATTACCTTTCTTAGCAAACTTAAGAATTTTATCTTCTAAATCTTCATTCGGTATCTCATCAAGCTTTTTACTTACAACTTCGACAAGTGGTGTGAGAGTAGCATTTGCCAAATCAGAAATCCTTCCAATCTGTTTGCTAATAAACGCCTGAGTAGTTGTCTCATTAAACTGAGTGTCTGATTGCTTCATTGTTAAAATGGTTTTAAATTCACTTAATTCGCTCATAGGAATAAGTGGATCAGCTTTATCAGAGCCAACCATTAAAATATCAAGTAGACCAGATGATTTAAGTGCGTCATATCCCTTGATAAAACCTTTATCATCCTCGTCAATCTCAAGGTCAGTATATAATTCAATTACGGTACGACAAAACTGTACATACTGAGCAACAGAATTTACTCTAATCTTATCTGTTTTACGATACTTTGTTACTCCGTTATCATCATAAGACTCCTGCTCAAATGTTGTCTTATCTACAATCAACTGTGCGTAAGCATCTTTCTTGATAATTGATACATATGGAGTGATTTTGATTTTACTTAATAACTGTTCCTTTAATGTGTTATTTGCCATGTTGTTATACTTTTCTACAAACTCTAAAATCTTCATATTCCTTTTATCTCCTTTATTTTTTACTTTTCTTCGCTTCTCTGCGAAGTTTCTTTAAAGCGTCATATTCTACCCAACCACCATATTTGAGATTTCTGCAAATAAACGTAAGGTTGGTTTCTGGGTACTTAGCCCACATCATTTTTCTTTTTAAAAGTGACATACTATCTGGATTACCTTTCACGTCAAAAACCTGTAAAGTTCCATCAGACCAGACAATATTAAAATCACTTCTATATTTAATAGGTAGAATTGTTTTACCTTTATATTTAAATTTATCTTGAAGAACATATTCTATTTGGCGTTCATACGATAATATTTCTCCACTTTTCATCTTAGGTTCTATATATTCTTGTAAAAATCTAAGCTCAGTAAGACTGTCATAAGTTACACCTTTATATGTTCGATTTTTCTTACCTTGTTCTGAAATATCTACATGATATTTCGATTTAGCTTTTGCTATTTCCTTTCACTCCTTTACATAACAAAAGAGCAGCTTCCGAAGAAACCGCTCTTTCTTTTAATAATATTTAATTGTTATTTAACCGTCTTAAAGTTTCTACACATCCTTTTAGTGTTTCACAAAACTTATTTAATTCGGTAATTTCTTCTTCACCATTTAAGGTAATTCTTATACAACTATTTATATCTTCCTTATTTGTTCCGATAGCCAATAAAGTAGGGGAGGGTACTAAATCTCCACTTGTGCAAGCACTCCCTGTCGATACTTGATGATCGTTCATATCAAGTAATGTCATTAATGGTTCACCCCTTATTCCCTTAAAACAAATATATAAATTATGTGGTAATCTATGTTCTAAATCAGCACCAACTAAATATGAATTTGGAATATTATTACTTATGTAATTATAAATATAGTCACGATTTTTAGACGTGATAGAAGAATAATTATAATTCTCAACTGCTTTACCAAGTGTAGCAATACCTATTACATTTTCAGTCCCCCCAAACAATTCCTGTTCCTGTGATCCATATATAAGTGGTTCAAGTTCTATAGATGATTTTTTATATAAAATACCAGTACCTTTTAACGCTCCAAGTTTATGTGCGGAGAAACCCAGACCATCAACATCTAAAATTTTCACATCAATAGGAATTTGACTAATTGAGCCTGTGCAATCTACATAGACCACTGCATTATAAAAGTGACATATTTCAATAATTTGTTTCACGTCTTGAATAGTTCCTATCTCAGAATTAGCATATTCTATGACTACAAGTTTCTTCATTGTATCCATAGATAGACATTCTTTAAGATCTTGAATATTTATTTTACCTGTGTAGTCAACTTTAAGTGGACGCTTATATTTCAATGATTCCACACATTTCAATACTGACTTGTGTGAAGTAGGGGAGTATAATACTTTGCATTCGTTTTTCTGAGTATAACCTTTTATAAATAGTGTGTTATTGGCTGAACCGCCAGACGTAAAGATAATGTCTTTAGGATCTGCTTTAATGAATTTTGCTACATTATTTCTTGCAGTTGTAATAATTTTCCTTGCTTCAACGCCTGATTGATACATTGAAGATGGATTCTGATATATATCTAAAAGAGATATAATGTAATCCTTGACTTCTGGTTTTAATTGAGTTGTTGACGCATTATCTAAGTACACATTATCACCACCTAATCCAAATTATATTTAGAATACATTTCAGATAAAGCATCCCATAATCGTTTTTCTTTTTTATACTTCCATACTGAAATTTTCTCCTCATTTATATACACCCATGTATATCTAATTCCTTTATCTCGGAGAAATTTCATTTCTTCTACAAAAGAAGTAGAATATTCTTTATCAAATTTCATTTATTCCTTTAACTCCTTATAAAGCGTAAAAAATAGGGAATACAAAATTCATAACATATGAAAATGTATTCCCTAAAAAATTCACACTCTCATATATCAATCATTCATTACAGAAACAGATTTCTTCTTATTTCCGTATTTTACTTTTATTTCATTTTCTTTTGTTTCTATGTTTTTAATATCTTTCTCGTTAATATCATCAATAAGATTTTTGATATTATCTTTAAAAACACCTGAAACGTCACATTTTGACAATCTTATTTTTGCTGATTCTTTAGTAATCGCATTTTGAGCATAGTCACTAACTGTCTCAAACACAGTTTTACAATTTTCTGTATCAAAAATATTTTTCCATACAGGGAGATTCAAACTGCTTGGACAAGAACCGCAATACTCATAAGGTTTACCACAAGTAAGACAAATTCTATTATTTGCCATTTTAGTTCTCACTCCTTTACATAAATAAAGAGAGTGGTAATGACCACCCTCTAAAAATTATTCTGCATCAACTTCATCAGCATCATAAATGTTATAAAGTACTTTATCTGTTCCACAGTAATCAATCTCAAGATCCCCTTTAAAATCCATTTCAGTAGAATCTGCATTAATTGGAACTGTTGTTTCAGGAGACACCTGGAATGATGGAAACTCGATATAATCTGCTTTTAACTCATTCTTTTTACATGGATTGTAGTATGTAGCCTTAATAATGAATTTCACAGAACTTGGGAATTCATCAACCTTATTCTGAATCATAGCACCTGTTTCAGATTCCCTAAGATACTTAATAAAGAACATATCGGCTTCTGTATCTGTAGGAAGAGAGAGTTTTCCAGAAGTAGACTCTATTGCAAACTTTTCTGTATCTGCCGCTTCACCCAATGTATATGTTTTTCCGATAGAACCATCACCAAAATACTGCGCAACTTTTACACTACCTGCTACATAATCTTTGATTGTAACATCAGCACCTTTCTTAACATGGAACATTTTTGGCATTGTTACCTTATTGCCACTAGAAGCAAAAATAGGTGTTGTACCTGCTGAAGCAGCTATAATGTTTGTATTAACGAATGCATTTTTAGCAGAAAATGTACCAGCTTTTGATTTCCAAATTTTCTTAGCTAAATTACCATTCTTATCCTTTACTTCTGTAGATTCAGCAGTTACTTCGACACTACCATCTGATAACTGAGTAAGTACATATAAAGGATTTGTTGTAGTTAAATCTTCTGCATAACCATAAAGAATTTCTTTGTAAAATTTATCGCCTAATCTAAAAGCCATAATTTTATTCCTCCTTAAAAATTGTTTAATAAAAATAAAAAATCATGCAGTGATTTTTACATCACGCATGAAATTAAATTCGTTTGGATTAACCTTACTTAAATCACACATACCACTATATAATCCACCAAATAGGGCACGAGTTGATTCATATATTTGAAGTCGTTGGATATTGTACATAAATTCAAAATATCCGACTTCACGTAGTTCATTTTTTTTGTAATGACAACCAGGATGATTAAGATAAAAAGCAATCATTGATAGAAGACTTTGCTGATTTTTATTTTCAGAGGCTTCTTTTTTCTTTTGAATTAATTTTTGTCTATCTTTATTTATCAAATCCTGTTTAAGTGTCTTATTAGATGTGAATTCTTCTTCTGGTGGAAAAGAGTTAAACATAAACTGTACATATTTACACATCTTATTTCTTGTATCTTCGTCTATTTCCAAATCTAATTCTTGACTATATAGAGTTAATACAGTATCTCTATTAACCTGTTTTTGATATAAATTAAATGTGGAAAAATCAATATCTCCAAATATTAATTTTGAATAATTAAAATCTATTGATTTTATGAGAATTGAGAACAATTCAAGATTACTAATTTTATTCCAATCAATACCCATATCCCAAAGTTGTAGTCTATATGCTGTTGTATTCGACACAAATGGTGTAATTACTCCATAAATATCAGACTCATTATTTGAATCAATAAAATCCTGAATAGATGGTTGATGAATTGTAATTTTCTCATTTATTACATAATCCTCACCAAAATACATCTTTAAAGGATTAAATCCTAATTCTTCAACTTCTTGTATTTGTTCATCTGAAAGTTGTTGTTCTATGGTTTGTTGAATAAAAGAATTATTAGAAAACATTTCATCCATTGTTACCACCTCTTATTCTTATAAGAAGTAGTGCCATTTGAAGAAATAACGAGATCGTTTGGAAGTGTACATTGATATTTTAAAGTACGAACAACGTAATTATTATCTGTTGTAGATTCTTTGTTATATACTGGAGTGGTTGTAGGTATTTCTAAACCAATCCATGCAAATTTTTCTCTAATGATAGAAGCAATTAAATCGTGTCGTGGTATTCCACTTATTTTATCTATTCTATCATCTCCATGAATAAAAATAGTAAAAATGATATCCAACAGCTTCTCATTTGGATTATATCTAACATTTTCTTCCGTACTTACCTGATAACAAATATAATGGCTTACATCTGTTTGAGTATCTGGAATAAATACGAATGGTCGAATGTTGGCATCACTTCCAAAATATCTATCCCATTCGCCTAAATGTTCATGTTTACCCAAATCTTCATTCCATTCCCAATTTAATCTACATTCATCTGTAGGGACATTCATTTTTCGTTCTTCGTCCCACTTCCAATGTTCTTTGTCACTTGGATCAAATAATTCGTTGTATAAACTAGGTTCATTTAAAGCATATAAAATCTCAGGAGATTCCATAAAAACATCCTCTATTTGTTTTTTAATACGAATTATATCATCGTCAGGAGTCTCTTTATATGTGCGAAGCTTATTAAGCAAATCCGCTTTTGTCTTTAATTTTTCCATATAATGTCGCCTCCTAATCTATAAATTCTAAAAATAGTGATTCTGATTCAATTTTTTCTGTACCTTGCGTAATGGTACATTTAATAGATAATGTTTTTCCTAAAACAGAGTCGTTATTAGGAAACTTTACTTTCTTTTGGTTGTATTCTGTACCAGCTCGCCATGTAACATTACCAGTCCAGTCTTCATTATCAATAGAACAAGTCCATGTAAAAGTTGCATCAGCATATTCAGTTGTAATATCTTCATTGGAATCATTGAATAGATTTACTGTAAGATTTCTATAAGAGCCACCTACTTTAATAGTTGAAGTGGATGCTGAAATTCTTGCTGTAATAGAAGATGGAGGAATAATTGGAATAGATGGATCTGTTGGAGCGATTTCTGAATCGAAATACGAAGCCCACATACCAATAATATTACCATCAGAATCTTTTTCAATGTAATCCCTATGTTGGTCAAAGAAATCTTGATATAAAGTTAATTTCTGAACCCCAAGTGGTTGAGCATTTTCAACCTTACTGATCTGCCATGCTATTACATTGTCAGTAAAAGAACTAACAAGTACACGCATATTCTTTGACGACTCGTATGTATACCAAATTTTCTCAGTAATTGGATTTAATGGTAGCCATACTTTATCTTGGTTTTCTTGCGAAGTAAATCGTAAATCAGTCCAAAGTCCAGAATTATAACTAGACTGCATTTTTAAAACAGACCACATTCTACGCTTGATTTTTTCTGTTCCGTTATTCTCAATCCACATCAATTCATAATTACATTTAAGAATTAAATACTTTGGGAATTGATTTGCCGGTTCAGTACGAAGAATCATCCATTTCTCATAGATGTTTTCATCATTTGGAATATCAATGAATAAGCCGATAAAATTATCATTATGATATTTTTTACGATAATCAGTTTCAAAATAGTAGAGTTCGTCACCTTCAGAAAAATGTGTTTTTTGTGTTGGTTTAAACTGGATATAGTAATCTACTTGGTCTTTATCCATAGACTGATATGACTTAACGATAAACTTTGCATCTATGCGTGTTTTGGTTGTATTCTCATATGTCATACCTTCAGCTAATCGTGGCTGATCATCATGGTAGAAGTCATAGATATAACAGATTTTACTTTGGATATCGTTGTCCCATGTCCAATTCATTATGTCATCAGACTGTTCCTTATATATCTGACCAATCGTTTTAGCTCCGTTGTTCTTGGCGTTTGCGACACGCCTAGCTGTTTGTAGACTCGGCATCGCTTACACCTCCCTCAAACATTGCTTTTATATATCCGTGAGAATCTAAGATTGCCCTACGGAATTTTTTGTAACTAAAATGGTCGCTCTTAAAATTATCCATAGCACCTTGTAAAGTTGCCATAAGAGTCACCATAAGTCCGTTATCATTAAATAAGGTTTTTGTGCCACCTAATTTAAACATAACATTCTCAAAGAAGACGAGAAATGCTTCATCATCTTCAAATATTTTCTCTTCAATTGTCTTGTCCTTGTAGAGCAGTAATTTGTGAATATCACCATGCATTGCACGAACTGCTTCATTGATTTGCTTGTCTGTAAAGTCACCATATATGTATTGCATATTACGACTCCGTATTAATATAGGAATTGTACATATATCCGTAATCACGAATACGTTTATTTAGTTCGGTTTTCATGGAATCAAGACGGTCAATCATGTTTTTATGATTGTCGAGTAGCTTCTTTTCTTCCTTGCCGCCTATCATTACTGATGTATGCATAACAGAATCAACTTGTGGTTGTAACCACTCAATCGTCATTCCAAGCACAAGAATTCCTACGACAAAATTCATATCAGCCGTTTCATCTACTGAATTATTCAGTGTGAAATCCAATTGTTGAATTTCATCATCGAGTGTGAGAGAAGAGAATAGTCTACGCACCCTTGGATCAGAGATTACATTGCTTAATCGCTCTGTATAAATTTCAAGCAAATCGTTTTCGTCAAGAGAGAGTTCTTTCGGATCTGAAATTCGTCCTCTTGCTCGTGAAAAAATTGTTTCATATGGAAGCGTCATTGTGAGCCTCCTTTACTTAACGAATAACTTACTAATCAAATCAAAATCAGAATCAAAAATCTCACTTAAGGTTCTCACCTTGGAAATACTATCAAGATGTCCATTTGCGATTTCACCTGCAACCATCTGACAAAGTACATCCTTTGCACCGATAGGAAGTTTTTCAATTTCCGTTCTCATTCTGCTATTAGGTAAATCTAAAATTTCTAACAAATCCTCTGCTGTATACATATTGTCATATACTTTTGTAACTGAAGGAAAATCAGCTAATAAATCATCATCTTCAATAATGAATCTAGGCAAGAAAATATGGTCAGAACCCTTACGAATCAAAGTAACTAAATCTCTATAGTTAATTTCACAAGTCTTTCCATAATCCTTAAATTCATATGTATTACCAGATGGACATGTAACATTTAAACCGCCAAAACATACTGAACGACATAAAATAAAGTCAGAATCAGTAAAAGTTTTTTTTGGCTTTTCAGTTGCTTTTGTTTCAACTGTTTCTTCTGTCTTAGTAACAGTTTTCTTTGTATAAGCCATATTTATTTCCTTTCTTTCCATATAAAATAGGAGAGTATTTTTCATACCCTCCTACATAAGTGTTGTATTAAATTAGTCCTGAGAAATCTTCCACTGACCAAAATAACGACCAAGACGAGTAGCAACACCAAGTTCTCTCTGTACTTCGTACTTCATAAGGTCTGCGATGTTGCTATTAGCTTCACCTCTGTCGGTGATTTCATCAATGATTGTCTCACCAACATCGACCATATCAACCATCTTGTTATCACCAGAAGCGAAAATCCAAAGTGTATTATCATCATACATAGTCTTTGTTACATCATTTCTTGCGAATCTCTGAGGAATCTCAACAAGACGATAGCGACCATAGTTACCAAGTCTACCCATAGAGGCAACAGCTTCTTTCTGAGAAGCAGCAATCCAGTTTACATTTACAAGGTTTTCAAGTTCCTGAAGACCTACCATAGTACCCATAATTACAACTTCTGCGTTGTCATTTGCAACAGATACATTCTGAAGTACTTTATTGAACTTACCTCTGTTCTGTGTATTTAAAGCGCCAGTTTCAACGAAACCTGTCTGTACAGGAAGTTTTTTAGGAGCATTAAGAACTTCTGCGAAGATAAGATCCTGAACCATAACAACAAATGCTTTTGTAATAGCATCAATAAGCTTTGTCCAATCTTCCTGTCCAATTAAGTACTTATCAATATCAGCACCAACAGCAGCACCATAAAGATCAGTTTCAACAGAATATGTCTCACCTTCTGGTAATCTCTGGAGCATTGTATCATGGTGTCTCTTACCCATTCTTGCTACAGAAAGAATTACTTCCTCATGCTCATTCTTGAATAAGTTCTCATCACCATCATTAAGATTTTTATAGTTTACAAGCTCATTAAACCACTCATTCTCTTTAAGACCTGTAGATACTGTCCAATCTGTTACCTCCTCGATAACATTGAAGAACTGTCTACCGAATTCTTCATACGCACGAATACGTTCTCTCTTCTTGGCATCCTTTGTTAAACCAAAGATTTTGAGAGACATTTCACGAAGTTTGTCCTCAGCATCCTTTTTAGAAATACCCTCATCGAGTTCTCCCTTATATAAATCAAACATAAGATTCTTAATTTCATCATAAGATGTATTCATATCATTAAACACATTCATTACATGTGTGCTAAAATTCATTCTACTCATTATATTTTATCCTCCCTTCTTAAGCGATAGCGACCTTGTGTTTCTGGCTACCAGCTTCGATTGTTACCTTTTTACCTGCTACTGGTGTACCATCAAATGCATCTGCACTAAGTTCGTATACATCAGTTACACCGAGAACAAAACCTCTAACAGTCTTTGTTCTACTTGCACTTGCTTCGTTGAAGAAATTAGAAGTAGCTGTAAACTTAGAATTATAATTTTCTGCAATAGTAGGAACTTCATAAATTAAAATTGCTGGTGCATTAGGATCAATCTTCTTAACTTCTACATACCAGTTTCCATCAGCAGCCTGCTCAAGAATTTCCCCCTCAAAAGTAGTAGGTGCATCAGCGACCTCATACTGATCAAAAGATACATATTTACCTTTTCCGCATACAGTACCATTGTCTGTATCTGTCTTAATTACCATGTTTAATGTTCTACCTACACGCTCAGAAAGGACTTTAGTAGGGAAACAAACATGATGCTGTTCAATTGAATAACGTAAAGCCATTATTTTTTCCTCCTTAAAATTTGATAAAAATAAAAAAGACCGCCTTATAAAAGCGACCCAACAAAAAGTGATTATTTAATTTCTGTTTATTTGTTCTGAAATAATTTGCCGTATCTACTTGATTTAACAACCTTAGATGGGTTAGCAAACTGTTTCTTAGAAGTTGATTTCTTTTCCTCTGTTGATGAAGAGAAAGTTGAATGTTCTGCAATAAAATCAGAATGGATTACCTTAACCTGTGTTTCAAGTTCAGCAAGAGAATAGTTATCCATATTCTTATAAAGTTCAGCAAAATCTTTATTCACAAAATTTCCTTCTTTATCTTTTGTAGAAATAGATTTGTATCTCTCGTCTGCAAGAATTTTTTCACGCTTTTCATGAAGCTCATTCTTCTCTACAGTTTCCTTAAATGCTTTTAATTCAGCATAATTTGAACGCATATCATCAAGTTCTTTCTGCTCATCAGCAGTAACAAACTCAACATATACTTCAACTCTGTCACCAGTAAGAGAATAGTTGTCTTCTTTAGAATCATAAGTCTGCTTATAATATCTTCCTGACCACCAATCACACATGATTACATAATCATCATAAACAGTGACACCATAATATGTATTATCTGCCTCTGCATATGTAGCGTTTACTAAATCCTGAATAGCATAGATTTTATCCTGTAAAGATACAGCAAACTTTTTAATTTCTCCATCTTTCACAAATGAATATTCGATAGTATTATTAGATACAGAATTATCTACTTTCTTCTTGACTTCATCATCATCTGATGGAGTAGTAGTTGATTCATCTGTAGTTGATTCATCTGTAGTTGAATCCTCCTTGCTATCATCTTTAGTAGATTCAGTTGATTCATCATTAGTTGGTTCTACACCCTCGTCTGTAGAAGGAGTATCTTCCGTTGAAGTATTATCTGTAGTGCCATCAGTAGTATCAGTATCATCAAATGCTTTTGCAAATGCTTCAACTAATTCTTCGTCTGACATATTTTCATAATCGAACGTAATATCATCAACTGTCTTTCCATACTTCTGACATAACTCTTCAAATTTATTCATATTGACGTTGTTTCCTCCTTCCTTAGAATTATTTTTATTGTCAAAACAAGCAGTCTCTAATTTTTCAAGTCGTGCTTGTAATTCAACCATTTTTTCGTTAAATTTAATTAGACTGTTATTTTCTTCACTGAAATCTTCGAGTGTAATTTTGCTTCCAAGCATCCCCTCACCAATAGGTGTTCCATCTTTCTCAGCTCCCAAGCAAGTGCATCCTGCAAATTCAAAATCATCTAATTGTAGATATTTTTCTTTTGCATTGTATGAACACTCGTATACAATCAGCTCACAGCTCACCTTTGTTCCATTTTTTTCACGAATGATGTCTGCACAACGAGTATATGATTCTGGAATTGCTACACGAGCAACGACATATGTTTTATCCATATCTTTGTCATATTCGAGATAAGGTTCATCTGATGTAAAAGTACCAACCTGTTTTTCATCATATACAGTTATTTCATTACCATCTTCATCTGTTTCTATATGGTAATCGTGAGAGTGAAAATCCCAAGAACCATCATCCAATTGATGAATGTTTGCAAGTAGCGGAGAATATTTTAGACTTGGCATTGCAGCCTTCATAGAATCTTCAGATATGTAACTACCATTACGATTAAGTAATGTATGACAAACACGCACTTTAGCATATAATTTATTATCTTCAGCTTTTTCTATATCAGCAGAAGAGAAATCTTGAATTGCTTGTACATAAAGTGGGTTGCCAGATTCCTTTGAAGAAAAATTGTACATTTTCTTATGCTTGCAAAAACTAATTAAATCTTCGATTGTAAAATATTTCTTTTGCATTATTTCCTCCTTTCTGAATTATTAATAAGCACTCAGATAGGAGAGTGCTAAATACTCAGCATATTGCTATACTGAATTTTTCTTTTATCTATATCATCATTTGAAAACTGAATTTTCCCAGAATTCAAAAAGGTATAAATACCATTAGTAACATCAATCTTCTGAAAACCAAGAGAAGATAATTTCTCAGCAGTTGAAGTATCTGTAGTTTTTATAAAATTCTGTTTCATCCTTTTATCTCCTAATTATCATTCTTATTCTGGTCACGAGTTTCACTTCCTTCATCTGAAATCTGTGTATCAGAAACCTCTGGTTTTGTTCCATCAGAGCTATTTGAAACTGTATTAGCAGAAGTAAGAACCTTAAATCTGTTTGGTAAATCAAGAATGTCATTACCTAAGAATGCAAGTGATAATGTATCTAATTCGCTAATACCATTGAGTGCGTTGATCGCAAGAATTTTTGTTGCATCATACTGTAAATCTTTCTGTAATGATTCCTTAAAAGCGTCTTTGGTATATGCTGATACTTCAAAGAATTTCACTTTAGCAGGATTAGAAACTTGATAACCAAGCATACGATTTGTCCAACCTTGAATCTGACCAAGTAACGCTGAAATTGCAAATTCTGTATCAGCACGAGTTGCTGAACGGAATGCCTCAGCTCCACTAATAGTAGAAGAGTTCAAAATCTGTGCTCCACCAGAAGTATTTAAAACTTCCTTTGTAGCCTTTTGAACTTTTGTTGTATCAGTAGATTGATCGTCAGAGAATGAAATAGTGTCAAGTGGGATAGGGGTAATTGCAGCACCTACATAATCAGGTAAACTTTCAACCATCTTGTTATAATAATCCACAGCCAAGTCAATATTAACCGACCATGCATCGGGATCTGTTGCACCTGATAATGTTGGAATAGTAGCAGTAATCAATTTATAAATTTGTTGTTCATCTGCCACAGCTTGTACATCAGCCAAATTAAGCAACCCAATTAAATCAATGAATAGTCCACTGTAAATTGGTACAATTGTTTCCCAAGACTCCATTCTTGACTTTGTACATAAAGCATATTCATCTGGCATAGGTTGCCATTTATTTTTACTATCACCACCATAAGCTTTATACATAGAACTCAATGGTTCTCCAAGAAAATCAAGGATATCTTCAAATTTTTTATAATTGCTCATATCCACACTGAATGAAAAATCACCAGTAAAGTATTTTCCTGAAATCCTACAATATTCAGGCGGTATTTTTAATATGAATATGCCTGTCTCATCTATCCAACAACAACCATAATAAACATCTTCGATGAAATTATTGATTAACATAGGAAGTAGACTATTCTGTAAATCCATTCTGTCTAAAACCTGTAATGTTTCGTAATAATCTTTTAGAATTGTTTCCTTGTCATTATCTTCAATTGGACTATATGTAGGAACAACATATCTTGAACTCAGATCGAACATTGTAGCGTTATACATAATCAATCTGAAATAGACTTGAGAACGATAGAAAAGATAACGTGATAATCCACGTAATTCAGATTCATATTTGTCTATGTTCTGTAAATATCTGATGACATCATCTTTACTATAAGAACTGATAGTAGTCTGACGAACAGTTTTCGTTACATCTCGAATCTGTTTAAATGCTTGTTTTGCTTCAGCAAAATTCTTCTTTTGCTGTTCATACTTTTCCATAAACTGTTTACGCTCTGCGGCAGTGGGTTGTTTTTTAGATGTAGTTGTTGTTTTAGGAGATGTTTCTGACATCTCTTTCTTTGGTCGTGCCATTTTTGATGTGAACACCTCCTTTTCTTTGAGATTTTTTATTTTCATGTGAGTTTATTTGATTTATTAGAATCGCTTTGAGAACGATGATAAATGTGATGGTTGACGGATTGGGAGTTTAGATAAAAGAGTTTTTGAATCTGTTTCAGGACGTTTCTTTTGAGTGATAGCTTTTCTACGTTCACACATGAGAGCGTAAGAAGCCATACATGCCGTGTAAGCTCTATCATCATGGAGCTTGTTTGCCTTTTCTGGTGTAAGTTCAAACGAATCCTTTCCAGAATCACGCTTTTTACGAATCATATTGACAAGTTCTTCTTTTAAAGCATCAATATTAGCAAGAGCAATTTCATCCTGCCAATCAAGTTTTATAGTTTTTGTATTAACGGATTCAATTTTCTCTAATTCTTCATTAAGCTTATTTTCAAATTCCTTTTCATTAACTTTTTGTTTTCTGAGTTCAGCAGAAATTCGTTCTTTTTCTTTAGCCAATTTTTTCTCATCAACATCAAAAACAGTAAGATAGCCTTTATGGTCATATTGTGCTGTAAAACTGATTTTATCTTGATTCATCAATTCTATCATTGCTTCATACATTTCAGATTTATAACCAGCAGGAGACATAAGATGTACTTTGTCTACCGCATTAGGAAATTTCTTAACATAATCAGCGGAATATTCTTTATCTATTAATCCTCTATGAACAATACCAGCAGAGTCAGTCCAATCAGGCATTAAATAATCAGCTATATTAACACCAGATCCGCCACTACCTGCATCAATGTATACACCAACAATATTCCCGTATGCGTCAGCCCCACCGTTATAATCAAGAATTACTTTTTTTAAATATTCAATCTGATCTGGTGTCTGCATGGGAGATTTGATTTTTTTACCAACATCAATAAGATTAATACAGTTTACCAATCTCATTCTTGTATCAATACTTCCGTCTACCTGTTCGTATTCATAAATTTCTCCAACAAGAATAACTGAATTATCACGACTTCTAGCAGGATCATATGTAATAACAAATTTTTTATCACCTGTATCGTTATATAGAAGTGGTTTTCTAGTTTCTTCATTACGTGTAATAACACCTCTACGAATAATTGCGTCAGTACCAGCATCTGTAGTAAAAATACAATAATACTCACGTCTTGCTTTTTCTGGATTTGTTCTCATTTCTGACTCAACAGTATTTCGAGATAGAAGTGGAGTAACTAATTCGCCCCTAAGAGTTGGTTTGAATGCTTGTTCGCAATCTATATGTAAAACACAATAATCTGGATTTCCCATAATTTGCTGTTTAGAAAAGTCACGATACAGTCTCCAAAATTGAGTATCAGTTGAAGAAGCTGAACTTATATAATATTTCTGATATGACAAATCTCGTGGTAAGCACCTTTGACGAATAGGATCAATTGAATTACCATCTACATCTTTACCTGTTTTTAAACTTTTATTTACAACAGCGAATGCACCATATACATTCATCATTTCATCAGACAAGAAACCACTTTCGTCAAAAATTACGGTGCCTCGCATACCTCTTTTGGCATCTATATTTCCGTTTAATGTCCTAGTCATTGATCCGTTATAACATGAATAGGAAAATCCATTAGACGAGTGCGAAAATCCATCACCTGCTGCGTTTTTAATTTCAATCTCATTTTTGAATAAAGAACCGGTTGAGCCGTAAAAAGTGTCAATATTATCATTGGCAAGTCGTTCCAAAGTAGTAAAAGTTTGTTCAGCCTGACCACCTGTGCCACTCGCAATATATGTCCATACATTACAAAAGCACATATCTTTAGACATTATTTCAAGGTCAATGACCGTACTCTTACCATATCCACGAGTACATACAGCAAGTACATTTGGACAAACCCAACTTCTTTGTACAAGAAGTGCTTGCCCATCTAAAAGCTCTATATTGAAAAATAAATCTATAGCTTTTACTGGGTTGCATTGCAGATATTTTTGAATTTCAGCAATTTGAATATAAGACTCAATTTTACGAGATGAGATAGAATAACCATGTGGTTTTACATATATTCCATATTGGTTATAAAAATCTTTATCATAATCAAGAATTTCATTCTGATAATAATTCATAATCATTTGCTTATTCTGATTCATTTTCAGTGACCTCCTTTGTTTCATCATCAGGAGATTCTTCAACTTCATCAAACTCTGCAAAAACAGAATATACATCTTTTAAATCTTTTAACTGTTCTTCTTTTAATAGATTGTTTTCTTTTAATGTATCTCTTAAATCAAGATTTTCTCTTAATAGTATTCTGTTAATTTCTTGGTAGGCATCCTTTTCTTTCCGAAGACCAGTATTAACGACACGCATTTCAGAAACCATATCTGACCACTCAGATTCATCAAGTGCTAATTGTTTCATAATAGAAGCATCGCTAATTTCCTGAACCTGTTGCATACCTCTACATGTATCAATATCAAAACCATTAACCTCACCACTTCGCAGGTTAAGACTCTTAATTTTCTTGATTTTTCCAGTCCATGTATTTTCACCTTTTTTTGCATTTTTATTATGCTTTAATGATATACAACTGTCTTGAGCAAGGCTTGTGATAACCGAAGTTATTTTACCCTTGCTTTCCTGTAGGGATTTTATTGTTGCAGAATTGTGTTCAATATTTGAAATGTCACACATTAACTTTGATATTGTGTCATCAATTTTAGATTGTTGTAAGAATCCACGAACAATAGAAATAGCAGAAGAAGTACGCATCATATCTTCGTTTGCGTCTTCACTAGAATCTAATAGCCCTAATAATTGAGAATATAAGAAAGGTTGGTCTGCTATATCTTCTTTTTCAAAAGGGTCATAACTGAGTAATCGAATGACATCATTTTTATTTTTCAAAAAACTATCATATGTATCTAATCCTGCATGAGATTCAATTAATTCTTCCTCAGTCGTAAGTTCTTTTACTGATTCATTTTCTGTTTTATCCTTAACAAAATGATCTGAATCAAAGTATGTTAGTCCTATATAGTTTGGCATAGCAATTTGACGTGCATATGCTGTCCATACATTAGATTTAACTTTTCCAGAAGCAAGATTCTCAACTTCTTGAATGCTTGAGTCCCATACCTTTTCGAGGAAAGGTTTTCCCAAATATCTAAGGGCAAGTTGCACTGATTCCCTCGTAGGCTCTTGATCAACACCATTTGTAGTTCTTAACGCTATCTTTTTTGCACAGTCTTTACAAATTGGAGTAAGACCACTTTTACTCATGGGATCTGTACTTACATAAAATTTATCTTTAGCTTTATGAGTATCACACATGTAACACCAAGCACCTTCTTTAAGTGATTTGATTTTCTCTTCCTGTGTTTCAACTTTCTTCTTTAATTGTGCAGCCGTTAATTTTATGGGCTGTGTCTCTTTTGTCGTAGCCAAACTAACGACCACCTCCTTTTATTCCAATATAAAAAGAAGCCACTTCATATGAAATGACTTCTCAAAATTCCGATATTAAATTTCCAATGAAAGGGCAATTTTGTCATAAATATTTTATATAATCCAAAATAAAATGTTGACCTTCTTCCTATTATACTGTAAACTTAAAATGTAAGATTAATATAAAGGAGGTACTCAATTATGGCATCTATTACTTTGTTTAATGGCGCAGGGAAATTGATATTCTACGATTCCGGTCATACTCATGGAGATTGTGGCACATATCATGTACATGAAGTAGACCTATCTAAACTTACAATGAATGATTTAGAAAAACTAGAAAGGGATTCAAGAAATGGATGGATTGAACTTCATGATTGGAAAAGAATACCTGGAGCTTTATACACAAGAAATGCAACACAATCAGAAATAGATTATATAAATAAGATGTTAAAATATTAAATTTACAAAAGACCGCTTATTTGCAAAAATAGGCAGTCTTTTTTTATTCAAATAAGCGGTCAGAGTAGGATTTGAACCCACGGTGCGTTTCCACACATCTGTTTTCAAGACAGACACCATAAACCAGACTCGGACATCTGACCATAACAAAAGAGCCACCTCCAAAGGAAACGACTCTTTCTTTCAATATTTACCAATCAGTCGCCAAACTAATTATAACTGTATAAATCGGTAGTAAGTGTTGAGCTTACACACCTAAGTTCCGTATGCATCCAAAAAATAGGCTTTCACATCAGGTTTACCGCACGAAAATTATATTATGGTTCAGATGGATTGGGTTCTGTAGTATCCACCTTAATCTCATCCACGGTTATTCCAACATTATATGTCACATCGGCAATCACACGAATATTCTCAAACCCAATTGTCTTATCAAGTTCAGCAATTGTATTCTGTAATTCATTTACATCTTCGGTAGAATATTCAGTAAATGTAACTGTAGAACCTGTAGTAGAAGTAGTTCCGTATATCTCCCAAAGATTCTTTAACTTTACCTGTGTATTTTTGACTAAAATTTTATATGTCATATGCTATTTCCTTTCTACATATTAGATTTTATTATTTTAGTACAGGTAGTGAGACTTGAACTCACACGGTATTGCTACCAGAGGATTTTAAGTCCTCTGTGTCTGCCTATTCCACCATACCTGCTAACGCTGAGAAACACGAATTCGCTATAGAATTATCAGACCATTCAGTAGCTTGGACAAGCTGAAAGCCCCATTCTCCTAAAACATCCAACTGACCAAAAGTCTGTTGGCAGTTCGAAACTCTCGATTGGGATTTCACCATGAAAATTACATAAAATTCATGACAGAGTTTGATAAAAAAAAGATATACCGCATTAAGGTTTCGTGCACACTAGAGTTATAAAGTCAGCTCTACCAAAATGCAGTAATAGGACTTACAATGCTACATGAATAACAAATGCCAAGATATTTATTATCACACTTATATTTTAGCAGTGAACGCATAGCTTTCTTTTATACTCTGATTCGCTTCCGAGTTTGCACCGCCAATGAGCAGTAGCAGTGAGAAGTTTTAGACCATTCTAAAGGTCAATAATTTCGCAAACCGACCTTTATATTTATGTCACATATCGGTCAGTGACAGCTCACTTAATACGATTTTAACGAGCTTCGTAACTCAGTAGTACTATCGGTCTACCTGTCCGTCTGACTTTCACAGAGCCTTGTTGAGTTCTTATGGTTTCAGAGCATTCGGCAATATACAATTAATTGTCCACTTAAGAGTTCTTTTATTTATTCTCCGTTGTAAACTTTTTCAAACCGCTATGTGGCAGAGCGATGGTAGTTTTTGATAAGGCTTCTACCAAACCCGCATAATAAACTCTCATTTTATTAGTCGGATAGAGCAATAACCGACACCACTTTGTTTGTTTTATATTGGTTTATTCTCCACAAATCACTCTCTCTAACGTGATTGCCTTTAGAGATCAATAATTCACTATATAATCTACTTCACCAAAAAGCTAATTATTAGCGGAGTTCTGATACCTTCTTATAAACTTATGGTATCTCAAAGCTTCAGATATGTAACTAAAACTCTTGTCTGAATACATATCCTCTCCAACTTATTTCACACTCAAGGTTGATGTCCTGTTTTGTGTTATCTCCCATATAGAACGGTAGGTATGGTTCTCCTAATATATCATTCTCTGTTTACACATCAAAGAATATCTATTATAATTATTCCACACTCACTAATCTTTCTGCTATTTCTATGAAAGATCTGGTGAAGTTCTATGTTTATGTGCATTTATTCTCTTATTTTTGGAATATTTTGACATGAATTGTCGTGATATGATATGGAGAGCGATACTATTAATATTATGGAAGCACTTATAATCGGAATAGTAGGTAGTATTATTGCTACATACATAATACGATTTATAGATAAAAAGATGCACAAAAATAACCGCTATGAGTCTAAATAGCGGTTAAGTTTGTGTTAATGAAATTATTTATTAGCCTACACACCACATATAGGCTCTAAACCGTCTAACGGATAATTGCTTGTTTCTTTGACTATATTGTAACACATAAAATTGTGTGGTGCAAGAGGGAATTAGATGAAGTGTTAAATGAAAGCTTCATCAGCATTATCAGTGTCTTCACGGATTACATACATCTGAGTTGTTTCGGAAGATTACTTGCTCTCTGCCTCATTTTTCTCTTTTAAAGCATTGATTTTTTCCATAACTTCTGCCTTAGTTTTGGGTTTACAATAAAAGGAACGAGTAGTTTCTGTCGATTTGTGATTGGCAAGCTCGGCTGCTAACGCTAAATCACCTGTTTCTTCATAAACCAAATTTAATCTCGATTTACGTTGGCAATGCGGACGATAATCAGAAATTTGAATGATTTCCCCATATTTTCTCATTCTGTCTCTAATAGCACTGTCACCCATAGGTTTATATTTTCCTTTATATTTTGTAATTAACAACGAATCACATTCTAAATGGTCATAATCATTCTTTCTCATCTCAAGCCACTCTTGAATAAGTTCTTTTGCAACACTCCCAAAAACAACCTGCGTATGATAACCCTCTTTTTCCCTTATGTCAACAAACATATTATGTTCCAAGTCAAGCTTAGATAATTGTAGTTTTAACAATGCCCCAATTCTATTTGCTGAGTCAAAACTTACTTCAAATAAAATTTGATCCTGAATTGAATACTTATCATTTTCAGATAACTCTCTACGGATTGTTTGAACTTGTTCTTCTGTGAGGAAATACGAATTTAAAATATGTTCCTCATTAGCTTTCTTCATTCTATCAAGTTTCCCATCAAAAGGATGGTATTTAACAAAACCACGTTTCATAGACCAAATATAGAATGAACTAACAGCAGAGATTTTCATGTTAATAATCTTTTTATGATTCAGAAGTGTTTCCTGACAGAACATAATGTAATTCTCCATAATATCAACGGCATTCTCCATAAACTCATCTGAATATAAATCTAAATCGCCATAATTTTCGCCTAACCACATAAGGAAATGACGAAACAGTCCTTCATATCTTTTATATGTAGTATCTTTAACATCCTGATTTTTAATAATATTTGATTGGAGATATTTCTTATATTTCTTCAAGTTATCAGGATTTATAAATTTTTCTTTATCCTTAGTAAAATACTTTACCCTTGTTACATGTGCCACTAAATCACTTCCTTTCATAACAAAAGAAGCAGTAGTATTATTAACTAACTGCTTCTAAGCGACATTTTCTATATTTAAAAAATCAAATATTTCTTCCATAGTTTTTGTTCTTAAATCATATCTTTTAATAATCTTATAATTTAAATGATTTTCCTTAAACAATTTTTCTTTATATCTTATCTTGAAAAAATATATCTGTTCTTCACGACTTCTAAGTTTAGAAAAATCATATGTATTTATAAAACCAGCCATTTCAACATACCAAACAGTTCCATCTGCAAGAGTAAATCTATAATCACAATTCATTTTCCCTTTATAATTAGTAGTGAAATCTACATAAGGTATATCTCTATCATATTTTATACCTTTAGATTTTAACCATGTGGATATATCATATTCGCAACTACTGTCACATCTTTCACCGTCATCCATATAAAATTCTGGTCTTCTACAATTCGGTTTAAATCCATAATGAATACAAGTTTCAGCCCAACTTCCAAATCTTTGTTGATAAACCCAAAATGAAGGTCTTCCAGTTTTATTAAAATCCTGTATTGTTGGGACTCTATCATATTCGTTAACAAAATCCATAAATGCTTTATCTAACTCAGATTCTTTATATTCAGCTTTCTGATTTATTTTAAGACCAAGTGATTCTAAACAATTATTATATCCACCAAAATATTTTTTGAAATAATTTTTAAGTTCAGTTCCATAATATTTATTTATATCACGTATTTCAGGAATTTTATTATATTTTTCAATGTATTCAAATATTATATTCTGAAGGAATTCCGCATTATCATGCTTTAATACATAATCATCATTTTCATTTAAAACATAATTTTTTGCATATTCTTTTTCATCAAATCCACACTCATGTAAAACATTTTTCCAACTACCAAATTTGTTATTATATGTCTTTCTATTTGGCATACCGTATTCTTTGCCATGAGTATCAATAAATTTAGCACTTGGGATAAACCCATTTTCACTTACAAAATTTTTGACTGCTTCAATTAACTCTTCCTTAGAATATGAATGACCTCTATATGTACCAGTTTCTTCAAATCCTAATTCCTTGTTCATTTTATTAAAACTGCCAAAATAATATAGTATGTCACTTTTTTTAACCTGTTTATTATTTTCAAAATCAGAAAGTTTAATGTTTCTTCCCAATTGTTCTCTTAATTTAATTGCATATTCACATACTTGTTCTTTAGTAGGACGTTCTCTATAATATGCTTCTTCTCCAAGATATTTTAGAAAATCTGAAAATGTACTTATATTCAAATCATCTGGTGCATTTCCAGGATACCAACTCCAACATTTTAATCCCATAAATCCATACTTTAACATTGTACAAGTAATTGTTTTTTCTAATTGTTTGCAAGCAGATTTATATTTTTCTACTTCGTCATACCATATTTTTTCATCGACTTTGTTTCTTCTCATAAATTTTTCCTACACTTTCCCCTACACATACAATAAAAATAGAACAGTAGAAGAGGTGTGTAGGTTGCCTCATATACTTGGTAGCTACTCCAAGTACCTACTGTTCCATAAATCCCACAATCAGCTATGACACCAATCATGAACACATATATTTATTCTCTGTTTCCATTCACAGAAACATCAAAAGTGGGTAATGAGGGAGTCGAACCCACTCGATGCAAAAGCCACGAGATTTACAGTCTCGCCAATCTCCGTAGTTGTTTAATTACCCATACAAAAAGAGTGTGCAGCATACACCACACACTCTAAATAACTTAAATAATATCCCAAATTTTATTTACAAAACTAAGAAAACCTGAAATATCCTCAACAGCCTTATTATATTCTTCTTTTGTTACTTTTTTGCCATTAACTTCGTAAGAGGTAGAAGAAGAAGTAGTAGTAACCACATCATGACAATTACAATTTTCACAATCACCATTACGTTCATCATCTTCCTGACCAAACAGAATAACTTCCTTATCCTCGTTTACACAGTAATTAATAATATCCTGTGAAATATCACCATCCATATCAATATAGAAAATATCTGTTTTATCAAGAACTCCAAAGTCCTCGATAGGGACAACAGTGATCACACAATTATCATCAACCGATACTAAATATTCGTCTATATTCATATAATCAACAAGGTCAACTTCTTTAATGCTTGTCTCGTCAAGTCTAATAAGAATATCCAAAATATATTCAGCAATTTCTTTATTTACAATTACACCAACTGTTTTATCAGTATGATATAATCTATTGATATAAATAGAGATAATGTCATCAACTTTATCCTCAAGATCAATCATCTGAATGTCTTCATATTTATTTTTCTTCAAACAATTCACGACCTTTCAGATTATGCAAAAATCTCTTTGAGAGCTTTAACAATTTTTACACATGCCTCTTTGTGAGCTGGCTTAGTCCATGTGTCTCCCTTATTTGCACCCATCATTACCTTACCAGTTCTCTCAGGAATATCCTTTGATTTTACTTTACAAACACCAGGAATAGTAACCTCGTCACCTGCTTTAACTGCATCTGCAACGACCTTTGCCTGTGCGTCTAAAATTTCAGCTACATCCTTCTGTGGAATATTAATAGATACCTCGTTCTGAATTCCTTTAATCAACTCTGATTTTGTCATAGTTTTTCTCCTTTTTTCTCAATTATTTGTTAATTTTTAATATAAAAGAGAGTAGCGACTCAATCGAGTCCACTCCCTCATACTTACAATTGTGTATTATTCTAAGCCATACACGGGCTATGAAATTAGTATTTCTACACTTAATTCAATTTAAAAACATATTCAGCAGTTCTTCCTTCTCCTTGTGTAAACTCAAACATAGAACATGAGGCATTGGAAGCTGCATTTAATGTCATACTATATGGATCTATACCAATTACTGAACCGACAGATAATACAGCAGAATCCAATCCGATTTCAGCCATATTATCATGATGAATATGTCCAGAAATTGTGTAATCTATATGAACTCCATAAGTACGAGACATTTCTAAAAGATTATTTTTAAGATTTTTCTTTTCACCATGAAATCCAACAACACAGTATGTAGACATTATTGAATATGTCATACCTGTAGGATTTTCTAAGATAACAATATTTTCATTATCTTTTAATCGCTCTTTAATAAGAGCCATCATAATTTTACTTACATTTTCATCTGGAAAGGTATTTTTCTTTCCATCTAAAAGTCTAAGTTGATTATGATTTGAGTCATAAACCATTTGAAACTTAATCGAGACATATTTACTCAATTCATTCAACCAATTCGCCAAATAATCAGCATAACGAATACTTGATTCAATAACTCCATATCTAAGGCGCATTAACTGAGACATTCTAAGAACACCATCAATACCATCTCCAAGTTCAATGATAGAAAGCTCTTTTATACCAAGATCCTCAATTTTATCTACAACTTTATTAAATAAAATAGTCATTCTTTCCTCAAAGATTTCGGGAGAGTAAGCGTTTATAATACCACCATAAAAATCTTTAATTTCATATTCACAACCATAATGACAATCTGAAATTGCCAATATCCATGATTTTTTGTTAGATGATAGAGATATGCGCATAGGAGAAGAATATTTATCAAGAGAAGTAATTGCTTCACAAATTTTCTCTGCAATTAATTCATCCCTAGCTTCTTCACGCAACCATTTGTTATATTCAATCTTTTCGCTTTGGAGCTTTTTGCGTTCTTTCTCTAATTCACGCTTTTGAACTTCAATCTCCTTAATCTGTTCATCAGAGTCAGCAAATTTACTTCTATTAGCATTCAACATTTTATTGAAAGCCTGAAACTGCTTGCGGAATTTTGATTCTGTATACTCACTACCAAGCAACTCATTTAATATATCAGCCACATCTTGCCACGAGCCAATAAGATCTTTGTCTGAACAAACTCTGTAGATAAGTTCTTCGTCTGTCTCATTTTCAAATCTTTTATAAGAAGTTATGATAATCACACTCCTTATTCTTCATCAGACGGAACATCCAGCTCCTCATCTGTCTTTAATGCAACAGTAAAATCAATTACCTGATTCTTAAATGAAGTAAGCAGATCAGCTACTTTTACCTCCTGCTCCATATCATTCTCATCTGTGTATGTAATAGTAGTACAATCCTCTGAGAGTGTACCTGCCTTTACTGTCAACTTATCTGTAGTTGTTCTTGTAAATTTTAATTTACTAGCTGCCATTTCCTTTTCCTCCATAAAATTAAAAATTCCCACCAGAACGTTTTCTGCCAGGATTAAAATACATTTGTTTCGTTTTATTCTGTTTTACTTTGATATACTCACGAATCTTCCTAATATAATTTTCATCATAACTCAAACGAATATGTGACTCTAAATAATAATACCCACAACAAGTAGGAATTTTATTTGATAACACATTGTCTATAAGCCTATATGATGGATTAAGATTTTTCATATGAGTGTGTTTTTCCGTGTCATTTTTTCTGCATATACGATAACCGTTTTCGGTCTTGTCAATATAAAATCCTTTATACTCGATTCGATTTTTCATAGGCAGAACCTACTTGACATATTTATCTTCAATGTAACGCTTTCCACCACAAGTCTTGTAATAACCTATGTGTTCGCCTCTACGATCTACATATCCTCGTCTTGTGTTTCTGATTACACCTTCAGATAATAATTTTTCAATTTCACTTTTAGAAATCTGTTTAATAATTTTCACATCCTTTGATTTATTTCCTGCCGAATAGCAGAAGAAAAGCTCTCTGACAGTTTCGGACTGTCGTTTACTGATTACAAGTCAGTCGTACTAAACCAAACTATACGAAAAGAGCAAAAGAATAATCGGCAACCATACTACAAGAACTGTAGCACAGTCACCGACTCATATAAGAAGAGAAGAGGAGTACAATATGAATATGTACCAATCTTAGAAATGATTTTTAGAATTGTTCTGTTTGAAAACGCCTCGACTCAGGGCGACCATAAAGGTTAGAGTCTCTATATCTTCCACAGAAATGTATGGTACAGTCTCGCTTGCTGAACTTAACTGGTTTTGCACACCATACACAAGTTTTTCATATGGCTTCACAGCAACTAATTTATAGTCATATGTTAGACGAAATATTATAATGTCTCTCGACAATTATATATTCTCTATTTTATCAGCCAAGAAAAGCTGATTTCATTGTTTTATATTCGGGGCAGATAATGATACGTCTGCCCCTAGTATACTTTTTAAACTTGCAAGCCCTTACTTATTACACGCATTGGCAATGGCGTGGGAGTTTACTAACACAACTCTGTGCTTTCTTCCCTCCATATTACACCCATTGTTAAAATCTCTGAAACCATTGATTTTGCTTGCTTTTTATGAAAAATATACAACTTAATTCGGTAAAATTTGTGCAAAAATACCTATGAAAAGTTTAAGAGAAATTTATCTTTATTAGTTTTGTACAAAATATTTAGGATTTTTCTTGTATATTTTGTTCCCTTTCCCTTAGTATTTTTGCTCATTCCTATGGATGTCTCTAATCCCAATGCCATCTCAATTAATCTGTTTATTGTTATTATATTACCTATCTTTATACTACTCATATCATGAATTAAAACTTTCGTTCTTTCCATAATACATTCATTTAACATTTCTGAATCTAAATTTGACATATAACATTGTTTTACATAATTATCATACTCTTCAATAATAGAACGTATTTTTGTCATTTGTCTATTATTGGGCTTTCCCTTCATCTTAATAAAAAATTGTTCTGTTGGGATTGTTTCAACAGTAGAAGCGTTCTGAATTTTATTTATCCAATCTTCAAGCCAGTTCATAGGACACAACAATTCTCTATTGATACGACTTTTAAGTTTATTCTTTGATTCGTCAATTTCATCTTGTGGAAGTTCTTTACCATCTTTTGTATATTTAATTTCTCTGGTATATTTCATAAACTCAGGAAAATCGTACTTTTTATACTTTGGCTTATCTGAATCCGTATACCCAACAATTCTTTTAATACTCATACAAGGAAGTTTGCTAATTCTATCAATTTCTTTATTACCATCAATTTCATATTCCCTTTTACATCCATCAATAATAACCTGAGCAAGAACAGATAAGATAATAAAATTGTCATAAAGTTCTTTAAGTTTTTTCTCATCGGGATTATCTTTTTGCAATTCTGTCCAATAATAAGTCATTGCCAACTGAGCCAAATTACTTGAATATCCAATTCCCATACGTGACTTTGAAAACTTGTTATCCATAGTAGCATAATCTTTTTTTGTATTATTGTAGGTAATACAAGACTCTTGTAATGCATTTACAATAGTATAAAAATCTTTATAGCATCTTTCTGCACATTTGACCATTGTTGATTGATTTGTGACAAGCATAAAATCCGAGTCCTCATCCATCCCATTTGCTCTGTCTTGAATATCTGTATGAATACAATTAACTGCTATTATATTTTTGCTAAATGCAAAATACTTATCCATTTCTTTAGAATAAACATTATGTAAATAACATATATTGTTTGGGGAATTATGTGGATTTCTAAACGCTGCAAGATATTCATTATCATCAAAACGTTTAGTATAACACTGAATACAATTAGATTCTTGAGAAAGCGTTGGATCTTTTTCAAAATCCTCACCAACAGAATAAAGCAGAAGTGCATAAGGATTACCACATACGGTCAAATTATCACCATTGACCATAATTTTTCCTTTTCTCATTCTAAAAACATATTGTTTAATTATCTCTTTTTTTTCATATCTAAAAAATTTACTATTTCCAAACTCATGATTTTGAGCATATAAATCAGCAAGCATTTCATAATGATTTACTTCATTTGCATTCTTTCTAAGAAACTTTTCAAATTCATCATTGTCACGTTTAAGTAGTTCAACATAATCAATGCTAATCTGAGCAATATCTTTTACATCGTCCTTCATACATGGAAGAGTATTAATCATCTGGTAACTCAACTGTTGATATTGTCCTAATTTACTTGGATGGTCAGTTTTTACAATGCCCCACTTATCACCATCAGAATGAATTCTTTTGCACCAATAGTCATATGCTTCAGTAACATTATTACCCATTAAGTCTTGAAATTTCTTCCATTTAATCGCATTATCAGTGGTTATCATCTTAACATCTTTTAAATAATGCCATTTACCAAACATATCTTGAATCTGGTATGTATTGTAATCATATCCATTCTTCTCACACCAATCTTTAAAGAATTTTTGAAGATAACTCTTAAAAGCACATGCTTTAAAAAGGTGATTCCTGAGTAATGCCATACCGTTAATATAAGATGGGAGACGAAGATAATTAGAATCAGCTTCGATTAGTGCCATACCATCCCAAATTGTATTTTTTACTTGACGTTTTTCTTCGGATACAACACATTTTTTACGTTTTTCAATTACCTTTTCATTTTTATTAGTTTCTTTATTTTTCTTTTTGACTTCTACTTTGTATTCTTCTGCTTTAACAACTTTTGTCATTGTTTCAAAAAAGGAATCCTGATCTTTGAGAATTAGAACATCCTCAACAGGTATATGAAGTGTACCAATAATGGTAGATGTAGTAAGTGGAGCATAAGCTGACATTTCAACGATTTTCGCATTGTCATGACTCATTTTTTTTCCAAGTCCAATTGTTAGCCAATCATATGCAATGTTATATAATTTACTATTTATGAAAATAACTTGTCCAAGTTTAGCTTTGGCACTTGTACGAAAAAGCATTTCATAATGAATTGTTTTTTCTTTAATTGTTCCGTCTCTGCGTTTTCGTTTATATGTAACATCAACACCATTCTCATAAAAATATTCTCGAATCTCATCTCGTGATTTTTCATTATACAAATCTTTTCTATCTTCAACTTTTTGTAATGCCTGTTTAATACGTTCTTTAGAATCGCCATCAGTTTCATTAAATAACTTTTCTAATCGAGTATGCTCATTATCATAAGAGCGACTTCCGAATTCATAATCAAGACAAATTATATCTCGTGTACTTTCATTTTTTTTACCAGATTTTCCTTTATAAATATTTAATCCATTCTTTTGTAAGAAAAAACTAAATAAACTATTGTTAAACATTGCATCTGTATATGTAAAATAATCTCTCGTACCAAGATTAACATCATACAACATACCAGCACTAATGTTTTTTATCTTAATTCCATATTCACTCATTTATTTTAACATCACCTCTTATTTATAAATTCTCTCTTAAGAGTCTTCTCTTAAATCATAATCGTCCATTTCTTTATACGTAAATCCAAGCCAATTAATAAGTTGGTCGGCATCTAAGCAATCAACGCAGTCCTCATGTAAATATTCACCGTTTTCATTATCAAGGTAACGTTCGCCATTATATATGCCTTCTTCACAAATGAAACATTTTATTTTTGTCTTAGGTGGAATATAATTAGGACATTTATAATCACATGGATATTTATTACATATTTCACACATAGACTATTCTTTTAATAGCGAACCAAGTTGTAAACATTTTTTTACATGTTCATATTTCTGAATATAAATATAACCAATATAATTAACCATAAGTCCATTAATATAATCTGTAATATCTTTATCTATATAACGTTTGGTTGAAAAAAATATTAAATTTTCTATATCTAAAATGATATTGGTTTTCGCATTAGAATTTTTTAAAAGTTTTAATTCTACATTATATCTACCAACATCTTCCTTTTTCTTATAAGCAATAATCGAATAATCATTTTTCAAATTAACAATTAAAAACGATTCATTATACATCTAACCATACCTCCCAATATCCATCACAGTATCTTGTTTTTAAAGTGTCATAATGAAATTTTAAAAGATCGGTTATCTGATATATGTAATACACATAATCAATTTGTCCACTCCTGATATTTGATAAAATATCATTTATAAAAGAACAATATTCCTGATAATTAGTTGTTCCATAATATTCCCCTTTTGTTTCCGTATTCCACATACCAGTATCTTTAGAATAGAGTCCACCCATTTTTTTTACTCCTTTTTTAAAAGGAGTAATGAATAATTTCCTTAATTCAAATTCTTCTTGCCATTTTTTATCAGTTAAATTCTGGCTAGGTCTACCATTTTCATTTGATATTACTTTTAGTTCTCTTAATTCATCGAGTGTCATATTTTTATATTTCTCCTTAAAGTTTTCTTTTTTTATTAGGGAATCAAAAAAAACATTTGAATCCTTATATTTATTTATTCTCTTTTTATTTGGTGAAGAAGTAGAAAAGTCTTCAATATCAATCTCACCCGCATATGTATTATGTTTTGTTGTTATAATTGTTGTTTCTTTCATATTTCTTATTTGTAGCTCCTTTAATTGTTATTTTATTTTTCATTACATTGCTCCTTTGAGTGCTGCGTTAATTGGTTACATATGTATATTCTCTTATTTAGCTGTAATTTGTGGTGAATTTTCCTTGATCCATTGTTTGAGAAGATTACGCATTCTTATGCTTGGTATGTAAACCCAAATTTCTTTACCATCACGAATGGCAGATCTCCATATAAACTGAAGCATTTCTGAAAGGGCATAACCATTTTCATCTACTTTTATATTATTAAGTGAAAAAAAGTTTTTAATAAATGGATTTAAATAACGATTAATTAGATAAGCTACAGAAGTTCTGTCTTTATAATCATTGGTGGCACGACAGTTACAAGACAGAAATCCTTTAGTATAACCTTTACCTTTTAATATAGACTGATATTCTTTAAAAGTTGTCCAAATATTATCATTAGATTTATTCTCCCTAACATTATGAAAAAAGTTATAAACATTATTTTTCAATACTTTCATAGAAGCATTGTTTTTATTTCTCGAATACCACGAATATGACAAATCACTATCTCTGTCACCAATCATGTTTAGTTTATCAATTTCGCAAATATGGATTAATTCTTCATAATTATATTGAGTATATTTTATATTTTTATCAAAAGGTATTAAATGATAATTATCCATTTTGTTGCCTTGTACAGACCAGTATATATATTGTACTCCATAATAGTCGTAATAATATTTCTGCATCTGCATATCAAAATAATAAGTAAGAATATAGATATTCCTAAATGAATTAAATGTTTCTATTGGGAATAGCCATACCATTAAGTCATTTCCATAACATACTAAACTACCAAGTTCACATAATCTTTTTTCATCATTAAACTTGCCGTTATAATCCGAATATTCTTCTTTCCAAATAAGTTGTTTTGTTTCAGAATTTATGGTTACATAAGTGTTTTTTAATATTTCAAAATCTTGTTTTGAAAGATTATATTCTTCAATCACATTTGCAACTTCATCCATTATAAGCGTATAATTTTGTGCTCTACATAAATCAATTAATTCATTGTCGAATTTCTGAAATAAAGCATGAGTTGATACGATGTTGTCACCTTTACTAATTAACCGCTTTATATCATTTAGTTTACTTCCTTTTTTGTCATTTTCATTTTTAAGAAAATTTGGTGACACAAAGTTTTTCTCTTTACAATATCTTTTATATCTGTCAATCTCATCAAGAAATGGTGTTATTACTAAAAATTTTTCATCTTCATTAGTTTGGTTAATATAATTCATTATGCTTTGTGTTTTACCAGCTCCCATAATTGCATCAACTATATTTACTTTGCAGTCAAAAACCATAAAAATCTCCTTTCTGTTTTTCGTTATTTTGTATATATCTTTTATTCTCTTTTTTATGACAAAAATCCCTTCAACTGCCGTTTGGCATGTCTGTATGGATTTTAACACCAGTTTTCAAAAAAAAGTGTTAGCGTATTTTCCTTTGATTTCCTTATTAAAATTGATTTATTTGTTGTATTTGATTAAAAATAGTACAAAACATAAAAAGTGTTAAAATTGAGAAAAAAGCCTTTATTTTCAAGGGTTTTGAGGTATTACCATTAAGAAATAAGATTAAAAAGTGGTATAGAAAATATATAAATATATTTGCAGACGTTCGCAAGAACGGATGCAAGGGCATGAGCTGCGTTAGCAGCGATTGACCAACAACGCCGTAGGCAATATAAGATTGTCTATTTAATCTGGATTACCATTCTGTTCCAAATCAACATACTTCTCTTTGTAAATATCTTCTACAAAAAATACTGGCAGCTTATTATGATACCTTTCATATAACTCTTCGTCAGTGATAAGAGAGTAATATTTGCCTATTGATGTATCTATCATTCTTGTATAATCTTTCACAATAGAATTAGTATCTTTGAATCTATCACCTATCTTTCCACAAATGGTACAATAGCTATATAGTCCTGTTTTAATATAACTTTTTCCTGCAAACATAAGATTGTATTGAATCAGACATTCTTCATATTGATGTTTGTGCTTGGATTTCTTCTTGGATTTAGATACATTACTTTCTTTTTGTTTAAGATATTTAGGTATTTCTGTTTCGTATCTGTTCATTTGTTTTATTCCTTTCTATATTAATATCTATATATTCTCTTCTTAAACTTATTTTGAGCAAAATAAAAAAGGCAGATGATTTCTCATCTACCTTTAAACAAATAACTTATTTTATTCAGTTTTAAGCCAACTAGATTCTGGTTTTGCTATAAGTCGTGCATTATTATAAGCCATATCAAGTGTAAGGCAAGTATGTCCTTGATAACAATTATTTTTCTTTGTAACCGTTAAAGCTACATCTGGAATATCATCAGACATTAGACATAATGGTAATAATAGTTGTATTTTTCCATCATAATATTGAGGAATTGCAAGTTTATAATTTGCAGATACTTTCTTTTTCATTGTATTCAATGCACCATTAATAATATTTATTTTGTTTTTACTTTCTAAAAATTCTTTTGGAAGTCGTTCTCTATTTTTTTCATCATCAAGGATATGTTTATAATGAACATCAATAGGATAGTGCCAATCAAATAGTAATAATTCCGGATGTTCAAAATAATTTGCTCTTTCAGGTCTGTCTGAAATACCAATATTACTCAATTCATATCCTGTTAGAAATGATATATCTGTTCCTGATTGATAGGCATATATTTGATCAAAAAATTTATTAAATAATCCCGTATTAAATAATGCATAATTTTGTCCTATTACTATTTTTTTCTCTGATGTAAGTTTATCATATGTTTTAACTATATAATTTGCAAGAATTCCATTATTTGAATATGTGTCATTTGACCATTTTTCTTTATCTACTATTTTAGATAATTGGTCAGTATATTTGTTCCAATTTACTTGAAAATATGCCATATGTTCAGCTCCTTTTGTTTTTTTAAATGCTTCTGTAAGTATATCATATTTTCTTGATTCATGGAATGGAAAAATGTCTGTATCATCTGGTTTATACAATTCATATGGATAATATTCATATTCTTGTAATTCTTGTGGAATATATTCGCCCTCTAGTTTTTTATGTGCTTTTTCATATGCTTCTTGTGATGTATTTGCGTATATAAGATAAATATAGTCATATGGTTCATAACAGTATGCTGCTGTTGTTGGTATTAAATATGTATTCATACATTAATTCCTTTCTTTGAATATATTTTTGTTGTTACTGTTTATATATTCTCTGTTAGGAAATTTATTTTGCGTATTTTTTATAGGTAGTAGCGAGATATATGAAGGATTTATTGTGTGGTTTTAATGCACCCCATAGGTATGAGATCAAATTGAAGAAAATGAGGGTAATTTTCGATTTTAGATTGTCAGGTATGCAATTTATCATTGAAGTGATTTTGATTGAAATTTGAGTCGATTTCGTATGTTTTTGTTTAAGGGTTGGGTATTGGGAATGCTGCAGATAATAATATCTCTCCACCTAACTATGAGACGAGAATGGCTATTGTAACCATAGTGAGTTGAGTGTAATTGATTAAAAATTGTTATCGGTAAAAACGCTTATAAATAAGGAAGAAAGTGTGATTGGTTGGGTGATTTTTTGGTGAGATGAGTGTTTGATTTTTAGGTTGTAAGGTGGTTGAAATGCTTGATTTTAATGGGGTTTGACGATATGAGGTGCGATAAGGGGGTTAGTGATGAGATTTGGGATTTTGCTTAATTTGTTGGGGATTTTTGAGTTAGTGTGTGGATGAATCAGCTATATGGCTGCCTGCATTTTTAAGGCGATCGGTTAGTTTTAACTACCCCCAGTTAGACATATAAAACATACTCTAATAGTAGACTATTAGCATATATTTATTTTAAATGACTATTGATATATTTTTTTTATATAAAAACTATTCCTGATATTAATTTATCGACTTGATAACTTTAATAGCTATTATATATAGTCTAAAAAATATTAATAAAAAAATTCTAAAAAAAGTATTGACATAATCCTAAAAAGGGTATACAATGGCAATATGAAAAGAGGTTTTCTTTTCAGTAGGAAATTAAACAAAAAAAATCTAGTCCACTAGATTTTATCACAAAAAAATCTAGTCACTAGAAAAAATTAAAAACAAGGAGGTTGTTATTATGAACAACACAAAAAAACAGGAAACAAAAACACCAGCAAGCAAGGAGGAAAAAAACATGAAAAACAATAGTATTATTGACGTTGTTGTGAATGGCATGACAGCTACTGAAGCATTGAATGAGGTCAATACAAGACTTGAAACAGTAGAAAAAAGCGTATTTAATATCGCACTTTTAACATCATACGGATGCGGTGTAAAAATTCCAGCATATACAGATAATAAAGGTATAGAACATGCTGAAGCATGTTGTGAAAAGCCTATGAAACAGAAGGATTTTATTACACTTGTAAATCGTTCTAGTAGAACCATCTCACGTTGGAAAATAGCCATGGATTTAATTATTGAAAAAAATCGTTTTAATGATTTTGCTACTGGTTTATATCCATTTTCTTATGATAAAATAATCGCTATCTTCAGGAATGAAAAGGCGTTCGAGGGTACAATTTTATCTGACCTTATGAAAATGTCGGCAAAATCCCTTGAAACAGTAGCGGAAGAATACAACAAAAAATCTGAAGGAAAAACTTCAGAAGAGGGGAAAAAAGCTGAAGTTAAGACTGAAAAGGCTGAAGCTAAAAATGAAACTGAAGCACCAGTCAAAGAAGACTCTGAAGGAGGTTCTGAAATTGCAACCCTTACATACAATGGCAAGGAATACAAGGTTAATAAAGTTATATTTGAAAAATGGCTTGCGGAAAATATGATTGCAGATTAATTTCTACACTAACTACACAATAAAAGGGCGGATTTATACCGCCCTTTTTATAATGTCATCCGGGTATTAATACCCGGATTTTTTAATGCTTTTAAAATCTAGTGACTAGATAAAAAAATAATGCACCAACTTATAAAATTATCTAGTGACTAGATTATAAAATCAATAATCAATTTAATTTTAGGAGGTGCAAAAAAATATGAAATATTATGATGTTGCAATAATAAATAAAAATGGATGGTTTGAAATAGTTCAAAATGTGCTTGCATTATCCGAAGTGGATGCTATGCACATTGTAGAAATAAAGTACGGAGTAACCGCAAAAGATGCAGTTATTTCAGAATAGGAGGTTTTGCGTTATGAATATTGAAATTTGCAAAAATCCCCACGAATACATCTGGGGACAGCACATACCACTTAATGCATGGTACGGTTGCGACTCTGTCGGTTGGTGGTTTTGTACGGTTCACGGCAAGCCTGAACCTGAAAATGACAACGAATTAGAGTTGAGACGTTTTAATGGTTCACGTTGGATTAAAGTGCGTGAAAATTCAAAAACTACACACAATATCTGCCAGTGGGCTACAACTATGCGTTTATGGTGGACAAAATGCCATTGGTTTAAAGAAGAAGATGCACAAAAAAGTCTAGTGACTAGACATGAGCGTCATATAAATGGCTTAAAAAACATGATGAAACATTCAAGAAAACATAAGTCGGGCGGTTCGGGTATTAGGCTTGATAAAGAAAATTATTGTGCTGATAAAACAATAACTGATTATGAGTGTTCAAAAAATCCGTTACATGATTTTCAAAGATATTATATTTAAGGAGACAAGATAAAAAATGAAAATGTCAGAATTTATGCAGAATTGCACCGCTTGCGGTGGTAATTGGGGAGCTATGCTTTTATCTGGAATTAAGCGTGTTTTCCCAGATAAATATAAAAAGGTAGAAGAACACTACAACTCTATGGACTTCTCACACGGAGGAATTGAGCCATTCGTATATCTGTGCGATTGGCTCAATGAAAATGGAATTGTAGAAGATTAAAAAGGAGGCAACAATATGTTTGAATTATCAGTGGAAATATATTTAGAGAAAAACGGTAAAGCAAAAACACTTAAACATTTCTTTATGTGCTATAAGCGTGGAATTATTACAAAAGAAGAATTTGATATTGTTAATAAATTAGTAATGGAAGATTAAGGAGGCTATAACTATGCTTAACACATTAGATATGTACGGAATTTGTCACGAAATATACCGTGACTTAAAAGGCAAAAATACCTACTCCGAAATTGATGAAAATATTCTGAATTTTATTTTCAGACTATATAACACAACTGAAATTGACTGTGAAGAAATAAAAGTATTATGGATAGAGTGGCTCACAAAAGGTATTTTGTCTGTAAATACGCAAATTCAGAATGCAAGAAATAGGAAGTACAGCCATGCTTAATATACAAACAACAATTCATTCAGATTCAGAAGGCAACTATAAAGCAAAAGATATAATATCTCAACTTATAAAGGCAAATTTAGACATTGAATTACCTAATAAATCACTAGAGGATATATGTCTTGCAGATTTAAAATGTGAAGGTTTACCATGTATATATTCACATACAGAAGGTACGGTCTGGGACAATGAATTGCGTACTTATACAGAACGCAAAATAATATTATGTTTTGGATGATCATATAATGGCAGACTAAAATCTGCCTTCCGTCTTACGGTGTAAGTCCGTAACCGATGAGCAGAAGCGAAACGGAAATTGAAAGGAGGTTGTTTTTATGGTAGCATTGTAGATAGGTACAGTGTGCCTAAAAATTAAAGGAGGGCATTAAATATGTCTAAAATTGTACAAAAAGTTCCTGATGAAGTCAAAAGGCAAAGCATAGAAACTTTAAAAGTTCGCAAGGAAACATTAGAATATCTGCGTCAAAATGGATTCAAGACCATTAATGATGTAGTAAAAAGGCAAATGGAAATTCCTAGTGAGTATAGAGGTAATATCTACGCATATTTGTTTTTTGGGATGGAAGATTAAAGGGAAGTCTAGTGACTAGATTTAAAAATTATATTTCTTTAATATATCTAGTCACTAGATAAAGATTTTTACAAAAGCGAAATTATATGCTAATATAGGAGGTGAATAACATTGGAGGCATATAATATGAAAATAAATTATAGCAAATTATTTATAAAGTTAAAAGCAAATAATTTAACTCAAAAAGAATTTAAAGCAAGGGCAAATATTAGTGGTGGTACTATGCAAAAATTGATTAATAACGATTCTATAACTACTAACACCATTTGTCGTATTTGTGACTACTTCCGTTGTATGCCTGATGAGATAATGGAGTTCATACCCGAAGAAAATTATCCAGAAGATATAAAGGCAAAACAACAGGCAAAACAAGCCATAGAAGCTCAAATTGCAGAGCTTCAAGCGAAACTTAAAAAAATGTAAAAAACGCTACTTACAAGCGTATATTAAATATGTAAGGTGGAGTTATCCACGAACGAAAGGAAAATTATGTTAAAGTTAAAGTGTGCCGATTATCCAGGTACATATCACGGCTTTACACTTAAAGAAGGCTTTTGGTATGGAACAAATACCGAGACTCAAAATCCCATTGCAACATCAGGATGGGAATGTAATGGAAATATAGCCATTTACGAATTAATAGACGGAAAATGGCAGATGTTCTGGTATGATATAACAGAACCAAAAATGTTTGAAATATCAAACATTCCAGAATATTCAGTAGAAGGCAAAATGTCTTTTACTGAATGGCTAGAAACAGAACTGGGCATCGAATGGGACGAATTCGATGAATATTATGACGGAACAGAAGAGTACCGCCAATATAATAAATATTTATATGACGGACTTCCAAATTTTGTCATAAACAATTTTAATTTATAAAATAACTTAACTATAAAAGCATCTTGCACAATGCAGGGTGCTATTTTTATGCCCAAAAAATAAAAAAAAGGAGAATATTACAATGGCAAAGGCAAAATATGATGCAATTCGCATCGCAAAACAGTTAGGGTATAACTCTAATATTATTGAAAGAATTAAGAATGCAACAAGTGAAATTGAAATCACTCGAATTATGAAAACAGCAAGGGAGGCATTAAGATGAATAATGAAACAATTACAATGTATACCCTCGATGAAGCAAGGGAAATATTACTTGAAGAAAAAAGAAAAAATAAAAGAAAACTAAAATACTACATAAAGCAGAAAATTCTTGGATTTATTGCAATTGTATTAGGAATAATCGCTCCAATTATGCTTGATGGTGATGCTACAATTAGTATTTTATTTTTACCGTTGGGATTTTATTTATTTTTCACAAGAAAAAAGGTGATACAGTTATGAAAGGATATTACAATGGATTTGCTTATATGGGATTTATACCTTCATTAGGCAAATATTGGCAGTTTGAAAGCGAAACTGCATACAGAAATTATTTAAAGGAAAGAGGTGAAATCTAATGAAATATGTAACCTATGAAGAACCGCTAAAAGGCAAAATATTCACTGAAAAGCAGATGCACGAAGTCTATAGAGACTTGGCAGACAAAGCAGAATATCCAGACTTTGAGTGTTGGAAATCAGATATGCTCAAGTCAGGAGTATTTGAAAAGTTTAGTGACTAAACGGCAAGTGAAAACAAGCCGTTATTTTTATGCAAAAAATTAAAGAATATAAGGAGGCACAGATATGTGTAAGAGAGTTTATTTAACAGCAAAAGAGGCAGAAAAGGAAATGCAGGAATCACGGAACGTAGATGGTTTTACAGGGAAAATGGAAACCGATTATATTTCCAGAATGATTAAGGATGCAAAAAGAAATAGCATGGTTGGAGATAAACTTCAGCTTGTAGTTGATCCAATGTACATTCATATTCCTGAATGGCAAAGAAGATTAAGTCTTGCAAGAGCTTATGTGATAGGTAATTCCTATAATAAATATAAATGGGATGTGCCAAAGGTATTATTCCATAAAGGTAAATTATGGGTAATTGACGGACAACATAGAATTTATGGAGCATTTAAAGCAAAAATGGATTCGGTTGTTGTTGAGATTATGGAATGTTCGATAGAAGAAGCGATTGAATTATTCATTAATCAGTCACAGGACAGACGCAAAATGCAACCAATGGATATTTATAAAGCTGCTATTGCAGGACACAAGGAAGATTATATGAAATTACAGGAAATTTGCCATAAGAATAATGTAGCAGTAAAGGGAGATGAAGATATAACAAATACTGTTGGAACTCTTACGTCAATTTCAGATGGTATTCATCTTGTACAGACAAATACAAATCTTCTTGATTCTATGCTGAAATTGCTTGGAAATCTCGGATGGAATGGTTACGCAGATTCTTATAACGGTAAGGCATATACCGCAAAGATTATCCGTGCATTAAAGAGATTATATGCTTATTGTGAAGGTCGTACTACTGAAATGGAAGAAGCACTTATTAAGCATTGTAAGGGAACAGAGTTCTTTGTGAATAATATCATGGATAAGACACAGGCACAGATATTTGATTATCTTTCTGAAATTGTTCGCTATGAAATGGAAAGTCCATTTACAGAATCAAGGAGAAAGACAACAAAACGAATATCTAAAGCAAAGATAATGTAAAAAAGAGAATATGTAATAAGGAGAGAAGTGAAGTTATGGCAGGACGATTACCACCAATACCTTATGATGTTTTTACAAAAATCTTAAAGGTAAACGGCTTCAGATATGACCGCTCAAAAGGCGGTCATGAAGTCTGGGAAAAAACAATTACAGATAGCATATCAATTCCTGTACATGGAGATATTAATGGAGGAATTGCACGAAGATTAATTAAAGAACATAATTTAAAGAGGTAATGAAAAATGAAATGGATACAGATTTTACAAAAAGGACAATATGCTTTACTACAAAGCGAAACTGATACACAGTATGTAGTTGCAAGTGGATATGATCCAACGCAGCCAGAAGATGAACAGTGGGCACATGGAACATATTTCACTTATTGGAATGACGCAAAGCTAAAAGCAGGTTGCTTACAGAACGCTTTGGACTGTTTCAGAAGTAAAACAGAATCAGATTATATTTCACATTGCAGGTTATCAGAACTCGCAACACTTTTCAAAGACGGTTTAATCTCTGATGACAGAGAAAGTGCAATGGAATACTTTAATGAGTGTTGCGAGATGACAGAAGAAGAGAAAGCATATTTTGGGATTGAAGAAGATTCGCCAATAGCAAACACTAAGTTCGAGAATCCTATGTACAATAAGGGATATGACGATGGATTCTCTGATGGTGTGAACAGTATAGAAGAGTAAATAAAATATTTCAAAAGGAGGAACAGATTATGAAATTAGTATATAAAGACACAGAAAAAGAAGTACAGGAGGGAGATATTCTTACAGATTTTCGTGGTGATAAGGCAATTGCTCATTATTGGAAAGAGCCTACCCACGGTGAAGGCAAAATTTCTGTAATAGAAGATCCAGATGGCATAATGAGTTGCAGAGAATATTATGTTTCTGTTTTTGGATTAAAGTGGGTAAAGTAAATGGATATTTCTTATAGAAAGGAAAATGGTGATTATTATGTTTAATGTAATTTGTGCAGACGGTTATGTGGTGTGTAAGTGTGACTCACTCAAAGAAGCAGCACAGTGTAAGGCAGAACTTATTACTATTGACAAGGCAGATGGTGTATATGAAAAGGGCTTTTACAAGATTGTAAGAGCCTAATAAATGCGTGTTTCTTTAGATTAGAAAGGAAAGGTAGAATTTATGACAAGAGATATATCAAGTGAAGCAAAACCATGTCCGATGTGTGGCTCAAAAAGGATTTATATGGACGAACCGAATTATGATTTGATGTTTTCCGTAAAGATACAATGTGCTGATTGTGGGCTAAGTGGATATAAGAATTTTACTAATAAAGCTAAAAATCCGATAGAAAAAACTATTGATTATTGGAATACAAGAGCTTATGAAAAGTAAACAATAAGTGTTTCATTTAAAGAAAGGAAGAAGAATAGCCATGACAAAAATGAATAAAGAAATGCAGAAGTGTTTTGATAAAATGAGCGATAAACAGAAAATTAGAATGTTTTATGAGCTTACAAAGTATATGCACGAGAGCATGGAATACGGAGAAGATGAAGATATGAAAAAATATGTAGTAATTTGTTATGCAGTTCATGAAAAAGAAATTGCAAGCCATGATGCATTCGATAATGAGGATGATGCTTATGCATTTCTCGAAAAGGATGCACAGAATACTTATGAAGAAGAAATGAACAACGCAAGCGAAGAGGACAAAGATTCTATTGACTTTACTATAAGTGATGATGGTTCAGCATATCTTTCATCCTACGATGGAGAATATGAATGGACTTGGGAAGTGATTGAAGCAGACTAAATTCTGTATTCGTAAGAGATGACACAGAGTTATGTGCTGATGGTGAAATTAGAGATGTAGAAGTTGAATTAATTGATGGTGAAGAACCAGAAGAATAAATAATCTTTATAAAATATTAAGCGAAGGCAGATATCATTGCGGTATCTGCTTTTTTCGTACAATGAAAAAAGGAATATAAAAGAAGCACAGTAAACTAAGATTTCTTGATAAGATTGGAGGAAAATATATGGACTATGTAAAAGGTAAAGGATATTATGTTGGTTGTTTTGATGAAAATGATATTGCAAATAAATTAGATAAGAAAGCGCTAGAAAAGGCAAAAGAAGAAACAGGCTTAAAATATACGAATCAGGAAATTGTATATAAAAATAAAAAGCCTGTTGGAATTAAGTTATATGTTTGCGATTTAAAAGCAATGAAAATATAATGGCTATACGTTGATTTATGATGAACGAATCAAAAATATAAAACCTTTTGAAGAAATTAGATAAGGAGTGAAGAGAAATGATAACTAAAAATACACGGAAACAGTTGGCAGATTACAGAAAGCATGGTAAGAAGCTCAAATATCTTATCAATTATCTTATGGGATTAGTTGAGGATGAAGATGATTTTGAAAATATTATCATAATAGAAATGAAAGCACTTGCATTTAACGAGGATGAGATTGTTGAATGTCTGGAATATCATTTCGGGTTTGATATGAGTTGGCATCCAATGAGTGTAAACTACAAGGAAGGAGCGAAGGTAGATGTACGATAGAAGTGAAATTATGTCTGAAATTTATTCATGGGAGAAAGAATTAGACAGGTTATATTCTTTAGAAGATGAAGATTCTTTAGAAGATGAAGATAAAGAAGAAATAAGAGATGTAGAAGAAAGAATTAAATTGTTAAATGATATTCTTGAAAATGAAAAATGCGAATAATAAACACAAGGCAGTTAGGAGAATAATCTACTAGCTGCCTATTTTATTACAAGAAAGCGAGGAAATGAATTATGAAACTTAAAACAGAATGGAACGATGTTGAAAAAACAACAAAAGAGTTATTACGGATTTTTAATATGTGGCGTATATCAAACTTGAAGATTACAAAAGGAAGAGAAAACACTTTAGAAAATACGTTTGGATTTCCTTATACATCTTCAAGTGAATACGCAGCTATCTGGAATTGTCAGGCAGAAGCACATTATAAATGGTTAGAAGAATGGAAATTTGAAGGACTTGCAGTAAGCAAAGATAATGATGCAGTTGCAATATTTGAGCATGAAGATACAGGTAAATTTGACAGAATGTATGTAATTATTGGAAAGGTGTGTGATTAGTATGAGAGAAATTAAAGTTCAGTTATATAGAGGCGAAGATGATAATTATGTTGAGCTTTGGAAAACGGTTGAAAAAATCGAAGGGAAACATAGATATTATGGAAGATACACATACGGAAATGAAGGAACATGGTATTCAGTATGTGATCCACTTGGTTACTGTGAATTAAATACACCAATGGCAGATGATGTAATGTTTATCTGCTGTGATGAAAATGGAAATGAGATAATCAGATATTCAAATGCGGATGGAAATAAACTTCCGAAATTTGAAACAGTAATTGAAAGAGAATGGAACAAGGTAAAGGAAAAGCTTCAGCATAACACAGAAGATTTAACTAAGAATTTTTGGGCTGAGTGTTGGAACGGAGACACTACAATGAAAATAAATCAGTGGTTGTTATCTTATAAAGATCCAGACTTATATCCTGAAAAGGCAAACGATTATGATGAAAATTGGACAAATTGTTGGGCAGAAAAAGAAATTGGATATGAACCTATTCCAAATACAGAGTTTGAGTATTTAGGTCATAAATATCAGTTCACAAAGGTAAAACATAAACATGAATATTGTGGTGTTGAGTGGTACGAATTTGTATGTACTGATTCACCTTATGTAATGCAGGATACACCTTGGGTAAATGATAGAGCATGGATTCAGTCTTATATGTATCTTGGAAATTGGTTTGATGATAAGACTTATGGAACAATGTATGATCAAAGAACAGCAAGAGAAAAGGTAGTTGCAGCACTTATTAAAAAGTTTCCTATGAAAGAGAAATGGGATAAGTTGCTTTATGTAAAGAAGAAAAAAGGAAATGAATTTTATAATTGTGATTGCTGTTATGAAAAATCATATTCTGATATGGCAGATGTACTTATTAACAGAAATTATCACAGAAAAGATGTTGATCATCTTTGCAAATTTATCAACAAGGAAACAGAAGGAATTGTATTTGCAAGCAATAGAGGTAATAAGTACACAATTAGACAGGCTTATCCAGATATTTATGATTATGATAATTGCTTGATATAAGAATTGAGGTGATTGATATGCAAATTCTTGATAAAGCAATTACACCAGATGGAATAGAAATCGAGTTGCATGATTTAAGTGGCAAACACAAATTGCCAGACTACAACGGAATAATAATTACCTTTTGTACAGTCGCTAAAAATACTTTTCCTGAAGGTAAAGGATGGTATGCACAGAAAGGTAAAGAATTTCGGTCATCTATTTATAGTTGTGGTGACTATACAAAAGACATGATAAAAGCAGATTATGAAGCATTAAAGGATGGTACAAAAACTCTTGCAGATTTAAAAGCACATCTTTGGAATCATCAGAGAGATTGTTTTGTACTTGGATTATAAAGAGGTTGAGAATTATGAAGGCACTTAAAGAAATGCTGATTGAAGCAGGATTTAGAGAAGACAAAGAAATTTTTCATCACGAGTCGGATTTATATGTATATGTAACACCACTTACAACAAGAATTATTGAAGATTGGTGTAATGCAAATGGATATAATAAAGAATGGCATTGTCCTACATTTAAAGATCAGATAACAGGTAAAATGATGTATGATTGTGCATTTCAGTGGTATGAAAATTAACAGATAGGAGCGTGATTATATGGCAAAACAAATATATTACTTACATAGTTGTAATGAATGGAAAGAGTATTCCAGCATGAGACTTTTATTCATTGGCACATCTCAACAGAAGTTAAAGATGAAAATCTCGAAAGAGATTGAAGAAGGCAATATGGAATATAAACCTGTTACTGCAAGATACGATTATGTTGATGGAGAATTTAAGTTAGTTGATAAAGAAAATACTCCAAAAGAACAAGCAAAGCTATTCAGATTGGATTGGGAAACTGAAACTAGAGCTACAATTAATTTAAGATTAAAATATGGAGATTTTGATTATACATATAATAATGAAGAAATGTAGTCACAGGAAAGTAAATCGCACTTGTTTTTTTATCAGAATAAAGCTAGAATTATATTATAAAAGTTAAATTACAGGAGGAAAATTATGACAATTGAAGATATGGAAAGAGAAGAAAAAGCTTTGAAAGATCTGATTGATTTTATTGAAAAAAAGGAAAAAGACGGCGCAATACGTCGCTGCAGAGACTTTCTTGATGTTTTGAATAAGTCCCCACTTATAAGCGAGGACGGGGAAATCTTCAAATTTGCGAGAGTGGTGGAAGGAATGGGGGTTTATTTAATAAAAAACAAGGTTGAATCACAATACTTTGAAAAAATAGATCTGAATTCTTTTGTTCAAAACTGTATCAGATTTACCGAAAAAGCTATTGCCGAAAACAATAAGGCGATTGTCATACCCGCAAGCAGGGATTTTGCTAAAATTGTCTCTTTAGAAGATAATGTGCAGATAGCGGTTTTTGCTAAATTTGCACAGATTGTCAGCAACGGAGAAAATGTAAAAATTGCCAGTTGCGGAAATGATGTGCAGATAATTTCTAACGGTTCAGGTGTTTGCATAACCGCAAGTGGTAATGATACACAGATCGCCAGCAACGGAAATGATGCGAAGATAATTTACGATGGAGTAAACTCGCATATAATATCTAATGGCTCTAATGTGAGGATAGCTGACAGTGGTATTAGAACTTACATAGTAAGCTGTGGGGATAATGTACAGATCGCCAGCTGTGGGGAAGGCGCACAGATAGTCGCAAAAGGAAAAAACACAATTATTGCGGCTATCGGCAAAAGTTCTATTGCAAGGGCTTCAAACGGCAGTTGGATAACTCTTGCCGAATGGGTTAAAATCAATAAACCTGGCGAAAAGGAAAACTGGAAATTGAAATGTGTAAAAACTGAACGAGTTGATGGTGAACGTATTAAAGAAGATACGTTTTATAAATTAGCAGACGGAAAGTTTGAGGAGACTATTGAAAAAAAATAAACATAATATGTAAAGTTAATCTAAGAACTAAAGCAGATATCAAAACGGTATCTGCTTTTTTAGTGCAATAAAACAGAGAATAAAAAAATATAATAAAAAAGGAGATTAAAATAAACTATGAAAGTAAACGGAATAAGAAGAACAGAAACAATCGAGAAACTTGTAAGAACAGAGTACATTGCAGAGGATGGAACTATATTTAGAAGTGAAGAGGAGTGCAAAAAGTATGAGGAATCAGCACTGTTTGCAATCAGCAAAGAATTGAAGAGACTTGATAATAAGAAAAATGGAGCTTCTGAATATGATATTTATGATGAATGTTCTGAGGAATGTTTGGTAGAGATTTTCAATGCAGAAACAGAAAGAGATATTGAGAATATCAGAAGATATGTATATCTTAAAGCTCTTTCCAACAGTTCATATGCGAGAAAGGAAGATGTTGATTTACCTAATATCACAGTAGGACATGAGGTAATTATCCATTGGAATTATGATTGTGATAGTTGTTGGACTATTGGAAATGGAAGTATTGATGCTTTCTGTGACTATATTAGAGATAATCTAAGGAGTTTAATTACACCAAAGGAGGAAAATGCAAATGCTTAATATAAAATTTAGATATAAAGATGCAATGAGTAATTGGAAATGGAGAACACAAAGCTGTACAGTATCATCTGTTGAAGAATGTAAGCGAATTTATGGATTAGATGAAGCTGATGTCGAATATAAAATTTTAGAAGTCAAGGAGGTTGATTAGTATGGGACAGTTCAGTTGGATTTACAGCGATACAAACAAACAAGTAATTGATAACAAAAGAGCAGATACATACTTGCTTGTACCGAAACCATTTCAGGAGAAATATGGAAAGGTAATTTATGAAGATTGCTATGATGGATATGGCAGGTTTGGAAGGTATGATGTATATGATTTAATTCCAGAATGGAATAAAAATATGATTCCTGAAATCATCCGTAGAATCAAGAATGGAAATTGGCATTGTAGTACAAGTGAAAATGATATTACAAACTTACAGGCATATTATGATGGGAAAGAAATTGATTGCGAACTTCGTTGGCTTGGAATTGTAATGGCTTGTTACGATGAAGATAACGCAGCTCTTGAGTACCCAATTAAAATTACTACAAGAGAAATGGAATATGAAGATGTGAAACCATCGTTAGATGATCCGAATCAAGGTTGGGAAATATGATGATGAAGACGAGGAATGGTAGTAATACAGAGAATAATAAGGCAGACGCAAACATATGTGTCTGTCTTATTTATTAGGAAGGAGAATGCGAAATGAAAATCAGAGGTGATGAAGTGTTGTGGCTATCTAAAAAAGAAAATGTAGCTGTAACATATACACAATTTGACCTTGGTGAAAAGTATAAAATATTCTGCAAAGTAAAGTATGGAGATAATTCTGTATGGGAATTTAATAATGCATTTGGAACGCAAGGTGAAGCAATAAAATACGCAAAACAGATTTTAGATGTAAAGATTGAGAGGTAAGCGAAATGATTGAGTTAAAAGATTTGCTAGAAGAAAATGAAACAATTGTGACATTTCATCTTTGTAATGAATATTGGTCACGGAATGCAATCACAATAAAAGGAAGTGATGATATTTCTGGTGCATTAGAAATGACATTACATAGAATACTTGAAGCTGGTGGAACAGAAAATGATGTAAAGAGAATTATGGGTGCTGAAATTCCAACAGAAGATGAACTAAAAGAACTTGAAGAGTTTGATGAATTTAGCTGGATAGATTTAGGTTATGTATTACCTGGTTTAATTGATTTATGGGAAGAAAGCGAGGTTGATTGATATGACAATGGAAATATTAAAAACCAGAATAGATGAAATATTAAAGAAAATATGGGGTATAAATGAAGATGGTGGCATCGAAATTTATACTGACTATAGAGAAAGGGAACTTTCTGATAGTTTTTTAAAAGAGATACTTGAGCATGATAATCCAAGGGAAGCTTTTAATGATAAATTAGCTGATTGGGCTATGGATTATGCGATGGAGTACGGAGAAGATGAGTTTGAAAATAATATTCGTAAAGAACTGACAGATGAAGAAGAAAAATACTTTACAGATAATTTTGATGAAATATGGGAATATGTGAGAGAAAATACATATTTCTATTATAATTCAGAAGATTTTAATAATGAAGTCAAAGTAAATATTATGGTGGATTGTGGTAATTGGAATTACGATTGTGTTTGCGATAATGTTCTGAATTGGTATGGAAATTCAGGAGATGGAAATATTGATAAAGAGTCATCTATGCTGTGGTTAGCGAAAACACAAGGTAAAGCAACTGCATTGAGAAAAGCTTGTAAACAAGTACATAGGAATGACGGATATTATGTAGATAGAGATAAGAATAAAGACAAATTTATTGAAAGCTGCATACAGGAATTTGAAAATCTTCCATCACATATGGCAACTGTAACATTTCTTGTAAAAATGCCGTTATTTGATTTATTTGATTTAATCGAATTACAGAATAAAGAATATGACGAAAAGGGAAAATATGATCCACGAAAAAATGAAAAATCAAAATCTTATATAGTTCTTGGGAAAGAAACAATGTGTGGTTTATATGATTCTTGGTCTGGCAGTGGTTCTGTATTAGAAGTAGAACTGGATAAGGATGTTAAACTTCCTATTAAATATGCAATCTTTTGTGTAGAGGGTTGTAAAATGCATGGATATGATATTGATGAAGTCTATGGACTGATTGATAGTTGTTGGAAAGAAACAGTAAAGGAAATAAAAGAGGTTGCATAAAACCAAATGAAAGAACTGTTTACATTGAAAGAGAGGCAAATTATGGTAACAAACGAAATGAAAGAACTATTAAAGAAAATAGCAGATTTAGCTTATCAGGCATCAGAGGAAATTTATGATGATGATAATGAAAATGGAACAGCAGGGATATTAAATCTTTGTGATGAATTATATGAAAAAATTGATGAGTATTTAGGAGGTAATTCAAATGTATAGAAGTGCAATAGTAAACGAGCTTGGACATGTAATGTTTTGGTGCAATGAATTACAAGGAGACGAACAGATCGAGTGTATCTTAAATGGACATCCTGAATGGTCTATTAAATGTGTAGAAATATAGAAAGTGAGGATTTTTAATATGAAAACAATAATTGATAAAAGCGAATGTAAACCTTTAAGTGACAATATTGAAGGTAAGTTGGTGGTAATTAAACCAGATTTTTTCAAACCAGAGTTTAGAGATGCCAAATATCAGATTGTACTTGCAACAGGTGGTTTTGGATGTGATGCAAGCAAAATGGGAAATGCAGTATTTGTAATAGAATGCTGTGAGAATCCTGAAATTTACAGACAGGAAAGATATAATCTTATTGGTGAACCGACAGAAGAGATTACTAAGGAATGGAAATCAATGTATGGTGAATTTAATGAGAAAGTACAGAAAGTATTGGAGGTATAGGAATTATGATGACGAGAGAAAGGTTTGCAGAGACAAACTGGAAAATGAGTTATGAGGAATATCAGAAATGCGATTGTACTGAATGTAAAAAAGAAGAATGTCCACACAGAGGAACATATAGAAGAGTACCTGAGATTGATGGTGGTCTTGGTTTATGTCCTAATCTGAAAGGAGAGTGATTAGATGAAAGAGTTACTAAACAAATTAACAGAAGAACAGAAAGCAGAGTTAAGTAATCTGTGCCAAAAAATTAATGACATTTTTGAGGAAAATGATAACTTTACTGAAGATGAAGTAGATAAATATGCGTGTACTTCATTGCAAAAGGGAATTTACCAAGTAATGAATGAGTTAGGCTTATGGTGCTAGGAGGTGCGATTATGTACAAATTGCGGATATATAAGTTGTCTGGTGTAGATAAAGGAAACTTAGACCACGAAGAATTGTTCGATACTAAAGAGCAGATGGACAAAAGATATGATGAATTGTTTAAAAAGGATTTGTATGGTTTAAACCCGACTGCATGGGAACAGAAAAATGGTGAATGGAAAAGATTGGAGGAATATTAAGATGTTTAAATATATAATCAGCTATGATGGCGGTCAGTTAAGAGACAGTGGAGATTTTGAATGGGGATTATTTGATTCCTATGGCGAAGCTGAAGAAGCTGCCAATGATGCAAAAAAAGAATACATGAGAGATTGGGATATTGAAGGCAGCGAATATGATCCTGATGATTTCTGTATAGAGATTGAGGAGGTGTGATTAAAATGTGCAAACATAAACCGAAAAAATTAAGAGAGTTTGAACCGATCCTTAAGGCAAATGGCTATCACGAAATTAGAAGTCGTGGTAGTCATTTTATTTATGGAAATGGAAAGAATCAGATTACGGTAAACAAGGATTTGAATAAGATGGTGCAGCTACGATTGATTAAAGAGAATAACTTAGTGGAGGTGAAATGATGGAATTACGAAGTGTAATTGTGAATGAATGTGGGACTATTAAGAGATATTGCAGTGATTATTCTGATATGGATAATGAAAAGTATTTAGAAAATCATCCTGAATATTATACAACTGTTATGGAAAGCGAGGTCGAATAAAAATGATAGTACGAGCAATATGGGAATTTGATGTAGATGATTCAGAAATGGATGAAAAGTTTGTAGATAAAAAAGGATTGTGTGAAGAATTAACACAAAGAGAAGTTGACTATTTATTAAAACATAATGAATTGAATGCTGAAGATTTTCAATATGAATGTCATCCCGAATTGCCTAGCGATTGGGATAATGAAAAAGAAAGTGAGGAAGATAATATGGATATTTATAATGATATTGAAAATATTTTAAGAAATATGACAGCAGGTAGAAACTACAGAACATGGAGTGAAAACACAATTAAAAAAATATATCCATTTATTAAACAGATTATAGAAGATGATTTGTTAAATCAAAAAGAAAATGGAGAAATAATTGGTCAACTTATTGTTGATAAGGATATGATTATAACCGCAATGATGATGGCATTAGATAATAATGAAGAGGTTGTTTAGCAATGTGTGACAAGGTAAAGAAATAGCAATTTCAAATGGAAAGGATGGTTGATTTTATGAAAACAGATAAATTAGAAAAATATCTTGATGAATTATCAGATGGAACAGATTTTGATTTTAGAATATCAGAAATAAAGAATGGTGAAGTTGAGTTATATATGCAGGGAGATAACCCTTGTAATGAGGATTGGTGTACTGATATTACAATCAAAAATCCAAAGACAAAGAAAGAATTAATAGAGACTTTACACGAAAAAATGTGGGAACTTTATGACGACTTTGATGTTGAAGAAGAAACAAATCTTATGTTAGAAGCAAAGAGAAATGGTTTTCAAGGTGTTCCTGGTGTGGTTGATCTAGTACATAACGAGGAATACAAAGAAAATGCATTGGAAGAGTTTGCAGAGAAATTAAGAGATTTATTATAGAAAGGAGTGGTTAAGATGTTAGATTATACAAAAATTACATTTAATGAGTTAGATAACACAGACAAGCCATTACAGGCATTTTATAATTATGATTTAAAAGAAAACGAAATTAATAGCTTTTTGGAAGAGTACGCAACAGTTGAAGAAGTTCCAAAAGGTGTATCTGTTCAGAAAGTAGAACTATGCTTAACGATTTATGCACAGCATGATTTTAAATTAGAAGCTTGTTGTACAGATACAAATAACGAACAGTATTGGGTTGAAATCAATGAACAGTTTACAAATGCAGACGAGTTTATTCAGATGATTCCTGATTATGGAAAGATAAAATTATAAAGGGGTGATGATTATGCTAAATATTACAAACTTATATGCATACAGAATTGAAGAATTGGCTGTTGGAATTGTAAAGGCAGAATCATATGAAGACGCAAGAGAAAAGGTGAAAGCAGCTTATTTGAAACACAACGATTGCTTTGATTCTGAAAGAGATTTTATTGAGTTAAAGGAAATTGCAGAGAATGATTCATGGTTTAGTGATAATCCTGATGTAGTTGAAGTCGATGAATTAATATAGAAATGGAGTGACAAATATGAATTATACTTATTTTGGAAACAGAATTGAAAGAAACCCATTAGGAAATATGGGGTTACAGTTATTAGAAGCTCAAGAGAAATTAGTTTCTCAGGAATATGAAGTTGAGAATCTTAGAATTAAAGCAGCTATGTATAAAGCATATTTCTTTCGTAATTCCATATTAGCAGAAAAATTAGAAAAACAAAGTGAAGAAAACAGAGATGCACTTATTGGAGAATTCGATGGTTTTTCATATGCAAGTTGGAGAGCTAATGCTGTATATAGAACGCTTGAAGATATGTGCTATGAAGGACTATTAACTGAAAAAGAATATAGAGAATGCAAAGTATGAAACAAGAGTTTCATTGAGAAGAACGGAGGAATTTTACATGAAAACAATTACGGAAAAAATGATTATTGTAGATTTATTATGCGAATACGCAAAGGAAAGTAATTGGAACGCAGATGGTTCTCCATCAAATGATGACAGTTATTATAAAGTAGTACAAATCAAAACCAATCGGACAATATCAGAAATAAGAAAAGATATTGAAAAAGATGGGTGGTGTGAAGAAATGGCTAATAGTCCTGATGTGCTTGATTTGTTTAATATGTCAGACTACGTGGAAGACACACTGGAAGCGAAGATGGTACTGTCGGAAATTGGGCATAAAGTAGTATAAGCAATTTAGATTGGAGGAAATATTATGGTACGAACTTGTGAAGAAGCTCCAACATTAAAGGAGTTATTAAGTACCCGAAAAAAAGATCATGCAAATTCAATTATTGTTTCTACTAAAAACAAAGACTTATTCAAAGGTGATGTATCTGAATTACCGGAAGAGTTATTAAATATTCAAATCTTCGCATGGGATAAAAGAGACGGAATATATATCACAATTGAGTAAAGTTTGGAAGAATGGAGGAAAACAAATTATGCTTAATATAGTTGTTATTAATTGTGATGAAAAATATGTGGAATACGAATGGGATTCAAAGAAAGCATTTGTACAGGATATGCAAAGTGATAATGAAAATATTCCAATGCTCGATGATCCTTTAGCAGAAGTCAACACACAAGACTATAATTTACAATTATGGTGGAGAAATACAGATGGAATGACTGTAGACGATTTGTTAGAAGAATGTAAACAGGAATTAAATTAGATAGGAGCGATTGGAATGGATTATAAAATAGGTGATACAGTAAAAATATCTGTTTATGTAACAGAAAAATGGAGCAGATTAGTTACTTGTAAAATCACCAATAAGTATATAAAAAATAATACTACTTATTATTCTTTGCAAGAGATAAATGGAATTTATAGAGTAAGTAACGTAAAAGAAAACCGATTCATACTTGATTAATATGAAACGGAAATTTCAAGTCCTTTTAATAGGACACAAAACATGATATAATATATAAGAAAGAAGGAGCTATTATGAATAATAATGAATTAATTGAAAAAATGTCACTTGAAGCGTGGGAATTTGCGATTGATGCAGAGGTAAATGAGGAAAATCGCAAAGGAAGAAAATTAACACCATTTGAGGTAAGATTGATTGTTGAATCAACAGTTAATGACTTGTTATATTCAAAATATAAAGGAACTGAATTAGAATCTCTGATTGAGGATGCAGTTGATTTGACAGTTAGAGACTATCTCGCTGAATGTGATTTTAGCTGGATGGACGAAGATGATAATCTTAAATTAGTAAATTCGTGGAGAGATGAAGAATTTGAAGATATTTTTGAGGCACAGCATTATTTTGATATAGATATAGATGATTTTGATGATATTAGTGAAAATAAATTATCAGAATTAAAGAATATATTAGAAAATATTAAAACCTCTAAAAACTGGCATCAGATGTTAGATGCAGTTAATGAATATGAAAAAGTATTCGGAAATGGAACATCTTGGAAACTTAAAAGAATAATAGATTAATTTAAAAGGAGAAAAAGTTTATGATAGAATTAATTTAGCGGTGCATATCCGCAGGGATTAACTTTAGGAGGTAATTATTATGGCACAGTTAATTGGGTTTTTAGTAGCAATGTATTTATGTATATATCTCCCTTGGAGGATTAATGAGAAAAAAGATGCTCGAAAGAGAAGAGATATGTATAATAACTTAAATAAGAAGTCAGTTGATGAAATGAAAAAATGGAGAAAATAGAAAGGTGGTTAAAATATGTTGGGTGGATTGTTAGCTCTTTTAGGAATTTGTGTCGGAAGTGCTGCCTTTGCAGCTAAAGATAATCATGATATGAAAAATTATACACGTAAAGTTGATGAAAAAGGAAATGTGCATTACATGGATCGTCTTTGCAATGACTATATTAATGGAGAGAGAGTAAAAAGAGTCGAAACGACTGATAAAAATGGAGTTAAGTTGTATTCTACAGTTGGTGTAAATAGTAGTAAAGTGTATGATACTTCTTATGGAAGAGGTACGCAACAATTACTTGAGTATAGCGAACAAGATAAACAACAGAATTTAAAATATGGAAAAAATTCATATACGCAATATAATCCTTACTTTGGAACATTTGTTACAACTGAAATTAGCTCAGGTAGAACAATAACTTGTTTGTTTGATGGTAAAAATCAGAAGACAGGTAAAGAATTCTATAGAGTATGGTATTTTCGTCCAGAATGTCAGGGAAAATTTGATTATAATGCTACAGTTAAAGGCGATATGGGTATTGAAATTACAAAGGAAGAATTTAATAAGTTAAATTTTGGAGATTTGAAATGTAAATTAGTACCAAGTGATTATAACGTGACTAAAAAATTATGGGGGGTATGATTGATGAATAAACAAAGAAAAGAAAGAATATCAAAATTAAAAAATCAAATTGATTTAATCAAAACAAATTTAAATGAAGTCTCAAATGAATTATCTTCTATATTAGATGAAGAACAGGATACATTTGATAATATGCCAGAAGGATTACAGAGCAGTTATAGAGGGATGTGTTCTGAAGATGCAATTGATAGTATGGAAGAAGCAAGTGAGAAACTGGATGAAGTGATTGAATTATTAAATGATATTGTGTAAAATGGAAGCAAGTAAATAATAGATTCATTGGAAGATTGGAGGCGATTACTCAATGACTATTAAAGAGATAAAAGAGAAATACAAAGACTACAAACGGGAAGCAAATGAGAAAAATATGTTTACTACATATGATTACAATGATGGGAATGGGAAAGTAGTTATTATAGTGAATGATTGTAAAGGTTTTGGTAAAACAGTTACGCAGGTTGTCAGAGTGTCAGATGGTAAAGAATTCCTTACAGAAGGATCTTGTAGACCTTGTGATAATTTAGACGATGCTATTGATGTAGCTGGTGAGATGAAGTGGATTGGAGGTTGATTTTATTGGATAATAAAATAGAAATGGTAATTAATGGTCACAAAGGTATAGCAGAAGTTAAATGGATACAGGAATCAGAATATTCAGCAGCTCATTATGCCGCTCTTATTTCAGTCCCTTTTCAGAATTCAAGATGGGAAAATCTTTTTGTTTATAACAAAAATGAATTAGATGAAGCCACTGATAAGGCAAAAGAATATTTGGAGATGGCTTTGGAAAGATGTACTTTGTGTGGCTAGGAACAATAGCTTTATTTAGAGAATTGGAGGTGGATTTATATGTTTAAATGGAAGGATTACGAAGAAAACACAGCGTTATTCATTGATGGAATTAGTGAAAATGTAGCAATTTTAAGATACAAAGATTTTCAATTGACAGATGCTGCTACAGGATTAAAAGTGAAAATGAAATCGTCCAATATTGACGAGGCGAAAGTTGATGCCGAAAATTTCTTGAAAGAATTTTGGAACAGGGTGGAGAATAGTTACAAGAGAAATTTAGATGCATTAAATTAAAAACCAAGTAAACCAATTTTTCTTGTGGAAAGGAAAATAAAATATGAAAATAACATTAGAAATGGTAACAGAATTTAACAATGAACTTGCATTAAAAGGTTGTCCTTTTAGATACGAATATGATGAATATGGTGCAAGCGGAAATTCGCAAATAAAGATTACGCTTCCAAGTATGAGCAGTGTTGATAGCTTTACAATTAACCCAACAAGAGATTTCTTTGATTGGATGGAATTATGGTTCAAGAACAAAGGAATTGAAATAAATGATATAATCAAAAGAAATAGGAGAACAGAAAAATGATAGAAAAAATAATAGAACAATTAGAAGAAATCGACAGAAAGATAGTCGAAGAATTAGGAATAGAAGAAATAACAGATTACACAAGAGAACAGGCACATTATGGTATAATAGATTTAATTGACAAGTTGAAAGCAAACGAGGAGTGGTAGATTACCATGTGGATAACAAAAAACTGCATTGGATTGAATTGGATAATCAGTTCACAAATGCAGATGAATTTATTCAGATGATACCTGACTATGATAAATTACATGTGGAAGTAACAGAGCAATAAAACATATTTTCTTTTGGAAAGGGTGAATGAATTATGAGAATATCAAAGCAAGCGTAGAAAAATGTTGTGAAACCAGAAAACTAGAAATCAAAACTGGCAAACTTCAAGATAAAAGTAGCATTTGGTAAAGAAAATTTAACATTCTTATGGAGGAAATTTTATGGAAATGGATATAGAGGTTCTTGCTACAACAACGTATACAGTTCATTTAAACAATGAAGATTTACAAAAGGTAAGAAAATGGATAAAAGAACATCCAGATGATTTATATGGCTTTGATGCAAAAGAAAAAATTGTAAAAGCTATATACGAATTAGACATAGACGGAGAAATTTCTTTATATGATAAAGGAAAGTGTATAGAAAATGATGTTTGCACACAAGAGGTAAACTGGTCTGAGTTCGAAGAGCGAGAGCCAGAAGAGATATTAGAAGACTAAGAAAGAATGATTTACTTGGAAGATTAGGAGATGTGATATAAATGGAAAATAAAAAAACATTAAAATTTTTAAATGATATGAAGAATAATAAAATGCCTCCGTTTGGTAATCAATATGAATTCTTTTTTGCAACATTGGAAGATTATTATATTGCAAAAATGAATGGTAAAGAACGAATAAAGACAGAACTTTCTAAATGGGACTCTGAAGCACAAAAAGAAATTGTTAATATATTGGTTGATATTATAGAATCCGATGGATTAATTGGTTTCGATAGAAATGATATTTTATCATTGGTTGACTAAATGACGATTTCTTATGGAAAATTTGGAGGTAATAATATGAATGTACTTGGAAGCTTTATAGATTGTGTTTATGAGCCACATTTATATAAAGAGGATATTGGAGATATTAGAACAAAACTTATAAGTAGATTGCCAGATAAAAGAATCTGTGAAATGGCAAGTGTGCTTATAATCGACACAAAATATGATATGTATGTTGTAAAAATACGAAGACCTGAACTGAATAGTAGTGGATATGTCGATATAGAAAAGACTCATAAGAAAATTTACGAAACTGATTTTATCGAAATTTCAAAGAGAGATTATGAAGGTTTAGATTGGAGAGAAGCTACTAAGAAAACTGATAAATTAATGAAACCAGGATCGTTTGTTATTTTTAAAACAGATATTGACGTAGATGCATTAATCAAATGAAAAATTGCTTTCCTATGAGAATACAATTAAATAATGATTAGTATTAGAAGCAGAAATTAACTGCTTCTTTTTTAGTACAGATAACGAGGTGATATTATGATAACAATTAGAGATTTTATAGAAAATAACGAAAATGTACTAATTATAATTGAAACGGCAGAAACAAGAAATACAACAGATCCACTAAGAAAGGAATTATGGAAAGGTATGTTATATGATATTCCAAAAGATTTGCAGAATCAGGAAGTAATTCAGGAAGGATATGGGATTGTAGCTCAGTGTAATATACTAACAATTTTAGAGAAAGGTGATGAAAATGAGTAGATGTAAAAGTGGAAATCCAAAACGTCAATCAAGATTCATATGTATGAAATGTATGAATGAAAATATGTTGGCTAGAGGAATCCAGAGACAAAAACAAAGAGAACAAAAACATATTAAAGATTTGTATTGTTTGAAGTGCGGAGAGGTAACGAAGTGTATCGAAGTAAGATTTTGTGACTCTTATGAAGAAATTTTCGAGGCTGCAAAGATAAAAAGAGAGAATTATTATATGGATGAATATGAAAGCGAGGCTGATGAATATGTGTTATAAGATAGAAGTACAAAATAGAAATGCAGAGAAGCTTAATAAAAAACTGGATGAGCTTAATCTTCCTATATATATGAGAAAATATTTCACTGTAAAAATTGAAAGTAAAGCAGGTGCGTTAAATTATCTTGGAATTATTGTAGATTTGTTAAATTGGTTTATTAAAGAGAAACTTATTGACGAAACAAATATCCCAGATATTGAACCTTCAGATTTTAATAATATAATGGCAGAAGATATTACATTATATCTAAAAACAAAAGAGCAAAATGGAATATCACCAACTACATTAGAAACAAGAAAAAATATTATTCGTAGTTTTTGGAATTATATTAGTCGTGTAAAAGGGACAGATATACCTGATAGATTTTTTGAAGATGTAACTTATAAGGGAATTTCATCAGGAAACAACTTAATTAAAAAACTTCCAACCGAAAAACAGCTCACTGATATGGAAAAGAAAATAATGTGGAAAAAAGATGTTTCTGTTCGTAATAGAAATATTGCAATATTTAGTGTTTTAAAAGGAACAGGGTTAAGAGAATCTGAACTTGCTGGTTTAAATTTAAGCGACTTACATTTACAGGAAGATATGCCATATATTACTATTCTTGGCAAAGGAAAATATAGGGAAGCTGAAAATAGAATAGTGTATATCACAAAATCTGGTATAACCGCACTGCAAAAATGGCTTGAGTATAGAAATACAATGAATAATATCATTAATAAAGAAGCTGTATTTATTAATAAAAATGGAAAACGTACAACTGAGGATAATATAAAAGCATTTTTCAAAAATTATGGAAATGGAATCACTCCTCATATGATGAGACATTATTACGCTTCGATCATGGCAAGTAGGGGAAATATTGCTTTTGCACAGCAACAACTTGGACACAGTAGTATGAGCACAACAATTAATAATTATGCTAATGGTTCTATTGGAATGAAAGATGTGTTAAACGCAATGTAATTAATACCCTTCTTTTATTATGTCGTTTGGGGTACAATGCAACTCACGACAAAGACTTTCAAGTGTATCAAGGCGAATAGAAGTTGCATTACCTTTGTAAATATTATTAATTGTTGGATATGTTACCCCCATTCTTTGTGCCAATTCGTATCTTGTAATGTGTTGAGAGTCCATTAATGGTTTTATAGAAATTATCATTTTTTATACCTCGTTATTTAATATTAAAAACACAATAAACATATATTATTAACTATATATATAATTTACCATATATTACCAAAAAAATAAATATAAAAAATATTTATAATAATACTTGACAATATATATAGATAAGTATATAATGCGAAGTATCAAGGAACAGAAGAGAAGAAAGGAGGATGTGACAATGAAAGAAAATTATAAAAGGTTTGATGTAGTTCTTGTGGATTTTGGACAAGTTGAATTTGCAGGTGAGCAGGGTGGAAAAAGACCATGTGTTATCTTGCAGAATGATATTGGAAATTATTTTAGTGGCACTACTTTGGTTGTACCACTCACATCAAAAATCAAACATGTAAATCAACCAACACATCTTCTTTTTAAGAGAGATGAAGAAAAAGGGTTGAAAGTGGATAGCATGGTACTCGGAGAATGTTTAAGGCAAGTGTCTGAACAGAGAATAATTAAAAAGCTTGGGTACATATCTTCCATAGAAGATAAAAGAAACATTAAAAGAGTATATGATGCGAATTTTGGAGCATTGGAGGAGGCTTAAAAATGGAATATGTAATAATGTCGCTAGAAGAAGCGATGAAGGTTGCAAAAAAAGATGCAGTTGTACTTGTATCAAAACAAGATCTTGAAAATCCAGATTGTAACGTAGGTTTTAAAAAGAAAAAATTTGGAGAGTGTCACAGTATACTTGAAGAAGCTGCTACGATTGCAAAGGTATGTGATGATTTTGCAAATCAGCTTCGAGTTTTTTCGGAGAGCCAAAAAAATGTGTTCAATTATGAGCCAATAGGCAAATTGAGTACAATCCTTATAAAATGAAAAATACGAACAAGCGTTCGATAAGGTATTGACACGAACATACGTTCGGAATATAATAACATAGAAAACAAAACAGTCAAGCGATTCAAGCGTGGCGGCAACCACTTTCTACTTGACTGTTTACACATAAACCACGACACAGTTATGCTGGTCGCTTGATTGTTATTTTTACATATAATTAAACTCTTGTCAAGATTATCAATAAAGCGATTCTGCTGGTTTTCAAAAAAATAAAACTAAATAAAAACAATAGAACGACATAGTGAATTATCACTGGTGGCGTTTGGTAAATTATGCAAGATAAAAAGGAGAAAAATAATATGACATATCTTGAAGAATATTGTGACAATGAAATGAAAAAACTCAAACAGCTTTGCTATCCAATTTTAATTAAAATTGGTGGTCTTTCTGAAAAAGATTATGACGATTTTTATTCTATTGCATTAGATGCTTTAACAGATAGTGTAATAAGATTTAACGATTCTAAAAATTGTCAATTTAAAACTTTTCTAATAGGAAATATTAAACGAAAATTTATTACGGAAATTCGTGATAGAAATAGGTATAAAAGAATTCCTGCAAAAAATATACAAAGTTTTGACAGTTATATGTCAGAGGATGGTATTCCGTTGAGTGAAATTATTCCATCAGATTTTGATATTTTTGAAGAGGTTTGTACTCATAATGGATGGAAAGAAAACAAAATTGAAAAATATTTGAGTAAACTTTCAATTATACAAAGAAAAATAGTTTCATTGCTTAGTGAAGGATATAAAGCAAAAGAAATTAGAGAATTATTACATATGAGTGAAAAAGAATATTCACAAAATTTGGCAGCAATACAGGCTTATGAAAATGTAAGAGAATTAATGTAAAAAAAAGAGAATTATATAGTGTGATTAATTTCACACTTATAGGGCTATCGCCAAGCGGTATCAGAAAGGAGAATTAATTATAGGAGAGATTTATAAAATTACAAATATTATAAATGGAAAAGTTTATATAGGTGCAACTAAAAGAACTTTAAATATCAGAAAAAGAGAGCATTTAAAAACATACAATGATTCAAAATCAAAGATGTATGAATTTAAGATATATAAAGCAATGAGAAAATATGGTGTTAAAAATTTTTTGTTTGAAACTATAGAAAAATGTCAAGCAAATGAATTAGATGAAAAAGAAAGATATTACATAGAAAGATATAATTCCAGAAATAATGGATATAATGAAGCAATTGGTGGTAAAGGAAAGCCTTTATGGACTGATAAACAACTAGAAGCTTGTAAGATTCTTTATGATAACCATTGGCTATTAAAGGATATATCAAATTTGTTTAATAGTAATCCATCAACTGTTGGTAAAAAACTAAAAGAAAAATACAATATTGACACAAAATATAACTCATATTGTTCGTTTGGCAAATCTATATACGGAGTAAAAGAAAATATTCCAATTAATTTTGATTCAATATCGGACGCAGGCAGATATATCATAAGTAATAATATATCGACGACTAAGAGTTTACCAAGTGTTATTTCAAAAATTTCAAATGCCATAAGACATCCACAACGTTCTGCATATGGTTTTGAATGGTTTTATAGAGATGTATCGTAATGATACATCATATAGCGGATTAGTGTAATGGTTAGCAAGCAGAGCTTTGACCTCTGAGGTAAGAGTTCGATTCTCTTATCCGCTGTTTATGTACCATTAGCTCAGTAGGTAGAGCACCAGACTTTTAATCTGGGTGTCATGGGTTCAAACCCAGTATGGTACATTACGGATCATTAGCGCAATGGTTAGCGCATCCGGCTCATAACCGGTTGGTTCAGAGTTTGAGTCTTTGATGATCCATTTAATAAATAAAGGTAAAATAATATTCAGGAGGAATTTATTATGGCAAAGAAAGTTAGAGAGCAAACAGTATCATTATCTTCATATTTGACAAGTGTAAATAGCGAGGATATTTCAGAAAATCAGGACGTACAGAGGATGTTTTGTTGGGATAATCCTGCAATGAATGAACTTATTGTTACCGTACTTACAGAAGATTACATTCCTCCTATTATTCTTGGAGAAGAAGAATTAGGTGGAGATTTAACACAGCAATATATCGTTGATGGAATCCAAAGAACAACCGCTTTAAATAAGTTCAGACACATGAACTGGAAAACAACAAAATCATTTGAAAATAGTGTTATTCAGTATCAAGCAAAAATGCGAGACGAAGAAGGACATCTCATTAAAGATGAAGATGGCAATATTCTTTGGGAAAATCGTGAATTTGATATTAAAAATAAAACTTTTGAACAGCTACCAGATGAACTTAAGAAGAAATTCGATGATTATCAGATTAGAATCGTTGTCCATCAAAATTGTACTATGCAGGAAATAAGTAAATTAGTCCGTAGATATAATCGGAACAAGAGTATGGGGTCTAATCAGAAAGCCCTTACGTGGATACCTACATATGCAAGAAAAATCAAGAATATTGCTAATAATGAGTTTTACAAAAACTGTGTTGCACCTTCTAAATCAATGCGTAAGAACGGAACATACGAACAAACAGTTGCAAATTCTGTAATGGCTACATTTCATCTTAATGATTGGAAGAAGGCACCGAATGATAGAAATGAATATCTTGAAGAAAACTCTTCACTTGATGAATTTGAAAAAGTAAATGAATATGGAAATCGTATTGCAAACGTATGTTGTGATAAATTCCAGAATGTATTTGTATTCAAAGATATTCTTTGTTGGATCGCTACATTCCATAATTTTACAAAACTTGGTCTTGAAGATAACAAATTCGCAGAGTTTGTAAACGCTCTTGTAAATGAATTACATGATAAAGTAGTGGACGAATGGAGCTATGATATGCTTGATAAGGAATCTGGCACATCTGATAAAAAGATTGTCCAAGCTAAAATTAATACTTACACTGCTTTAATGATGGATTATTTACATATTGACGCAGAAGCATTAATAGAAAATCCAGAAGAAACAACTCTTTCTTTTGTTCAGGAAAATGCAAATCCTGACGCTACAGAAGAGGATATTGAGTTTTACAAGGATATGGTTGAGGATTGCGTAAAGGTGGACGAGCCTGTATATCAGCAGTGTGAAAGAGCTGTAATTGCTATTATGGCTTATGCATGTATGAAAGAACAAGATGAAGAATTTGAGAAGTGGATTCAGAAATATAAGAATCAGACAAATTTTAGTCCTTCACAGAAAACAAACTTTACATATATGAAAAACAGTTTTGATAATTTCGTACAGAAAATGGCTGTATAAAAACTTGTTAGCAACAGAAATCAGAAAACATCCGATCATTCAATCAAATACATAGCTGAGTCTGGCAATTCTTATATTCTTTGTGAGTATGGTTTCTGTTCTATATATAAATTAATTGAAAGGTAAAACAATAATAAAAAGTATGGCTAAATGGATAAAACCTGAAATAAAAGATTGTATTTGTTATGGAAATGCCTACAGAATGTGTAGTGATTGTAAAGAAGTGATTTATCTTCCATTAGATTATAAATATTGTCCTATGTGTGGAACAAAAATGGAAGAAGTTAAAATAAAAAATTATAATATTTTCGAATATGAAGAATAAAAATTCTCTTTTTTGGATTGTGAGGTGAAAAGATGAAGATAACAGGAATAATTCGTAGAGTGGATGATTTAGGTAGAATTGTCATTCCAAAGGAAATAAGAAAGCAGGTGTTTGGGAAAACGGATGCAATTGGTGAGCCAATGGAAATATTTATTGACGGAGAAAATATTGTACTCCGAAGATACGAAGAAGTGCAAACTTGTAAATGGATAAAGTACGACTATAGAACGATTTGTCCAAAGAATCATGGTGATGCTGATGATCCATATTGGAGGATACCTGAGAATATGGCTAACCTAAAATATTGTCCTTATTGTGGCAAAGAAATAGTTATTGTAGATAAATGATAGTAAAGTTCGATTTTTTTGGAAGAGAGGTGAAAGGTATTATGGAACAGATTCAGGAAAATGAACAGTGGAAATTAAATGGTAACTGTGAAAAATGCAGAAGAAACAATTATTGTTCAAAGCCATGCACTCATCATAAGAGGCGAATAAGAGCAGAATATAAAGGTCTTGTTGCAGATGCAATGAATAAAATGACAGGTGGAGTGATGAGAGAAGTTATTGACAAGACGATAAATGGAATTTGGTAAATTGGAAAGGAGATTTATATGGTTACAAAGACATTATATACTTGTCAGTTCTGCAATACTGATTATGCAGATAAAGATAAAGCAATGGAATGTGAAAAGAATCACAAAGTTTTGGAAACAGCAACAATTGTAGGCGACTACAAATCATTAAAATCTATTCCAGATGGATGCCCTACAAAGGTTAAAGTGAAATTCAAGGGTTCAGATAAATGGATAGAGTATAAAAGGTAATAAGGAGCAGAGTTATATGAGTCAATGGATTAGAAATAAGTCATGCGAGATTTGCGGAAGAATAGAAGTTGGATTAGTAGAAATGAATGTAGGAAAAACTAAGCATTATCTATGTTATCCGTGTATGGCAGATTTTGCATCAGACGTTCTTGACTATGCAAGAATGAATTTGACAGAGAAAGTCAATGAATATGGAAATACATATTTTATAGACGAAAAAACAAAAGCACAGTAAAACTTCGATTCATTGGAAATTTGGAAGGAGACAATATGTTAAATATAGGAGATTATGTAGGACAGATCAATAAAGATTCATCTGGCGTATGGAAGTTATATAAGGATAAGATAAATAAAATCACGACAACAAAGAAATATGGTAGAAGATATTTTACCAAGACAGTGTTTCGACCATTGGATGCAGATGATGTAGATAATAATACAAAAGATATGGAAGAGTCGATTGGCAAAGGATATATCATCACAAGAGAAGTATTTGGATTAAATGATAAGACTGAATCTTATGCTGAAAGATGGATAAAATGGGCTAATGAGAATCCAGATAAGGCAACTGGTTTGATATAAACGGAGAATATAACAATAGAAACAATTAACAAAAATAAATATAAGAAAGAAGAGGTACAAAACATGGATGGATTTATGATGTTTAAAAAGGCTTTACAGAAGCACTTCGATGAAATGCAGAAAGAGGCAACACATTTATTTGAAGTAAATGTAGATAAGGATGAATTATGGAATACATATCTTGATAGCTTCCCTGCTGGTACAAATGAGATTTTCAGAGAGCGTAGAGAACATGATTGTAGTTGTTGTAGACAGTTTATTAAGAATATTGGTTCTGCTGTCACTATTAAGGATAACCATATTCATACGATTTGGGAACTGAATCTTGGTGATACAACATATCAGCCAGTATGTGATGCACTTGATGCTTTTGTAAAAGCTCATACAGTTACAGATATTTATACAACTAAGTTCCCTAAGATTGGCACAGATTTTAACTTTGAAGAAATTAATGGAAAGTCTCATCAGTGGGATCATTTCTTCTTAGAGCTTCCAAGTAAGTTCGTAAATAGAAGTAGTCGTTCTAATGAGGAAGTTAAAGGACAGTTCAGAGATACAAGAAACGTATTTAAGCGTTCTCTTGATGAAATTACTATGGATGCACTCGATACAATTCTTGAACTTATCAATTCAAATACACTTTACAAGGGTGAAGAGTGGAAAGGCGTACTCACAGAGTTCAAGAAGTATAAGAAGGAATACGATAAGCTGACTTCTGATATTGAAAAGGATTTATATGCTTGGGAGAAGTCGGTAACAGCAGGTATGGCTATTGGTAGAATTAGAAATCATTCTATTGGGACACTTCTTATTAATGTAAGTGAGGATATGGATCTTGACACAGCAGTTAAGAAGTATGAACAGATTGTTGCTCCAAGTAATTATAAGCGTCCAAAGGCTATTTTTACAAAGAAGATGCTTGAGGATGCAAAGAAGACCATTACAGAACTTGGATATATGGATTCATTACAGAGAAGATTTGCTAATCTGAATGATATTACTGTAAATAATGTACTGTTTTCAAATAAGAGTGCTGCAAGAAGAATGGTTGGTGCAGATGATATTTTTGGACAGATGGAAAAGGATGTTGCTGTAAGTCCTAAGAAATTTTCTAAGGTTGAAGAGATTTCAGCACAGGATTTCATTGATAAGGTACTTCCAACCGCAAAAGAGATTGAAGCTTTTGTAGAGAATAAACATGAGAAGAACTTTGTTTCTATGATTGCACCTGTTAATCCAGACGCTAAGACAATGTTCAAGTGGAACAATGGATTATCTTGGGCTTATTTAGGAAACATTACTGACTCTGATATGAAGCAGAATGTAAAAGCTGCTGGCGGTAATGTTGACGGTGTACTCAGATTTTCAATTCAGTGGAACGAAGATGGACATGACAATTGTGACCTTGATGCCCATTGTGTTGAGCCAAATGGAACAAAAATCTATTATGGTAGTTACAAAGCACCAAGAATTACTTCTATGGGCGGTCAGTTAGATGTTGATGTTATTAATCCATGTGGAAAAGTTGCAGTAGAGAATATTACATGGCAGGATTTATCAAGAATGAGAGCAGGAACATATAGATTCTTTGTACATCAGTATTCAGGTGCAGTAAGGCATGGATTCAGAGCAGAAATTGAGTTCAATGGAGAGATTTATTCATTTGATTATAACAACCCTATGAGAAGTGGCGAGAATGTTCAGGTGGCAGAAGTTACACTTGATGAGAATGGCAACTTCTCAATTAAGGAAAAGTTATCTGGAAGTTCATCTATTTCAAGTCGTGAGATTTGGGGTGTAAATACAAATCAGTTTGTTCCTGTATCAGTAATTAGTTACAGTCCAAACTATTTTGACGAGCAGGATGGAATTGGTCATAGACATTTATTCTTCTTCCTGAAGGATTGTGTGAACAACGAAAGTCCTAATGGCTATTACAATGAGTTCTTAAAGAGTGACCTTGAAAAGCATAAGAGAGTATTTGAGGCTTTAGGTGCTAAGTGCCATGTAGAAGATACTGATGATCAGCTTTCAGGAATTGGATTCTCTATGACAAAGAGAGCAGATTTAGTTGTTAAGGTTAAGGGTGCAACAGAGCGTGTAATGAAGATTAAGTTTTAATTAGAAAAAGAAAAGGAGATTATTATTATGACAAACAACGAATTATTTATTAATGCAACAAGAGCAAACTATCAGTTCCCATTTAGAGGAATGATTAACGTAATTGATTTGTGGGATTTATCTCTCACAAATCTGGACTCAGTATTTAAGACACTCAATGCGGAAGTAAAGAAGTCTGAGGAAGAGAGTCTTCTGAATACTAAGTCAAAGGAAGACGAGGAGATTTCTAATAAGATTGAAATTGTTAAGTATATTGTTAGCGTGAAGTTGGATGAGAAAAAGAAGAGAGAAGACGCTAAGAAAAATGCTGAGATGAGACAGAGATTGCTTGAAATCAAGGCTAAGAGACAGGATGCAGCACTTGAGAACATGTCTGATGAGGATCTGGATAAGGCACTTGCAGAATTAAGTGAGTAATTGTTACAAATATACCATATATAGTATTAAAAATAAGCAACATATACTATATATGGTATATATTTTATATTCACAGTAAACGCACATTTCTTGTGGAATTTTGGAGGTGAAATATGAATATTTTAAACATTATTTTATTGATTATGGGAATTTTTAACCTTATTGTTGGGATAACATGGACGAAAAAGAATGTTATCAACTTTGTATTCAAGTTATTATTCTTGGCAGGTGGTGGCTATTTAGTATTCTATGCTTTATATCTGAGTAACATTCTGATTGTTTTAAATAGGTAATAGGAGAATAATTATGAAATCTACAATAAGATTTTTAATATGGCTTATGACATTAAACTTATTAATGAATTTTATTTTTCCAGAACCAGTTGAGTTATGGAAATTTATATTAATAGAGATATGTTTAGGATTTTTGTCATTTATTATGGTTGATTGGAAAGAAGATAAGTGAGGTAAATATGAAATATGTTGTTATTTTAATTTTAATTGGTCTATTATTCTTGCTATTTGTACCATACATGTTAGCAGATTATATTAAACCATTACAAAAGTTATTTTGTAAAATAGGATGGCATTGTCACCAAAAGGATTATATTACTGAGAGTTTTGATGGTGCTTCCATGCACTGCAAATGTAAATGGTGTGGTTACAAAGGTATGGCAGATAGTCAAGGAAATTTATTTTAGGAGGTTAAGACAATGACAATTGAACAGATTAAGGACAAATTAAAATCAAAAGAGTATGACTTCCTGAGAACAGATAAGAATTTGGGTAACAATATCATTATCTTAACTCTTGGTGGAAGTCATGCATATGGAATGGATAAAGAAGGATCTGATTTAGATGTGAGAGGTATTGCACTCAACAGCAAATCAGATATTTTACTTGGAACAGACTTTGAACAGGTCGTAGATGTTGATACAGATACAACTATGTATTCGTTTAATAAAATGATACAGCTTTTAGCATCAAGTAATCCTAATACAATTGAACAACTTGGCTGTTTGCCAGAACATTATTTACATTTATCTGACATTGGTAAAGAATTATTAGATAATAGAAAAATGTTTCTTTCTCAGATTTGTGTTTTTACCTTTGGAGGATATGCGGGTTCTCAGCTCAGACGTATGGAAAACAAGGCTGCAAGATTGGTTGGTCAGGCAGAAAATGAAGCCTACATTTTAAAAAGCATCAATAATGCAAGATATGAATTTAAAAACAGATATTATCCTCATGAAAATAGTGATGTGAAACTATATATTGATAAGGCTGTTCAAGAAGGATATGATAGTGAGATTTTTATGGATGTAAACTTGCAACATTATCCGTTAAGAGATTGGGCTGGCATGTGGAACGAAATGAAGTCAATTGTTAGTAGTTATAGCAAATTTGGTAAAAGAAATGAAAAGGCTGTAGCTCATGATAAATTAGGAAAACATATGGCTCATTTGATTCGATTATATATGATGTGTATTGATATTTTGGAAAAGGAAGAAATTATCACTTACAGATCAGATGAACACGAATTGCTTATGAGTATTAGAAACGGAGAATATTTAGATGAGAATAGACAGCCTATTTCTGAATTCTATGATTTATTGAATGAATATGAAAAACGTTTTGAATACGCAAAAGCAAATACATCTTTACCTGATAAACCAGATTATAAGAAAATCAATGAATTTAAGATGTATGTAAATGAGCGAATTGTGAAAGGAGATATCTGATGGAAATATCAAATAGAGCAAAAGAAAGATTCTGTAAGGATTGCAATATACCAATTAGATTATTTCAAGAGCCATATTTTTTAGATAGGATTAAGCTTTTTGATGAGTTCTATGGAACAGTTGATAAATGGATTAGATTTGCAAGTGAATTACAACAATACAATTGTGAACAGGATTACTTTGAGGAATACAATCACGTAAAAGACGTAGCTATTACAAGTGTCAAGGAGTCAGAAGCATATCAGAGATTTAATGCGGAAGATATGAACAAATTCACTGTGACTCATAAAAATTTGCCTAACAAAGATATATTTAAGCCAACTAATGATGGAAGAGTTTTTATCAGTATTGATATGAAAAAAGCTAATTTTTCATCATTACATGAATACGATAGGGATATGTTTCGTGGAACTGATACATGGGAAGATTTTATTTCTCAATTCACAGATAACGAACATATTATGAATAGTAAATATATTCGCCAGGTTATTCTTGGTAATTGTAATCCTAAAAGACATATCACCTATGAAAAATACCTTATGGATCAGACATTATCGTTATTATATGACATCATTGGTGAAGAGAGAATTGTATTCTTTTCAAATGATGAGATTGTTTATGATATGACAACAGCAAGTAATTTGCACATGTTAAATCTTGTGAGAAATTGTGTTGAAGAAAGATTAAGTACAAAATCTAATATTCCATTCAGAGTTGAATTATTTTCGCTCCACAAAATTAATGGTACTGACGGATACTGTAAAAAAATCTACAAAGAAAATGGAGAATATAGTATTGAGTTTAAGTGTTTAGATAATTATATGATGCCGTTTGTACTTAGATATTTCTTAGGAGAAGAAATTACTGAAAGTGACAAGGTGTTCTACCATGAAGGGCTGTTGGCAAAGTTTATTGATGAACCGAAAATTGAGGTGAATTTGGATGAAAAGATTGAAAATTAAAATTCCATCTGGTGCAAATGAAATTATTCATACTTTACAGAATAATGGATATGAGGCTTTCTTAGTCGGGGGATGTGTGAGAGATAGCATTCTTGGAAGACCAATTCATGACTATGATATTACAACTTCTGCCACACCAGATGAAATGATGAAAGTATTCAAGGATAAGAGAATTATTGAGACGGGATTGCAGCATGGAACTATCACTATTGTAATTAACGGTGAAGGATACGAAGTTACGACTTATAGAATTGATGGCAACTATTCAGATAGTCGTAGACCTGACAGTGTTACATTCACACGAAGCCTTGAAGAAGATTTAAAGCGTAGAGATTTTACAATCAATGCAATGGCATACAACGATGAAGCTGGTCTTATAGATCCGTTTAATGGTATGGAAGATATTAAATACCACAAGATTAGATGTGTTGGTAGAGCAGAAGACAGATTTTCAGAAGATGCATTAAGAATTTTACGTGCTATTCGATTTGCCTCACAGTTGGGATTTGTCCTTGAACCTGATACAGATTGGAATATCTCTAAAATGTATAAGAATTTGGAAAATATATCTATTGAAAGGATCAATAGTGAGTTCTGTAAAATTGCTGCATCGAGTGATTTCTGTGTACAAATGGTCTTATATCACGAAGTATTTTCATTGTTTATTCCTGAAATTAAAGATATGTTTGGTTTTCAACAGAATAATCTATATCACATGTATGATGTATGGAATCATACCGTACATGCAATAGAATATTGTGAATCCGATGATTTAGTAACAAGATTGGCTGTATTCTTTCATGATATAGGAAAGCCACACTGTTATCAAGATGGAGAAGATGGTATCAGACACTTTAAAGGTCATGGAAGAGTCAGTGCTGATATGACTGATAAAATAATGAAGCGATTAAGATTTGATAATGACACAAGAGAGAAAGTTGTTGAATTAGTTTATTATCATGATGCTACTTTTGAAGTTGGAAAGAAATATATCAAGAGATGGCTTAATAAAATTGGAGAAGAACAGTTCAGAAGGTTATTAAATGTTCGTAGAGCTGATATTAAAGCACAAGCAGACATTAATCAGAAAACAAGATTACAGAAGATTGATAACATCGAATATATTTTAGAAGAAGTCTTACAGGATGATGAATGTTTTTCTCTAAAGGATTTAACAGTTAATGGTAAGGATTTAATTACTATTGGATATAAGCCAGGAAAAGAAATTGGTGAGGTATTAAATAATCTGTTGGATTCAGTCATTAGTGGAGAATATATAAATGAGAAAGAAAAATTATTAGAAATAGCAGAGAGGAAATTATATGGTTAAATTATTTACACACACAGATCTTGATGGTATAGGTTGTGCAGTTTTGGCAAAACTTGCATTTGGTAAAGATGTAGATATTTCATATTGTGATTATGATAACATTGATTCAAGTGTCAAGGAGTTTATTGATAGTGAAACAAAATTTGATATGTGTATTATTACAGATATTAGAGTAAATGAAGATACAGCGAAAATTATTGATGACAGATTTGATAATTTCTATTTATTAGATCACCATCCAACAGCTCTAGGACTTAATAAGTATCTTTGGTGTTCTGTGACTATCGAGTATGAATATAAGGAGCTTGGAGTCGTTAAAACCAGTGGAACAGAAATGTTTTATTATTGGTTAATCGAGAATGGTTATTTGAAAGATTCAGATACATTAAGAAGATTTGCTGAACTTGTGAGAGATTATGACACTTGGAGATGGTCAGAACTTGGTGAAGATGGTGTTATTTGTAAGCAGGTGAACGATTTACTATATCTGTATGGTCGAGACGATTTTATCCATTGGTGCATTTCAGAAATCTATGATGAGGTATTCCCAAGATTATATGCTAAAGATGAGGTTGTTCTAAAAATTAAACAGGACGAAATTGATAGATATATCGAAGAGAAGAATGAAACTATGTTTACCAGTCCTATGTGTGGTAAGGTTTGTGGTTTTGTATTTGCAGATAGGTTCGTTAGCGAATTAGGTAATAGACTTTGTAAAATGCATCCTGAAATTGATTTTGTGGCAATGATTGATATTGATGGTTGTACGGTATCTTATAGAACCGTTAAAGAAGATATTGATCTTGGTAAAGATGTAGCAAGTTTATTTGGTGGCGGTGGACATCCAAAAGCTGCTGGTTCAGAATTTAGTCAGAGTATTAAGTTGAAAGTTATTGAGGAAATCTTTGGACAGTGAGGTGAGAATATTGAAAATTCTTGTAGATAAAATGCCTAACGAGCCAAAAGAATGTATCTTTTCTAAATGTACAAATCAGTTGCGTGGCAATTATGCATGTAATTTATACCAAGGAAGAGGGTGCGAACCTAATAAATGTGTTTTTTTAAAGCCAATTTCAGACTATCATATGGTTGAACATATGAGTGATAATGTGGTAAAGATGATTCCAATAAAGTGAGGTGAAATAAATGGCGGTATTTGTAACAGGCGATATACATGGAAATCCTACACGATTAAGTAAGGATAATTTTTATGAACAAAAAGATTTTTCTGGCAATAAAGATGAAAATATTGTAATTATTCTTGGCGATTTTGGTCTTGTATGGAATAGAGATGGTGAAAGCAAACAGGAAAAATATTGGTTGAATTGGTTAAATCAGAAACCATTCACAACTGTATTTGTTGATGGAAATCACGAATGTTTTCCAAGAATCTATAGTTATCCTGTAAAAGAATGGCGTGGCGGTAAAGTTCATGAAGTCAGATCAAATGTATTACATTTAATGCGTGGTGAAGTGTTTTCCATTGAAGATAAGAAATTCTTTGCTTTTGGTGGTGCATCAAGTCATGATATTCAGGATGGTATTCTTGATTACAATGACGAAGATTGGAGAGAACAAGCTAAAGAACTTGATAAGCAAGGTAAATATATGTATCGTATCAAGGATTTATCTTGGTGGAAAGAAGAATTACCAACAGATGATGAAATGCAACATGGGTTTGAGGTTTTAAAAGAGAATAATAATATAGTTGATTATATTATCACGCATAGTCCATCTACATCAGAGTTGTATCTTATGGGTGGTAAAGGATTATATGAACCAGATGTGTTGACTAATTATTTGGAAGAAGTGAAAGCTGCAACTGAATACAAAAAACATTTGTTTGGTCATATGCATTTGAATAAGGCAATCAACGACAGAGATGTTTGTTTGTATGAACAGATTGTTAGGATATTGTAAAGTGAGGTGAGATGAATGGTAAATGAATTTACATTATATGGTGTAATGGATAAATTAACAGGTAAATTAGTAAGTAATCTTACAAACCCACGACACAAATATTGGGAAACAAGAAAAACTGCTGAGAATGCGGTTAGAAATTTTATGTCAAGACGTTATAACACTGATAGGCAGCTAGAAGTTGTAGAAATTGAATGTAAGGTAAAAGTGGTAAGTGAGGTGAAAGAGTGAATAAAAGTAAATTTACATATCCAAAATGTCCATATTGCAAGAAAGAATATCAAGATGGAGTTATGGAATATGATTTGATGAATTTGGTAACACAAGGTTGGTGCAAAGAAGTAAAAGTAAAATGTCATAGTTGTGGTGAGTATTTCAAAGTGAAGGCACACATCACATATTATGGTTCAAAGTTAGCGAGGTGATAAAGTGAAGAAATATTGGGAAACAGGTGAAAAAAATGACTTTGGTAAGGAATGCTATAAATTACATTTTAGTCAATTTTATGAAAAAGATGATGAAAATGTAGTAGCTGGTTTTGTACAAGATGAGACAGACGAAAACAGATTTATATATGTATCAAAAGAACTAAATGTTGAATATGATACATTGTTTACAGACAATATAGAAGATGCAAAACGTCAAATCGAAGAGATGTTAATAGACCATTGGAATGACGAGATTGATTATTTAGAAAATCGAATTAAATCATTTCGAGATGGAGAATAATCTAATATAGAAATTTCTATTTTGGCGATTCAGCCAAATTTTCCAAAAAGAACAATGAAAATTTTTTTCCTATGGTTTTTAACAGACGTGTTAATTCCATAGTATTTTACAACAAAATAATTAAGAAGAAAGGATTTAACAGTAAATTCTAGGATAAATGATTGCGCAATCTCTGTAGATTAAAGGATTTTGACAGAGAATAATGAAAAAAATTATTGTGAGTTAAGTGTAATTGAGCTTTGCAGTGGTATTGGTGCGCAGATGAAGGGAATTGATAATACTCATCTCTTCAATGCAAATATGATTGCAACAGCAGATTTAGACAAAGAAGTAGTAGTTAGTTATGCTGCAATTCATTGTGGCTTGACTAATGAAATAATTGAAAATTATGAAGATTATCCAAGTAAGGAAGAAATGGTAAAACAGCTTACAGATAAGAGACTTGGATATGATTTTAAGAAAGATATTCCGTATAATTGGGAGAAACTTTCACGAAAGAAGAACAAAACAAAAGGTATTGAGAAATATTGGTTAGCAGATCACATTTCGCATAATCTTGGTGATATGACACAAATAAAATTACTCCCATATAGTGATTTACTTACATACTCGTGTCCATGCACAGACATTTCCATTGCCGGTAAACAGGAAGGATTAAAGTGGACATGTTATGATTGTGGTTGTGAATATGATCCATCTGAATTAGATGTAGATACTCGTTATACCTGCCCTAATTGTGGCAGTCACAACATTAAATCAACTCGTTCAGGTTTATTATATGAAGTTGAGAGACTTCTTGTAAAAGCAAAAGAGAATAATACATTACCAAAGTATTTGCTTATGGAGAATGTAGATGCTCTTGTATCAAATAAGTATATTGATAGTTTTAAGGATTGGTTGATTCGACTTGATAACTTGGGATATAACTCATATTATCAGACAATCAATGCAAAGAATACAGGTATTCCACAGAATCGGAATAGAATCTTCTGTATCTCTATTCGTAAGGATATTGATACCAAGTCTTTTGAATTTCCACAGCCTTTTGACACAGGAATCAGATTAAAGGATTTATTAGAAACAGATAGCAGTGTTCTGGAGAAATATTTCTTATCTGATGAAGTACAGAAAAGACTTCAGATAACAGACCCAAAATTTGAAAAGAACGTAGTAGGAACAACAATTGGACAAAATTGTACCAGATTAGGTAACAGAGATTTAGTCTATCAGCAGGATTCAGTAATGGGTACTTTAGTGGCAACTGATTATAAACAGCCAAAACAGATTCTTGCAGATTCAAACGAACTAATACATATTGCTGATTTATGTAGCGAAAAGTTTCAGAGAATGCATGAACGGTCTCGCAGAGTATACAGCGAAGATGGAATTGCACCAGCTATGCATACTTGCGGTGGCGGTAATAGAGAACCAAAAGTTGAAAGAGACAATTTAAGAGTTGTTAGAAAGCTTACACCCAAAGAGTGTCATAGACTTATGGGATTCGATGATGTTGATTATGAGAACTGTAAAGCAGTTGGGATGTCTGATACTCAGGGATATAAACAAAGCGGTAACAGTATAGTGACAACTTGTATCTCTTTATTGATTGAGCATTTATATAAAGCTCAGTATGACAATACATATATTTGTACAGATGAGAAGATGGTAAATGGAATTATGGATTCCGATACTAATTCAATTATTGTTAGAGGAAACTATATGCCAAGTAATCACGATGCAAGCCGTATTGTTGATGAACAAGGAATCGCTCCTTGCGTAAAAGAAAATCATGGAACAGTTACAGGTGTTGTTAGAAATTTTCATCAGCCACAAGCGGATTAAGTTCTGCTTGTGGTGAAACTAATAAAGTTTTCAATCCATTAAAAAATAAGTCTCCCTATGGATGGCACTTTGAACAAAATGTCTATCTTCCAGACGGAATTATAAGAGCATTAAAAGCAGGTGGCGGTTCAGGTAATATTCCAAAAGTTATTTCTAATATGTATTTTTCATTAGAAGATGGAAATGAAAACTGTATAGAAAGATTATATAGAATTGATGAAGTAATAGAATTTGTGAAAACGCATGATAGTGTCAAAGAGATATTTTTATTTTGTAATGATGAAGTAATTGCAAGTTGGTTATCTGAAAATTTTAATTTGCCCTCTATTCAAAATGTAACTTATGAAAATGATGTTCAAAGAGTTGGAACTGTAAGTGAGAATAGTCTTATTGGCGGTAGAGTTATTGGAATAGAGGGCATTTGTTTCACATTAATGGCTTGCACTCATGGTTATGGTATGGGAAACATCTATGACAGTAGAAAGTTGGTGTTAGATGAAAAATTCAGAAAATACACCGAATGAATTGATTTTTGTTGGTGGTATAGATAGTAGCTTATGGTTGGATAATGGCAAACAGTTATCTAGGAACTTTAAACAAGGATACAGAGTTTACAGTAGTGAAGGAATTGCCTGTCCTATTACGACAAATGGTGAAGGTCTAGGCGGTTGCATTGGACTCTATCTTATAGAAATGGAGAATAACATAATATGAAGTTCGCAGGAAAGCGGAATTTCTTGTGATGAAAGGAGAAAATATGTATCCAGAATACGATGATTTTTATGAGCCAAGTGAAGGCGAAATGTTTTTTGATGAAATGAAAGAAAAGTTCAGAGAGATTTTACGTGAAGATGTAAACTCTGAAATTAACAGATTAACAAAAGAAAATGCAGAATTAAGACAGAAAGTTAAAGAGTACAATGATAAAAATTGGAATCTGTCTCGTAGAGAAAATGATTTACAGTACAAAATGGACAATTACAAACGAGAGGTAGAAAACGATTTTTACAATAAAACAATGGAAGAAGTTTTTGAGAAATTATTAGAAGACTCAGAGGTGTGGTATGCAGAACATGTTCCTCATGAGAAACCAAAATGTAATTTATGTAACGAAGAAAGAAAACTTGTTGCAGTATATCCAGATGGTAAAACTGTGACTAGGAAATGTGAATGTTCTCTCCCAACGTATATTTATGAGCCAGCTATTTCATTGAATAAAGAGATTAAGTTTCATAAGGCGTATAAGCCAAGATATAGTGATAAAAAGAAAGTCTATTTTACTAAAAATCACAAACCAAACAAGGATTATGCAGATGCATACGATTATTACAGTGAATTCAGAATAGAAAATATTTTTGATGATTTTAATGATGATGTAATTCTATATCACAATGGAAAAAGCTATGGAGAAAAAATTGCATTCAGGAGCAAAGAGGCTTGTCAGAAATATTGTGATTGGCTTAATAAGGAGAATAATTAAATGATAGTTGGTGTAAAAATATGTGAAACGAAAGATACAATTAAGAAATACGAAGACCTTGAATATAAATTTGTTAGTGAAGAAAATATTGGCGAAGGATATCTAAAACCCATATTCAAAGATCCAGTTGTTCCAGAAGAGAATGCAGATTGGAACTCAGAGGTTTTCAACGGAAGATTCAATAGAAAATACATTAAAAAATAGAATAGCTGCGCTTGAAAAAGAGAATAAAGAATTAAAGAAAACAGTGGATAATCTTACTATTCAAAGAAATCATGCGGTTGATTTATGTTGCTTTTATGAAATGGAAAGGAATGGAATAGATGAATAAATTATGTGAAATTTGTGATACAAGAAATAGACTTGGGATATGTAAAGGTAGAGACGGAGATTTTAAATATTGTTTTAGGAGAGTTGGTTCTACAAATGGATTGGAAAAAACAATTACTCCATTTAATACTTTACATGAATTATATGAAAAATGTGATTGTCTTAAATGGGTTGTCCCTGAAACACTTGAATTGGACAATGAACCATATGGTATAGGAAATCATATGGTATTGCTTTGGGGACAATCTGAAAGACAGTTAGGAACGAACGAAGGTCAGCCAGTAGGTTATGTTACAGCTAATGTAACAGAAGATATGGAAGGAATTTCGTATTCAGAAGAATCATAGATTTCCTTCGGGATGAAAAGAGGTGAAGTTTTTGAAAATCGTACAGAATAAATCGCATTACGATTTTAGAATAAAAATCGGAAATAACTATGTAACTGTTGCAACACTTCATCCGTGGTTGTTCAGTAAGCACAATCATAAATACAGTCTGTATTTTTATTATTATGGGGCTGAATATGAGGAAGGAACGTATGCTTGTTGTCATAGAAATGGGAATGAAAAGATGATGGTATATGAACAAGAGAATGAACTTCATAAAGAATTTCTTAAAAGAGTAACAAGGATAGTTTCAAAGAAACTGTATGTCATAGGGAGTTCAATCTTGGAAGAAATAAAGTATATTGAAGATGAAGATTAGGAGAATATATTAGCAGGTGGTGATGTGATGAGCAAGATATATGATTATGAAGAATATCAAAATCAGCGAGTAAAGGTTACATATACTGAGAAGAGAAAATACAGAGAAGAAAATATTGTTGGTCGATATGGACAAGTTATTAAAACTACGAGTGGTTCAATAGCAGTTCGGATTGACGGAATGTGTAATACGGCAAGTTCCAACGGATTATATTGGTTCAAAAGAAGTGAATTAGATATTATTAGAGATGAAAGTGAGGATAATAAAATGACAGGATTTAGTAAAGTGGCAATTGTAAATTTAGTAGATGATTACAATAAGAAGGATTATGGATTTGCTTTATATGATAAAGATATTAATGAAATTGTTAAGTATGATGCCAACCATCCGTTATATCTGATTGTAAATGCAAGAGGGAAAGACAACAGAGTTCTTGGAATTTTAAAAGAAATTAAGACAGTCGAAGAATATGGTAAAGGTGTGACAGCTCAGGTTGTTGGCGTAGTTAATATGAACGCATACAATGCGAGAATTGATGAGGAAAATCGTCAGAAAGAAATTGCAAAGCAGAAAGCTTCTATTGAGAAGGAATTAAAGTCTGAGATTGAAAAGATGAATAATATTGCTTTATATGAAAAGATGGCAAAGGAGCATCCTGAGAATCCAAGACTCGCTGAACTTGTTAATGCACTAAAAGAGTTGGGAGAATAATATGGCAGGATTTGTATCAAAACAGCCAAATGGATTATATTGTAGATTTTCGAGCGTCACGGATTGTCCTACAGCATGGAATATGACAAGAGAAGATTATATCAATATGAAAATGCAGGAAGCAAAAGAAGACGCTGAAGATGTGTTGGATAATTATTTAAAGCCGTTTGATATGGTGGTTGACATGTATTATCCAAACAATATGACAAAAGAGGAATTTGATGAGTTCCTTGAAGAGACTGGATATAACAAAGGAGAATAAATCATATGAAGAAGAAAATTTTAGCAGTTGCATTAGTGCTGACATTGTGTTTTGGAATGACTGGATGTGTATCTACTGGAAGTAAAAATTATAACGAGTCCTCAAAACTCATTTCGATAGAAGGTGAAAATGATTTGTATTATTATTCCACAACTCATATCGTTTATATAGTATTTAATGAATTTGAATGTCAAGTTGGATATGGTTATATGTCACCATATTATTCAGAGAATGGCAAGTTATGTACCTATGATACTAATACAAAACAGATAGTTGAAATTGGAGAATAGAACAAAGTAAACCGAAGTTTCCTTTGGATGATAAGAAAGAGAGGTAAGACATGAATATGTATTTAACAGTATTAATTGGATTAATAGGAATTTGTATAGGAGCACTTATTGGGCTTGGAATTTCTTTTAAGATCAATCATGATTATATACTTGGAATGAATGATACATCTGAAAAGTTTACAAAAAATCTATTAGACATTATGGTGAATTATTTTGATAATATGCTCAAGCATGAAGAAAATTATTTTACAAATACGATGACAAGTTTGGCAAAAGCAGTAGACGATATTAATAAAGTATATGAGAAGCCAATTTGGAGAAAAACAGAAGAAGAATTACCGCCATGTTCAGGATTATATTATGGCAAAATTAAAGGTAATCCACATGGAGAAAATGCTATGTGGAAAGTGATATATAAAGATGAAGAGTGGTGTCTTGCTGGCTATCCTGATAACAAAGTAGAAATTAGTGAATGGACAGAGATCTATTAAAAGCACAGTAAATTTGGTTTTTTTGGAAGTTAGGATGTGGCAGATGAGAAAAAATTATGAATTAGAACTATATAAATTACTAATCAATCCAGAAGAAGACGATATTGACATCTCATACGTAGATGAATTTGGATGGGTTAGCAATACAGAGTTTTATGTTTGGATTAATCTTAATTGGTTTAATGAATTTGTCAAACGATTGAATGATATTTTTGGCTATTCGCTTTTTGATGAAGGTGGAATTGAAGCAAGAATTTGTAGTGATTGTGTATGTATCGACTTAGAAGAAGTTATTTCTGGATATGGTGTTGATCTTGAAGAAATATTTCCAAGAAGTAAGTATACACATTAAGAGAATAATACATTGAAAGGAGCGAGAGATTTGCTGCAGCATTAAATCTGGATTTGCTCTGAGTAAGAAATGTTAGAGATTAACAAAATATACAATGAAGATTGTCTTGAAGGTATGAAAAAGATTGATGATAAATCAGTCGATGCGATTATTACGGATCTTCCTTATGGACAAACTTCACGAAATAGATGGGATTCAGTTATTCCATTTAAACCATTATGGGAACAGTATGAAAGAATCATTAAAGATAATGGTGCAATTATTCTATTTGCGAATGGTATGTTTACTGCAGATTTAATGCAAAGTAATCGTAAGCTTTGGAAATATAATCTGATTTGGGAGAAAACACAACCAACAGGATTTCTAAATGCTAAGAAAATGCCATTACGTTCACACGAAGATATTTGTATTTTCTATAAGAAACTTCCAACATATAATCCACAAAAAACAACCGGACATCCAAGAAAAGTTAGTAAAGCAGAACATAAGACTAACTGTAAAGAGACTACTGATTATGGAGAACATGGTTTTACTACTTATGATAGTACAGAAAGATATCCTAAGTCGGTATGGACATTTGCAAAGGATATTCAAAAGTCGGCACTTCATCCGACACAAAAGCCTGTAGCACTGATTGAAGAGTTGATCAAGACCTACACAAATCCAGGAGATTTAGTTCTTGATTCATGTGCAGGAAGTTGTACAACTGCAATTGCAGCTTTGAATACTGGTAGAAACTATATATGTTTCGAGAAGGACAAGGATATTTTTGAGGTTGGAAGTAAGAGAGTAGCTGAATATGCTAATCAAGATTTATTGATGAGTGCAACTTAATTAAGAGAATAAGAATAATGAAAGGAGACGAGGTTTGTGTACACAAGAAGGAATTCCTTACTCCAAGTAATTAAATGGTATATCAAGGAAGTAAAAACAGATTGGCAAAATTTTTAGTGCCAATTATTCAGAAGTATATTGATGATAATAATATTAAAACTTACATAGAGCCTATGGTTGGTGGAGCTAATCTTATTGATAAGATTAAATGTGACAAAAGAATTGGAGCGGATATTAACGAGGAATTGGTTACTTTGTTGAAATATGCTCAGATAGACAACAGTTTATCTATCGCACCTGAAGTATGTACATTTGAACATTACGCAGAGGTTAGAGAAGATAGAAAACTTGGGACTCATAAGTATTCACCAGAATATATTGCATTGATTGGATATATGGCAAGCTATGGTGGTAGATACTTTGATGGTGGTTATGGTAGAGATTCAAAGGGTGGCAGAAGCATTTATAATGAGAGATTAAATAATTTCAAGGAACAAGCACCGAATTTAAATGATATTGAATTTATGTGCTGTGATTATCAGAATTTCTCGGATTATAAAAACTGTGTATTTTATTTTGATCCACCTTACAAAGATACAAAACAGTATTCTAAACAGTCAATTGACTACGATACTTTTTACGATTTTCTTCGTAAACTTTCAGAGAATAATATAGTGTTAATAAGTGAATATAATATGCCTGATGATTTTAAGTGTATCTGGCAGAAAGAACGTAAAGTGTTGCAGAAGTCAGATAGAGTTACAGGTGAAAAAGCAGTAGAAAAGCTATTTGTAGTAGATAAAATTTAACAAGAAATTTTGGTTTCATGGTTTGTCACGAAAACTATACAATATTCGAGACAAAAAGAGAATATAACAATGTAATTACAATTTAGGAAAGGACAAATGTTCACATGTGAGTAAAGCTGCGCAGCTACTATCGGTGAACAAATATTGGCATTAAATATTGGATATTTAACATCAGATAAGGAAGATAATGAGTTATACACGCCCTATTACGCAACAGATCACATTATTAAATATCTTCCAAAGGATAAAATTATATGGTGTCCATTTGATGAAAATTGGTCTGCTTTCTACAACAGACTAAAAGAAGAAGGATACAATGTAGTCAGAAGTTCATTAGCTGAAGGTCAGGATTTCTTCAATTACGAACCTGAAAAATGGGATATTATAGTTAGTAATCCACCTTTCTCAATCAAAGATAAAGTCTTAGAAAGACTCTATTCATTCAATAAACCATTTGCGGTTCTTCTACCGCTTAATTCCCTACAAGGTAAAACAAGATATAAATATTTCAAAGATGGTATTCAGATTCTTAGTTTTGATGCAAGAATTTGTTATCACGATAAAGATCATATGGATTCAGTTGTTAAAGGTAGTCCATTTGCAACGGCATATTTCTGTAGAGATTTATTACCAAAGGATCTAATTGTTGAAAAATTGATTACATATGAAAGACCATTAGGAGAATAAAAGTATGGGAGCGACAAAAATATCAAAAGGTATCTACAAGTATAAAGGGTACAGAATCAGTAATTATGGTTATTATGAACCCGATCATTGTGTATGGTGGGAAGCTGTTGATATGCAGACAGGATGCGCTGATTATCATGCAACTACAAAGAAGTTTCTAATGGAACAAATTGATGATGATTTAAAAAATAAAACTAAGTAAAACCACGTTTCTTGTGATTGTGAAAGTAGGTGAGAAATATGAAAAGTGATTTCCCAATAGATAATAAACCTGAATTAAGGAATTGTCCTTTCTGTGGTAATAAAGCATATCTTATTGGTTTGTTTGTACCATATGATGATGATGATGAAATAAATGAATATCAGGTTGGGTGTGAAGAGTGTGGAATACATTTTAATCAGTCTTGGAAATATGACATAATTGTAGATTTATGGAATGGAGAATATTACAAGAATGTAGGAATCTTTGATAAATGCGGAGCTGCTATTGTTCCATGTGATTTTAAGATTTTCAACAAGGAAGAAGCTCAGATATTTATTGATAAGTTACAGAGCATTGTAGATCGGATGGGAGAATAAGAGTATGGGTAAAGTTGTAGATATGAGTAATTTTGATCCGTTATTTGATAATTTGGAAAAGTATGTGAATAAACAAGGGTGTACTCTCGGTAAAGACGCTGAGAGGTTACAAGAGTTATTACATTCAATTCAGTATTGTTATATACATGGAGTATTAACAGAGAGTCAAAATGAATCGGCTTGTAAGAAATTTAGAAAACAGTTTCAGAAAGCTTTATATGAGAAATAAGAAAGAAGCATTTCTTTAGGAAAGGAGAACAATAAATGGAGACATTTTCAATAGTAGACAAGATAAATGTGGATAAGTTGAATACGAAAATTGCAGAATTTGTATATAGAGAAGGGCATGAACCATACATATTTGCAAATAAAGAGACGCTTGAAGAGTTGGTTAAACCAATTAAACAGGAATTAAATTTTATTACTTCTCCAACTGGAAATACAAGAATATATGTAGGTAAAAGTTGTCTTGTTGGTAAATATCATGGCAATAAAATGTATGAAGATGACACATTAAAATTCGGTGAGATTGAGCTGAGATAAGAGAGAATAAATATATAGAAAAATAGAAAGAGAGGTACTGAAAAATGTATTGTGCTTATATCACAACATTAAAAGGATTAAGAAAACATAGTAACGCTGATAGATTGCAGTGTGTAGAAGTATTTGGACAGAATGTAATTGTAGATTTGAGTTATCAGGAAGGACAGAAAGTAGTCTTCTTCCCGTCTGATGGTCAGCTATCACTTGAGTATGCAACAGATAACAACCTTGTAAGGAAGAAAGACGAAAACGGAAACAACATTGGTGGTTATATGGATGATGAGAAGAGAAATGTAACCGCTATTAGACTTAGAGGCGAGAAGTCAGAAGGACTTGTATTACCAATCGAAACACTTGCTAAGTATACAGATATTTCAAAATTAAAAGATGGTGATCAGATTACAGTTCTTGGTGGTCATGAGATTTGTCAGAAATATATTCCAAGAGGAAAGAATCGTTCAAGAGGTAAGGGAAATAATTCAAATAAGAAAAATAAGTTTCGGAAAGAAACAATATCATATCCATTTTTTGAAGAGCATAAAGATACTGCACAGCTTGCATATAATATGTCAGCATTTAAGCCAGGTGATACGATTTATATTACTCGTAAGCTTCACGGAACATCGGCTCGTACTATGAAGACTGTTAAGGTTACAAAGAAGAATAGTAAGCTGAGAAAGTTCTTACATATGCAGCCAAAGGTTACAAGAGAAGTTTCTGTTGTATCTGGTAGCAGAAGAGTTGTATTAAAGGATATGACAAAGAATGATGGATATTATTCTGATAATGGATTTAGAAAGAAGTACCACGATTTATTAAAAGACAAGCTTCCTGAAGGTGCTGAGATTTTCTATGAAATTGTCGGATATGTAAATGAAACAACACCAATTATGGGTTCAGTATCTAATAAAGGTGTTAAAGAAAAGGAATTCACAAAGAAGTTTGGCGACACTACGACATTTTCATATGGCTGTGAACCAGGTGAAAATGAGATGTATGTATATCGAATGACAATGACAACAGCAGATGGAACAGTTGTTGAAGTACCTTGGGAGACTGTGGAAGTATGGTGTGATAAGTTAGGTGTTAAGCATGTACCTGATTTAGAGAAGTTTATTTTTACTACACCAGAAGATTTGAAAGAAAGAGTAAATAAATATCTTGATGATATGCCAGCAGATGAAACGGCAAGACACATGTTGCCGAAGGTGTAGTTGTTCGTATTGATAACAGAGCGACATTCACAGCTTATAAGGATAAAGTGTTTGAGTTTAAGGTGATAGAATCAATCATTAAAGATACGTCTGATGTACCAGATATGGAAGAAGCAGAGGAAGTTTTAGAGGAGACTTTAAATGAATAAACCTACATTGTATATTATGTGTGGTTTGTCTGGCAGTGGTAAATCAACCATTGCCACTCAGATTGCCAATGATAATCCAAATACAGTAATTGTATCATCAGATGCAATTCGTGAAGAATTGACTAGTAATTACGAAGATCAAGAACACAATGAAGAAGTGTTTAAAATTTTTCACAATAGAATACGCAAGAATTTGGAGAATAAAAAGAATGTAATCGCAGATGCAACTAATATAACAATGAAATCTCGTAGAGCAATTATGATGAAAGTGAATGGCTTGGATATTAGAAAAGTATGTGTAATTATCCCAAAACCATTTGAACAGTGCAAAGAAGATAATTTACATAGAGAGCATCCTGTACCTGAATTTGTGTTAGACAAGCAGATTAGGAAATTTCAGATTCCATTTTATAATGAAGGTTTTGATGAGATAGTGATTAAACATTTTGACCAAGTATCATATATGATTACAGTGCTAACTGAAATGAAAGATTTTGACCAGAAAACACCATATCATGATAAAACTCTTGGAGAACATTCTGGATATACTACAAGCTTGTTTGAAAAATATGACTATCCTAAATATTATATATTATCAGCAATATATCACGATGTTGGGAAACTATATACACAAACTTTTGATGATAATGGAATAGCTCATTATTACGGACATGCTGAATATTCTGCTTATTTAGTTTTGTCAGAACTTCATGACATATTTATTGATTTATCTGACGATGAGTTTCTAGATGTTTGTTTTCTTATTAATTACCATATGATGCCTTTTAATTGGGATACTGAAAAGGCGAAGCAGCGTTGGAAAGAAAGATTTGGAGAATATAAATACAAGATGCTTTTAGATTTTAATAAATGTGATAGAGCGAGGTGAGAAGATGAATTATTTTATAAGTGATTTACATTTTGGACACAAAAACTGCATGGCTTTTGATAACAGACCTTTTAAATCAATCGAAGAGAATGATGAGACGATTATCAAAAATTGGAATAATACAGTAGGAATTGATGATGATGTATATTTGCTTGGAGATATTTCGTGGTATAACACAACGAAAACCATTGAAATTTTCAATAATCTGAATGGACATATACATCTGATCAAAGGTAATCATGATGGCAAGTTGCTAAAGAATAGAGAATTACAGAGTAGATTCTGTGAGATTACTGATTACAAGGAACTCGATATTGGTGATGGTAAGATTGTAGTTCTGTGTCATTATCCAATTCCATGCTTTAAGAATCACTACTATGGAAGCTACCATCTCTACGGGCATGTGCATACAGGTTTTGAGGATAATATGATGCAGCAAGTAAAGTATCAGATGACAGCTTTATATGATAAGCCATGTAATATGTGGAATGTCGGATGTATGAAAAATTATATGAACTATACACCAAGAACATTAGAAGAAATCATTAAGAGTGGAGAATAAAAATATGAAGATAGAGTTAATCAAATTAAAATTCAATGACACTTGTTCATATAAGTATAAGCCATTTACACATTGCTGTGATGGAATTCAGAATGATAAAGCTATTATTTTTACAGGTGAAGATCTAGTATGTAATGATACATTTGGATTAGTTGTAAGAGATTCAGATGATAATATCATTCCTCAATTTTGTAATTCATATACCGAAACATTCAACTCGTGGGGTGATGAATTTGAACAGACAGACAATTATCCAATTCAGTTCTGTCCTCATTGTGGTGAAAAGATTGAGATTTCAGTTGTAGATGAGATTGATGTATCTGATAAGCATGATGAACTATCTAAGCAGCGTGAGGAATTGTGGAAGAAGTGTCTGAGAACAGATAGTAAGAAAGAAGAGTATGAACTAAGAGAACAGGTTAGAAAGCTTGACGACCAGATAAACGACTTCTATGAGTTGGACGAGTGGAAAGGAGAATAAATATGTATAAACAGATTATTATTGCAAGAAAAGACCTCGCAATGTCGCCAGGAAAGCTCGCAGCTCAAGTCAGCCACGGTTCTATGGCATTTCTCAGTTGGTTTATTAGAAATAATGCCGATTTAGATGGTCATGTCGATGGTTATATTGATGAAGATATTCTTCACAATTGGATTGAGGGCGAATTTACGAAATGTGTTCTTCAAGCCAAGAATAAGAATCAGTTGCTAAAAGCTAAGACTATGGCAGAAGAATTAGGAATGGTTGAAGGTAAAGATTTCTGGCTCATAAGGGATAACTGTCACACTGAATTAGAACCAGAAGAAGATGGTAGAACACTTACCGTAATTGGTTTTAGACCAATGGACAGTGAACTTATTGATCAGATTGGAAGAAAATATCATTTATATATGTAGAAATGGAGAATATTAAAATGGCAAACAGATTATTATTTGAGAAAGATGTTATTAGAGCAGTTGATAAACATACGAATGATGATAGTCGGTTAGATAATGATATTAGTTGTATTCTTGAAGAAATTACTTCACCAATTCAAGTTGGCTCAATAAAAATAGAAGATAAGCCAATACAGAAACAGAGACGAGTATTATTATTCGAGAATGAGAATCTTGACTTAGAGCAACGTGGTAACAGATATTACTTGTCTCTATATGATAAAGAAGGAAATTTTCAGAGAGAAATTACTATTAATGTTAATGACGATTACAAGGTTGGACTTGGAAATTGTAAGTAAAGGAGATTGTTTATGAAGACATTTATGATTATTTTATTTGTGATTGTAACTGTGGTGTGGCTATTATGGTTGATTGGATTTCCAATTTATAAAAAGTATATTAAGAAAGAACCATTATGGTGTTCGTGTTATGAGTTTGTTCTTTGTTGCATGGCAGTTATTATAAATTTGATTAATTTATGTTTAAAGTTCATTAAGTAGAATAATAGTAAATTCAGGTTTCTTGGTTGTAATATGGAGGTGAAAATTTGAAAGACATTTTAGGTAGAGAGATTAAAGATGGCGATATGTGCATTGGAATGGCAATAGGTAGAAATTCACCAGGAATGCATATTGGAGTTTTTCAAGGTAGTTCAGTTGTTTATTTAGGATCTAGTGAAGAATATATCAATAAAAGTTGTACAAGCAATACATATCTGATTGAAAATCCAACAAAAAAGGAGTTAGAAATTAGAGATAAAATAAATATATTCCTTCAGAAAGAAGCAGAAGAGCGAGAGCGAAAAGCAAATTTAAAAACAATTCCGTTAAGTAAATTAGAAGTAGGTGGAATTTACAAATCAACTCAAGGGGAAATGTATTTATATCTTGGTAAGAAAAAAGTGATTTTTGAAGATTATGATTATGGTAATACTGATATAAAAGAAGGGTACTGCTTTGCTTATGTATATAATAGTGATTATGAATCAGATGAAAAAATTTTAGAAAGAGCTTTGGAAATTAATACATATCGAAGAAGTCATTCTATTTCAGTTTTAAAAGGTAATAAAAAGTTGACAGATATTGTTAGAAAGGTTGATTTGAAGTTTCCACTAATCAAAGAGGAAAAGCAAGAAAGTAATTGGAGAAATCATGGGAGAAACATGAAATTGACCATCGAGTAGAGAATGTTGAAGTAAGGATAAAATCAATGATTTTTATGAACTAAGAAAGATAAAAGAGGTGAACAATTAATGTCTTTGGCATATAAAAATAACACATATAACTATAATGGCGAATATGAAATGGGTTCATTAAATAAGTTTGCACAAGCAGAAAGAAGATTATCTGCAAAGAAGCAGGCGTTAGATGATATGAAGAATGAATATGACCTTATTCAACAACAGGCACTTCACATTTATAAAGAGAATATTCAGTATACGCTGCTTGATCAACCTTCTACGCTTAAAACGTGTAGAGAATGGTTAAATATGTTATCAAAGAATCAGGATACAGATGGCAACAAACTTGATAAAAGAAAGAAGTATAAGGAAAAGGAAACATATGATTGGTATATTGATTATATTAAAAAGCTTCTTGATATTGAGCATATGAATGATGTTAAATTCTTTGACTATAATTTTGGTCAAGCTACTGATATTCAGTTTGAATATAAAGAGCATAATTGGTGTTTAAAAATTCCTCATATTAAAGCTATCAAATTAGATGCATATAAAAACTATGGTGGCAGTGTATTTAAACTTGCGTTAGTACACAATGATACAGAATGTAGTTGTAGTTGGTCGCAGTTTGGCTCTACTTATGAAGAAGATGAATTAAGAGATATTATGACACAAGGTATTGAGAAATATTGTAATTAGTTGGGGTAACTTCACAGGAAAGCAACATATCCTTGGACTTGAGAGAATAAGGCATCGGAGGTGAAAACATGAGAATTATAAATCGTGGACGTGGGACTGGTAAAACGGCAATGCTTATTTCAACAGCATATGTAACAGGAAAACCAATTATTACGTCCACAATGAATACTAAAAATAGTCTTTTAGATATGGCAGAAAGAATGGGCATATCAGCCAATATAGAAGTTTATACGATAAATGAATGGTTAGAATATCATAAATTATATATGCCAAATAATGAAATATTAGTAGATAACGTAGAATTGATACTTGGAGATGTTTTATCAAAGTTTCTTAATGCAAATATTATAGCAGGAACAATGTCAGTTCCAATGGACAATATAAAAGACGATGCTAAAGAAAATAGTAGAAAACATGGTTATTGGTACGAATTAGATGAATGCGCAAATGAAGGTGTATATTGCTCAGTCTGTAATAAAAAAGTATATAAACTGAACTATGCGAATCAGAAGTTGAAATCAAAATATTGTCCTAATTGTGGTGCAATTATGGATGGAAAAGAGACTGTTGAGACTGATAAAAATGATGACAGACCACAATGTTGCATAGACCATGATAAGTATTTTTCGACATGTGACACTTGTGAGTTTGGAGAATAATATATTGGAGGCGAAAACATGATAAGTAATCCTAAATATGGGTGGTGTGATTTTGATTTGAAATCATTTCACGGCTCACCAAGTTATTTGATAGATGTACCAGTAGATTTATTAAATGCCTTTATTCAATATCACACAACAGGTACAGGGATGGCATGGTTTGATGAAGAGGGTACTGAGTTTACTTTAGTTATTACCCCATATTCATTATTCGTTATAGAAGAAAAAGATAAGCCTGTATTACACGATTTTTCTGAAATAAAAATAAATAATTTAGAAAAAGAACTTATAGAAGACATTGAGAAAGATTTGATTGGTTGGTCAGAATTCATTACTAACGATGACAGAGAAGAAGTAATTATGCATAGAGACGAGATAAGAAATAAAATCGCCATGTTAAAAGAATTAACTTCTAAGTAAACCAATCTTTCTTGTGAAAATTTTTAATCATATCTAAGCCATTCGGCTATGGGAATCCCAACAAATAAGAGAATATTACAATGTAACCAATAAAAATATTACATATAAAGGAGATTTTAAATGAAGAACACAAATTGGAAAGTGCCAATAATTATTGGCGTAGGAGTATTAGCAGTTATTTTGATGATAGTATTTGGCGTACAGAGTTCGCAGAATAAAGCTATTGCACTTGAGGAACAGGTAAATACAGCGTCATCGGATATTAAAGTACAGGAAAAGCGAAGAGTTGACCTTGTATATAACCTTGCTGATTGCGTAAAACAGTATGACAAACATGAAGCTGATACATTGACAGCAGTTGCAGATGGTCGTGGATCAACAGGAGATATTGAGAATGTAACAACAGCCATTACAGCAGTTGCAGAAGCATATCCTGAGTTGAAGTCCAATGAGAACTATAAGACTCTTATGAATGAGCTATCTATGACAGAAAATATGATTGCAGAATATCGCAGCAATTACAATAAACAGATTAAGGAATACAAGCGATATGTGAGAAAGTTCCCTACAAGACAGTTTCTTGGATTGCTTGGATATGAAGTGCAGGAATATGAGTATTTGGATTACAATGCACCAGTTGATGCTCCACAGGATTTGTTTAAAGAGGATTAGTTTATGAGATATGATAGAAAAGGTTTTGATTTTGGCGATTTTGAAATAACAAAACGTGAAATCTTGGCTAGTATTTTTATCATTGCAATTATGATTCTGTTTGGTATTCTGATTTCTTCCAAGATTTCAGAACACCAAATGGATAAAAATGAAATTTATAATAAGGCTGTTAAGATAGAAAGCCAAGAAATGTTCCAATATGGAATGGATACAAATGTTGGTAATGCGTTTGTATATGGCGATTTGAAAGCAGTAGATACAGTTACATATCCTGAAATCGGTGGAGAATATATGTATGTAGAAAAAGTTAAAGAGCTATATACGATGCATACAAGAACTGTTACTCATACTGATGGCAAAGGACATTCGTATACTACAACAGAAACATATTGGACTTGGGATAAAGTCGGAAGCGAAGACATTAAGTGCAAAGAAATATCGTTTTGTGGAGTGAATTTCACAAGTAATAAAATTGATTTGCCAGGTACTGATTATATTGACACAATTAAGGAGTCAAGTCATGTGAGATACAAATATTATGGTGTTGGTACTGAATATAAAGGAACAATTTTTACAGATTTGAGAAATAAAACCATTTCTGATAACACATCATTTTATAATAATTCGACTATTGACGAAACGATAGAGAGGCTAGAATCTAATTTTCTAATTATTATTTTTTGGATCTTTTGGATTATTTTAATCGGTGGAATGGTATTTGGGTTCTACTATTTGGATAATAGGTGGTTAGATTAGCATAAAATTTTTCTTTCCTTTGGACAGATTGGAGGTAGACACAATGGGTAAAGCAAGAAGAAAAATGCGTCCTCAACCTCCTAGATGGTGGACATTAAATAATGATAACTGTTGGTTTTGTAAAAATAGAAATAATTGTGGAAATTGTAGATTATTAAAAGAACAACAAGCAATTAGCAATAAGCAAAATCAACGAAATAATTATACTAATTATAGAGATTAGGAGAATAAATACATGACACAATTACCAAAAAAAGTTGCAGCTATTTATAATCAAAAAGTTATTGCAAGAATAAAGCTCTGTGGTGGTGCTGTAACGATTAACGTTGATGAAACAATGGCATGGAAGAAACCAACTGATGAGCAGATTAAAAACTTACACGATTTATTTTGTATTGATGTTGATATATTAGACAGTGGAGAATAACAGTATGAAAGGTAAATATAAAGGCTGTGACATAGAAGTAGGATTAGATAGCTCAGGTTTCTTAACCTTTGCAGTATTCGATGATGGATATAAAGTGATAAGTGGATTTTCTAATAGCAGCGACACTATAAAAGATTATTATAACTATATGAAAAGTGTAGTAGATGACTATAAAGAACATCCAGAAGATTATGAATAGGAGAAGTAAAATGAGATTAATTGATGCAGACAATATTGTAAATGTAGGAGATTATGTAAAATTAGATGAAAATTATAATGCTTATGTATCACTTGTTGATTTATGTAAAATAATTGATATTCAGCCGACAGCTTATGATATTGATGGTGTCATAGAACAGTTGAAACGATGTTATGGGATCGTAAGAAGCACTAGCGTTGATTACGCTGAAGGCTTAAAAGATGCATATGAAAGAGCTATTGGTATTGTAAAAGTAGGTGGGACATGTCAATAGGTGATGGAAGAAAAACATATTCAGATAGTACATTAAAGTCTATGACAAAAGATAAGCTGATTGATATTATTCGCTGCTTAGAAAGTAATCTTAGAAATGCTCATGAGACAAATGATATTCAATATGAGAACTGTAAGAGGTTACTGAGTGAAGAGAAAAATAAAACACTTGATGAAGTTCTAAAGGCTTGTGACATTGAATGTGGATTTTACAGTGGTGATGTTAAGAATCTTACAAGACACGTTTTGATGAGAGTGTTGGATAGATTGAGAGAATAAATATTTGTAAACAATAATTTTTATATTATAGGAGGAAATAAATATGATGAACAATTTTTTAAATGGTATGTTTGGCAAGGTAGGAAGTGGAATGTGTAGACTTTCTATGAATGGTGGTATTGCAGTTAAGACAAATGGTGGTTACAAGACATATAACATCAAGACTGGCAAGCTCACAAACTGTAGTAACTTTGTATTTGATATTGGTGAGGAATTCTTCTTTATTATTCCAACTAATAAGGTAGAGAAGGGCGACATCATTCTTGTAAATGGCAAGCCAAGATGTGTTATTGAAGCTGATAAGACAAAGATCACAGTAATCAATTATGAGGACTCAACAATCGAAACTGTACTTCCTGAAAGACATGTATTTATGGGTAATACATATTTTTATGGAAAGATTGTTTCAATGTTTGGTAGTGACGTTATTAAAGGTAAGAAGGGTACAAATAATATCTTTAAGTATATGATGCTTTCTCAGATGATGAAGGGTGACAATGGTTCTACTGGTATGATGAATGGAAATGGTGGAATGAGTTCTATGTTACCACTTATGATGATGGGTGGAAATATGGGTGATATGTTTGACGGAATGTTCGACTTTGATATGAGTGGCAATGATGACGATGATACAGAAGTAGACGAAGAGGAGGAAGCATAATATGGGATGTGGTTCATGGACAAGAGATAGTTATGTAAGTTATTCAACAACAAAAGGTATGAGTGTTTCAATGGATGGTATGATTAGCGGTTCTTATTCTAATCAGGATATGTTTAAGGCAAAAAATATTGATTCTGCACTTGATCCTAAGAATGTTATTAGAGAGTGTTGCGATACAGAGGAACATCCAAATACAATTCCTGTTATTCTTGCACTTGATGTTACAGGGAGTATGAATGATGTTTCTGTTGAAATAGCAAAGAAACTTAATATTATTATGACAAAATTGTATGAAGATATTACGGATGTTGAATTTATGATTATGGGAATTGGTGATTTAGCTTATGACAATTCTCCTATTCAGATTTCACAGTTTGAATCTGACATTAGAATTGCTGAACAGTTAGATAAATTATGGTTCGAAAATGGCGGTGGCGGTAATGATTATGAATCTTATACTGCTGCGTGGTATATGGGTAGTAGACATACTAAAATAGATTGTAACAAAAGATGTAAAAAAGGAATCATTATTACAATTGGGGATGAAAGGCTTAATCCATATTTGCCTAAAAATCAACTTGAGTATATTACAGGAGATAAACTTCAGGAAGACATTGAGACAAAAGAACTTTACCATGAAACCAGTAATAAATTTAATATTTATCATCTTGATGTAGATCATAGAAGTCATTATGATGCAGATAATATTAAGTCATCTTTTATGAATTATTTGGATGAAAATCATTTTAAAGTAGTTAATTTAAATAATGTTGTTGATGAAATTATCACGATTATTAAAAATGAGTCAACTAATGAAATCGTTCACAAAGAAGATAGTAATGGAATTACATGGTAAAAAGAAAATTAAATTATCCAAATGGGATGATAATAGATCTATCTAATATTAGAGTATCAAATAACAAATATGAATGGGATAAAAGTGTTGGAGCAAAAATCCCATTCATATACAATGGGGTAGAGGATTATTTTATATTAGAAGATTATAAAAAATCAAAAATAACAATTTCATATAAAGGTTTAATAAAAACTATTTCATGTAGCCACTTTTTAAGAGAAGAAAGATGTGGAAGTGTTACCGATTTATTTCACAGGATAGCTTTGTTAAAGCCATATTTAATTGATTATGTAGAAGACAGAAAATTATTCTTTTCATTATCGAGTGGAAGTAAAAAGAAGATTTGGTTTAAATGCCCCTATTGTGGATACCGAGAATATATTTCTGCAAGAACTCTTTTCAAGCGTGTTAATATATGTCCTATATGTTCAGATGGTATTTCTTATCCCGAAAAATTTGTTAGTAATATGTTGCTTCAATTGAATATTAAATTTGAAAAACATAAAACTTTTGATTGGTCTTTTGGTAGAGAATATGACTTCTATTTTAAATATAACGATGAAGAATTTATTATAGAAACTAATGGCAGTCAACATTATAAAGCTGAATTTGAACGACTTGGTGGAAGATCTTTTGAAGAAGAATGTAAAAATGATGTTTATAAAGAAGAACTTGCCAAAAATAATAATATTAATTATTACATAAAATTTGAGTGCTCAGAATCAAATAAAATCCACATAATAAATGCGATATATAATTCTATTTTTCATGTATATTTTGAAAATGAGGGGATTTTTAACAATATAAATTTTGAACAATGTGATTATTTTGCCACAAACAATTCTACTTTTAGAGACATATGTAATATGTGGAATTCAAGTAAAACAATTACAACAACAGATATTGCTAATAATCTAAATTTAGATATAGGAACAGTAATTAAATATTTAACCAAGGGTAATGAATTTAATATGTGTAAGTACACAACAGAAATTGGAAAGAAACGTGGCAGAATCAAATATGAAAAAACACGATACGGTAATCAATTAGAAAATAATATAGGATAGGAGATTTAAGAGATGAAAGATATGAAGATTGTATGTGGAGCGAATTGGGGAGACGAAGGGAAAGGTCTTATGACAGATTATTTCTCACAGAAACCTAATAGTATTGTTGTTTGTTCAAATGGTGGTGCTCAGAGAGGACATACCGTAACAACGCCTGATGGAATCAGACATGTCTTTCATCATTTTGGATCTGGAACATTCAATCATGCAAGTACATATTTATCTGAGGATTTTATTGTTAATCCAATTATTTTTAAGCAGGAATATGATAAGTTGATGAAATTAGGATATATTCCGAATGTTTATATCAATCAAAACTGTATGTTGACAACACCTTTTGATATGATGGCAAACCAGATTATAGAGGAGAATCGTGGAAAAAATAAACATGGAAGTTGTGGATTAGGTATTTTTGAAACAATTAAAAGATATAAAGCTGGTATAACTGATGTAGATAATCATATCAGGGAATATTACTTAGAACAATTTGAAAGAGAGAATATTATATTAACAGATGAATGGTCAAAAATATTCTTTGATAATGGTATATTTGAACACTTTTTAGATGATTGGGATTTTATGAATAATCACTCATTGGCTATATCAGATAATTATTTCTTAAATCAGTTTGACAACATTGTATTTGAAGCTGCACAAGGTTTATTGCTTGATCAGAACAACACAGAATATTTTCCACATCTAACACCATCTAATACGGGTATTAAAAATCCCAAGAGAATAATTGAAAACATTGAATGGAATGATGAGATAAATATTGAAACTTGTTATGTATCTCGTACTTATTTAACAAGACATGGTGCTGGTAAATTCCCATCTGAATGTAATAAGAGATTTATCAATGAGTATATGTTTGATAAAACAAATGTACCAAATCCATTCCAGGATACATTAAGATATGGAACACTTGATTTGAGAGAATTGTATAGTAGATGTTCCGATGATGTAGGGAATTTTGGAGACGAAAAATCAATCGCCATTACACATTGTAATGAATATGATTGGGATAATGATAAGTTAATTGAGTTATTCAAGGATTGGAACATTTATTACTCAGATGGCGAAACACATAATGATGTGAATTGAGAACAAGATTCGTTTCTTTTGAAAATTATAACAGATAGGAGTGATATAAATGAGAGTATATAAAGATAAGCAGTATCTTATTTTTGATTATGAAGATGGACGCACTGTAAAATATGATTTTGCAACAAAGACCGCCATTGGAATTAAGGGTAATCCAGTAAAGAATTTATGTAGTCAACTAAGTGGATTTACCTTAAATGAGTTATTTGATTGTTGTGATGATGAAAAGTATGCGAAGTTTTTACGATTTATTAGAGATTCAGAAACATACTCATATTCAATAAGCAACATAGGAACAATTCTTGATAGAGTTCCAAGATATGATAGATTTGAACAAATCTTCTCAGCAGGATTTGATGATATTATCAAAGATGGTTATCGGTTCAAGTATTCTATAAATGAGATTCCAAAATCTCTAATCAAATTATGTCGTAAATATCCTATTAAATTATCTAATGATACAGTTAAATATTATAAGGAGAATCAAGATGCACATTACATAGCATACAATCTTGATTATCTTACTTTATCTCCTGATGATATTTATGCTGTTTGGAATGCAGAAACATGGGATAGAGTAGATGGTAATTTAAATTATTATTCATTTTTCAATAAATTAGTAAATGAATATGACTACAATGCCAAGGATTTATGGCTGTATTTAGATAGGATCAAGACATTTGAGGCAGTTGAAGATATGGGTTTCCTAATTCGTGAATTGTGCGATTATGCCAACATGATGAGTCAACTTAGCCCAAAGTATGACAAGTATCCAAGACATTTTCTTACTACACATAAAATTGCTTGTAGGAATTACAACAGAATGAAGAAAGAGTTCTCAGAAGAATTATTTAAAAAGAGAATAAATAAACAGTATGAATGCTCTTTTGGTGATTACATATTCATTTATCCAGAATCTACACAAGATATAAAGGACGAGGCGACTATGCAAAACAACTGTGTTGCTTCATACATAGATAAGGTTATTGACGGTGAGTGCCACATTCTTTTCTTGAGAAAGAAGAATAAACCAGATGAGAGTTTGGTAACGATTGAAGTAAGAAATAATCATATTGTACAAGCTAGACGAAGATTTAATGATGACGTAACAGCAGAGGATCAGAAAGCTATTGATGCATTTAATAAAAAGTTTGCGAACAAGGAGGACAAAGTAGCATGATTAAAGGTGATCGAATTAAATTAGTTAAGAAAATGGGAGTGTTTGATAACATTGGTGAGATTTGTGAAGTGACTGATATTCAGGAAGGTGGAGTAATCTGCTTTAAGTTTGGTGGTTGCCATCTTGGTTGTATGTCATATGACGAGTATGAAAAGTATTTTGAAAAGGTTGAGACACCTGTAAAGAGGACTTGGAGTAAATGGAATTTACCTTTTGAAATGACTTTTTCTGATATTAGAGGCGGTAAAAAGACTATCAGTTATCAGTCAAGGACTAATGGGAAGAAAGTTCAGGTTAGAAGTGGAGTATTCAAAGCAGAAGCCACTTGCCGCAAAGATGATGTTTTTGACTTTGAGAAAGGATTAGCACTTGCAAAAAGTCGTTTGACTGTAAAATACCTTGATAATCAGGTTAAGTCGATTGCAAAGGCGATGTAAGGAGAGAATAATAGATTGAACAGTAGCATTTTTGTTCCTAAAACGATAAATGTTGGATATCAAAATCGTTCAGGAACTTATACAGGAAAGCTTGCCTACGTCATTTACTATGACGAAAAAGGCAAGTTGCGAAAAGAAGCATCATGGAATAGTTGGCGTGACGATAAAATTCCGAATGATGAATTTGATAATGTCCCAACAGAAGGATTTGTACTAAATAAGAAAGCTGGCGATTATTCTACAGGATGGGATCATAGACATGCTTATTGTAGAGTGTATGATCCAAGAGGATTTGAATTTGAGATTACCATTGAGAATTTGTTATACATTCTTGAAAATGCGAATTGTATCAAGGGTAAGGGACTTGAAGGAGAATTTATATATGGATGGGATGGTAAGGATTTAGTTCTTATGCCAGTTGAGTCACCTGATTATAAACAGATTGCAGCTTATAATAAGATTGTACATAATAATGAATCCATTAAGACAAAAGATTTAATTCTTGGTGCAACATATCTTACAAAAGAAAATATCGAATGGATCTATATGGGACGTTTTGAAATATACGGTTATGGTTATGAATTTATACAGGATGGTAAAACTGTAAAAACTAAATCCTATAAAGATATTCCAAATGAACCAGGTCGATTTGGATATACAAAAATTTCTCATAAAGGAATTAACAACCTTCCATATGGTAAAATGCATTGGTTTGCAAGATTAAGAGATGGGAAGTATGAATTTGAGCAATTCAAAAGTGTTCCTAAAAACAAACTTATTAGTTGTCTTGATGCTAAATGCACATCTAAATATTCTGAAATTTATGATTCAATGGAATCATCTTATCAATTCTCCCCTATAGACGATAACAAAGATAAAATCGTAAATATCTCATTTGAAGATTTTTACGAAAAAGCAATTAATACATATGTCGATAATGATATAACAAGAAAATATGTCGATGTTCGTTTTATGGTAAACGACAATGGAGAATATATTAGATATGAAATGACAACGCCATATAGATCAGAAGATAACGGCAAATATACTGTTTATAAATATAGTACCAAGAATATCTATCATGGAGATAAGGAAGCAATTGATATTTTCCCGACAGAAGAAAGAGAAGTGGAAGTACATTATGGTCAAAAAGAAATTCAGACGCATATGATCCCAGTTTCTATTGAAACAGTTTTTGAAAAGTTAAAACCAGTATGTAAGCAGAAATATTTAGCAAATGGCAGAGAATATAAAAAGGAGTACGAGTTTAATGAGTAAAAATGATGACAGAATTTTAGAATTAAAGAAACAGATTGAAACAAAGAAGAAATCAATTTCTGAGAAGAAAATCAGATTTATTCCTGAGACAAATTGTGTCCTCAATATGGATGGAATGACTATCAACCTTAATGTATGTTCAGATGATGCATTAGTGTTATTACTTATCAGACTTAATTCATACCTTATGTCGGCAGTTGACCTTGGGATGCCTGATTTTGAAATTTCAGGCTACAGTGTAACGGCTTGGATTAAGGATATTAAAAGTAAGTTAGAAGTATCTAGTCTAAAGAAAGAGGAAACAGATTTGAAAAAGATGGAGAGCAAGTTGGATAAGCTACTATCTGATGACAAGAAAACTGAACTTGAGATTGACGAGATTGCTGCTTTATTGAAGTAAAAGAGAGAATAATACAATAGGTAGTATATTTCATAAAAACACATACTATATATAGTGGTTGAATAAATTTAAACTACTATATATAGTAACAAAATGGACAAGAAATATCGGTTTCATGTGGAGGTGACACAAATGGAGATAACTAGTCCAAAACAGATTGAAGAAAATCTTAAAACTGTACTTACATTAGAATATATGGGAATTCATATCGAAGACACAAAAGAGCAAGGTTTTAAACAATTATATTATTTTTCAGTGCCAGAAAGATCTACACTAAAAACCGAATCTGCAAAAGAACAGGCTGAAACAGCGGATGATTTAATTAAAGTTGCAAAAGCTGCTTTAACAGATATGATTCTTGATTCGTGCAAATCTGAATTTGAAGATGACGAGGAAGATGATAAATTTTATAAAGATGTAGAGAATAATATTTCAGACTATGCTTTGTTCTTTGCAAAAGTCAGAAAAGGAGAAGTGTGGAATAAGGAAATGGGTAAAGCTGCCGTTAATAAAGCAGTTGAACCGTTAAAAAATCTATCGTACAAACAGGTTTAAAAGGAGAATGACTATATGTAGTTGATTGGTAAAATTTACATACTATATATAGTGCTATAAAAGAAATAAACCACAATATATAGTTATAAAAGTACCAAGAAATTTCGATTTCTTTTGGAGAATATACATAAGGAGGATTGATACATACGAATTTAGTACAAGCATTAGCGAAACAAATTAAATTTTGCGAAGAAAACGCCATGTATAAATGTGGAGTATTTGTAAGAACAGAAGATCAACGAGATATTGTTACAAAATGTATTACAAATTTATTGCCAAGTTGTGTTCAACGTAGAAGTAGTAATCATGAGTCAAGATTCTGGTGGGATAATGAAAGTGTTATTACAGTTCTTAAAGTAAATGATTACATACGAGGACATAAATTTAATGGTGCAATAATTGAAAATGAAATTGATAGAGATGTTGTTATTACTTTAATTATGCCGTTTTTAATGGTAATGATTGATTCTACTGGTCATAGAATTGAAGAGTTTGGCAGTGTGACAAGTAGGGTGTCTACGGTAGATATTAATAATAGTGATGTTATTGAAAGTCAAAATCATCCAATTTATATTTCAACCGAATGGCAGAGAAATTTAATAAATAATTTAACCCCTAGTCAGAAAAATATGTTAAGCAAGAGATTTGGAAATTCAAATATATTTATTGACGATTTATGCGAAGAAAGTTTTAAGAAGGAGTATACATGTATGTTTAATAATCACACAGCAGCTTTTAGAGTTGCACAGGTAGGAACAGATAAGATTTATATTTATAATGCGATTGGTATTCCAAAGGAGAATATTAAATATGAGACAGAATTTGTCAATAGAACTAAGGAAACTTATCTGAATATCAAAGGCGAACATAAAATTGAAGGTATTGGATTTGAGAATGAAATTGATATTCATTTACTTATTGATACTAATGTATATGATAAGTATGAAGTTGACTTCCATGATGGTCTTATTTTTGTTTTTTTACATGAGATTATCAATAAGAAACCTGTTTTAAAGGATGTTTCAAAGAATGATTAAAAAAGAGAATAACGTATTGAAAGAGAGGTATATATATGCCAGTACATGATGATTTAGGCGTTAGGATGGGTGGTGATAAGTATTCCAAATAAAACAGCTAAAGATATTGAGAATACAATAATTCAAGATTATAAAGATGGATATGGGACAAATTTTTTATCGGATAAATATCAGTTGCATCGCTCTACAATTCAAAGAATTTTAAAAAGAAATAATATTATTCTAAGAAATGGATCTCCTTATAATCATTATGATATTAATTTTTTTGATCAATATAATCCAGAATCTGTATATTGGGCAGGTTTTATATGTGCAGATGGATATATAAGAGATGATAGAGATGCAATATCAATACATTTGTGTAATGCTGATAATTCTCACCTATATAAAATTAAAGAATTAACAAAATATGAAGGTAATATTAGTAATTCAAATAATGAGTGCTCAATCACATTTAGTGGAAAATGGTATTCAGAATCGTTATTAAAAAATTATAGTTTAACTCCTAGAAAAGCTCATATTGTTGAAATCAATAATAATATACCAATCGACATGTTATGTCACTATATAAGAGGAATATTTGATGGGGATGGTTGTATTTATGATTTAAGGGGATATCCTACAATAAGTTTTTCTTCTAGTTCAGAAAAAATGTTAAATGGTTTAATAAAAATTTTTAAAGAACAAGTTGGAATTCAATTACAAACAAAAGATAAGCAACCGAAGATTAATGGGATTCAAATATGTTATACATGTGACAATGCAATGAAAATTTTAGACTGGATGTATAAAAGCTCTGTTTATTTAACAAGGTTAGATAGAAAATACAATAAATATTTATCTTATGTGAATAAGCGATATGAAAAGAAAAAATATACACAAGACATAAAAATAGTGTAGAAAGAAGGTAAAATATGGATACAAGTGATTTAGCAAAAAGGATGAAGGAATACGAAAAAGCAGGGCAAAGATATTTGACAAGAAGGACACCAATCTTGCTGAGATTGGATGGCTCTCATTTCCACACATTTACAAAAAATTTTAAAAGACCATTTGATGACGTATTAATTAAGACTATGCAAGAGACTGCAAAATTTCTTTGTGAAAATATTATGGGAGCTACAATCGCATATACAGAAAGTGATGAAATCACGATACTTCTTGTTGATTATAAAAAAATAACTTCACAAGCTTGGTTTGATAATAGACAGAACAAAATTGAAAGTATTGCTGCAAGTATGTGTACTATGGCTTTCAATAAGGTTTTTGCAAAAAATGTAAAAGAATTTATATATAACAACGGTGAGAATTTTGAAGTAAATTCCAAAGAATACAAATTGTGTGAAACTTATAAGAAAGCCGTAAAGAAAGGGGCGTATTTTGATTGTAGAGCTTTCAATATTCCAAAGGAAGAGGTTACTAACAACTTTTATTGGAGACAATTAGACGCTTCTCGTAACTCAATTCAGATGGTTGGTCAGTCTTGTTTTTCACACAAAGAATTACAGAATAAATCATGCAATGATATTCAGGATATGCTTATGACTCAGAAAGGCATCAACTGGAATGATTTACCAACTTATCAGAAGAGAGGAAGTTGCTGTATTAAGACAGAAGAAAACATCACAGAAAATAATTCATTGGAGAAAATGGAGTTTGGCGAAGATAGAAAGAAAACCGTGGTTAATATTGAGCGTTCTCATTGGATTATTGATACAGATATTCCTATTTTCCGCAATGAGGGTAGAGAATATATTGATAGATTAGTTTTTGTTGGTGAAGAGTAAATAATATACTATATATAGTGATTATAAAATACTAAGAACACTACATATAGTATGAAAATCAAGACCGAAGGAAACTGACATTTCTTGGTTCAATTTTAAAGGAGAATTATAGAATGAACGACATTTGTAAAGATAGAGAAGCTTTAAGACCTAAATACGAACAGTTTATTCAGACTGAAAGAGGTAAAGAATGGAAACATTTTTGGCAAACAGAAATAGGGTCTCAGAACGATGGAGATTTTGGAGACTATTTGTATGATTTTTATCCAGAAATGTTACAGTAAGGAGAAAAATAAATGGCAAAAAAGAAAGGTTTTGGTGTAAGTCCAATAACAAATACAATCTACTATGGAACACAGGATACAGAAAAACATATGTGGGTTGGACAGAAAACAGATGTTACGAATAATGTGATAGCTGCTGTATATGAATGGTTTATGGGTAATATGGAAGACTCTGAAGGTAAGAAAGAAGAATATCAGATCACATATCCTAGTACAGAGTTTGAATTGGTAATGAGAAGAAAGAAAACAGAGAGTATATAGTTGGAGGTGAGAAACAAATGAACTTACAGGAAAATGTAAATAAGTCACTAATGTTATCAAAGGTGGAACAGATGCATGATTTTAGAGGTTGGGCAAGAAAACTTCCTGCTTTTCACTTTGATAAAGAATGGGATGTAAAAATTATTCCACCATTTGCAGGTGCGATTATCAGATTTGTAATTGATTATAACGGAAAACATGTGTCAGTATATTTTGATGCGTATTCAGAACTTGGATGGATGTGTGATAAAGATGAGCAACCAATTCCGTATTTTGAATACTATGATGGCGTAGATGTACACAGATATTATTTTGATGAGTCAGAGCAAATGATGGCTGATATTAGAAATTTCTTGAATAATTAGTCTTAGCGATTCAGCTAACAATTTCCAAAAATAAGAGAATAAAAGTAAGAGGTAAGAAATGTGAGTATGATAAATTTAAGTTTACACACAATTGTATTGATTGTGTTATGTCATTTAATTGGTGATTATGTATTACAATGTGATTTTATTGCACAAACAAAAGGAGAGAATTGGTATCATTTATTTGTACATTGTGCATTGTATTGTGTTCCATTCTTAATAGTATTCGGTTGGACATGGCAGTTGGCAGTAATCTTTATTTCACATCTGATTATTGATTCGTTGAAAGCAAGATGGAATAAGATTACATACACTAAAGACCAGACATTACATTATATAATCGGAATGCTTTATCTTATTGGTTAATCAACCAAACAATTTCCAATAAAAATAAAAATCGAATAGAGAATAAGTAAGTGAAAGGAGTGAGTGGCAGCCTTAAAGATATATCGCTCTGAGTAAATTACAATGTACGAGCCAGTAATTAAATGGAGTGGAAGTAAAAGAAGTCAGGCTGAAAAGATTTTAACATTTTTTCCAAAAGAGATTGATACCTATTATGAACCGTTTTGTGGTGGAGCTTCAGTTTTAAGAAGACTTCTCGACAGTGATATACGAGTTAAGCATTATATATGTAGTGATTTGAATAATGGGTTGATTGACTTATGGAATGAAATCATTAACAATCCGTTAGAAGTTTCTTCTTATTATAAGAAGCTTTGGAATGAATTAAATACAGATAACGACAAGCAACGAAAGAAAGAATATTTTGCCAATGTTAGGGACAGATACAACAAAGAGCATAATCCATTAGATTTTATGTTTATTATGAGAACAACAACCAATGGTATGCCAAGATATAATCGTAATGGCGAATTTAACAATTCATTTCATGTAACTAGAAATGGTATTATTCCTGAAACATTTGAGAAGATAATTTTTGAATGGAGTCAATTATTAAAACAGAATGATGTTAAATTTATCAGTTGTTCGTATGAAGATATAAAACCAACAGAGAATGATTATATGTATCTTGATCCACCTTATGCAAATACAAAAGGTATGTATTATGGAACTATTGATTATGAAAAATTTTGGAATTATTTAAGACAGTCGCCATGCAGATATGCTTTATCTTTTGATGGTAAGAGTGGTGATATAGATAATACTTGGAATATTCCTAAAGACATATATACAACACATGAGTATTTACTAAGCGGTAATAGTAGTTTTAAACGTACAATTGGCAAATCAAATGACAGTATTGTTTACGAAAGTTTGTATGTAAAGTAGAGAATATATAGGTGAAGCAGTCACAGTAATTCACTGTTTCCTATGGATTTCGAGGAGGTGAGAATATGAAGTGTCCTAATTGTGATCAAGAAATGGACAATAAAGCCTATTGTAAAATGGAAGGATTTTATCATTGGGAAGACGAAGAGATTTATTATCAGAAAGTTGAACATGAAAAATTAGTTTGTAAATCGTGTAAAATTACATATTTGGATGGTGAATGGAAGATTCCTGAGAAATATAATCCAACAGAAAAACAGGAAAAGACAATATTATTCATTAACAATCATTTAAGTATGGATATTCAGCCTCTTACAAAACATCAATGTTGGTTAGATATTGGCAAGTATTTTGAAAGAGCTAAGAGAACTCCATTACATGATGACCAATATTATATTGATATGCAAGAGTATTGCGGTATGGATGAAAGTGATTTTTGCTAAAACATCTTGTTCTTAGATAATATCTAGTCAATCTTAAATATTTTAGTCCAAAAATTTCAAAACAAAATGTCACGAATAACATATAAAAATCGTGACAACAAGAGAATAAATAAGTGAGGTGATATACATAGAGATATTAGCAGAAACAGATTATCAAGACCTTTATAGAATATCTGATGGAGTGTTACTTGTAATTAACAAATTTAAGAGAATTGAATATCCGTCTGAACCTTATTTTCATGTATATACAACTGATGCAAAGTACAAATCATATAATAAAGGTTGTCAAAAGTGGTTAAAGGTTTTGAAAGAAGATTACAAGAATAAATACAATGATATTGTTGTTCCCAAAGGAACAGTATTATATATGGGTTATCCAGTAGAATCAACAAGTAATAAAGCTGATTGGACTTATGAAATAAAGACAACTGCTTCTTGTTTAGGTGGAGATTTCACGACTGCGGAGAATATGTTAAATACAATACTGAATATTATGAAGAACAAAGTAAGTTCTTAGTCTTGAACAGATCGTTCAAAAATTCCAAAAATCAAAACTGAATAGTGAATATATAAATGGGTGGAAGAACAGCATACCCTTGGGTTTTTATACTCAAAAATCACTGATTATGCATAGATGTTCACATAAATTAACTTCTGTGTTCCGTCCATTTGGGCGTTTATATATAAGTTATCAATTAAATTTTATTATAAGGAGGATACTTTAGAATGACATTTAAAGTACAAAAAGCGGTAAGAGAAAAAATTTACACAAAGGTAGCACTCATGGCACCTTCAGGCGGTGGTAAGACTTATTCGGCATTAAGACTTGCTACAGGAATGAAAGAGGAACTTGAAAAGATTACAGGAAAACCTTGCAGAATCTTAATGGCTAATACAGAGGGAGCAAGAGGTAGATACTATGCTAACGAGTTTGATTATGACATTATTGACCTCGTAGAGCCTTTCAATCCAGAGCAGTTTTCAGATGCAATTGATTTTGCAGTAAATGAAGGATATGACATTCTTCTTATGGATAGCACTTCTCCTGAGTGGGATGGTAAAGGGGGATGTCTTGAATTACAGCAGAAGGCTGGCGGTACATATCAGGCATGGGGTAAGGTAACTCCTAGACATGACGCATTCATTAATAAGCTTGCAACAAGTCCTATTCACTTAATCGCAACTATGAGAGGTAAAGATCAGTATGAGATTGAGAAGGATGATAGAGGTAAGACAAGCGTTAAGAAGCTTGGCGTTGGTGCAAAGCAGAGAGATGGTTTTGAGTATGAGTTTACTTGTACATTTACAGTAGACCAGAAAACACATATGGCAGAGCCACAGAAAGATAACACTCATATTTTTGAGAATGATAATGCAACACTTCTTACAGAAGCACATGGTCAGAAGATTATCAAATGGGCAAATACTTCTGATATTGAGCCAACAAGACCTAAGTTCACAGCATCTACAGCAGCAACAGAACCAACAGAAGACATTACAGCAATCAAGAAAGAGATTATTTCTCTTTGCACTCAGCTTGGAGGAACAAAGAACGAAGCTCTTATGATAACATTAAAAGAGTTTGTGCCTAGCGGAAATCCAAATGCACTGAAGGATGTGCAGAAAGCAAAGGATTGTTTAGCAAAGATTAAAGAGATTCAGCCAGTACAGGCGTAATTATAAGGAGGATAAAAATACATGAATAAAGTAATTTTAATGGGAAGACTCACAAGAGATCCAGAGGTAAGAATGAGCGGAGATACAGCAGTGGCAAGATTTTCTCTTGCCGTTGACCGTAGATTTAAGAAAGATGGAGAACAGGCAGCAGATTTTATCAATTGTGTAGCTTTTGGTAAAACTGGTGAGTTTATCGAGAAGTATGGTCATAAAGGCACAAAGTTTGTTGTAGAAGGACGTATTCTGACTGGTTCTTATACAAATAAGGACGGACAGAAGGTATACACAACAGATGTTGTTGTTGAGCAGGTTGAATTTGCAGAGAGCAAGAATAGTGCCGGTGAAGGAGGATATTCACAGGCAGCAGGCAGACCTGAACCAAGTGCTGAAGGAGATGGCTTTATGAATATCCCTGACGGAGTGGAAGATGAAGGATTACCATTTAACTAAAAAGAGGTAAATATGGCAGATAAGAAAGAAAAGGAATATGTCTGCGCATACAAGTATTGCTTACACAACGGACAAAAGGTTAAATCCTCAGAGTCCGTTGTAATCGGCAATAAACATTACCATTGGGATTGTGCGGGCATAAAACAAGAAATTAGGGATTGTGTTGATTTGTATATGGAATGTGTTGAAGATAAGACACAGTTTCCTATTGCATATAGAGCAATAAATACGATGGTTTTTAAAAATAGGGTGCCTATAGAGTTTATCAGAAAAAATATCGAATCATCGAAATTATATTATTCAACAAAACCTGTTCAGATTCTATATGGACTTAGAAAGCTATTTTACGAAAAAGAATTTATAGTATAGGCGGTGAGTAATTGCTAATCGAAAAAACTGACATCGAAAAAGCTAAAGATAAACTTGGCGATAATAATGCCTTTTTAATGGCAGAACTGCTTGAATTAGAAAATTTTGATGACAAAAATCTGAAAGCCTGTTGTCCTTATCATAATGAGGACACTGCAAGCTTTATATATAACAAGAAAAATAAAACTTTTCATTGTTTTGGATGTAATAAAACGGTAGATATTATTGATATCTTAATGGAAAAAGGAAACACATTCTTAGAAGCTGCTAAGTATCTATTCGAGAAAGCTGGTGTCGAATACAGTTTTGGCGAAAAGGATGTAAGAACTCGTCACAATTATAGATATCCACATGAAGAACCAATAAATGAAAAAGAGCATGTAGTTGACTATTTGGGAAAACGTGGCATTTCAAAAAATGTAATTGACTATTTGGATATTCGAGAGGATTCACATGGTAACGGTGTATTTAACTTTTATGATACAAATGATGTTTTGACTATGGTTAAGTATAGACCTGCAAGAACTGTTGAAAAACATTCTGGTCAACCTAAAACATGGTGTCAAAAAGATGCTGATACATCAGCACTTTTGTTCAATATGAATAGAGTTAATACGTCAAAGCCGTTACTTATAACAGAAGGCGAGATAGATTGTGCGAGTGCTATTGAGGCAGGATATATCAATACAGTAAGTGTTCCTCTTGGAGCTGGCAATCTTCATTGGATTGAAGAAAATTGGGATTGGTTAAACAATTTTGAATCTATTATTATCTGGTCTGATAACGATGAACCAGGTATTAAAATGAGAAAAGAATGTATTTATCGTCTTGGTACATGGCGAACAAAATATATATCAACGCCTGAATTCTTTGAAAAAGAGAATGGTAAAAGAGTTCCACTAAAAGATATCAATGATTGCTTACAAGTTGGAGGAAAAGAATTTGTTATGAATCTTATTTCAGAAGCAAAGGATGTTCCTGTAAAAAGTGTTGTTGATTATTCTGAGATTGAGGAACTTGATATTTCTCAGATGGATGGTGTGAAAACTGGTATTAAACCATTAGACGATGAGTTGTTAAAAATCTTCTATGGAACATTGACGGTGTTATCAGGAAGACCTGGTAGTGGCAAGACGAGTATTATTGACCAGACAATAGCAAGAACTATTGATGATGGTAGTCCTGTATTTTTGTTTAGCAAGGAAATGCCAGAAAGAATGAGTGCAAACTGGTTCAATACAATTATTGCTGGCAGAAGAAATATGGTTGAAAGGACAAGCCGAGACAACCGTAAATATTACATAGTTCCACAAGCAGTACAAAAGAAGATGCAATCACATTATAATAAGAAGCTTTTCATTTACAGAGATGATGAGCCAAATGATGTAGATTCAGTTTTAAAATCTGCTGAAGAATGCGTTAGAAAGTTTGGGTGCAAGCTGATTGTACTTGATAATCTTATGATGATTGACTTGAATTGTTCTGAAAGCGACAAAAATACGGCACAAACAAATCTGATAAATGCACTTATTAAGTTTGCTGCTAAATTCAATGTAGCCGTTGTTCTGATAGCACATCCGAGAAAAACACAAGATACAAATTCTGATATTGAAATGTATGACATATCTGGTACTTCTAATATTATCAATCTTGCTATGAGATCCATAGGTCTTAGAAGAGTTTCCAAAAAAGAGAAAAATGATCCGAAATCTAAATGGCATAATTACGATGTGGTTTTAACTGTTATAAAAGACAGGTTGCTTGGTAAGGCAGATTTCCAGATGGGATTATGGTATGACCTGACATCACGTAGATTTTATACAGATTATGATGAATATGATGCAAAATTTGCATGGGATGACAATGTATATACTGACAGGCTTCCATATGTTGATAGAAGCATAGATAACACATTTCCAGACAAATAAGGAGAATAAATTATTATGATGGATGAAGAATTAGATTTTTTACTTGGAACGATGCAATGGTCGTTTTCAAGACTGAATTCATATTATAATTGCAGTTACGAATGGAAACTCCACTATCTCGAATGTAATAAATCAGAGAATGGATTTTTCGGAGAATATGGTTCGTTGATTCATAAAATTCTTGAAAAATATGAAAAAGGTGAACTTTCCTTGTTTGAATTGAATGAGTATTATGAGGAACACTTCGATGAGGATGTTCCTCACGATGCTCCACCAAATAAATTCGTAAATATTAGGCAATCATATTATGACAAAGGCATTGATTACCTTGATAACATTAACCTTGATTTAGAAAAATATGAAGTTCTTGGAGTTGAGAAAAAAGTAGAATTTAAAATTAATGACAAGGATTTTATCGGATATATAGATTTACTTGTAAAGGATAAAGAAACTGGTGAGATTATTATTATTGACCATAAATCCGCAAGTATTAAAATTCTGAAAAATGGTAAGATTAGCAAATCTGACCAACAGCATTTCTTAGATTTCAAACGACAGCTTTATTTATATTCAATCCCTGTAATAAAAGAATATGGCTCTGTTTCAAAACTTAAATGGAATATGTTTAAGGATCAAAAGTGGATAGAAGTGCCTTGGATTCAAGAAGAGTACGATGAAGCTATTCAGTGGGCAAAAGATACTCTTGAACTGATTGAAAATGAGAAAGAATGGCGACCTAATCCAGATTATTACTATTGTCATTATCTTTGCGGTCAGAGAAATCATGCATGTGAATATAAACCAAAGCCTACTGGTAAAAAACAACAAGAAGATAATAGACAATATAACCCAGAAACGGACACGTATGAATAGGAGATATTATGCAAAATTATCATAAACACACATCTTATAGTAATGTTTTAGTTACTGATTGTGCTGCATCATATGAGGAATATATACAAAGAGCAGTAGAATTAGGACAAAATGTAATATCAAGCGTAGAACATGGTTATCAAGGAAATTATTACGTTCCATACGAATTGGTTCAAAAGCATAATGATAAGCTTTTGAAAGATGTAGAATCTGGATTATTAACCCAAGAACAGTTTGAAAAGAAAAAACTTAAATTTGTGTTTGGTGCAGAAGCATATTGGGTAAAAGATAGATTAGCTGAATATTCCAAAATAGATAAGAAAACAGGCAAAGAAATTCCGAATGAATTTGTCAAAGACAGAACTAATTGTCATATAATTTTATTAGCTAAAAATGAAGAGGGACGTAGAGATATTAATGAAATTCTTTCTGTTGCAAGTATAGATGGGTTTTATGGACAACCAAGAATTGACATCAATCTTTTATTAAATGTAAAGCCTGAAAATATCATGGTAACAACTGCTTGTTTGAAATATTGGGTTTACAATGACATTGAGGAGATTACAGAAAAATTATATAGGCATTTTAAAGATAACTTCTTTTTGGAGATTCAGTATCATAATACTGATATTCAAAAGAAAATAAATAAAAGAATAATTGATTTGCATGATAAATTCGGAATCAAATTAATTCTTGGTTGTGATAGTCATTATATATATCCAGATCAATATAAGGAAAGAGATAATTATTTAGAAGCAAGAGGTATCACATACGATGAGGATGAACAAGGATGGTATATGGATTACCCTGATGAGCAAGAATCTCGTAGAAGATTAAAAGAACAAGGTATTTTAACCGATGAACAAATTGATGAGTGTATTAAAAATACAGATATTCTTTTAGATTTTGATGATATTGTTTTAAATAAAAACATAAAGCTTCCTAAAAATTATCTTTTTAATGGTGAATGGGTAGGAGATAAATCACAAGAATGGAGAGATACAACATTACATAATTTGGTGTATTCAAAATGGAATGAAATTAAAAATACTGTATCTCCAGAGAAGTATAAAGAATATAAAGATGGAATTGAGTATGAATTAAATGCAATTATTGATACAAAAATGGCTGATTATTTCCTTATAGATTATGAGCTTGTTAAAATTGGCGTTGAGAATGGGGGAATTATTACAAAAACAGGAAGAGGAAGTGGAGTATCTTATTATGTTAATTCATTATTAGGTTTCAGTAACATTGATAGATTTATTTCACCTGTAAAGTTATATCCAGATAGATTTATTTCAAAGACGAGAATTTTAAAGACAAAAAGTTTACCGGATTTAGACTTGAATTTAGGCACTCCTGAGATTTTTGCGGATGCACAAATCAAAGTAATGGGTGAAGGTCATGCATATCCAATGATATCATATAAACCGTTACAGGTATCATCAGCATTCAAGTTATATGCAAAATCTCAAGGATTAGATTTTGAAATTTCTAATGAAATTACAAGTCAGATTAAAGAATATGAAAAAGCTTTGAAGAATGCAGAAGATGATATGAAAGATTCTATTGATTTGTATACTTTTGTAGATAAAAAATATAAAAGTTATATAGATGAAAGCAAAAAATATAGAGGAATTATCAATTCAAAATCTCAAGCTCCATGTGGATATTTGATTTATGATGGAGATATTAAGCGAGAAGTTGGTTTGATTAGGTGTAAATCCGAAGCGACCAAAAAAGAAGTAATAACCACTGTTATTGATGGAATGGTTGCAGAAAACTATAAGTTTGTTAAGAATGATTTATTAAAAGTAGATATTTGGCTTACAATCAATAATATTTTTAAAGAAGCGGGGATTAAAACTCCTACAGTTCCAGAAATGACAAAACTTATAGAGAACGATAAAAAAACATGGGACGTATATTCTAGTGGTTATACTCTTGGAATTAATCAGTGTGAATCTTCATTTGGTGTGCAATGTTGTAAAAAATATAAACCACAAAATATGATGGAATTAACATCTTTAGTTGCTGCTTTAAGACCAGGATTTAAAACACAGCTTAATAATTTTTTAAATAGACTACCATATACAACAGGTGTTACAGAGCTAGATAACCTTTTAAAAGATTCTTTTCACTATATGATGTACCAGGAATCTATTATGACTTATCTTGGATGGCTTGGAATTGAACAAACAGAGACATATGCTATTATCAAGAAAATAAGTAAAAAGAAATTTAAGGAAAAAGAATTAGCAGAATTAAAGGCTAAGTTGCTTAAAGGATGGGTTAAAAATGTTGGTAGTGAAAATGGTTTTGAAAAGACTTGGGAGATCATAGAAGCCGCATCAAAATATTCTTTCAATGCCTCTCATGCTTTGAGCTACGGTTTCGACTCTGTATATGGAGCATATTGTAAAGCTCATTACCCATATGAATTTTATGCCGTAATGATGCAACATTATTCAGATAAAGGTGATAAGGATAAAGTTTCCGCATATAAAAAAGAAATGTTTGAATATGCAAAAATACGAGTTGGATCATATAAATTTGGATTAGATAACCGCAAATTTTCCATTGATAAGAATAATGGATGTATAAATCCATCTCTATCGTCTATTAAAAATTTCTCAACAGCAATTGCAAATACATTATATGAGCTAGGTAAAGGCAGTTATTCTAACTTATCTGATTTATTTGTATGTCTTAAAACAAATGGCATTGCCGATAGCAGAATAAAAGATCTTATTAATATTGATTATTTTTCAGACTATGGTGATATTAAATATCTTCTAAACTATTTTGATGTTTTCATGAAATTTTATAAGAATAAGAAATATCTATCACAATTTAAAAAAGATAAAGCGTTTGAATTTGGAATTGATTTTGATGTTCTTAGAAAGCATTGTGGTTCAGAAACAGTGAAGACTTTTATGAAAATTGATTCAAAGGCTATTATAGATGAATTAGCTGGGAATTTTGACGGAAAAGTTTCTTTAAAAGAGAAGTTATTATCGAGATACGAAGTTTTGGGTTATATGGATATAGTCGATAAAAAATATGCTGGTTATTGTTTTGTAGAAGACTTAAATGTTGATTACTCTCCAAAGGTAAAACTTTATGCTCTTGCAAATGGTAACACAATTCCAGTAAAAATTAGCAAGAAAATATTCAAACAGAATCCTATCAGGCGTGGAGATATTGTAAAAGTCACAAATCAATATAAAAAACAAAAAATGAAAAAGGTTGATGGTGAATGGCAAGAAACAGATGAGCAAGAATGGTGGGTTTCTGAGTACCAAATTTGTTAGGAGATGTAAATGAAACAGTATTATACAGATAAAAAGTATAAAGAATTATTGTCACACATGGTTGTATTAGTGGATACTCGTGAAAATACTAATAAAAATGTTACTGATTGGTTTGAAAGGAATAACATCAAATGGAAGTCAAGAGCATTGAAAACAGGTGATTATGGTCTTATGGTTGAGAGTTGCCCTGAATTGGGCTTCTCAATCGACACCTATTTTAGTGACGAACTTTGTATTGAACGAAAGAATTCCGTAAGTGAGTTAGCTGGTAACATAGCAAATGCAACTAAAGATGATGACAGAATTTTTAAAGAATTTAATCGAATGATTAATATAGAGAAAAATTATCTTCTTATAGAGAATGACAGCATAGAGGATATTTTTACAGAGAACTATAAATCGAAATTGAATCCGACATCATTTTTTAGAACGTTGCTTACATGGCAAAGCAGAAATAACATGCACATTTATTTTGTAGAAAGAGAATATATGGGTAGGATGATATACGAATTATGTAAAAATTGTTTAGATTCCAAGATATTAAAGTAAAGGAGAAAATATGGACAAGGTAAAAGTTTTTGAAGGACTATTAAATAAGTTTGAAACAGATGAGATTAGAGATTATTGTGCTGATATGATTAAGGAAATTCCAGATTATATCTTTACAATTCCAAGTAGCACATCATTTAAGTATCATAATAAAACACAGTGTCAGCCGCATGGTCAGATTTTTCATATTTTAATGTTTGCAGAAGTAATGAATTATGTTCTTGGATTAGAGTATGTAAAAGAAAAGACCTATGAGCGACAGCGAGATTGTTTACGCTGCACACCAATTTTTCATGATGCAATTAAATGTGGGCTAAATGGTTCTCAATATACGGTACACGAACATCCGATGCTTGCGGGCGAGTGGGTGAGAAATACATCTGTTGAACATGATGTAGATGCTGATACAAAAGCATATATTGCAAGATTATGTGAGAGTCATTCGGGCGAATGGACTTCTACAAAGAGAAGTAAGACGGTATTACCAAAGCCTGAAAACGATGAGCAGTTCTTTGTACATATGTGTGATTATTTAGCAAGTAGGTCAAATCTTGATATGACATATTCTGATGATGTAGTTTCTGCATTAGGTAGTGTTGATATTCCAAAGGAAGAGTTACCAGATATTGATTCTTATGTAATTACATTTGGAAAATATTCAGGAAAGACGCTTCCACAAATCAAAGAAATTGATTCTGGTTATATCTCATGGGCAAAAGAAAATATGAGCAGAGAGCCAGTAAAAAGTTTATTGGCTCAACTGTAGAGAATAATACGGTAGGAGGTAATAATCTATGAAAATTTTAACACGATTATTTACGAAAAATCTTACTAAAATTCCTCTGTTGTGGATTACATTCAACTGGAAGTTGTTCAAAGAAAATGGAGCAAAAGGTTCTTGTATGTGTAATATTCATCCTTGCCTAAAGAATGATAAGCATATCATTTCCACTATGAATGAACTGTGTGATTATATAAGAGAGAATTATGATATGGAGGATATTATATGAGCATGTCAATAGAAGAGGCTATTCGTATTTTAGATCCTGAAGCATCAGCAGATGCGATTGTAGAAATTAAATATTATGCTGGTTTTAACAAAGATAAACCGATTGAAAAGGTTAATGAAGCTTGTGTAGTTGCTTGTGATGTAATGAAACGCTATTTGAAATTATTACATAAATTAATTGACTTGATTCAACCAAAAAGAAAAATACAATATTATGACAGTAGAAAGCAATATCATACATATATGGTAGAAGGGGAGCGAAACCCATGCGGTTGTGGCTCTAATTGTTATCATCTTGAATATGATGGAGAAAAAATTTATGGAGTATGTAACGGTTGTAACACTGACATATATGAAATAAAAGACGAATATGTAAAAGAAAAATTAAATCAAGGAATTTGGAAATAACTTAACTCTGGAATGCCCATAAATAGGGCGTTTCAGAGACTCAAAAATCAAAAGAAATCGTTCTTTCATTTGGTCAAATTTGGAGGTAAAAATGGAAAAATTAAGAAAAATAGGAGAGATCAACGGTTGGGGGCAAACTGACGTAGTTGAAATCGTGAAAACCCTTGAAAAACAAGGCTTTATTGTAGTTGACGATAATGAAGATAATGATAATTGGAAGACATGGCATGTAATGGTAAAGGAGTAAAATCCAAGGAAAGACGGATCTCTTTTGGACACAATATATAGTACAAATGTAACAACTAAAAACGCTATATATTGTACCTAAAATAACAAAAAGAGGTGTAATATGAAATTAACAGGAGAAATAATTCTTGACGAAAAGACAACACAACAATTGAAAGAAGAAGTCAGAGTAGAAGTTTTAAAAGATATAGAAAAAGACGGTCTTGATTATGAAGAAGCGTTAAAATTTATTAAAAACATTAATTCTGTTATTGGATTCAGGAATTTTTTTATAGATAGTCTATCTGAATTTTTACCAAAGATAAAAAGTGAAGATTTTTATTTTGATAATGAAAAAATTTTTAATAAATTGAAGATGTGCTTAGAAATTATGAAAATGTAATTATTAACAATAATTAAGATTGGCAAAAATCAACAGTTTCTTGTGAAAATTAAGGAGGTACAAATGAAAATAGAGATTGAAATCCCAGACTTGGAAGAATATTTCTTTCCTGGGTATGACGAAGAAGATGGTGGATACATAACAAATAAAGAGATTTCTGAAAAAATTATTAGTCTGGCGATAGAAAGATGTATTGATAGAATGTATGACGATTATGTTTGTGATAATGTTTATAGCACTATAAAAAATGACGCAAAAGAAGTCGTCAAAAACCACTCCAAAGAAATTATTAATACTGTAATAGATAGAGTATCTGATGAAATTCTTCAAAAAAAAGCGATTATAGATGAAATGCCAAAGAAGTCAGAGGTGGCACATATTAATAAAGAATGGGAAAGTTACTTTATAGAACTTATTGATAAAGCCATTGCAAAAAGATTTAAATAGTAACAAGAATCCGTTATTTCATTGCTACGATTTCATAATTTTCATTTCATTTCTTAGAGCAATTCGCTCATCATTTCACAAATAAAAAGAGAATAAATAGCCAGGAGGTGATTCTTATAGAATGGTATGTTTATTATCATGACTTTAATGTACAAAAAATTATTAAATGGAATGTATTTAATCATGGTACTTTTGCAGAAAAAGTTAATAAGTTATTACAAGAAAATTTGTCAAGAGATGAATTTGCAGATGGTTAAAAAAAATATCTTATGTATTATATGTGGTCTAAATGTGAATACGAAATAATTTTATCACCTTGGACTGGACGAGCAGATGATATTAAGATTGATGTTTATGACCAAATAATGATGAATTTTGACAGGTTTGTTGATTATTGCTGGTCATTTAAGTCAGAAAAGCCTTGAAAATAGGGCAAAATTTGAGATGAAAATTCCAAGTAAATTGGACTTTCATTGGGATTTGATAAATAGGAGGATTAAGATTTGAAATTTGAAACAAGTAAGAGGATAGATAATTGGGCAGAGAATCACAGAAAACAGGGATGTATAACTCGTGCAACAGCAGGTGAACAGTTTGTATATAAATTTTTGCCAAGTGGAATTATAGAATGTCAGACAATTAAATGTCTATGTTGCGGCAAAGAATTCACAGATTACGTTGATTAAAATAGGAGGTTAAATGGGAACAGTTATTATTACAAATGATACTACAAAAACACCAATTACAATGATTGGATTTTATGCAGGTGTATGTTGGGGTGCTGATACATCTAATCAAGAAAAGAATTATAAGCGTGGCTTAGATTGTATTGAAAGTGTACATGGAAGAACATGGGAGTTTCCAGATGTTTATGCAATTATTGACGGATATTCTGCAAAAGTTCTGAGGGAATGGTACACACATATAGGTTGCTTGCCAACACGCTTACAAGGTTCAACACGTTATATTGATTATTCTAAAGGAGAAGGTTTTGAATATACAACTCCACCATCAGTAAAGAAAAAACAAGAAACCGAATTAGAATGGCACAGTTTTATGAGATATATAAATTCAAAAATTCAATGGTTTATTGAAAATGGAATTCCTGTTGAAGATGCAACAATGTGTTTGCCATTAGCATATAGCAGTAATATGGTTGATAAACGTAATTTCAGAAACATAGTAGATATGACCGCACAAAGATCTTGTTCGAGGGCATATTGGGAATATAGAAATGAATTGATGAAAGATTATCTTGAAGCTTTAAGAGAATATTCTAATGAATGGAAAACATTGATTGATATGACGTGCAAACCTAAATGTGAAAAATTAGGATATTGTGAAGAAAAAAAGTCTTGTGGTAGAAAACCAAAGAGACAGTAAATGTTCATTTCATAGGAGGTGATTAATATTAGAGATCCAAATAGATTATATAACTTTTACAACGAAGTAACCCGATTACATATGACATACATGCCTGATTGGAGAGTTGGTCAGTTTTGGATGAACTTTTTAGGCTGGGTTCAAAATGTAAAGAAACGAGATCCGTTCTTTCCAGAAGAGTCAGAAATGCTCACATTTTTAAAAGAATATTGTGGGGAGGAGAATAAAGAATACGGCAAATAAATTAATTGATTTAACAGGACAGAAGTTTGGAAAATTGACAGTTATTGGAAGATCAGAAGACAAAGTATTACCATCAGGAAGAAAAGTTGTTAATTGGAAGTGTATATGTGATTGCCAAAGTGGACAAGAATCACCTAAATATACATTCAAAACATGGGATTCATTAAAACGTAATCCGTCACCTTCATGTGGATGCGATACAAATGAAAAACATAGAAAATCAAGAATAAAAAATTTAAAAGGGATGAAATTTGGTAAATTAACTGTTTTAGAACAAGCAGAAGATCAAATAAATGAAAATGGAAGACATTATATTATATGGAAATGTATATGTGATTGTCAATTAAATAATGAAAATCCCCAATATATATATGTTAGAGGCACACATTTAACAAGTGGTGATGTTAAATCTTGTGGGTGTCTTGCAAAAGAGCTTTCTTCAAAAAGGGAATGCATAGACATAACAGGAAACAAATATGGCATGTTAACGGTTGTTTCAAGAGGCGAAAATACAAAAACAGGTCAAACTCAATGGTGGTGTCAATGTGATTGTGGAAGCAATTTAAAATTAATTACAAAATCTAATTTAATTAGCGGTAATACATTTTCATGTGGTTGTTATAATCAAAGAAAAAGAAAAGATAAAAATAACACATATGATTTATCTAGTGAGTATGGTATTGGTTATACATCCAAAGGAGAAGAGTTCTATTTTGACTTAGAAGATTATGACAAAATAAAAGAACGATATTGGTTTAAAACTAATAATGGTTATTTTGCAACAAAAAGTTATGGAATCCCTATTATGCTACATAGATTTATTTTAAATTTGCCTTCTTTCCAATATGATAATCCAGTAGATCACGTCAATCATAATACATTTGATAATCGAAAAGTTAATTTGAGGATTACAAATAACTCTCAAAATAATATGAATAAAGGACTGGCATCTAATAATACAAGTGGTGTAAAAGGTGTTAATTTTGATAAAAATAAAAATCTTTGGATTGCACGTATTTCTGCATATAAAGTCAGGTATTATTTAGGAGAGTTCGTCAATAAACAAGATGCAATTAGGGCAAGAAAAGAAGCAGAAGAAATTCTACACGGAGAATATTCATATGATAATTCAATCAAAAAAGGAGAACTCAATGGATAAAATATTAGAAATAAAGGAGCTTGTAAGACAGCTTAATCATTATAGAGATTTATATTATAATGATTCTATATCAATGATTTCAGATAAACAATATGATGATATGTATGATAAATTAAAAAGAATAGAAGAAGAGACTGGCGTTATAATGTCAAACTCTCCAACAACAACCGTTGGTTATGTTGTAAAATCAAGCCTTGAAAAGACAACGCATTCTCACCCAATGTTATCGCTAGATAAAACTAAATCAGTGGATGATTTAGTAAAATTTTCTAGTGGCAATGATTGTGTAATCTCATTAAAGATGGACGGTCTTACTGTATTGAATACATATGAAAATGGTATATTGCAGAAAAGTGAAACAAGAGGCAATGGAGAAGTTGGTGAAATTATTACTCATAATGTAAGAGTATTTGATAACTTTCCTATTAATATTCCATTTGATAGAAAGTTTGAAATTGAGGGTGAAGCGATTATCACTAAGGACGATTTTGAACGAATAAATACTAACGGAGAATATAAAACTTGTAGAAATTTAGCATCTGGCTCAGTTAGACAGCTTGATAATAGAATAGCGAAAGATAGGCACGTACATTTTGTCGCTTGGAAAGTTCCATTCGGTTTTAAAACATATGTAGATGAATTCAGAATTGCAAAAGATTATGGTTTTGAAGTAGTTCCGTATGTTACGTACAATAGTAATACAGATGATATAAATAAAAAAATTGAACAGTTAAAAGCTGTGGCAGAAGAAAAATCATATCCCATAGATGGTTTGGTTATTTCTTATAATGATGTAAAATATGGTAAATTACTTGGAATGACTGGGCATCATCCTAAACATTCACTTGCGTTCAAATTTTATGATGAAGAAGCAGTAACAATATTACAAGATATTAAATGGGGGATGGGTAAAACAGGTCAACTTACACCAATAGGCATTTTCAATGAAGTCCAACTCGACAATACAACTGTGAATAAAGCCTCATTACATAATGTATCTATTTTAAAAAAATTACAGCTAGGCATCGGTGATGAAATTACTGTGTATAAAGCGAATCAGATAATTCCTCAAATTCGTGAGAATCTTACAAAATCAAATATATTTAATATTCCTGATAAATGTCCTATTTGCGGTCAGCCTACAAGAATTGTTAAAGAGAATGATTCAGAAGTTCTCATGTGTGAAAACCCAGACTGTAATGGTAAACTTTTGGGTAAATTGGTTCATGCAGCAAGTCGAAATGCGTTGGACATAGAAAATCTTTCAGAATCTACAATAGAGAAATTCATCAATCTTGGTTGGTTAAATTCAATTCAGGACATGTATCACTTATCAGACCACGAAAATGAAATGAAAACTTTGGATGGATTTGGTAAGAAATCTGTTGAAAAACTTCTTAACTCTATTGAAGAGTCACGTAATACAAATCTTCAGCGTTTTCTTTATAGTTTATCAATCCCATTACTCGGCAAGTCAGCAAGTGAAGATATTGCAAATGTATGTAATCAAAGTTTTGATGCCTTTGTTGGAGCTTTAATGAGTAGTGGTAAAGATGCATTTACTCATATCAATGGAATAGGTAATGCACTTGGTAGTTCTATTATTGGATATTGGAATAAGAATGGAAGTAAAATTATTGAGCTGTCAAATGAATTTATATTTGAAAAACCTAAAATTGTATTAGATGAAATCCCAAAAACATTACAAGGAAAAACATTTGTCGTAACTGGTTCAGTTAATCATTATAAAAATCGTGACGAGTTAAAAGCTGATATAGTTGCTCATGGCGGTACAGTCGTAGGCTCTGTAAGTTCTAAAACATCTTATCTTATTAACAATGATATCAACTCAACAAGTTCTAAAAATCAGAAAGCAAAATCGCTTAATATCCCAATTATAACAGAAGAAGAGTTTTTAAAAAAATTCTTTGAAAAATAAGAGAATATATCTTTATAAAGATAAAAGATATAGGAGGCTTATATGTTAAAAAAATTGGTTAAAATTTTATCTATTGTTTTTGTAATTATTGTTTATTATGTTGTTATTTTTTATAAAAATAATACCAAAAATAATAATCAAGCAATAATTGAAAGTAATGATTTAAATATATGCAGCGTTTATCTTGTAAATTTCCCTGAATATAAATATGAATCAGTAGTTGAAGATAAAGAAATATTTGAAGAAAAAATACAAGAAGAACAAATACAGGTTAAACCAAATATATATGATTCATTCTCAGAATTAGAACTAAAATTATTGTATCGTGTTGTTGAAGCAGAAGTTACAGGAACTGGATATTTTAATGAAAAATGTAATGTGGTTTCAGTTATTTTTAATCGTATTAATGCTCAATGGGGAAGTATTGAAGATATATTAATTCCAACTCAATTTGCTTGTTTAGCCGATGGACGAGCTTATCAAGTTGAAATTACTGAAGAAACAATTAAAGCTTGTGAATATGTTTATGCTCATGGAGATACAACAAATGGTGCTCTATTTTTTGATTCAACACATGGTAATTCATGGGCATCACATAATTGTGTATACATATTTACCGATAAAGTAGGTCATGATTTTTATAAATAAATAGTTAGGAGAAGATAATGTTAGTTATAATTGGAAAAACCGCATCAGGAAAAACAACCTTACGTGAAAAAATGGTTAAAGAGTATGGATTTAATCCTATAATTACATATACCACTCGTCCTATGCGAAAGGGCGAAGAAGAAGGTAAAACATATCATTATATTACAAACGAGGAATTTAATGAGAAGATTGAAGAAGGATTTTTTGCAGAATATAAAGAATACAACACTGAAAAAGGTATTTGGAAATATGGTTCAGCTAAAGAAGATTTAATCAACTCAGATAAATCAAGCATTATTATTTTAACACCTTCAGGTGTTGAAGATATAAGAAAAAATTTACCTGAAATAGATATGAAAATTATTTATGTATATTCAAATCTAAGTACGATTAAAAGAAGATTATTTTACCGAAAAGATAATAAAGATGAAATAGAACGAAGAATTAATAGCGACAATATAGATTTCAAAAATGCTGATATTTTAGCTGACAAAATTGTATACAACAATGATGAAAATGATCTATATGAAGTTATAGAGAAAATTATATCTTTATATAAAAAAATGAATGAAAGGGATGATTAATAATTTTAATTACAACACATCAATTAGCAAAAGAACTTCTTAAAAAAGATGATTGCTACTTAACTGTAACGGCTGAAAATAGAGAATATATTATTGAAAGTATTTGTACTATTAAAACTATTGCCAATATGGATGATAGTTGTATATACAAAACTTTACAATGTAGGGAATATTAAAACCAGAAAGGAGAAATATGGATTATAGCAATTATATTGAGTTAGATAATATTACCATTCAAAATTGTATTGATTTACTAAAATATAAAAATACAAGGGTAATAATAAATGATGGTCATATTGTAAATCTAAAAGAGGATTTTTTCCCAAGAAAAATCAGACAAGAAATATAAAAAATAAGAAAAGCAGGTGATTAATTGAGTCGAATAAATAAATTATATATCGACTATGATTAGCTTGATGGCGTTATAGTTAATACGATTAAATGTATTACTGAATTATACAATGAAGACTTTAAATACTATAAGAAATTTGAGCCGAAAAAATGGTGGGAAATTGAAACATGGGATTTTAAAGAACTAAAGTGTGCTAATACAGAATACATAAATAGTTATTTTAACCAACAAAGATTCTTCGATAAAGTTGAATATATGAGTTGGGCAGAAAAAGTGTTAGACGATCTAAAAAATATTTACGAAATAACTATTGTCTCATCTGGTTATTCACCAAATTTAACTGCGAAGGAATTATGGATAAATAAACATTTGCCATATTGTAATTTTATAGGAGTAAATCTTAAGGAATATAAAGATAAGTCTCATATAAATATGCAAGATGGAATTTTTATAGATGATTCTATGCAAAATTTGGTAACAAGTAATGCAATTCTCAATATTTGCTTTGGTGATGATTATGAATGGAATAAAAACTGGCAAGGCATTAGATGTCGTAATTGGATGGACGTAGGTAATTGTTTAACAAAATTAAAACTCGAAAACCCCTATAAAACAAGGGTTTTAAGAGATGAAAAAACCAATGAAAGGTTGATTTCTTGTGGAATCGAGAAAGGAGATAAAATTTGAAAGTAATTAAGAGAGATGGTCGAAAAGTTGATTTTGACCGTGACAAGATTATAAAAGCTGTTCTTGCTGCTTTCGATGAAGTAGATGGTGAAATTACACCAGAAGCAAGACATAAGGCTTCCGATATTGCTTTACATATCAATACACTAGGGAATGTTGAAATTTCCGTTGAACAGATTCAGGATATCATTGAAGAAAAGCTTATGGCAAGCAAACGTAAAGATGTGGCTAGAGCATTTGTAATTTACAGAAGTGATAGAACGAGAGTGCGTGAACAAAATACTAATCTTATGAAGTCTATTAAAGAAAAACTTACAGCATCAAATGTTCAAAATCAGAATGCTAATATTGATGAAAAATCATTCGGGGGTAGAGTTGGTGAAGCAAGTGACACTGTACTAAAACAGTATGCCTTAGATAATTGTATGTCAGAAATGTCAAGAAATAATCATTTGAATAATGAGATTTATATTCATGACCTTAATTCATATGCCGTTGGTATGCACAATTGCCTCAGTATTCCATTTGATAAATTACTTGCTAATGGATTTAATACAAGACAAACAGATGTAAGACCTGCTCAATCAGTAAGCACCGCATTTCAGTTGGTGGCTGTTATTTTCCAGTTACAGTCTTTACAGCAGTTCGGAGGCGTGGCTGCAACACATCTTGATTGGACTATGATTCCTTACGTTAGGAAAAGTTTTTATAAACACTACGTTGACGGCTTAACATATATCGAAAATTATGACATTCGATTCGTCCAGCAATATGTATATGATATTATCAATGACGAAAGCTGTTATACAGATTATTTATCTATTAATAGTAATTATTGGAAAGATAATCCCAAAGCTTATCAATATGCGATGGATATGACAGAAAAAGAAACATATCAAGCAGTAGAAGGTCTATATCATAACCTTAATACTCTTCAAAGCCGTTCAGGTAATCAGCTCCCATTTACTTCAATCAATTATGGAACATGTACAGAGCCAGAAGGTCGTATGGTAACTAAAGCTCTCCTCGATGCTTCTATTAAAGGTATCGGTAAGTTACATAAAACATCAATTTTCCCATGTGGTATTTTCCAGTGTATGAAAGGTGTAAATAGAAAACCAGAAGATCCAAACTATGATTTATTTAGATTAGCATTACGTTCAACTGCTCAGAGATTATATCCAAACTATGCTAATGTGGATTGGTCTGGTAATGATGGATATGATAAAAACGATCCAAAGACATATTTTAGCACAATGGGCTGCCGCACAGCTAATACATGGGATATTAACGGATTTGGTCAGTTAAAAGATGGAAGAGGTAATATCTGTCCTGTGACAATTATTATGCCCACTTTAGCAATGGAAGCAAAAGAAAAGATTATAAATGATTTAGGAGTAAATTATTCGGAAAAATATTTAATTGATGATTTTATGTTCTTACTTGACACAAAAATCCATGAAGCAAAAGATATGTTACTTGAAAGATTCGAGTGGATTTGTTCTCAGTCGCCAGATTCAGCAAAATTTATGTATGAAAATGGTGTTATGGAAGGGTATATTCCAGAAGAAGGGATTGTATCTGCATTAAAACATGGGACTTTGGGTGTCGGACAGATTGGATTAGCAGAAACACTTCAGATTCTTATTGGATGTGACCATACAACAGATAGAGGTATGGAACTTGCTAGAAGAATTGAAAAGTTATTCTACGACAGATGTGCTGAGTTCAAAAATGAATATAAGCTTAATTTTGGAACATATTTTAGTCCTGCCGAGAATTTATGTTACACCTCAATGCAAAAGTTCAAGGATAAATATGGTGTAATTCCTAATGTTTCCGATAAAGATTTCTTTACTAACAGTGTCCATGTTCCTGTGTGGGTTGAAATTACACCAACGCAAAAAATTGATGTTGAATCTCAACTTACAGGATATAGTCGTGCAGGATGTATTACTTATACAGAGCTTAATGGTAGCGTAAAAAATAATATTGATGCACTTGAAACAATCGTAAATTATGCAATGGATAAAGACGTACCTTATTTTGCAATAAATGTTCCAAATGACATGTGTACCAATTGTGGATATACAGATGATATTGCCGATGAATGTCCTATGTGTGGATGTAAAGATATTAGACGACTTCGTAGAGTAACTGGTTATCTTACAGGTGATTACAAGAGTGCATTTAATAAGGGTAAACAGCAAGAGGTAGAGATGAGAGTTTCGCATGAAACTTTTAAATAATAAGAGAATAAATAAGTAGAGAGGATATAAAAATTCCTCTACTACTTATTTTAAGGAGTGATATTTATAGGAAGAATTTTAACAGAAGAAACGAGGAAGAAACGAAGAATTGTATTTTATAATAAAGCAATAAATAAGGCTAAGTCAGAAATAGGAAAGAAATACAATCGACTGACGATAACAGATATTGACTATGAAAAATCATATGATAGTTATTTTAATAAGAAATATCATAGAATATATGTTAAAACTAAATGTGACTGTGGCGAAATACCACCACCAAATCAATTAGCTGCTATTCAGTGTGGACATATTAAATCATGTGGATGTTCCAAGTTCAACAATCCCTTAAAAGTTGAAGACTTAATTGGACAAAAATTCGGAAGGCTAACTGTAATTGGAAGAGATTTACAACGTGACGAAGAAGAGTATAAAAATGGAACTAGGGCGAATGCACATTGGCTATGTAAATGTGATTGTGGCAACCCACAAATTAAAAGTGTTACAGGATATCAGCTAAAAACTGGACATACACAATCTTGTGGATGTTATGCTTCTGAACAAATCGCAAAAAGAAACAAGGAATATTCTACTAAAACAAATAAATTTATTGATAATGGCGACAATACATACTATTTATTAGACGATAATAATAACAAGTGTCTTATTGACAAAGATGATTACGACATTGTTAAAAGATGGTATTGGCGTAAAATTGATAAACGTGGTAATATCGACAAAGGTTATTGGGTAACAAATGTAAAAATAGATGATAAATACAATAAATCTGTTTTAATGATTCATCAAGTAATTGCAGAAATAAAATATGGTGAATATAAATCGTCAAATTCAATTCCAGATCACTTATCTCGTGATACTGACGACAATCGAAAATGTAATATCATTCTAAAATCTAATCAAAGAAATTCCCACAATAGAGGTTTAAGCAAAGTAAATACTTCTGGTAAAACAGGTGTAAGTTACAACAAAGAAAAGAATATGTGGACAGCATATATAACTGTTAATTATAAAACCAAATACTTAGGTGATTATACAGATTTTAATAATGCTGTAAATGCTAGAAAAGAAGCTGAAAAGAAGTATGGGTTTACGTGTGATGACATTGTAGCAGACTATGACAAGGAGGTAATTTAAAATGAATTATCTCAAAATAGAACATGAAGATGTATGTAACGGAATTGGGCTAAGAGTCGTTTTATGGCTCTCAGGTTGTTCTCACCATTGTTATAATTGTCAAAATCCTCAAACGTGGAATCCCGATAGTGGCATTCCATTTGACGAATCAGCAAAACAGGAGATATTCAACGAACTGTCTAAAGACTATATATCGGGCATTACCTTCAGCGGTGGTGATCCACTACATAAAAATAACCTTGATGAAGTCCTCAAATTAATCAAACAAATCCGTATTTCATATTCTGAGAAAACTATCTGGTTGTATACTGGATATTCTTATTCAGAAATCTTTCGAGGGCAATCATCATGTTTATCTCAAGGAGGATTAAATAATTTTAAACGCAGAGAGATAATAAAACAATGTGATGTACTCGTTGACGGAGAATATATAGATGAGCAGAAAGATATAACGCTCAAGTGGAGGGGTTCAAAAAACCAAAGATGCATTGATGTTAAGCAATCTCTCACTCAGAATAAAGTAGTTTTATATTGCAGCTAAAGAAAGAGGGTGATAAACACGTCATACTTAACAGATAAATTCAAGGGACAGTATCGTATATTATGTGAATATGATCTTAATACAAATGATTTTCCACGAAAACTTGATGGAAGTTATGAAGATATAGATTGCTATATTTCCTGTCAAAATAAAATACGTATATATTATGTAGGAAATGGAATATTACAAGCTTATATACCTTCTATTGGGCGAGCACATAATATCCTAAAAATAATTAATGAATCATTTCCTGATAATATATTTAATATAGAAGAAACTGATTCAGAAATATTGTTTTGCTTCAAATATATTAATTCTGACAAAATTATTCCCTTACTAAAACCTAAGACAAGTGGGGCTGGTATAAGCCCATTTTCATCAAAGAATTTACCACGAAATAAGGATTATAAAATACCAGACGAAGATTTACAGCTTTATAAAGAAATATTAGCAAATATACCTGAAAACGAGCGATTAAGTATAGGAATAATCACTAATAACTTTATTAAATCGTTAGTAACAAAAAAGAATACATATGAAGCCATAAAAGCTGATATGAAGAAAAAGTGCTTAAAGGGTAAAGAGTATATTTGTTCAATTGGTAAATGGAGAGAATATCTTGAATATTTAAGAAACGAATTAAAAAAGGATGGTTAAAAATGTCGATAGTAATTAAAACAAATAAAACAGAAGACGTAATATTGATTAATAAAAAAATAACTGAACTTGGACTTGAAGTAGATGCCAAACGTGGAAGATATAATGTTGATGCAAATAGCATAATGGGATTGCTTTCATTAGATTTTTCTCAGGGTGTTGAGTTAGTAATTCATGAAACAAACAAGAAAAGTTCTATAGATGAACTAATAAATTTTTTACAGAAATATATTTAAAGGAGCATTATAAATGAAAAAAATAAATATTAAATATTTTACAGATATTGAACCAATCAAAAAAATATCAAAAGGAGATTTGATTGATTTACGTTCAGCAGAAGATGTTGAAATTAAAGCAGGTGATTTCAAATTAATTCATCTTGGAGTAGCAATGCAGCTACCAAGGGGTTATATGGCAAAAATATATCCAAGAAGTTCAACATTCAAAAACTTTGGAATTATTCAGGCTAATTCAGTTGGTATAATTGATTGGAGTTACAGAGGATCAAAAGATGAATGGTTATATCCTGTTATAGCACTTAGAGATACAATTATTCATAAAAATGATAGAATTTGTCAGTTTGAAATTTGTAAAACACCAAGAAAATTTAAGTTTGTTGAATATGCTGATTTTAACTCCGCAAACCGTGGTGGCATTGGCTCTACTGGTAATAAATAAAATGAATGGATAATCATTATGGAAAAATTATTAACAATAAAAGATATACAAGAAAAACTACACATGGGAAGAAACAATACATATAAATTAATTAATCAAAAAGGGTTTCCTAAAATTGTAATTGGAAAGAAAATTCTTATTCCTGAAGAAGAATTTGAAAAATATATTATGAATCACATCAGAACAAAAATTGAATTATAGTTTATAAATAAGAGAGGAATACCCTCTCTTATTTGTTTAGTACAGACATTATTTCATTATTAACTTGTTCTTGTGTAAAATCAATATAAATATCATATGTGGTAGATATTTTTTTATGTCCCAATAATTTTGAAACAATTTTAATATCAACGCCGTTTGTTAATAATATACTTCCAAACCCATGCCTTAATCCATGCAAGCCACAATGTTGAATAGAGCAGCCAGACCTAACAAGCATAGCATCTAATGTTTTTTGCACATTTGATGAACTAGGAGAATTACCATTTATATTACGAACAACAAGATCACTCGGTTTATGATTAGGAAACATATTTCCAAAAAAGTTTATCATTTCAATAGCTACATCAGACAGAGGAATTATTCTATGACTCGATTCTGTTTTTGGTTTTTTTTCTTTCATTGTATATTTTGTGGTCAAGTTTCCATCATCTCTATTTTTAACTCGTACAATTGCATTTTTAATTTCGATTGTTTTATTTTTTATATCAACATTTTCCCATTTTAATCCTCTTAACTCCGAAATTCGTAAACCTGTGTAGCCAATTAGTACAACTGCTTGTGCATTTGAACCATAAGTAGGTTGTCCAATTTTTCCACCCCAGTTAAATCCTTTTGTATTAATTCTTTTACTCTCATTATATAATTTTATTAAATCGCTTTCTGTAATAAATGGAACTTTTTTTGCTTTGACGGCTACATTGGATTCAGAAGGAATTTTTACATATTTCAAATAATTTTCTTTTATATGTTTATGTTCAACAGCATAATTTAGTGCTGGATTTAGTACCTTATATAATTTTTCAATAGAGGCTCTTGAATATTTTTTACTTAATTCAATAATATATCGTCTTAGAATATCTTCATTAATAATATCCATTGTTAGATTTCCGACTGTATTATTTTTAAGCATAGAGTTAATTGCGTCTTCATAGCCGTCAAATGTTGTAGATTCTAAGTTGGAAATTCTTGTTTGTAGATGTTTAAAAACATAATCATAAAACAATTCATGATTATCAATTGTTTTTTTATTTTCTTCATCTTTTTTGATTTTTTGCTTAACTTCTTTATCAGTTCTACCATAAAAATATTTACCATCGGCATTTCTGTAAAAAACATATTCTACATTTTTAATATTTTTTTTGCCCCATGTGCCTTCACCATTTTTTCTTCTCTTCAAACAAAACACTTCCTTGTATATTTACTTTGCTATTTTATTATGATATATTGAATTATATCAGACACTCATAAATTAAACAATAACTAAATTGTGGTAACTAATTATATTTATAATTTTCTACCACAATTCTACCACAGATAAGATGGTAAAAGATAATAAAATATAACACAAAATGGGACAAAACGGGAAATAGAGAAATGGCTGAAACCCTTATAAATGCTATATTTTCAAGGATTTTCAAGGATTTAAGAAAAACTATAATTTTGCCTTGGTAAGGCGGAGGTCACGGGTTCGAATCCCGTTAGTAGCTTATATTGATTTCACGGAAAGGGTGTCCTTTGGACGCCCGTTTTTTCTAATATACTGACAGATAAGGAGGAATACTTTGAAAAAACGACTGGCTATTATAGCTGCCACTTTTTTAACGGCCACCGCAACAGGTTGTGGTAACCGCAATGGTAATATTAACCTGTACAGGGAAGAATTTGAGGTTAATGTGGGCAGCGGGATAAGTACGGAACTTAAAGATTATGTTAGGGCACCTAAAAAGGTACTTCAGGAGATGACCTTGGATCTTTCTGAGGTTAATAAGGATGTTATCGGAGTTTATACGGCAACGATTAATTACAAAGATGAATCAAAGACTTTTCGTATTAAGGTAACTGATACAGAGGAACCGGAAATCACGCTTGAAAGAAGTAAATTTTATTTTGAAGTATCGGCGGATTTGGCTCTGTCGGATGTGGTTAAATCTGTAAATGATTATTCAGAAGTTACATACGGATTCTCCGATAATATTACGGCAGCCGATAGTAAAAAGAATATGATTAATATCCTGTCTTTTGACAAAGTGGGAAAATATAACTGTGAAGTAATCGCAAGGGATGAATATGGAAATTGTGCGGTGAAGGGATTTGAGGTAAACATTGTTGAAGCGGGTAAGATGCCGTCTAACATTATGGGGGATGGTAAGTATTCGCCATATATGAACAATAATACGGGAATTAATGTTAAAGATATTAATTCATTAAGCGCGGATGGAGTATATTACGGAATAGGCAATACTTTTGATAAGACAACCAACAGACCTAATCTGGCTTTTTATGAATTAAAATACGGCGATTATAAAGTGGACTTTATACAGCCTGAAAGCAATTATGTCTGGCTTACATTTAATGAGATTCTTGAATATGGCAATACGGATAAAATTCTTGATACACTTAAAGAAAAAAATGTTTCCGCTGTTTTCTTTATAACAAAAAACTATGCGGAAAAGAATCCGGAATTAATAAAAAGAATGATTGACGAAGGGCATGTTCTCGGAAATTACACTGATACCGGAGAAGAAATTCCCGGATTATCTGTAAATAGTTTGACAACGAGGATGGATGTGTTATACAATTACGTTTATGAAACTTACGGGTATGAGATGTATCTGTTCCGTGCTCCGTCAGGGTACTTCAGTGAACAGGCACTTGCACTTGCGGGACAGCTTGGATACAGGACTGTATTCTGGAGTTATGCATACTCTGACTGGGATGTCAATAATCAGCCGGAGGTATCACAGGCTTTGTCTAATGCACTTAATAAGGCTCATGGCGGTGCAATATACCAGTTAAGTGGTTCATCATCAACTAACAGGGATATGTTAGGTGATTTTATAGACGGAATCCGTAGTAAAGGATTGGAATTTGCAGTCTATGACAAGAATTAGCAGATAGGAGAAATGAAATGGAAAAGAAACTTAGAGTAGGTATCCTTGGTGGAACCGGAATGGTAGGACAGAGATTTATTTCTTTGCTTGAGAATCATCCTTGGTTTGAGGTTGTGGCAATTGCAGCAAGCCCACGTTCAGCAGGAAAGACTTATGAAGATGCAGTAGGCGACAGATGGAAAATGACAACACCTATGCCTGAGGCAGTTAAGAAGATGATAGTCTATAATGTAATGGATGTTGAAGAAGTTGCTTCAAAGGTTGACTTTGTATTTTCAGCAGTCGATATGACTAAGGAAGAAATTAAGAAAATAGAAGAAGATTACGCAAAGACAGAGACACCTGTTGTATCTAATAACAGTGCACATCGTTGGACAGAGGATGTTCCTATGGTTGTTCCTGAAATTAATCCTGAACATTTTGGACTTATTGAATACCAGAAGAAGAGACTTGGTACTAAGAGAGGATTTATCGCAGTTAAGCCTAACTGCTCAATCCAGAGTTATACTCCTGCAATTTTTGCACTTAAAGAATTCGGACCTAAGCTTGTTGTTGCAACAACATATCAGGCAATTTCAGGTGCAGGTAAGACATTTAAAGACTGGCCTGAAATGGAAGGCAATGTAATTCCATACATCGCAGGTGAAGAAGAGAAGAGTGAACAGGAACCATTAAGACTTATGGGTAAATTAGTTGACGGACATATTGAGAAAGCAGCTTTACCTGTTATTACAACGCAGTGTTTAAGAGTACCTGTTTTAAACGGACATACAGCAGCAGTATTTGTTAATTTTGAAAAGAAACCAACTAAGGAAGAAATTCTTGACCGTTGGACTAACTTCAAGGGACTTCCACAGGAACTTAATCTTCCAAGTGCTCCTAAGCATTTTATCCAGTACCTTGAGGAAGACAACAGACCTCAGGTAGCTCTTGATGTTGATTATGAAAACGGATTTGGTGTTTCATTCGGACGTTTAAGAGAAGATGCTGTATTTGACTGGAAGTTTGTAGGACTTTCACACAATACAATCAGAGGTGCTGCCGGAGGAGCGGTATTAAGCGCAGAATTACTTGTAGCACAGAAGTATATCACAGCTAAATAAATTATAAAATAAAGAGCCTACTTGCTATAGTAGGCTCTTGTTTCTTCTATTTCTTTAGGAATAGGAATATTCTTTGTCTGAATTACCTTAATAAGGTTATCATATTTTCGCCTGTCATTTAACATATGACGCTCATAATAATCAATGCAGTCTGTAAATATCGGGTTGCTTCTCAGCACTCCACGTATATCCTTGTTAAATGGACAATATTTTGCAAGTATATTACGGGATATTTTGTTGAGTTTACTTGCTCCCTTTGATTCGTAGTTAATCCATGTCTCGTAATCCTTCGCAAAGACTTCTGAATAATTGTTACGGCAGTTGATAAGGAGGGACTTTAATTTCTCTTTCTGCTGTTCTGATAAGTCTTTGTTTTTCTTATAGAAAAGCAGGTAATCGTAATATTCGGAGGTGAGGGACTTTTCAGTTGCCACATTCCAGTAGGAACCCTGTATTCTCCTGCATATTTCCCAACGGTATTTTCCCATGACATTAAGAAATATATTTTCGGGAATTGTGTTACAGAATATAGGAAATAACATTCTGGCGGAAGAATTTCTTTTTCTGCCATTGATTTCCTGCCACAGAACACCTCTGGAGCCGATACATGGTGTAAGGATAATCTCAGGGAGATATTCCTCATATACATATAACTGGCTTATGCCGAGTTCTTCATTGGCATATACGATAGAACGGTAAAACAAAGAAAAATCGATTTCCTTAATTTTGGTTATGATATCTGTGACACTATCTGCAGAAAGCATGGCATCAGGAATATTTTTTGCAATATTTTCTTTAATTATAACCGGTACGAATGTACTTACCCTGCCGTAGGTCATATAATTGGCTGATTTGAAAAGGTTGTCAATTTCAAAACGCAGTTTCATTTCGCAATTATTTAATGCAGATTCCTCGGGCATATCTATGCTGTTATTCTTGATTTCCTGACGGATGAATTCTTCGTATGACTGGTCAAAGTTGTTGCGGCTTGGGTTCTTCTCCCCCGACATTACGAGCTTTAACCAACGGTACATTGTGAATATATTATCATTGTTAAACAGCGAATCGCCGGCTTTATATATTTTATAAAGAAGGACGGATACCTCCTCACCGGCAAGTTCTTCATCCATATATCCAAAATTTAAAAACATATATATATACGAAGGTATGGCATCATCATTAATGGATTTAATAAATACTTTATAGTATATGTCATAGAAAAATCCGGTTATCTGTTTTCTCAAGAGACGTATATTTTCATCACTTGATAATCTGTCGCTGCATATTTTGAAACGTCTGAAAGTGTCGGTTACAGAAGCTCTGGTATCAGCGTCAATTTCAGAATAATCCAATATTTTATCCAGTGAACCCTTGAGCTCATCAAGAATAAAAAGGTCGTCCTTCGTAAATGTCAGTGCGGGAACGGGACTTCTGGCTGCTGCATTCTGTTGTTTAGGAATGTAGTCGTTATTAATGCCTAGAAGTTCTGACATATCAAGACATATTTCATGGAGGAGATTTATAAATTCAGTATTTTCAATAATGATACCTGCTGAATTACTTATGTTCGCTCCGAAATATGCTTTCTTAATATCTTCCGGAATGGATGCTATTCCGTTATGCTTGTCAAGAACCCATTTGTTAAGCCTGCTGTCGGGCGTGAATGATGGATCTTTTCTTTTACATTTTATCATCATGGACAGATATAACTTGATAAGTTCCATTATAAAATGTTCATTAAGAATTACGATATCCGGTACCATATCAGGATATTCACGTAGTATTTTTTCAAGATCAGAGATTCCTGATACTGTGAACTTCCTTAAAATACAGTCACTTTTTGCAACATAATTATACAAACTTAAACCATATAAACTGCCTGATAACCCAAGAATACTTCCGGCAGATGTGCTTATCCTGCCGTAGCGGGAATAAATATCGGTTTCCCCACTAAGAATAAGATAAAGACATTTTATCTCATCATTGGTGCGGAGCAATACCTCTCCCTGTTTTAATTCAATTATATTATCTTCCATAAGAAACCTCTAACAATATTATAATAAAATACTACATTGAGTTGGCAATATAGTCAAGAAATTCTACAATAAACCTATACGTCAAAAATAAAAATATGTTATAATGTCACATATTAAGTCGAAAAATACGGAGGTAACAATATTTTATGATAATCAGAGACAAAGACAATTTTTTACCATTAATAGCTAAGATGCTTACAGCTCTTAATTATGACAAAGTTGAGATGCATACAGGAAAACCTTATGATATAACGGCGGTAAAAGATGATAAAAAATACTGCTTTAAATGTCAGTATGATATAGACGCAGTCGGAACTGCAGCTATGAAGGAATTTGTGGATGGAACAAAAGACATGTCTCATGATGCCCGTGTATTTATAACCAATAGTTCTTTTATATCAGGAGCAAAGAAACTTGGTGATGAAGCCGGAGTGCTTTTGTGGGATAGGAATACTCTTGACAGAATGAGTATCGGAATTAAAGAAACCATTGTGGAAGAGGTTCAGGAAGAAACTAAATCAGGAAAGGGTTTATTGACAGGAATTATCATAGCAGTAGTGGCAATTGCGGCTATTGCGGCATATTTTCTCATAATAAAATAAATGTATGAATATTTTAACTATAGAGAATCTGACACATTCTTATTCGGAAAGAAAATTGTTTGATGATACCTCATTTTCCCTTGAGGAAGGTGAAAAAGTAGGAATTATAGGTATTAACGGAACGGGAAAATCAACGCTTCTTAATATAATAGCAGGAAATATTGTACCTGATGAGGGCAAAGTTACCATAGCCAATAAAGTTATTATTGAAATGCTTTCACAACATCCGTCATTTGATGATAATGAGACAGTTATACATTATGTAATGACAGATGTACCAAAGGATGAGGATATGTTTGCGGTGGAAGCAGAGGCAAAGGCCATGCTTCAGACTTTTGGACTAACGGATTATGATGAGCTGACCTGCCATATGTCAGGAGGACAGCGTAAAAAAATAGCATTAGTCAGGGCTTTATTATCCGGTGCGGATATACTGATTCTTGACGAGCCTACCAACCATCTTGACAATGAGATGTCAACATGGCTTGAAAATTATCTTAAGGATTATAAAAAATCGGTAATTATGGTTACGCATGACAGATATTTTCTGGACAGCGTTTCTGACAGAATAGTGGAGTTGGATAAAGGAAAAATATACAGCTATAATACCAATTATTCGGGATTTCTTGAGCTTAAAGCCGAAAGAGAGGAAATGGCTGTTTCAACGGACAGCAAGAAAGCCAATCTTTTAAGAAACGAGCTTAAATGGGTAATGCGTGGAGCAAAGGCGAGAAGCACCAAGCAGAAAGCCAGACTCATGCGTTATGAGGAACTTAAAAACAGAAAACGTCCTGAACAGGATTCGGAAATAGAATTAAGTTCCATATCCACAAGGCTTGGAAGAACCACTGTGGAAATTAATAATCTCAGCAAAGCCTACGGCGACAGGCATATTATTAATGATTTTAATTATATTTTTCTTAAAAATGACCGCATAGGTATTGTAGGGCCTAACGGCTGTGGAAAGACAACTCTGTTAAAGCTTATTATGGGGATTGTTGAACCTGACGAAGGGGAAATAGTTATCGGCCAGACAGTAAAAATCGGATATTATGCACAGGAAATATCTACACGTAAGGAAGATGGGATAAGCTTTATGGACCCTGAAATCAGGGTGATTGATTATATCAAAAATACTGCAGAGTATGTTAAGACGCGGGATGGCTCACTTTCCGCATCCCAGATGCTTGACAAATTCCTTTTTCCTCCGAGAGAACAGTATTCCCTTATAAAAAAACTTTCAGGTGGTGAAAAAAGACGCCTGAATCTGTTAAGGGTTCTTATGGAGGCACCTAATGTATTGATTCTTGACGAGCCGACCAATGATCTTGACATAAAGACGCTGACCATTCTTGAAGATTACCTGGATTCTTTTGACGGAATAGTAATAGCTGTCAGCCATGACAGATATTTTCTTGACAGAGTGGTACGAAGAATTTTTGCATTTGAAAATGGCAGGTTAAGACAGTATGAGGGCGGATACTCGGATTATGAGCTGGTTGCTGAATTTGACAAAGAACCTGTAAAAGCCGAGCCCGGGATACCGAAGAATACCGGTAAAAAAGTTAAACAGGAAAAACTTAAATTTACTTATGCGGAACAAAAGGAATTTGAGCATATTGAAGATGATATCGGAAAAATAGAAGCACGGATTACGGAAATTGATAATCTTATGGTAAAAAATTCCAATGATTTCGTAAAACTCAATGAACTTGATTGTGAAAAAAATAAACTCAATGAAGAACTTGAATATAAAATGGAACGTTGGGAATATCTTACAGAACTGGATGAACAGATAAAGAACCGGTGAAAATAGGAGGGGCACCTCGGTTAAGAGGTGCCCGGATAGGAATGAAGAAAAAGGATATAGCCTTTTCTTTTGGTTTGGTACAATATGTATTGTAACGTGAAAATAAGTCTAAACTGTGAAATAAATATAAAAAACTTATAAACTAAATAAAATAAAATTAAATTTTCTAAAGCCGTTTTTAATTCTTAACGGCACATTCCCTTCAATATAATTAAATATATCTGCTTTGCCCAATTCCCCCCAATTAGGGGGGAGAATGGAAAAAATGGGTGTGATAATATGGCATCATATGGAAAAACAGGAAAAGGAGCAGAAAAATGAAAACAAAGATGAATGTATTAGGACGTGTGCTTAGTATGATTCTTGCTGTGGCACTTACAGTTACTACAGTATTTTCCGGATTTTCAAGAAAAACTCTTGCAGCAGAGAATAATGTAATAACTGTTGAAGAGGGAGAAAAGGATAGTGTAACATTTGATTGGGATAAATGGAAAGTTGAATCTAACAGCAATCCTAAGGTTGCAAAAGCAAGTATCCATACTAACATTATAGGAGTAAAAAAGCTTGTAGTCGAAGGATTGAAACGTGGCAGCACAACAGTTGTTGTAAATAATGGGAAAAAAACTAAAACGTATGTTGTTAATGTTTCAAGAGCAAAGGGTATAAAAGCGGATCACCTTTACGTTTCTGTTAATAATCAGTTTGAACTGTACGATAATGGGAAATTGGTAGGAACAGTTAAGACGAACAAAAAAAGTTTTGATATGAATAAAATAACTGTTACCGCAGCGTATGGTGATGGAGAAAAAGTTAATATCAAAATTAACAACAGAAAATTAATTGATGGCAGTGACGCGGTTTTATTTGGTAATGACTTTTATATTGGTTCAAAAAATGACCCAATATATTATACAATGTCATATCCTGTAACATTCACAGTTAATGGCAAATCTGTCACAGTTGTTTTTACTGATAAAATGACATTCTATGATAAGGAAAACAGCTGCCATTATGTATTAGATGATGGAGGCATTGCTTTTGAACTTGAAAACAAACAGAATGTCACAAGACATACCGTTAAGTTTGTAAATGGAACAGAAGTTATTGAAACAATCAGCGTTATTGATGGACAGAGTGCAAGGTACAATGGCGCTACACCTGTAAAAGCTGAAACTGAGTATGCTTCATATACTTTTAACGGATGGGTTGACGTAAATGATAATCCGGCAGATTTAACTAATGTTAAGTCAGATAAAACAGTATATGCGTCATTTACTGAGGAAGTAAAGCAGTATACAGTTAAGTTTTTATATGAAAACGGAGAGGTGTTATCAGAACATAACTATTCATATAATGACACAATTACGGTGCCTGATGTACCTGAAAAGGCGGACAATGTTGAATTTGAATATACAGGTGCAGCATGGAGTCCTGAAGTAAGCACTGTATGTAAAGGCAATGCAGAGTATAAGGCAACATACGAAGCCGTAAAGAAAAAGTACAAAGTTATATATTCCGTAAACGGCAAAGAGACTGAAAAGATATTTGATGCTCTGACATCGGCTGAAGATGTCAGAAGTGGGGCACCGGAAACAGCTTCAGATTATGAAATTGATGGCAAAAGATATGAATTCAAAGGCTGGGATAAGGAATTTGAAAAAGTTACAAAAGATGTTGTGTATACAGCACTTTATGACGTGACGGATATCCAATATACTGTAAAATTCGTTAACAGTAACGGGGAAGTAATTTCAGAACAGAATTTAAAATATGGTGATAAGATTGTTAAACCGGGCAACCCAAAGTATCCCGGAAACAAAGATATTTATGAGCATACGTTTGCAGGCTGGGATAAGGAAGTAAGCGATGTATGTACAGGAGATGCAACATACAAAGCAGTATTTGATAAATCAATTAAGATTGCATTTTATAAATACAATATCGAAGCATCGTCAAGAAAAGATCTGTTTGATTACGAATACATTAAAGAACGTGAGCCAAAGTATTTTACAAAGCTTGGTTCAACAATTACTGTAACAAATGATTTTACCGGATATGAAAATATAATATCAATGCTTGAAGAAGCTTATATAAAAGGTGAATCAGATACTATTTACGGTAATAATAATGAAGAATTTGTAAAGTCTTTTGTAAGTCTTACAGCAGAAAAAGCAGGAGTTAAAGAAGATGCGGTTGATTGCTGGTATGTTCTTAAACGTGAAGCAGACGGCTGGCATGTAGACGGGGGAAATTTAAAGGATTATACGGTTAAGTTTGTAGATTATGATGACAGCATTATTTCAGAAAGAATATATAATGCCGATGAGAATATTGTAATTCCTTCTAATCCGGTCAGGGAAAGTGATGAGACATATAATTACACATTTAAAGGCTGGGATAAAGAAATCTCAACAAAAGCTGTAAGCGATGCTGTATACAAAGCAGTATATGAATCATCATATATTGACTATACAGTAAGATTCCTTAATGAAGACGGAAGTGTAATAACAGAAACAACCTATCATTACGGAGATGATGTAGTGATACCGGCAGCTCCTGCAAAGGCAGCAGATGAGACATACACATACACATTTGCAGGCTGGGATAAAGAAGTAACATCAGTAAAAGGAAATGCAGATTATACCGCAGTATATGAATCATCATATATTGACTATACAGTAAGATTCCTTAATGAAGACGGAAGTGTAATA
>OIZP01000011.1_pt1 | contig 184849 bp, 154 predicted proteins | sample 1588531 | NCBI WGS metagenome assembly OIZP01 (sample SAMN03283283) | human gut metagenome | biome: human-associated habitat; material: feces | host: Homo sapiens | place: Peru | collected 2012
CTATGCAGAACCAGACTATAATATAAAAGGAGAATGATAATGAAAAAGCAACTTTTCAAGTTATTATTATGATGCAAAAACTGCAAATGACAAATTATATTAGAAAAGAATTAAAAATAATCGGAAAATATTGTTTTGATTACTCAAATCAAACAAATTTTATATACATAAACAAAAACAGACTGCAATCCTACTGAAAAGATTGCAGTCTTATACTTTTACGATTATCTGCCTTCATCAAATGAACGGCAAATGAATGTTGCGCCGAGGGATTCGGCAAGTTTTCTTGACTTTTCGATGTTTTCTTCACCGATAACATCAACAACGCTCATATGAACCTCAGGGCAATATTTTGCACATTCTTTGGTGAATTCGAGAAGTGCAGGAAAAGCCTTTGTCGGATAAATGTTTCTTGTAACGGCATCGTAGCTGTCGGAATCAGGGTCGTTAAGTGAAACAGAAACAATGTCGAACGCTTCGCCGATTTCTTTAGCTGTGCTTCTGCCGTTAATCAAATCCGAAAGGCCGTTAGTGTTGATACGGATTTTGATTGACGGATTGATTGTTCTCAAATAATTTGCAGTTGCAATCAAAACATCAAGGCGTTCGGTAGGTTCACCGTAACCGCAAAAACAAACAGCGTCTACCTTTTCAAAGCCGTAAGCATCAATAGCTTTTTTTATTTCGTCAAGGCTTGGCTCGTTGCCGTAAAACCAAAGATTTTCCGCATCGCCAACCGCATTACCCTGTGAACGGATGCAAAAAGTGCATCTGCAAGGGCATTTGTTTGTTATATTAATGTATGTTCCGCCGCAAAGCGTATAAATAATATCAGCCATAATTATACACAAAGTGCAATAAACACTATCTCCTTATTGAAATTTTATTCTATATATTATATAATATTTTTGGCATTAATCATATAGGCAAATGTGCAAATAATTTAAGGTACAGATATGAAAAAATACATAGAAATTTATAATTATTACAAAAACCTCATACTGACAAATCAACTCAAAGCGGGTGACAAACTCCCCTCGGTTAGAGCCGCTACACAGCTTTTGCCCGTGAGCAAAACAACAATCCAAAATGCTTATTTTGAATTACAGGCTGACGGATATGTTATAGCTTCCCCAAAAAGCGGATATTATGTCACCGAGCAAAAAAACATTGTTCCAAAAGCAACAACACACACCGAGGAAAACAGCAAGATATTATACGACCTCAAAAGCGGTGATGCAGACGAGGAAAGTTTTGATGTTAAGCTATGGCAACGATACATAAAAAGTGCACTCCGACAGGAAGAACGATTGTTATCTTACGGTGATGTTCAGGGCGAAGCAGATTTGAGAGAAGTTTTATCCGACTACATCCGAGCAAAGAGGAATGTATCGGCTTCCGCTGACAGAATTGTTGTCGGTGCAGGCGTACAATCTCTTTTGTATATTCTGTGTTCACTTATCAAGAACAAAGGCACTGTATCTTTTCCCGACAAAAGTTTTGTGCAGGGTATGAATTTATTTGCAGATTACGGATTTGAAGTCAAAACAAGGAACAAGGACGCCGACATCATTTATGTTTCACCGTCACATATGACATCGTACGGAAATGTTATGCCAATCAAAAGACGGCTTGAGCTTGTTGAATACAGCAAGGAGCGTGGCAGTCTTGTAATTGAGGACGATTTTGACAGCGACTTTTTGTATCAAACTAAGCCTATCCCTTCCCTTTTTGCCTTGTCGAATGCACAGAACATAATCTATATGGGCAGTTTTTCAAATGTGCTTATACCTGGTATCAGAATCAGCTTTATGGTGCTTACCGAAGAGCTTGCAAACGAATTTCAAAAATGCAAGAACAGGTTTTCGCAAACCGCAAGCAAGACCGAGCAAATTGCGTTGTGCCAATACATCCGTGACGGGCACATCAATTCGCAAGCACGAAAAGTCCGCAGGTTATACACAGCGAAAGCAAAATATTTTTGTGATGAACTTCAAAGAGTTTTGCCCGATTCAAAAATTGAATTGAGCGAAAACGGATTGCAAGTCAAGGCAGAAATACCATTCAAAAAAGAAACATCAATATTTGAACAAAACGGAATAAGTGCAAACATTATCTCAAACGAAAACGGAGCATTAAGAATTGTATTTGTGCCGTCAGCCGTAGAAATCTCCGATATTCCGTCAGCAGTTGAAAAAATAAAGTCAATAATTTTATAGAACTTTTGTATTATAAGTACCAAAATCAGGACTCGTACTATCTACCCTATTGTAATTGAATCTTCTTTGTTTTACAATGCAAATGTAGACAAAAAACACACATTGCAAAATGAAAAAGGAGATTTAGTTATGAACAAAAAAGATATATTAAAAGGCGTTTTGATTTCAATAATAACACTTGTTGCAGGATATGTGGCTATGATAGTTCCGTTCAATCTGTTTTTATCGGTTTCAAAAGACGGACAAAGAATATTTTTCATCATTGAACTTTGCATTTATTTGGTGATTGGCAGTATATTTCTGCTTGTTCAGGAAAGCAAAGAAAAGCAAGCAAAAAAGGAAAAAGCACGCCACGAAGAGCGTGCAAGAAAAATAAAAGATGTGCAACAAAATTGGTACGATATTGCAGCATAACAAAACTAAATCGCAGAAGTGTCGAGGCTTCTGCGATTTTTTATTATTTGTTTCTGATTTTACGAGCGGTTTTTCTTTTGATAGTATCAAGCCAAAGGCGAGGACTGAACAAAAGAAGAATCGGGAACAATTCCAATCTGCCTGCAAGCATATCGAAAACAAGCACAATTTTTGACAAATCGGAAAACTGCGAAAAGTTTTGTGCCGGACCGACAAGTTCAAGACCCGGTCCGATATTGTTTAGCGTTGCGGCAATTGCAGTGAAGTTAGTTACCAAGTCGTAATCTTCAAGCGAAACGCAAAGCATACTTGTGACAAATATAATAAAATATGTGATTATAAATACATTTGTTGAACGCAAGGTTTCGTGCTCAACAATTTTACCGTCAAGCGTAATCTTCTTTATATTCTTCGGGTGAAGATATGATTGAATTTCCTTGCTGATTGTTTTAATAACAACAACAAATCGTGACACCTTGATACCACCGCCTGTGCTTCCCGCACATGCACCGACAAACATCAAAAGCACCAATATCGCCTTTGAAAGTGACGGCCAAGTATCAAAATCTATGGTTGAATAACCCGTCGTTGTGATGATTGAAGAAACCTGAAATGCAGATGTGCGAATATTATCGGCAATGTTTGTATAAAGGTCTGCTGTATTTACGCAAATTACAACAATTGAAGTGATAATAACAGCAAAGTACGCTCTGACTTCTTCCATTTTGAGTGCCTTGCCAAGTTGACAAAGCACTAGGAAATAATAGAAATTAAAATTAACGCCAAACAGTGCCATAAAAATTGTGATAACCCATTGGATATATGGCGAATAACTTGCCATGGAATCATTTTTGATGCCGAAGCCACCTGTACCGGCTGTACCGAGTGAAGCGGTAACAGCATCAAAAACCGGCATATCACCGCAAACAAGAAACACAATTTCCACAATAGTAAGAATAAAGTACAAAGCATACAAAATTCTTGCAGTATAGCGCATTTTCGGAACAAGTTTGCCAACCGAAGGGCCCGGACTCTCTGCACGCATAAGGTTCATATTTGAACCGCCTGTCATTTGAACAACGGCAAGCAAGAAAACAAGAACACCCATACCGCCTATCCAGTGAGTAAAACTACGCCAAAACAGAGAAGCATGTGAAAGAACCTCAACATCCGTGAGAATACTTGCACCGGTTGTTGTGAAACCTGAAACAGTCTCAAACAAGGCGTCAACAAAATGCGGTATCTCCCCTGTTAAAACAAACGGAACAGCACCGAACACAGAAAGTACAATCCAGCTGAGTGCCGTTGCCGTGCATCCCTCTTTAAGATAGAACACATTATTTTTAGTTTTCTTAAAGGCAACAACAGCTCCTATAGCAAAAGTAACTGCTGCACATATAAGATAAGTCTTATATTCCTCCTCGTGATAATACAAACCCACAAGGCCCGGCATAAGCAAGAGCACGCCCTCCAAAACAAGGACATAGCCGAGAATTTTTCTTATAATTGAACCGTTCATAAATAACTATCCTTAAGCAAGAATATTACTAATATCGTTAAAGCCTGTATGAGTTGTAACAATCATAACGCTGTCACCCGGCAAAATACAGTCCTGACCTGACGGGATGATAACCTTGCCTCTTCTGAAAATGAAGCAAATAAGAAGATTATCTTTAAGTTTAAGTTTCATAATAGGAACATTGGTAACCTTTGATTCCTTGTCAATCTTGAATTCTACAGCTTCAACTCTATGGTCAAACAAATGATACAAGGTTTCAACATTTGAGCCTTTGGAAGCACTCTTTGCTCTTACATAAGCAATAATTGCCTCACTTGTTATATAACGAGGATAAATTACAGAACCTATATCAAGGGTATTGATTGCATCTTTAAATCTGATTCTGTTAATCTTTGTAACAAGTTTTGCATTAGAAAACTGCTTTGCATGAACAGTAAGAAGGATATTTTCCTCATCGGAACCTGTAAGAGTGACAAATGATTCGGCGCTTTGAAGTCCCTCTTCGTTGAGCAAGTCCTCATCAACACCGTTTCCGTTGATTACAACAACTTTTGGAAGCAATGTTGCAATTTCCTCACAACGCTCTTTGTCTTTATCAATAAGGCAAACATCAATTCCGTTATCGGACAATCGTTTTGCAAGATAATATCCTGCGTCACCGCCACCGATAATCATAGTGTTTTTAACCTTATTTGTTTTAAAACCGATTTGTTTCAGGAAATCAGAAACCTTTTTTGCAGGCGCAACAAACGAAAGCATATCACCGGCTTTAAGTTCAAAATCACCTGTTGGAATATAGATTTGATTATTTCTTTCAACACCGCAAACAAGCACATCATTTGTGCTTTTGCCAAGCTGTGCAATAGTCATACCGTCAAGGATATTGCCGTGAGGAATTCTGATTTTTACAAGGTCAGCCTTGCCGTGAGCAAACGAGGTTGCCTCAAGTGCAGTAGGCAAGCAAAGAATTTTGTATATTTCTCGAGATGCTTCATATTCGGGATTAACAATCATTGCAAGACCGAGTTTATCCTTGATATGATTAAGTTCATGTGAATATTCGGGATTACGCACCTTGGCGATTGTTGAGCAATGACCGACACGAGATGCAACAGTACAGCAAAGCAAATTAAGTTCATCCGAATCGGTTACGGCAATGATAAGATCAGCGTCAACAATGCCGGCTTCTTTTTGAACACTAAAAGACGCACCATTGCCCACAACACCCATAACATCATATGTATCAGTGATTTTCTGCACCTTTTGAGGTGATGTGTCAACAACAGTGATGTCGTGATTTTCAACCACAAGCTGTTCAACAAGAGCAGTGCCGACAACTCCGCAACCAACAATTATTATATTAAGTCCTGTTGCTTCCTTAAATCTTTTTCCTAAAAATCCCATTACTTCACCTTTAATTTACAAATAATTCAAATGGTAATATACCACTAAAGCAAAACAAATACAAGTATTAGATTACATTTCTGCAACAAAAACAGATAATTGACAATATTTGTTTATTTCTTTGTTGTTGAGCCAAAGCCACCGTCACGAATTTCGTCAACAGAATCAGACATTGTGATGCCGAATTGAGTGAATATACCCTGTGAAAAGCCGTCGCCTGCATTTACGGTAACACTGTGACCGTCATCATGAGCAGTGCACGAAAGTTTGACCATAATATGTCCCTCGTTTGATGAGCCGTAGTAATCTGCATCAATAATTCCGACTGTGTTATCAAGTCCGATTCTATGCTTGAAACCAAGTCCCGAACGAGGAAAAATGCTGAGCACCCAGCCCTCATTGATTTTTGCACAGATTCCTGTCGGAATAAGAGTTGACTCACCCGTTTTGATTGTTATATCGGCAGGTGCAAAAAAATCGTAACCAGCCGAGCCGACTGTTGCTCGAACAGGAAGTTTGATGCTGTCATAAATTGATTTTACATCCTTTGTTTCGGGATATACCTTGAGCCAATCCTTTTCAAATTGTTCAAAGCTAACTTTTTCAAATTCTGCAATTCTTTGCATAATTATTTCCTCGTTTCACCATTTTTTATCATCAAAATTCGGACAATTCTTGTTTTTCAAAATTGCACGAACCTCTACATAACAACCGCATTTCAGGCACATACCCGAAATCAAGCTGTCGCATTTTTTACACATAGACAAGCGATGACTATATACCTCATCGTTCACCATTTCCGAAGCGTCTATTGTTTTGATATAATCCTGAATTTGATTATATGTCACATTTTGACCAGCTTCAAAAAGCAAACATCTTTTGCAATTATTATCCATCACTTGTTAATAACAAATTTTACGACACTGCAAGCAGGAATTGTTGCCGTAAAGCCGTCCTTAAGTTTTCTGAAATCAGTAAACGGAACGGTTTTTACATTCTCGGTTTCGTCAAAATCATTCTTTTGATGACATTCGCCTGTAAGAATTTCGGCAGTTATACTTTCAACCTTTGTATCGGCAACCTGACACTTGATTTTTGCAGACTTTGTTGATGAATTGTTTGTAATTGTTGAATAAACAGTTCCGTTTTCATCAACAGAAGCAGATTCGCAAAGCTGTGGAAAATCTTTTTTATCATTTACAGAATTAAGCATAGGAGTAGTGATATATGAACCGACAAGAGTATTCTCCTGATGTTCTTTGTACATCTTAAAGACATAATAGGTCGGTGTCTTAATCATCTTTTCGCCATCTGTCAAAATAACAGCTTGAAGAACATTTACCGCTTGGGCAATATTCGCCATCATAACTCTGTCGGCATGTTTATTGAAAATATTGAGAGTAAGACCTGCAACAATAGCGTCACGCATAGTGTTTTGCTGATACAAAAAGCCCGGATTTGTACCCTCCTCAACATCATACCAAGTGCCCCACTCATCAACGATAAGTTTAACCCAGCGATGAGGATTGATACTGTCCATCATTGCAAGATGATTGGTAATAAGTTCTTCCATTCTGTAAGCCTTGCAAATTGTTGAATCATATTCTTTTTTATCAAACACCGTTGCAGAGCCTTTATGATTCCATTGACCGGTAGGAATTGTGTAATAGTGAAGCGAAATACCGTTTGCATGGTGCTTAACCTTGTCCATAACCTCTTTTGTCCAATGATAATCATCAACATTAGGTCCGCAGGCAATACGGGAAATATGCTTATTGGAATCATAATCACGGCAATATGTATTATAACGCTTAAAAAGACAACCGTAATATTCCGGGTCCATATTTCCGCCACAACCCCAAGATTCGTTGCCGACACCGAAATATTTAAGATTAAACGGCTTTTCGCTGCCGTTTTTCTTGCGAAGTTCTGCCATAGGAGAAACGCCGTCAAAGGTCATATATTCAACCCATTCGCTCATTTCCTGAACAGTTCCCGAGCCGACATTTCCGTTGACATATGTATCACAGCCAAGCTGACGGCAAAGTTCAAAATACTCATGAGTACCAAAAGAGTTGTCCTCAACAACACCGCCCCAATGTGTGTTAATCATTTTCTTTCTTTGTGATTTGTCACCGATTCCGTCTTTCCAGTGATATTCATCCGCAAAACAACCACCCGGCCAACGAAGAACAGGAATACCCATATCCTTGAGTGCCTCTACAACATCGCATCTCATGCCGTTTACATTTGGAATTTTTGAGTTTTCGCCAACATAAATGCCCTCATAGATACATCTGCCGAGATGTTCGGAGAAATGACCGTACAAATCTTTGTTGATTTTTGCAATTCTTTGGTTTGGGTTGATAAGATACTTTTCCATATACTTCTCCTTGAAACTAATTAATAATAAATTAGCATATTAAAAATATAAAGTCAATAAATTGACATAAAATCTTTAAAGTTTTATAATACGGATATCATATATTTTATGAGGTGAAAAAATGCAAAATATCGAAAAATGCGTAAACATACTCAAAAGAAAGGGAGCAGATGCACTTGTTCTCTTAGATGAAGCAAATATGCACTATCTGTGCGGATTTTCTCCGAGCGAAGGAATGGTTATTATTTTAAATAACGGTGACGCTTTTCATCTTGTTGATTCAAGATATACCGAAACTGCCGAAAATCATGCAAAGGAAACGGGACTTAAAGTTATTGAGTTCAAGAGAAGCTATTATGAAGAACTTGCAAAAATCATAAATAGCAGCAAGTCGGAGAGCATTGTGTACGAAAGCGACACAATTTCGCTCAAAGCATTTGAAAATATAAAGAAGCACTGCAAAGATGCTCAAATGGTTGAACTCGGCGACTTGCTTATGAGAGAGCGAAACAGAAAAGATGCCGAAGAAATCGTATTGATGAAAAAAGCAAATCAAATCGCCGAAAAGGCATTTTTGGAACTCCTTAACCATATTAAACCGGGCAAGACAGAAAAAGAACTTGCGGCATATTTTGACTATCTTATGGCAAAAGAAGGCTCTGACGGAGTGAGTTTTGACACAATTTTGCTTGCAGGCGAAAGGACTTCTATGCCTCACGGTGTACCGAGCGAAAACACGGTAAAAGACGGCGAATTTGTGTTGTTTGACTTTGGTGCTACTTACCAAGGCTACCACAGTGATATGACAAGAACCGTTGCAGTAGGCAGTGCAAGTGACGAGATGAAAGAAATGTACGAGCTTGTCCTCAACGCACAACTTGCAGGTATAAAGGCACTCAATGCAGGCGTCAAATGTGCCGATGTTTACAAGGCGGCTTATGATGTCCTCAACGAAAAGAATATGGCACAATATTTCAGACACGGTTTAGGTCACGGCTTGGGAATAGAAATCCACGAGGGATTCAATGCTTCACCGAAAAACAAAGACACTTATGAAGTAGGCAATGTTACATCAATCGAACCCGGAATTTACATTCCGGGCAAGTTTGGAATAAGAATTGAAGATGTTTGTTATCTTGCTCCGAGAGGCAGAGAAAACCTCTCTAATGTTACCAAATCATTAATAATTCTATAAACAAACTGTTAATTCGGTTGACATTTACATTTCTTTGTGGTAAATAGTATTTATCCGCAAGGATGTACCTTGAAAATTTAATGCGTGATAATTTTGCACTTAATTATTGATGATATAAAGCTGTCGGCTGTGATTTCAGCCACAGTTAGCGCCTGAGCCCTATGGGTTGACGAGGAAAAGAGTTATCGAAATATTCGGCGGATACTCTTTCGTACGCTTTGGTGCGTAGAAAAAGGCAAAAACTTTGGCAACGAAGCAACAAATCCTTTTTCACAAAGCAATATTAAGTATAAAATTTTGATTTAATCATACAGTTATAATAAGAAATGAGGAATGATTATGTGTGGAATTATCGGATACACAGGATATACAGACGCAAGAGGTAAATTAATCAAAGGGCTTAAAACCTTGGAATACAGAGGCTACGACAGTGCAGGAATTGCTGTTTTCAACGACACGCTCAACGAGGTTATCGTTGCAAAATGTGAGGGAAGAGTTGAAAGACTTGATGAAAAATCAAAAGACATCAAGGGCAACACGGGCATTGGGCACACAAGATGGGCAACGCACGGCGGTGTGAGTGATTCAAACTCTCATCCGCACAAATTCGGCAATGTGACACTTGTGCACAACGGAATTATTGAGAATTACGCTTCGATAAAGAACCAACTCGGTATTGCAGGCAAGCTAAAAAGCCAGACGGACAGCGAAGTTGTTGCCGCTTTGATTGACAATTACTATCACATCGGCAGTGACCCGAGCGAAGCCATCATCAAGGCGGTTAGAGAAATCAAGGGCACATTTGCACTTGGAATTATGTTTGATGACATTCCCGATGTAATATATGCTGTCAGAAATGTCAGCCCTATTGTGTGTTGTGTCAATGATGACGGTGCATACATTGCGTCCGACATCACGGCTATCGGCGAATACAGCAAGGAATACTTTGTTTTGCCTGAACTGACTATTGCAGAAATCAGCAAAAACGGTATTGAAGTAAGGGATTTTCAGGACAACAAGGTTGATGTGAAGATGCTTGAGCTTGATTGGGACATCAACAATTCAGGCAAAAAGCATTATCCGTTTTATATGGAAAAAGAAATCAGCGAGCAACCGGAAGTTATTGAAAAAACAATCCGTTCAAGAATTAAAGACGGATTGCCTGATTTTTCGGCTGACGGGGTTGACGACAGCATTTTTACAGATTGTGAAAACATCACGGTTATTGCATGTGGCACGGCTATGCACGCAGGGCTTATCGGCAAGCATTTGATTGAAAAGACCTGTTCCGTTCCCGTAAATGTTTATATGGCGAGCGAATATATGTATTGCGACCCGATTGTAAACGACAAGACGCTGGTTATCTGTGTTTCGCAAAGCGGTGAAACAATAGACACCCTTGAAGCGTTGAAATACGCAAAATCAAAGGGTGCAAAAACACTTTCGATTGTCAATGTCAAAGGTTCATCAATAGCAATGACGAGCGACAATGTTATTTACACAAATGCCGGCCCTGAAATTGCTGTTGCATCAACAAAGGCGTACACAACTCAAGTTGCGGTGTTCTATTTGATTACTGCAAAAGCCGCGCTTTTGCGTGGTTGCTTCAACGAGGACGAAACAAAAAGTTTTGTAAACGAACTTGAAAAAATTCCGCAAGCTGTTGACGACATACTTCAACGCAAGGACGAAATTCATCATCTGTCACAATCTTTGCTCACTGCGGAGCACACATTTATGATTGGCAGAGGACTTGACTACCCTGCTCTGCTTGAAGCATCATTGAAGCTAAAGGAAATCAGCTACATTCATTCGGAAGCATTTGCATCAGGCGAATTGAAGCACGGCACAATTGCGTTGATAACCAAGAAAACACCGGTTATTGCTCTGCTTACGCAAGAAAAATTGATGTCAAAGCAAATCTCGAACATAAGAGAGGTTGAGTCACGAGGAGCAACGGTTATCAGCTTTGTAAAAGACGGACTTCAAACAAAAGACATCAAGCCTGATTTTCTTTTGCCAAATCTCAATGACGACTTTATGGCAATTCCGGCTGTTGTTGCAATGCAACTTCTTGCATATTATGTTTCGGCTGACAAGGGACTTGATGTTGACAAACCGAGAAACCTGGCAAAAGTTGTTACAGTAGAATAAAATTATCTGCAAAATCACGCATTAAACAAGGCACAAAAAAGCGACACAGTTCATTTTGAACAATGTCGCTTTTTCTTTTATGTAATTGTAACGATTATTTATTCTGCTTTGCGATGTCTTTTATGTCCTCGTGGTTTTTCTTTTTGAAATAAGCACGGGTTTCTTTGCCAACAATTCCCGAAAGTGCAAAGAGTGCAACAAGGTTTGGAAAAGCCATAAGACCGTTTACAATATCGGCAATGTTCCACACAGCGGAAACTGTGAGATACGGACCGATGAACACGGCGAGAACATAAATCACTCTGAAGCCTATCAAAACATATTTATTATCGGTTAAGTATTCAAGGCATCTTTCGCTGTAATAATCCCAACCGAGAATTGTTGTGAAAGCAAAGAAAATGAGGCAAAGCATAAGAAGAAATGCCGAAAGATTTTCGTTCCATGGAAGTCCGTTTTGCCAAGCGTAAGTTGTGATATTTACGCCCTCAAACTTTTCCGGTTCAAACTTGAGATTTGCCTGAGTGGTAACGATTGAAAGACCTGTGAGAGTACAAATTACGATTGTATCAATAAATGTACCTGTCATTGTTACAAGACCTTGACGAACAGCATCTTTTGTTTTTGCGGCAGCAGCGGCAATTGGTGCAGAGCCAAGACCTGCTTCGTTTGAGAAAATACCTCTGCCGATACCTTTTTGCATTGCAACCTTGATTGTGATACCTGTTGCACCGCCGATTACAGCGTCAGGCACAAATGCAGTTCTTACGATATAAACAATGGCTGACGGAACATTTTTGATATGAGTAATAACAATAATCAATGTGCAAACGATATAGATAACAGCCATTGCAGGAACGATAATTTCCGACACCTTTGCAATTCGCTTGATACCACCGATAACAACTAGTCCGACACACAATGTAACGATAAGACCGCAAATTACAACAGGCCAAACATAGTTATTGTTACCGACAGAAAATGCAATGTGATTTTCGTTAGGGTCAAAAAATCCTTTTACAGCATTGGTAATACCTGTTACTTGGGTGAAAGTACCGATACCGAAAAGACCAACGAACACACCAAAAACAGCAAACAACTTTGCAAGCCACTTCCACTTTTCGCCCATACCTTTTTCAATATAATAGAAAGGTCCGCCGAGATAGTGACCGTCAGCATGCACCTGACGATACTTGATAGCAAGGAAGCCCTCGCTGTACTTTGTTGCCATACCGAAAAACGCAGCAACAATCATCCAAAACATTGCACCCGGACCGCCAAGGCAAATAGCAGTTGCAACACCAACGATGTTACCTGTGCCTATTGTTGCCGAAAGTGCGGTACAAAGAGCACCGAAAGAGGTTACTTCGCCCTGTCCGCCCTCTTCATTTCTCACCATAAACTTAAGTGCTTTACCGAGGTGAAACACTTGAACGAAGCCTGTTTTGACAGAAAGGCAAACGCCCGCACACAAAATGAGGATGATGAGAGGCCATCCCCAAACCCAACCGTCAACCTTTGCAATAATGTCGTTAACGGAAATTGCCAAATCAAAAATTTGCATACCTGTTCTCCCTATTTTATAAAATATAATGTATAATCATACCATAAACAAAGAAAAAATGCAAACAAAAATTATTTCGCTGTATTATTATGCCATAAATTATTCAAGTTTTGTCCTTAATTTTGCAAGGAGTTGTTTCTCTCGGCGAGACACCTGCACCTGTGATATGCCCAAAAGTTTGGCTGATTCGCACTGTGTTTTACCTTCATAAAACCTATATTTTATCAACAAAAGTTCATCATTTGACAAATCCCTGATTGCGTGATGAACAGATAATCTGTCAAACAGCTTGTCCGTATCATCAACGGGAATGTCGATTGTTTCGTCGCCGTCCTCTGTTGTGCAACTCAAAGAAACAACGGGGTTGATTACATTGAGCACCTCGGACAGTTCCTCCGTTTCTATTCCGCAAAGTTCGGACAATTCGCTGACGGTCGGTTCTCGAAGTTCTTTTTTGATGAATTTTTCTCTGATAGCCTGCACCTTGATGGATTTTTCTTTAAGCGAGCGAGAAACTTTAACCGCACCGCCGTCACGAAAAAGACGCCGAATTTCGCCCATTATGACGGGAACGGCATAGGTAGAAAACAGAAAACCTTTTGACTCATCAAAATTATCAACCGCTTTGATAAGACCGACACAGCCTGCTTGATACAAATCGTCATATTCCTCTCCTCTGCCCTTAAATCGTTTGGCAATAGAGTGAACAAGCCCGATATTGTCCTCAATCATTTCATTTCTGCTTTTTGTTACCATTTTGTACGACCGCTGATTTTTTTGGTTAATACAACCGTTGTGCCGATTCCGAGTGATGAAGTGACGCTGACCCTATCGCAAAACGACTGCATAACAGTGAAGCCAAGCCCTGCTCTGTCGCTTCCGCCTGTGGTGTACAGCGGTGTCATTGCTTCGCTGACATCGGCAATACCTCTGCCCTTGTCCTTGATTTTGATTTTTATCACATCATTTTCCAAAAGCTGACCTGTTATGTAAATCTTTCCGCAAGTATCGGCATAACCGTGAACTATTGAATTGGTAACAGCTTCGGACACGGCTGTTTTTAAATCGGTAATTTCCTCGATTGTCGGGTCAAGAGCAGATGCAAAGGCAGTAACCACCACCCTGCAAAAACTCTCGTTTACACTTTTGCTGTCAACAGTCAACTTAAATTCGTTTTTTATTTTCATCCTTTTTTCTCCTTATATTTCCTTAATGATTGCAATTGAGCCAAGTCCCGCAAGTTCCATAAGTTTTTTTGTTTGCTTTGTGACATTGCGGATTTCGAGGCTTGCGTGAAAATTCATCAACAACCTATATCTGCCCATAACAAGACCGATTCCGCTGGAATCCATAAAGGTCACATTCTTAAAATCCAAAATAAGATGCTGTGGTTTGATAAAACTCAATGCGTTGTCAATCTTGTCCCGAATATCAACAGCAGTGTGATGGTCGATTTCGCCGTACAAATATGCAATTACAAGATTTCCGCTTGATTCGATTGTTACATTCATATTTATCCCCCAAATCTAAAAATAAAAAATACCAATCCGTTAACATAGTAACAGATCGGTATAGCGTATTTTGTAAAATTATAGAAGCGGTTAAATTAAATTTCTGACTTCTCTTGCAAGATAAAATGAACCGCAAACAAGTTTGAAGTCTTCATCCTGCTTTGCGAGTGCCACGGCTTCGTTTGAACTGTCAACAGCAACGACATCTTTGCAGTATTTTTGTGCAAGATGCTTCAACTCCTCGGCAGGCATAGAACGAGGATTGTCGGGTGTCGTGGTAATAATTCTGTTCAAATGAGGAGCAATGATTGACAAATATCCGTCAACATCCTTGTCTTTCATCATACCGATAACGGCAGTTACTTTGCCGTTTGGAAGATACGGTTCAAGAGCCTGTGCGCCGTTTTTATTATGCGCACCGTCAAGCATAACAGAGCCGATATATTCCTGTCTTGCAGGCAATTTTGCACATTGTACAACAATTGGGACACCTAACAATTCAAGCACGGCATTTGCTGTTGCAAGATTATTTTTCTTGAAATTGCCTTGTTCCTTAACCTTAACAAGTTTTTTGCATTTGCCGGCAAATATATGTTCAACATCCGGGTTGGGATACAGAACACAAGTGGAATTTTTGCGAAGAATTCCGCTTTTTTCTTCTGCAATCTGCTCAACAGTATCGCCCAAAAACGCAGTGTGGTCGAGCGAAATTGAAGTTATAACGGAAATGTTTGACTGTTCAACATTGGTGCTGTCGCCTTTGCCACCCATTCCGCATTCGACAACTGCATAATCCACCTTGCTGTCGGCAAAATATTTGTACATAATTGCGGTCAAAAATTCAAATTCCGTGCAATCGTTATCCTTGTATTTATACACATAAGAAGCAAAATCTTCCTCTAAAATAAACTCATTATTGATTTGGATTTGTTCTCGATAATCATCAATCCAAGGAGATGAAAAAAGACCGACTTTGTAGCCTGAATCAATCAAAGCATTATTGATTGTTTTGGCAACCGTACCTTTTCCGTTTGTGCCTGCAATGTGAATAATCTTTATATCGTTTTGCGGATTGCCCATAGTTTCAAGCAGGTTCATAATACGAGTAAGCCCCGGCATAATGCCGAGGCTTTGTTTACCCAATATGAAGTTTAGCGCTTCGTTATAAATCATTGCTGTGCGATTTCCTCGATTGACTTTTTAATCTGTGCAATCTTTTCTTCAAGTTTTGCAGCGTCATCCTTGTTTTGCTGAACTACCTTTTCAGGTGCTTTATTAACAAATCCAGGGTTGTTGAGCTTTTTGTTAATGAACTCAAATTTATCTTCTGCTGTTGCAAGCTCTTTTTCAAGGCGCTTCTTTTCTGCTTCAAAGTCTACCAAATCACCGAGAGGAATGTAAACTCTTGCATCATCGGTGATGATAGTTACAACATTGCCGAGGTCACCAAACGATTCGTTAACTTCAACTTCGTTTGCATATGCAATGCGCTTTACAAAGTCAACACCGTTTGAGAAAGTGGCAATATTTGAAGTTTCGATATAAACTTTTGACTTCTTTGATGGAGGAATGTTCATCTCTGCTCTACGGTTACGAATTGCACGAATGGAAGCCATAATCTTTTCCATTTCTGTTTCATCAGCCTCGAATGTGAGCGACTCATCAAACTTGCACCACTCCGATACCATAATAGACTCTGTATCGTGTGGAATAGCCTGATAAATTTCTTCTGTGATGAACGGCATAAACGGATGAAGAAGCTTCAAAATGTAGGTAAGAACAAACACTAATACAGCCTTTGCGTCATCCTTTGCAGAATCGTCATCACCCTGAAGTCTGATTTTTGCAATTTCGATATACCAATCGCAGAAAACATCCCAAATAAAGTCATAGAGCTTTTGAACTGCAATACCAAGCTCGTACTTATCAAGATTTTCAGTAACCTCTTTTGCGAGAGAGTTAGCTTTTGAAATAATCCACTTGTCCTCGATAAGAAGATTTTGAGGAAGTCCATTGTACTTGTAATCATCGCCAAGATACATAAGAACAAATCTTGCAGCGTTCCAAAGTTTGTTTGCAAAGTTACGAGATGCCATAACCTTGTCATCGGAGAAACGCATATCATTTCCCGGTGAGTTGCCTGTTGCAAGAGTGAAGCGGAGCGCATCTGCACCGTACTTATCAATAATTTCAAGAGGGTCAATACCATTTCCGAGTGATTTTGACATCTTTCTGCCCTGTGCATCACGAACAAGACCGTGGATGAGAACTGTGTCAAACGGTGCTTTGTCTGTGTATGCAAGACCGGAGAAAATCATTCTTGAAACCCAGAAGCCGATAATGTCATAACCTGTAACAAGAGTGTTTGTTGGATAATAATGCTTCAAATCCTCTGTTTCATCAGGCCAACCAAGAGTTGAGAACGGCCACAATGCCGATGAGAACCAAGTGTCGAGTGTGTCAGGGTCTTGTTTAATATTCTTGCTGCCGCACTTTGTACATTCACAAAGATCTTCCTTTGAAACCATAGTTGCACCGCAATCATCGCAGTACCACGCAGGAATTCTGTGACCCCACCAAAGCTGACGAGAAATGCACCAATCTCTTGTGCCACGCATCCAGCTCATATAGTTTTTCTTAAATCTTTCAGGAACGAACTTGATGTCGCCGTTTTCAACAGCGTCAATTGCAGGACCTGCGAGAGGGTCCATCTTTACAAACCATTGCTTTGAAACCATCGGCTCAATTGTTGAATGGCAACGATAGCAAGTGCCGACATCGTGCTTGAGTGGCTCAATTTCCTTGATATAACCGCCTGCTTCAAGATCGGCAACAATAGCCTTTCTTGCTTCAAGAGTTGTCATACCTGCATATTTGCCACAATCAAGAACTTCAGGTTCGTTCTGTGTTGCTCTGCCTGAAGCAAAGATTTCATCAGCAACAGCCTTATCCTTTGCGCCTGTCATATGTCCGTCATATGTGAAAGTACGAACGATAGGGAGATTATGACGAAGACCTACTTCAAAGTCGTTAGGGTCGTGAGCAGGAGTAATCTTTACAACACCTGTACCCTTTGTCATATCGGCATGTTCATCGCATACAATAGGAATTTCTTTATCAAGAAGCGGAAGAATAACATGGCAACCGTGAAGATGTGCATATCTTGGGTCGTCGCCGTTGATAGCTACAGCTGTATCGCCAAGCATAGTTTCAGGTCTTGTGGTAGCAAGTTCAAGTTTTTCGCCCGTTTCCTTAACTGTGTAAAGAAGATGCCAGAAATTGCCTTCTTTTTCCTCATATTCAACCTCGGCATCCGAAATTGAAGTATTGCAATGAGGACACCAGTTTACCATTCTGTTGCCACGATAAATCAAATCTTTGTCATAAAGGCCAACGAAGACTTCACGAACAGCCTTTGAGCAACCCTCATCAAGAGTGAAACGCTCTCTGTCCCAGTCGCAAGAAGAGCCCATTTTCTTGAGCTGTTCAATGATTCTGCCACCGTATTGTTTTTTCCAATCCCAAGCACGCTCAAGGAACTTATCTCTGCCCAAATCCTCTTTGGTGATGCCCTCTTCACGCATTTTTTCAACAATCTTTGCTTCTGTTGCGATTGAAGCGTGGTCTGTGCCCGGAAGCCAAAGGGTGTCGTAGCCTGCCATTCTGTGATAACGAATAAGAATATCTTGAAGTGTGTTATCAAGGGCATGTCCCATATGGAGCTGACCTGTGATATTTGGAGGCGGAATTACTATTGTGTAAGTTTTCTTGCCTTCTTCTCTTTTTGCATGGAAGTATTTGTTTTTGCACCAAAAGTCATAGGTGCGATCCTCAACTTCAGAAGGATTATACTGCTTTGCAAGTTCTTTTGCCATTTTTTCATCTCCTATAAAAAATAAAAACGCCTCAAAATATGAGGCGAATAAATCCGTGGTACCACTCAAATTGCACAGCGTAGCGACTGTGCCACTCATTTCCTTAACGCAGAAATACGGATAGAACTACTGCTACTTCATTCTATCGGCTCATAAGCTACCTTCGCACCGTCTGCTTGCTGACTTGCACCAACCGTCAACTCTCTGAAAAACAATCGGGTGTTAGTCCTCTTAATCACTGCCTTTCAATATTGATAGTATCTTACCAAAAGCGAGGCATTTTGTCAAGTGCTATGTAAATCTTGAAACAAGAGAATTATGGCACAAATACTCAAGTTCGTCATCAATATTGGGTAATTCGTTTACCTGCAATGCTCTTTTTATTATTTCATCGGCAAAAATCGAATTTTTCGGAAGTACCGGACCGTGTGCATAAGTACCAAAAGTGTTTTTATATAACACTCCCTCCATACCGTCCTCGCCATTATTTCCAAAGCCTGAAATCACACGACCAAGCGGACAAAGTTCATTTACAATATATGTTTTTCCGCTATGATTTTCAAATCCAACAATTTTGCCAAACGGCGACTCAAACACGACATTGCCAATCATTCTTTGCTTTGCGCCCTCTGTAAAAAACGGCAAAGCTCCCGACAGTTCAATAACCTGTGCAGAGGCTGTTTTGTAATATTCACCCAACAGCTGATAGCCACCGCAAATCGCAAGAACGGTTTTTCCCGAATGAATATAATAGGACAGTTCTTCCGCTTTTCTGCGAACATCTCGTCTGACAATTGACATTTCCTTGTCCTGCCCACCGGCAATGAACAAAATATCAAAATCGGGTATTCGCTCTCCCATCCCTACATTGATGACATCAACCTTGTAATTGCGTGCTTCGAGCCGTTTTTTTAAGCAAATTACATTGCCCTTGTCGCCGTACAAATTCATTTCTTCAGGATACAAGTGAACAATCTTTACTGCCAAAATTCATCACCGCCAAAGTTTTCTATAAGCAAATGTCTCAAATTCATCATAGCTGTATAGGTTGAGAAAATCACAAAATCCGTGTTTCCGTTTTTGATTAAAGCAATCAGTTTTGAATAGTCCTCGCCATCAATCACAGTAGGTACAATTCCGTCATATTTTAGGCGAAGTGCCATATCATATGCCCGCTTACCGACAGTATAATTTTTTCTTGATTTCACAGCCGAAAAATCAACATCCCATATCCAGCTGACATCCTTGCCGTCTGCATCATTATCATTGAGCGCAAACACGCTTTCAAATTCACCAAAACGACCAAAAGCATAGTTTATGCAATTTGAAAAGCCAACAGGATTTTTCACAAGCATAATCGTGATTTTTCTGTTATCACAATAAAAGTTCTCCATTCTGCCAAACGAACCGCCAAAGGACTGAAGCTGTAAATAATTAAGATGTAATAAATTAAGCACAGACGAAGCGGACAAAAAATTATATACATTATATATACCACCGAGTGCAAGAGTTATACTTTTTCCATCAAGAATAAACGAAGAGCCGTGCACATCGGTTACACACAAATCGGGAATGACCCTTTTATACTTACAATTCGGGCAACAAAAATCACCAAGCTGTGCATACATAACGCTATTGTATTTTAGTCTTGAACTGCAACACGGACAAAACGGCGAATCAGACGGAACATTGCCCTTGCCGTTACCGTTGACGCCAAAAGACACAACATCATTTTTGCAATGGAATTTAAGCGAATATGTAAGCGGACAATCAGCATTAATAACAATAGTTGCATTTGGCGAATTTTCTATTCCCTGCTTGATTTTATCAAAAGTCGTATTAACCTCGGCGTATCTGTCAAGCTGGTCACGAAAAATATTTGTTACAACAATTATCTTGGCATTGATAGAATTTGTAATCAACGGCAGGCTGTTTTCATCACATTCAAGAACCGCATATCTGCATTTTGGTTTGCCGAATAAATTTGAATTCTTTATAAAAGCAGTTGCAACACCGCCGAGCATATTGGCACCGCTTTTGTTGATAAAACACGGAATATTATTGCTTTTCAGACCGTGTTCAATCATTGCACAGGTTGTTGTTTTTCCGTTTGTTCCCGTAACGCAAATGCAGTAAACACCTCTTGAAAGATGAAAAAGTATTCCGGGCTTTAGTTTCAGTGCTAATTTTCCGGGTAGAGAAGTAGCTCCCTTGCCTGTTATATTCAATATTTTTATTAAAATCTTGGATAGCAAAAGTATAATGAACATATTAAATTATATTGAAATAAAAATTAAATATGATATAATCAATTTATAATCAACACGGAGATGATATTATGTTAAATCAAATTATTGAAATAGTAAAAAAAGCAGGAGAAATATACCGCAGTGCAGGCGACGACCTTGGTATTTGTGAAAAAAGTTCAAGCGTTGACCTCGTTACAAAATATGACAAAAAAATCCAGGACTTTTTATATACAGAACTCAAAAAAGTTGTTCCCGATGCACAACTTTTTGGTGAGGAAGGTGACGGAAACAAGGAACTTACTGACGGTTATTGTTTCATCATTGACCCTATTGACGGCACAACAAACTTTATAAAAGGCTTTCAGCACAGTGCAATCAGTGTTGGTCTTGCAAAGGACAAAGAATTGATCATCGGCGTTGTACTCGACCCTGATTTGAACAACCTCTACTATGCCGAAAAAGGCAAAGGTGCATTTCTCAACGGTAAGCCAATCCATGTCAGCGATTGTAATATTGAAAAAAGTCTTGTACTTTTCGGAACTTGCCCATACGAACACGAACTTGCACACAAAACCTTTAAACTTACAGAAGATGTTTTTTATAAAGCTATTGAAGTCAGACGAGGCGGTTCGGCAGCACTTGACATCTGCTACATTGCAGCGGGAAAAGCCGATTTATATTATGAGCTTATTATTCGCCCTTGGGATTGGGCGGGTGCAACTCTGATTTTGCACGAAGCAGGCGGAATTTGCACACAGGTGAACGGTGACGAATTGAGCCTTAACAAGATTACATCCTATGTTTGCGGAAACGAAAAGAACTTGAAAGAATTTTATGAAATATACAACGCTCAATAATTATCTCAAAGAACGATTTGGCGAAAAGGTATACAAAATTGCACTAAACGGCGGTTTTACCTGTCCAAACCGTGATGGCACAATTGACACAAGAGGATGTATATTTTGTTCAAAAGGCGGAAGCGGTGATTTTGCCGAAAGTCCCGACCTGACAATTACAGAGCAAATTGAGAATGGCAAAAAGCGACTTGAAAAGAAAATCAAAAACGGCAAATATATTGCATATTTTCAGGCATTCACCAATACCTACGCTCCTGTTGAACGATTGAGGACGATATACGAAGAAGCAATCAACCACCCCGACATTGTTGCACTTTCAATCGGCACAAGACCCGATTGCCTTGGAAATAATGTACTCGCATTGCTTTATGAACTCAACAAAATCAAACCGATATTTGTTGAACTTGGGCTACAAACAATCAACGAAGATACAGCAAAATACATCCGCAGAGGCTACACACTTGAAGTTTACAACAAATCAGTTGCAGACTTGCACAAAATCGGCATAAATGTGGTTACTCACATTATTTTAGGCTTACCAAACGAAAGCAAGGAAGATATGCTGAAAAGCGTTAAATATGCGTGCAAGGTCACTGACGGAATAAAACTTCAACTGCTTCACATCCTCAAAGGTACAGACCTTGCAAAAGATTATGAGCAAGGCAAATTTAAGGTACTGACATTGGAGCAGTACACAGAGATAATAAAGGAATGTGTACAAATCATCCCTGAAAATGTGGTCATCCACCGCCTGACAGGTGACGGAGCAAAAAAAGACCTGATTGCCCCCCTCTGGTCAGCAGATAAAAAAACAGTGCTCAACACAATAAATCGAGCACTGAAAGATGAATAAAACAATAAATAGAAGGGAGTGTTAAAACGGTTAAGCTGATAACAAGTATAGCCAACTTGACAAGCTCACTGTTAGCCTTAATAACAGCGATAATAGCTTACAAGTTGGCCAATAAAAAGTAAAGGAAAGGGAGCTTCGGCTCCCCGACCTCAACTTTATTATAGCTTAATCACAATTTAAATGCAAGTATTATCATTAATCATCAGTATTATTGCACTGATAATCAGTATTGCCGCATTTGCAACAATTATCAAAAAAAGGAAGTAATCAAATGACAATTAAAGAAGCACGGCAAGAAGTCGGTTTGACTCAAAAAGCACTTTCCGAATGGTTGAACATTCCAAAGCGAACCATTGAAAACTGGGAGGGCGGAAAAAGTGAGCCCAAAGATTGGATTGAAAAATTGCTTGTCGAAAAAATTTTGACTTACAAAAACGACTAAAAAAAGGTATCTTCAATGAAAATTGAAGATACCTTTTTTGGTGCACCTGACAGGAATCGAACCTGCACATCTCTCGATACTAGATCCTAAATCTAGCGCGTCTGCCAGTTCCGCCACAGGTGCAACTGCCCGAATATAATAACACGCAAGGTGGCAAAAGTCAAGGACATATTTGTTCGCTCAACTGATTTTTTGCGCCTTGTCAAATTCCTTGCGGAGATTTGAAATTATGCGTTTTTCAAGGCGGGATATGTATGATTGAGAAATTGAAAGTTCATCTGCCAATTGCTTTTGAGTGAGGGCTTTGTAGCCGTTCAAGCCAAATCGCCTGTTCATTATATTCTTTTCTTTTTCGGGCAGGTTTGAAACTATTTTGCGAAGCAATTTCTTTTCGTCCTCGTACTCAATGTTTTGGCTGATTTCATCAGGTTCTGTGCCGAGCACATCACGGAGCGTCATCTCATTGCCATCCCAATCCGTGCTCAACGGTTCATCAAACGACAATTCGATTTTTGAATTTCCTGTTTTTCGCAGATACATAAGAATTTCGTTTTCGATACAGCGAGAAGCATAGGTAGCAAGTTTGATGTTTTTTGTGTAATCAAAAGTGTTGACCGCTTTCATCAAACCGATTGTTCCAATAGAAACCAAATCTTCGGTTGTAGCAGTTGGACACTCGTACTTGCGTGCAATATACACCACAAGTCGAAGATTGTGCACAACCAACAAATCCTTGTGTTCGTCATTTCCGTCAGCAAGTTCAAGCATAATTTTTTGCTCTTCTTCCCTTTTCAACGGGGGCGGTAAAACATCGGGACCGTTTATATAATGACAAAACTGCTTTGGAAAAAATCTCAAAAGCAAATGCAAAAAAATATTTTTCATAAAAGCACCTCAAATTGAAAGAATATCATAATTTAAAATTGCGGAGTAATTCTCATCTTTTACATCATTGCTCAATGCTATGTACGCATTTTCAATTACTTCCTCCCCTTTGGTTGATTTGAGAATGATTTTATCAGGTTTAAAAGCGGTTAAAAATCCGACTCCGTTAACTGTTGTGACAGGAACGAGCCTTGTATTTTTTCCGTCTGCTGAAATTTTTGAAGAATCAACAATAATTACGGGAGCATTTGAAAAGGGTTCACGGAGTTTGTTGCCTGTATCCAAAAAAGCGAGCAAATCGGTCGATGTTCCGTTGTTTTCTATTGTTAAAAAATAGATTTCCTTTTTTGACAGCGTACGATTATACAATCTGATAATCACACTTGAAACAACATACGCAAATGCTGTGCAAACAATAATCGTTGCCGACGAAACATCAAAATATAACACATCATTATTGACTGCAATAAATTTAAGTTTGAACAAATAACAGGCACACATCACTATACCCAACAGCAGAAAATTGCCAAAATAGAACACTGCAACCTGCTTCAAAAATGCAACAATGCCTTTACATCCAAAGGACACAAGCACCATTACAAAAGACACAAGCAGTTTTGTAATTGCAAGGACTAACGCAGGCACATCATCGCAAAATATAATCAACGAATAAACAGCACCGATTGCGGAAGCAAGAATTATTCTAATTAATTTCGGCTTGCGTTTTGAGAACAGACAAGTGATTTGCAAAAGGAAGAACGACACAAAAAAGTTCAGTGCTAAAAGTATGTCAACATAAACAACAATAAAAATACCCCCTTTGCATACATTATAAAATGCAAAGAGAGTATAATTTGTCAAAATATGATTAGTCGATAATTTCGATTGTGTCAATCACAACATCAAATACAGGCTTGTCGTTCATTCCTGTTTTGGTTGCTGCAATGTCCTCAAGAACATCCTCGCCGTCAGTAATCATACCGAAAACTGTGTGATGAAAATCAAGCCAAGGAGTACCGCCCTTTTCTTTATAAGTGTCGATAACCTCACGAGGAAAGCCGTTATCTTGCAAATCTTCCATTTGAGCAAGAAGTTGTGGGTCAACATTCTTTGCCTGAACGATAAAGAATTGTGAGCCGTTTGTATTTGGACCTGCATTAGCCATTGAAAGTGCGCCGTAATAGTTGCGTGCGTCAAGTGAAAATTCATCTTCAAAGCTCTTGCCCCAGATTGATTCACCGCCCATACCTGTACCGGTTGGGTCACCGCCCTGAATCATAAAGTCTTTGATTACTCTGTGGAAAATAAGTCCGTCATAATAGCCGTTCTTTGCATGAGTAGCAAAGTTTTCTACTGTCTTTGGTGCTGCTTCAGGCATAAGGTCGAACGACATATCACCTTTGTTTGTTTTGATAATAGCTTTCATTATAATTTAACCCTTTCGTTAATTGATTTTAGTACTTCGGTGTCTATCTTTTGCACCTTTCTGTCATAAGTGAAAAGACCGTTGAGTTCATCCTCAACATCTGTGACCTGTGTATATACAGTTGCAGACAAGCCGTCTTTGATTTGAGGTATAATCGTTTTTTCAAACAGGTTTTTATATGCTTTTGTAAGCCCTTGTTTCGAATTAAATATCTTATAACCGAACATCTTATTATTAAAGGTATGCCCCTTAACTCTGGTGCTCAATCCACCGAATTCCGTTAAGCACCACGGTTTACTGCCCGAATGAACTTTAATCGGAGTGAAATAAATATGCTTTGAAATAACATCGGTTTGACCCCTATCGTGCCAACCTGATGCAGAATCGACAATTCGAGTGTTATCCATAGCTTTGACAAGAGTATAGGCATAGTTGCTGTCGAACTGTCCCCATCCTTCGTTGAAAGGAACCCACATAGCGATGCACGGACAATTATAAAGAGCGGCAATCATTTCTTCAAGTTCTTTATAATATAATTTGCGTGCTTCAAGGCTTGTGCGCTTAAATGTATTGTAATTTGAATCATCAAGATTGATGCCGACAAACGGAAGAGCACTGACTTCAAGACCGTAATTTCCGCCGCCGTTAATCATATCCTGCCAAACGATAATACCGTTTACATCACAATAATGATACCAAAGCATCGGTTCGATTTTTATATGTTTGCGAAGCATATTGAACCCAAGATTTTTGATTGATTTCACATCAAACTCCATAGCTTCATTTGACGGAGGAGTAAGAAATCCGTCGGGATAATAACCCTGGTCAAGCAAGCCGTTCATAAAATACGGCTTATTATTAAGCATAAGTCGAGGCATACCGTTGTCGTCTGTTCCGACAGAGAATTTGCGCATACCGAAATATGAGTGAACCTCGTCATCCTTATACTTGAACACAACATCATAAAGAAACGGATTTTCAGGTGACCATTCTTTTACATTTTCAAGTTTAACAACGGTATCTGTTGTGTCGGCAATCAGATTTTCGCCGTCATAAATGAGCTTTTGAACGGTGATATTCTCATCTGCTTCAAATGTGACAGTTTGATTATCCAAATCAGGAGTTATACGAACATTAGGTATATACTCATTCGGTGTGCTTTCAAGCCAAACGGTTTGCCAAATTCCGCTTTGTGCAGAATACCAAATACCGCCTCTGTTAGTTTTTTGCTTTCCTCTTGAATACTCGTTTTTTTCGGTTAAATCACGAACAACAACATTCAAAGTATTATGCTCTTGAATAAGATGAGAAACTTCAAAACTAAACGGGGTATAGCCACCGTGATGAACTCCGACAAATCTACCGTTTAAATACACCTTGGCAATTTGGTCGACGGCACCAAAATGAACGAACACTTTGCCTTTATTAAAATCGTCAGGCAAGTCAAATTTCTTATTATAAATCAGATATTCATTTGATTTGAGCATTCTGTTAACGCCCGAAAGTGGTGTTTCGGGAGAAAACGGAACAACTATATCATATGAAAACTTTGACGGGATTTCCTCGCTTTCACAAAATTCGCACTGCCAAATGCCATTAAGGTTCAAATAGCTGTCACGCTTAAACTGCGGACGGGGATATTCCGAAAGAGGACAATTTTTATTCAAGTCCTCTCCCCATTTTGTCATCAACATTATTTTTCCTCCACAACAATCTTGCCGTCAACAATTTGAATATGCTTGTTGCAAATTTTAAGGGCGGCAGTCTTATGAGAAACAATGATACAGGTTTTATCCTGCATTTCTTTTAAATTCTTTAAAAAGCGAAGTTCGGTTGCTTCGTCAAGAGCAGAAGTTGCCTCATCAAGGAGCATAACCGGTGATTTTGAAAGAATGGAACGGGCAATAGCAAGTCGCTGAAGCTGACCCTCCGAAAGTCCTATTCCCCTTTCACCGATAACAGTTTCAAGTCCGTCAGGCAAATCATATACAAATTGATCGGAACAAGAAATCTTAACTGCCTTTTCAATTTCTTCATCGGTTACATTTGAATTAATGAATTTGAGATTATCCTTGATTGTGCCGGACAAAAGAAAGTTACCCTGCGGAACATACGAAAACAGCTTTCTTGTATGGCAGTCAACAGGAATTTCTTTGCCATTGACATCAAGCGTTATCGTACCGTTATCAACATTGAACACGCCCAAAAGGAGCTTCAAAAGAGTTGATTTGCCGATGCCTGAAATACCCATAATAGCAACGAAATCGCCCTTATTCACGGTTAAAGAAGTATCGTCAAGAATTACATCTCTGTCATAGCCAAATGTTATATCTCTAAATTCAATGGAATTAAGGTTTTCGTATGTACTTTTAACATCAATGTCCTGATTGTTCTTTTCAAACTCATCTTTAATATTATCAAGTTCAATAATTCTCTCTGCAGATGCAAGAAGAGCAAAATACTTTGGAAGCATACCTGAAAGAGCAGCGAACGGATCTTGAATTTGATTTACAAGCTGAAGCATTGCTACAAGATCACCATATTGCAAACCGTGAAGAAGCTTATATGATCCATATGCAAGTGCAAACACATAACCCAAATTGAACACAGTTGAAATTCCGGCATTTGCAATTACCCCAAACAAACGACGCTTCATCTTTGTTTTATAGTTGATTTCCATAAGTCCATTAGCTTCGTCAGAAACCTTTTCTTCAACATTAAATGATTTAACAACAAGCAATGAAGTGAGAATTTCCTGGATAAAAGAACGGACTCTGCCTTCTGATTCCTGAACTTTTTTATGAAGTGATTTTAAAATTTTTCTTAATAAAAAGCTACTAAAAAAGACAAGGATACCACCAACTAAAAATATAAGCGTAAAAATCTTATCCAAAGCTACAAGGTAAATAAAAGCACACAGCAATCTTACAACAAAATTAACCAAACTTGGAACTATTGTTGTAAAGCCGTCAGAAATAGTAGTAACATCGCTTGTCATTCTATTTTGAATTTCACCGGTGTGATACTTTGTTACGCCTTGATAATCTTTTTTTATAACAACATCAAGAATATACTTTCTGAGTGTAACCTCTATTCGTGCCTTGCACCGTTCTGTAAAACTTCTTGAAACAAGGGTCAACAAGAGTTGCACCATAATAAGAACTAAAAAGCAAATAGCATAATACACAACTCTGTCAAATGAATGTTCTTCTGTTGCTGCGTTTACAATATTTTTTGAAAAATCAGCATAAACAATTGTAAGAACGGCATTTATAGCATTTGAGAAAATCAAAATGAATACATGCCAACGCTCCTTATGAAAAGTATGCCACATCCATTTTACAGTTTCAAAATCTGATTTTGAAAATTTACGATTCTGTTCCAATATATCAGTACCTCTTTAAAATTCTTCTTTCGACAAAACTAACACAACGATTAACAAACATAAAAACCGGTCTGATAGGAAGCAAAGCAACCCAAATTCGAGAGTATAGCTTGTACCATTTTGTTTTGTTACAATCTACATATTTTTTGCCTTTGCGAAAATATCCAACAAGCACACCGCAAATCATATCATCGGTTACATATTCCTTGTCTTTAAGATTATCGCCGACAATCACATAATGATCATCATGGACCTCAACAATTCTGTGCATAACATATCTGCCGGATTTAAGCTGATAAACCGGGACATCATATTTTTTCAATCTGCCTGTCGGCTTAACAACGATGATATTATCCCTATTTTGATGAATAATAGGCATCATTGAAGTTCCTCTTGTGAGCCCTGTGTACTTACCTGTTTTATCGAGTATTTCTTTAATTGAAGTGAATTCTTCCATATTTTCTACCCTTTTACTCATTGTTTAATAGGACAACAGCGTGAGCTGAAATTCCCTCTTTTCTACCTGTAAATCCAAGTTGTTCCTCGGTTGTTGCCTTTACGCTGACCTGTGAAACATCAATTCCACAAGCTTTTGCAATATTTTCTCTCATAGACAAAATGTAAGGTTTCATTTTTGGTTGCTGTGCAATAAGTGTTGAGTCAATATTTTCAATAAAATATCCCTCATCATTCACTCTTTTTACAACAGCTTCAAGAAGCACAAGCGAATCTGCACCCTTCCACTTTTCGTCTGTATCAGGAAACATTCCGCCGATATCGCCCAAAGCAGCCGCACCCAATATCGCATCGGAAATTGCATGAAGCAAAACATCGGCATCACTATGACCCAAAAGCCCAAATTCATACGGAATATCTACTCCGCCGACAATTAGCTTCCTGCCCTCAACGAGTTTATGAACATCATAACCGTGACCAATACGCATAATCACACCTCTTCCTTTTCAAGCAAACTTTCGGCAACAGTAATGTCATCAGGAGTTGTAATCTTTATATTAGAATAACTGCCCTCGACCATTTTAACCTTTACACCGCTGTATTCGGCAAGCTGACAATCATCGGTGAAATCCTTGCCGTCTGCAACTGCTTTTTCGAGTAATTCGCTGTACATCTTGAAATCAAAAATTTGCGGAGTTTGAACAGCAAAAAGAGATGAACGCTCCGGAGTTTCAACAACAAATGATTCTTTATCAATAATTTTTATTGTATCTTTAACCGGAACTCCGACAGCAGCTGCTTTGTTTTCTTTTGCTTGGCGAATAGTGTTCTCAATATCCTCTACCCTAATAAGAGGTCGTGCACCATCGTGAATTGCAATAAGTTCGGCTTCATCAATAGTTTGAACAGCATTGTACACACTTTGCTGTCTTGTATCTCCGCCGATAGCAAACGAAACCCTTTCGTCAGGAAAAAGAGAGACAAATGTTTCTATATCCTGCTCACGAGCAACAACAATAACCTCATCAATATCGGAAATACCGAGAAAAGCCTCAACACTTCTTTCAATCACGGTTTTACCTTTTATTTTCAGCAAAAGTTTGCTTTGCTCGCACTTCATTCTTGTGCCGTTTCCCGCACCGAGAATAACCGCAACATTACTCAATTTCTTTCACCTCCGAAAGTTCCTCCTCGTTTGGAGTGACATATTCCGTTTTATAGTCATCATAAATAACCATACCGGGCTTTGCGCCGTTTGGCTTATGAACATTTTTTACAATAGTGTAATCAACTGCAACATTTGATGATGAGCCTGCTTTTGAATTGACACAGGCAAGCATTGCCGCCTCACGAATCAATTTGTCGGTAAACGGCTTTTCCTTTACTGCTTCAACAATGACATGGCTGCCAGGTGTATCCTTAACATGAAACCACAAATCATAGTTCTTTGCTGTTTTAAGCGTCAACTTATCGTTTTGGACATTATTTCTGCCGACAAAAATTGTGTATCCTTCAGAAGAAACATACTTCTTTGGCGGAAGCTTTTTCTGCTTTTGATTTTTAGTTCCTGCCCTTGAAAGCAAGCCGACAGAACGCAACTCATCTCTGATAGCGGTTATTTCACTGTCGGTTTCAGCTCTTGAAAGTTCATCAATAACAGTGTCAAGATAGTTTGCCTCCTCATCCGCTTCTTTAATAAAATCAAGAAGTTTGTTTTCGGCAATCTGCTTTTTACGATAATTCTTATAATACTTCTGTGCATTCTGTGCCGGAGAAAGAGTTGGGTCAACAGGAATTCTGATTGGAGCCATATTGTCATAATAATTCTCCAAATCGTAGAACATTGCACCTTTTTCAAGACAGTGGAGATTTGCATTAATCAAGTCACCGCAGATTTTAAGTCGCTCTTTATCCGCACATTCATCGAGTTCTCTCTTTCGGTTAATTGACTTTCTTATGGCACGCTCTTTAAGGGTATTAAGACGGTGGAACAAATCATTAGAACGCTGTCTTATTCTCTCAATTCTGACCTGTTCATAATAGAAATAATCAACCAAATCTGAAAGTGTATCAAAACTTTTGTATGTGCACAAATCGCCAAATTGATGTGGCATAAAATATGTGAAATCTTTTGGCTTGTCAAGAATGACAACAGTCGGTTCGGGATGATTGATATGCTCTTTCAATCCCGAAAGGCTCAAATCAAACTCAATTTCGTTGGCAACAATCGGCGATATACCCTGAATAACCTTGCCTGCTGCCTTGCCACGAGTAGTATCAAACGACTTCATTTTCGCTTCAATATCAGGGATACTGTCGGTCAAGATATTCATTTTATCCTGTGCCGGAGGAAGTTTATAAGTTAATCCCGGCAAAATTTCTCTGACAGACGACTTTGTTTCATCAATTCGCTTTACGCATTCAATGATTTTATATTTCTTATCAACAAGGATAATGTTGCTGTACTTACCCATTATCTCAATAATAAGTTTGTACTCAACAGGATCGCCCAAATCGTTTTTTGCATCAAACACAAGTGTGAGTATTCTCTCAAAACCTTCCTGCTTGATTTCTCGAAGTACAGCACCGCAAAGGAGCTTGCGAAGAAGCATTGTGAGCATAGGCGGTTTTTTGGGATTTTCGATATATTGATTTGTAAGCTGTATTCTTGAGCTGTCGGCCTTTGCAGACAAAAGAAGTTTTTCACTTCCGTCATAAGTCCTAAAAGTGAAAAGTATCTCCTCTTTTGACGGCTGATAGATTTTATCAACCCTGAAACCGACAACCTTAGATGCTATTTCGTTTTTTATTAAATGAAGGAATATTCCGTCAAATGCCATAGTACATCTCTATTCTAAATTGTTTTTACAGGATTTTCACGAGGTGCAACAACAAATTCAACATCTGTGAAAATCTGTTCTAAATTTTCTTTAAACATAAGAAACGGCAAGTTCTCCGTTTCAAAATGGCCGGCTGACACAACCGCAAAGCCTGCTTCCGAAGCGTCAAGCATTTCGTGATACTTCAAATCACCTGTCACAAAGCAATCTGCCTTTTGAAGTGCGTCAAACATAAATTCGCTGCACGCACCTCCACCGACTGCAACAGTTTTGATGAGTTTGTCGGCATCGGTATATCTGATACCTGCCGTGCCGAGCTGTTGCTCAATATATTCCGCAAAATCATCCATACTCATCGGAGAATCAAGCGAGCCGACAACAACAAAACCATCACACATTGTGTAGGTATCGTTCAATCCCAACAATTTTGCAAGATTGGTGTTTATACCACTTTCAGCCTTGTCAAAATTTGTGTGAGCACAAAGATATGCAATATTTGAATTTATAAGATTATACACCGCCGTGTCACACATTACATTTTTCAATCCGCCAAAAATCAACGGATGATGTGTGAGCACCAAATCGGCATTGACATCATTTGCAAAGTTAACAACTGCCTTTGTGCAATCAAGCGACATAACAACCTTTTTTACTTCTTTTCTGAAATCGCCGACAAGATGACCTGAATTGTCCCACTCCTCTTGTGACTCATAAGGTGCAACGGAATTGATATAATCATAAATATTTTTTACGGTAGTCATATTTTTTCCTCAATAGCTTTTATCAAATCATCAAGGCAAAGCCCTGATTTTTGCTTATTCTTCAAATAAACGAGCAAATGCTCAAAGTATTCTTTATCACTAAAATCGGTAATCGCTCCCAAGTAATAATCAATCTGTGATTTTTCTGCAACATTGCCTAAATACTCGGCAGAAAGAATGCTGTAGTGATGCTTGCCGTCAGCAACAATAATGTCTTTGGTTATTTCAAAGCCGTTATCATATAGCCACTTTCTTGCAATTTCAGGATGGGTCATTGGATTGAGAATAATATTCTTTGACTGAATATCATCCGCTCTTGAAAGAATATCCGCAATCAGTTCTCCGCCCATTCCTGCAATAATAACGGTGTCGAAATCTTCACTAACTTCCTGCAATCCGTTTGACAAAACACATTCTATTTTGTCATCAAGTCCCGATTGAGAAACAAGAAAACGACAGGAATTAAGCGGTGCTTCATTTATATCGCAGGCAACTGCTCTTTGGCATATTTGATTTTCAACAAGAAACACAGGAATGTAGCCGTGGTCTGTGCCCACATCAACAGGGACACTTCCCTTTTGAACCATATCGGCTATTGCCTGCAAGCGTTTTGTCAATTTAACCATCAATTACCATAATACTCCATAATATAAATATACTATATTATAATATATATTGTGTATATTTGCAAGTAATGTTTGCAAGATGAAAAAATATGTGCTAATATATAGAGCAGAAAAGCAAAAAGAGGTAATAAAATGAACGAAAATACAGAAAAAATTATAGAGCCGAAAATGCGATTTGACGCTTTTATGGCAAATGTCAAAGACGGCGGTCTTCGCAGTGTAAGCTCAATATATATGCTTGTTTGCTACATAGTTGCAAATATGAACAAAAGAGTAAGTGCCGCAACAATAATTGAGGCTGTAAACGATGCAATGATTGCCAATTATTTTGAGATTTCAGATGCGGTGAACAAGCTCATAAAAGCAGGCACAATCAACGAGGGTGATGACAAAATGCTCTATATGGACGAGCAGGATGTCAAGGAAATTGCACTTATTGAAAAAGACTTGCCGTTGACTATCAGACAAAGAAGCATAAAGGCTTGTCAAAAGGTTATTGCAAGAGAATCATACAAGCGTGAGAACAAGGTTATTTGCGAACAGGTTGACGGCGGATACAAGGTTCATCTCAAAGTCAGCGACAACACAACAGACTTTATGAATCTTGAACTTTTTGCAGTTACAGACACACAGGCAGAATTGATAAAAGACAAATTTATCTCTGACCCTGCAACAGTATACGAGACACTTATTGATGCAATATTTAATAATTAACATAAGAAATCCAAATAAAAAATCCCGATACAAAATCTGGATTTTTTATTATTTAATAAGACGTTTTTTAAGTTCTTCTACGGACAGGCATTTAGCGGTTTTAAGGAGTTTTTTATATCTGTCCATATTATACTGTGAATGTTCTGTTTCTTTGCTCCAAAGGTGAATTGTCCAGCTATCCTCGCCAAAATATGTATTAACAAGAACGCCCACAACAGCCATTTTAGCCTTGCTCAAAACATCTCTGTCATAAACAGCTTGCAAGAAATATTTATACAAAAAATACATTGCAATATTTTCGTTTGCCTGAACATTTGAAATAGGCTTAACTTCCCCGTTTTCAACCTTGATTTCCCATTCCGGATTGATTAATTCAGGATTTTCAAAGACCTCAAAAAATTCTATACTTTCATCATTTCCGTCAGGATAATCGTCAAGTTGCGACTGCAAATTCTGTACAAAATCAAGGAGATTTGAAAGTCGTTGAGTGATAGGTTGTGACTTATCTTTTACTATTGCATACGCCTCTTTCCTTGCTTTTACAAGGGTATAATACAGCATACCGTCAATATCATTGAGTGACGGAAGTTCATCTGTCATTTCTTCTTCAAACTCAAATGACGGCAAATCGTACATCATATCAGAAGCAACAGGGCAAGAAAACGAAACGCCGATTTCCCTTGTTCCGCCAAAATCATAAATAAATCTCGGAAAAGTACGGCAAGTATACGGAGTGTGTTCCCCGCCGATTGCTATGTGCATATCGCAAAGATTTTCGTCATTCAAAAAAGGACAACGCTTTTTTGGTGCAAGAGTAAAAATCGTGTTGTCAAATTCGTCTTTTGAAAGGACACGGTCAATTCTCTGCTTGATTTCGAGTGACGGGTCAAGGGTTTTGTAATATTCAAGGGACTCAATGTCTGCATCTACCTCCCATCCCTGACAACAGGAGTCGGGACAAGCGCCTGCAATACATTTAAAATCCTTATAAAATGTCGGTTTTACTATTTTCATAATTTCAATCCTGCCAAATAACTGTTTTTATAGTGATAATCGTCCGAAACATCCTCAATCACTTTGATTTCAGGCGGTAGCTTATATTCTTGATTTTCGCTTTTTAGTTCGAGTTCGAGGAACGCACGGTCATCCCAAAAGCGAAAAACATCAAGTTCAAAATATTGACCTTCATACAAAAAACAATATCTGTCCTTTATAATTGTGTTTTTATCGGGGTCGGCGCTTTCCATAAGTTCGTTATATTTTTGCTCCGAAATAATGCTTTCAATTTCTTCGGAACAAGAGTCTGTTACACGAATTTTTAGGGTTTCAAAATAGGTGAATGTGCCGTTTGAACCTCTTTTTCTGATTCTGTGTGAACCGACTGCACAAAGCAAATATGTTTGTGAAATCTCCGCCTTAAACGGATTATATTTTTCAAGAGAAGCAAAATCAGGATACTCAACAAGAAACTTTTTTTCAATCTCATATCCGCTCAAAACAGACTCGAATTCTGCCTTGCAATAAATATATTTTTCTTCAAAAGTGCTTTCGTTTTTAATAAAGCGCAAATGTGAGTGTCCAACGGTTACGGCAAGCAATTTCTTTTGATACTCAAGAGCCTCTTCATAGGTTTCAATTCGTGCAGAGGTTGAAAAATACTCGCTTTCGGGTGCAGTTTCCATAACAATCAAAGCATCATATCTTGCCCACGAATCAACAATGTTAATGCCGATATTTTCAGCAAGGGCTTCTCTGTCATCAACATAACTGAAGCAATCTGTTATGCCACGGTCATAAATAATAACGACCTCATTCTTATTGCTTTGCTCTGCTTTTTTCAGTATTTCCGCTTCATTTTCAAGCTGTTTTTTTGCAACAAGAGTTTCAAAAGCAAGGTAATTCTCCCTGCTTGCACCGCTTGCAATAACCTCATATGCCGACTCGGGACAAATAAAGACATCTCTGCAATCTGTATATAAGTCTGCCGCGAGTCTTTCCACAGCAGATGTTTTCCCTGAGCATGGTGCTCCGGTTAATGCAATTTTTGTAATCTTTGCCATTTTATCACCCAACACATTATATCACAAAATGCTACTTTTACAATCCCAAAGGTAAAATGTACACAATAAGTTAAAATTTATAACAACAAACTCCCCTTGTGTGCACAAAGGGAGCTGAAAAGTTAGAACAATCCTGTTTCTTCAATCTTCTTTTCAAAGAACTTGACAGGCTTTTTGACAATCGCCTTAACCGGCAATCCGATAATAAGACCTGCAACCGCATAAGCAAGAAGTTTAAGCAGATCAATCCAATAGTCGTTGCCATATGTTCCGCAAATACATTCACGCATAGCTTCAATTACAAAGGTGAACGGGATATACGGATTGATTGACACGAAGAATCGAGGTGTTACGTCTATCGGGAAAGTACCGCCTGAACCACCAATCTGAACAACAAGCATAATAACACCTATTGCCTTGCCTATATCGCCAAAGGTATATACAATCGAATATATAAAGAACGAATAAACTATCGAGGCAAGCACACCTGCAAACAGGAATTTGACAGGGTGATAGCACTGTATCTTCAAGAAATAAAGGTCACCAAGGCAGATAATTAAGCCCTGAACAATCGCAATAGACAGGAACAAAAGACTTCTGCCGAAGAATTCTTCATGAGGTTTCAGCAACGGTGAAATCTCTTTTTTCTTTTTGATATTTGTTTTTACAAGGGCAACAAGCATAATTGCGCCAACCCAAATTGCAAGAGTTGAATAGAACGGTGCCATAGCAGAACCGTAGTTTTCGATTCCGTAAACCTTATCTGTTTTTACTTCAACAGGGCAAGCAAGGAATTCGCCGAGGTCACCGCCGTTTTTGGTCGTAAGGTTCACAACGGCATTCACCATTTCGCTGTCCCTGATGTTATCTATCAAATCAATAAGGTTTTTAAGCTTTTTATCGGTGTTTTTGAGCACCTTATTCATAGAGATAACAAGGCTGTCGCCTGTATCCGCACAATCCTTTAAAGTTGCCGCAAAAGAACTGATTTCAGGTGCTTTATCCTGGAAATTATCGAGCATATCCGACAAATCACCGAGAGTTATAACAAGGCTGTCAATCGTCTGGGTCAATGCAGGTGCTACATTGTCGTCATAATTATCCGCAGCACTTCTGAGCGAAGCGGAAACCTTGCGGAGCTTTTTGGCATTATTATAAGCATTTTTATCATAATCAACATTAGACGCCTTAACAAGTCCCGAAGAAATGATTTGGAGCGACTTGCTGACATTGGTAAGTCTTACTGTAAGAGCGTTAATTTCAGATATAGGCTTTGGCAAAGCGGAATTAATTTTTGTAAGGAGCTTGCAAATTTCGTCAAGTTCATCCTTTACGCCGTCAAGCTGTGCTGCGACCTGCTTTGTAGTTGCGGTAACACTTGACAAATCCTTGTTTGCAACCTTGTCAATTGTTTTTGCTGCTTCATCAAGTGTTTCGCAAGTGCTGTCAAGAATATTGCCGATTGAATCGGTCATTGAACCCATTGCCTCTTGAGTGAGCTTTACGGCATCGGAGGTATCATTAATCATCGAATCGGTGTCTTTGAGAAATGAATTAAGTTCCTTGGTGTCAATATTCATATTTTTGGTCATATTCAAAAGTTTTTCAAGGCTTGTGAGAGAATCTGAAATCGTATCAATCGTTTCTCTTGCATTGCCAACTTGATTTTTGAGATGATCAAAAGTATCTTCACCCGATACAGGGTCGGCTTCCATTGCAGAACCGATAACAGCACTGAGCACATCAACAACAGTTGTTACAAACGATTCATTAACCGTTGTTTGAACAGTCTGAACAACCTTGTCGGTGATTTTTGTTGCAATAGCATTTTTCTTTTCGTTTGCATAATAAACAATTTGCGGTCGTTCATAATCGTCGGTAACAATAGACGCAAGGTTTTTACTGAATCCGCTCGGAATCTCAATAGCGGCATAATATCTGCCTGCTTCAACGCCTTTTACGGCATCTTTTTTTGAAACGAACTGCCAATCAATAGAATCATTACCCTTTAAGTTATCGCAAATTTGGTCACCGATGGCAATTTCAAGTTTTTTGTATGTTGCGCCCTCATCTTCGTTACAAACGGCAACCTTCATAGCGCCTGTCTTGCCATACGGGTCCCAGTTTGCATAAATATTGAACCACGCATAAAGGCTTGGCAAAAGAGCAACACCGACAGCAAGAATGATAGCCATTGAGTTGGTAAATATCTTTTTTATATCTCTTTTGAAAATCTTGAATATATTTTTCATTCGTCGCTGTCCTCCTCTTCTTCGTCTTCTTCGTCATCATCGTCCTTGAAAATGTCATATTCGCCAAATTCAAGCTGGTCATCATCAAGCAAATACGGTATGACCTTATCTTTTACAAGATACTTGCAATAATCGGTTATTGTGAACACCGTAACAGCAACAAATATAATAACAACCCACCAAATAAGCCAAACGGTTTTGTCGCTTGAATCTCTGATGGCAGATGCCACAATCAAACTAAAAATCACAAATATAACAGAAAATACGATTTTTACGATATTAAGAATTTTACATCCCCTGCGATATGATTCAATAATCTTTTCACGCAGGAATTTATATTTATAAGCAAGCTTTTCGCTGTGCTTCATCTTTCTGCTCATAATGAATTATCCTCAAATTAACAATTTGTATAATGTATTATAACAATATGTAATATCAGTGTCAATGTGCAAAATAGATAATTATACACTTGTATAACCACAAATAAACTGTAAATTATCAACATATTGTATCGGTGTGTACAAATTTTTATATTCGTTGACTTTATATATAAAAAACTGTATAATATTTATTGGCTTTAAAAACAGATTATATCTTTAAAAAACATTTTATATGCCTCGCAGTAGTCGGAAGAAACTCTGTTTCGCTTGCATCCGCCACCCCTGCAAAGACGAAAATAGCGACATTCTTTGCACTTTTCATCAACGGCATATGATGATTTTACAAAAGATTTGAAGATTTCGCTTTCCCGCATTTTTAAGAATGAAAACTCATTTATATTACCGAGGTAACATTCATTTATGCAATAAAAATCGCACGGATAAGTTGAGCCGTCACCTTCAACAACGAATTGTTCGGAACAAAAACCGTTCATTCCGCATTGCTCGGCAGGTCTGCCTTGCATAAGAAGTCGATAGTTGTCAAACTGTCGGATTGACATCTGCGTGCCTCGGCTTATATCGTTGAAATAAAGTTTATACCCCGATTTCAAATAGCTTGCATAATCTTCAACAGACATTGCATATTCGCTGATTTCCTCGCCAAATTCCTTTAGGCACGGGATATACTGCAAAAAGTGCAAGTCGTTGCTTTTAAAAAAGCGATAAGATTTTCTGAAATTTTGAGCAAGTCGAGAAGTCAACACGCTCAAAATATTAAACTGTACATTGTATTTTTTCAAAAGTTCGATTGCAGACATAACATCGTCAAACGATTCCCTGCCGTCTTTATAAATTCGGTAGGAATTGAGTTCACGGTCACCGTCAAGCGACACACCGACCAAGATACCGTTTGATTTGAAAAATTCGCACCATTGCTCATCAATTAGAGTTGCGTTTGTTTGAATACAGTTTGTTATCTTTGAATTTTTGGAATTAAGCTCTTGTTCCTTTTTTATAAACATCCTAAAAAAGTCTATGCCCGAAAGCAACGGTTCGCCACCCTGAAAGGTGAAAATCACTTCTGTTGAATCGGCATATTCAAGAGCACTTTTGATAACATTTTGAGCTGTTTTTTCGTTCATATATCCTTTGAACGCCTCATCTCGTTTTTCTGCAAGAGAGGTATAAAAGCAGTATTCACATTTTAAATTACAAGCCGATGATGACGGCTTTATCATAACTGAAATAGGCATAAAATCAACCATCCTTAATTTGATTATATCAATCGGACGGATTTATGTCAACGAATTAAAACAAATAGAATTGGAGATAAAATGGTTTTTTGTTTAATATATGCGGTTGTTATTTTTGCCGCCACATTTTTCGGGGCATTCGTTGGTCTTGGCGGTGGTGTAATCATCAAGCCGCTTCTTGATTTAATCGGTCACGACACAATTGCGGTGGTTAACTTCATCTCTGCTTGTGCGGTGTTCAGTATGAGCATAACCTCAACTATTAAGCACATCAGAGCAAAGACAAAAATCGAATTTGGCATAATTATTTATCTTTCAATAGGTGCCGTTATCGGCGGTATTTGCGGTTCAAAACTGTTTGACTACTTCCTGACATTGTTCAACAACTCACTGCTAAAGAGTATTCAAGGACTTGCCTTGGGCATATTGCTCGTGGCATCCGTTATATATGTAAACACAAAAAATGCAAAGAGTTTCAAACTCACAAAGCCTGTGCCTATCATTATTGTTGGCTTAACTCTCGGATTTATTGCATCGTTTTTGGGAGTAGGCGGTGGCCCTATCAATGTTGCATTTTTGGTGCTGTTCTTCTCTATGACCGTAAAAGAAGCTGCCGTTTACAGCGTTGGCACAATCTTTTTCAGTCAGCTTTCAAAGCTCATTACCCTTGGGGTTACACATACAATACCAAAGTTTGATGTTGTTACACTTATTGTTGCAATTTTGTGTGCGGCTCTCGGCGGTATCGTGGGTGCAAAAATGAACAAAAAGGTTAATGAGAAAGTTATACAAAAAATCTTTACCGTTATCGTAACATCCGTTGCACTTGTTAACTTCTACAATGCAATAGCAGGATTTATTGCACGGTAAACAAAAATAAAGGGGAAAATTATGAAGCAAAAAAACATTATATTCTATTTTTCCGATCAACAGCGTTGGGACACGGTTAACAGCCAAGTAACTCCTAATTTGATGCAGTTGGCAAGCGAAGGTGTTATGTTTGAAAACAACTTCACCTGTCAGCCTGTTTGCGGACCTGCAAGAGCATGCTTGCAATCAGGCTTGTATGCAACTCAAATCGGTTGTTATTGGAACGGTATTCCGCTTCCTGACGGTACTCCGAGCCTTGCACATTATTTTAACAATGCAGGCTATCAAACGGCGTACATCGGAAAATGGCATTTGGCATCGGACAGATTACCGGGCATCGGTATGCACTGCGAAGCAACTGCAATTCCAAAAGAGCGACTCGGTGAATATCAATACTTCCGTGGTGCCGATGTTTTAGAATTTACATCACACGGATATGATGGATTTATATTCGATGAAAACGGTACAAAAATCAATTTTACCGGATACAGAGCAGACTGCATAAACGACTATGCAACAGAATACATAGAAAACAGAGATAAAGATAAACCTTTCTTTATGTTCATCAGTCAACTTGAACCTCATCATCAAAACGACCACCATTGCTATGAGGGATTCAAGGAAACAATAGACGATTACAAAAACTATCCTCTTCCCGATGATTTGACATTTATGAAGGGCGACTACAAAGAAATGTACCCTGACTATATGTCAGCCATTAACAGACTTGACTACAATGTAGGCAGACTTGTGCAGAAGCTCAAGGACGAAGGAATTTATGATGACACAATCATTATTTATACCTCCGACCACGGCAGTCACTTTAAGACAAGAAACCTTGAATACAAGCGTTCTTGCCACGAAAGTGCAACACATACCCCGCTCATCATCAAGGGTGGCGAATTTGTTGGTGGCAAAAGAGAAACAAGGCTTTCATCACTCATTGACATTCCGCCGACACTTATGGCTATGGCGGGCATTGATATTCCAAAGCAATATATGGGTATCGACCTTGCAAAGCAAGTAAGCGGTGAAGAGCCACCACGAAAAAATGTATTTATTCAGGTCAGTGAGGCTTCAAACTCAAGAGCCATCAGAACCGACAAATACAAATATTCAATCAGAGACGCAAGTCCTTGCGGATACATTCACGCAAAGGCTAAAGTTTACTTTGAAGATTATCTTTACGATTTGGAAAAAGACCCGATTGAAAAGCATAATCTTATCAAAAACAAGGCTTATGCAGAAGTTCGTGAAGAATTGAAGCAACAGCTTATTGACGAAATGATGAATGCCGGTGAGGATAAACCTATTATTATGCCGGCAGTAAAAGCGAGGAAGATTTAATGGAGCAGAAGAAATACTTAACAATGAAAGAGCGCATTTGCTTTACAGTCGGTGCGTTCGGCCGTTCAGGCATATATACACTTATGTCAATGTTTACTCTCGTATTTTTCCAAAACGGAGCAGGCTTGACACTTAAACAAGGCACAACAATTATTCTTATCGGCAGAATTTTTGACGCACTCAACGACCCTGTAATGGGTATGATTGTTGACAGAACAAAGTCGAAATGGGGCAAGATGCGTCCATATCTTTTGTTCTCCCCTGTGCCAATTGCATTGACAACAATTGCATTGTTCTCTGCACCTTTTGAAGAAGGTTCAACGGCAGCATTTGTATGGGCACTTGTTACATACATCCTTTGGGGTGTGGCATTTACAGTACAGGATGTTCCGTTCTGGGGACTTTCATCGGTTATCACTCCGCTTGAAAGTGAAAGAACATCATTCATCTCAACTGCAAGACTTGGTTCAACATTCGGCGGTATCTTGCCGGCACTTCTTGTTCCGATTCTTTATCAGAGCAATATGGGCTACACAAAGGGCTTCTTCCTTTCAGGTGTAATCTTTGCAGTTCTCGGATGTGCACTTTCTATTCTCATTTTCTTTGTTTCAAAAGAAAGAGTTCCAAAGATGGACCACACTCCGTCATTCAAGGAAACATTTGTTGTTCTTGGCAAAAACAAGCTCCTCATCATCGTTATTTTTGCTGCTGTTCTCGGCTCAACAATGGTTACTGCTAACCAATGCGCAGACTACATCGGCAACTATATTATCATCCAAAACTACACCGACTTTTCACAGATTTTCCAAGATTTCCTCCCTGGTGCACAGAAGTTGCTCATCGACAATGTTGACGCTGCCGCCGCATACGATTTCTGGATTCCTCGTGGAACTATCGTAACAACTCTTACAGTTGCAATCGGTGTTGGTATGGTGCCTGCTATGGCTCTCTTCCCTGTTCTCAGAAAGAAGCTTTCACTCAAGCAAATCTACATCGGTTCGGCTCTCTTCGGTATGATTGTTCACGCACTTTGCTATGTAGTTATGGCACAGGATGTAACAAAGGTTAATATCTACGTTTTGTGGGTATTCCTCTTCCTTATGGGTCTCCCACTCGGCATTTACAATGTAATCACATATGCACTCATTGCAGACGCAGTTGACTATCTTGAATGGAAAACAGGCGAGCGTCAAGAGGGTGTATGCTTTGCATTCCAGACCTTCCTTTCAAAGGTTAATGCTGCTGTTGCAACATTTGTATTTGGTCAAATCCTTGACAGAACAGACTTTAAGCCTGTTGACAAATCACTTGTTGACATCGCAGGCAGACAGATTTTCTTCCAGCAATCAGAGAGCACACAAAAAATGCTTGTTGCTCTTGTAACAATTGTTCCGGCAGTTGGTTTCTTGCTTACAATCATTCCTATGTTCTTCAACGACTACACCGGCAAGGTGAAAGAGGAAGCACAAAAGGAACTTGAAGCAAAGCGTGAAGCAAAAATGCAATAATCCAAAATGACATAAATAAAAAGAGGGACATTGGGGCACACTGCATAAGGAAGTAATTGGTTTAAGCTTTCTGAGTTTTGCCCATTGCACTATTAAAAAATCCCGTTAATACACAAGTATTGACGGGATTTTGTTAATGCACACTGAACAAAATCAGTTTGCTTAAACTGCTTTGCACTCAAAAATCAAAGAAACAGATGAAAGACAAGGCATAATTTACAGGGCAGGCTTGCCGCCTTCACTGTAAATTTAACGCAGTATTTCGTTGTTTATTTGATTTTTTGAGCATTTATTCTTTATGTAATGTGCCCCTTGTTCCCTCTTTTTTATTTCCTATTTTACATAAAATCAGCACTATATATATTTATTGTAAATAATAAAGTTATATGATACAATAATATTAATTAATAAATTGGGTGGATTATTTTATGAAGAAGCAAATCTGCATATTCTTAACCTTTTTAACGATTATTTTAGCAATGGCTCCTTGCACTTCGGTATTAGCAGAAGAAGCAAGAAAGCAAAGTGTATTAAAAACAAGCAAACAAATTGCCGCACTGTGCGATGAATATGACAATTACAGCAATTCAAATGACGGCGATAAAATTGATAATCGCTTGATTGTAAAAACAAATGATCGCATTGATAAATACGGTGCTGTTGATTATGTAAAAGGCATTGGCTACTATTTTTTACAATATGAAACTAAAGAAAAAGCAGACTATGCCAAAGAAAAATATAAAGCACAAAAGTATACTGTTGATAATGATTCAATTATAAAATTATGTGATGCAAAATCAGTAAGTTCATCACAAGATTCAACTCATTCTGTTGAATGGGCTTATGAGGAAACAGATGCTGTTTCTGCACTTGATTACTACAAATTAAAGGCTAAATCCAATATAAATATTGCTGTCGTAGACAGCGGAATCAATTATAACCACGAATTACTAAAATACAGAGTTGTGCGTACAAAAATGGATTTTAGCACTGATAACACCGGCGACGAAATGGATAAAGCCGGTCATGGTACAAAAGTGGCTGGTGCTATCGCTAAAAGTACGCCAAGTAATGTTAAACTATTCGCTTATAAAATATTTGACAAAAACTTAAAAGGTACTTCGTCAGAGGTTGTAGCCGCTTTATCATATATCAAGCAATTAAAAAACAAGCCTGATATAATAAATTGTTCATTTTCAACAGGAGGTCTTGGAACTGTAATAGATGAACTTGTTGATATGGGAGTCACTGTTGTTGCTGCAGCCGGTAATGATGGTAAAAAAGTTTATAAACAACCTGCAATATTTGATAGTGTTATAACCGTTGCCGCCACAAATCAATATGGCTATGCATGGTCTTCTTCAAGTTATGGTAGTTGTGTGGATGTTTCCGCTCCCGGAGTTAGCGTATATACTGCTAATTTTCCCGGTAATAATACTTATGCACAATTCGCCGGAACCTCTATGGCAACGCCGCTTGTATCAGCCGCTGCTGCTTATGTCCTTATGGAACACAGCAAATATACACCTGAACAAGTTAAGCAAGAAATAAAGAAAACAGCAATCCCTTTTAAAAAGAGCGATTGTTACGATGAATTGTATGGTGCAGGAATCGTTAATTTTTCTAACATCATAAACGGTACAAGATGCAAAGATGTTACTGCCAATTATATCAGCGGAGCATATCACGGCAGTATAAGCGTCGAACTTAAAAGTGCAAATACTCTTGCTGATATTTATTATACAACAGACGGGACTTTGCCGAGCAAAACAAACGGTACAAAATACACCGAGCCTATCAATTTGACTGAAACAACAAGAATAAATGCAGTGGCTTTTGCAAGAGCAGGAACTCCGTTACACAGCAAATTCACAACTCTTGATTATTACATATTAAAAAACGGTGAAAGTGAATTTGTTGTAGATGACGGAACTTACTGGTGTGGCATAAAAGCATATCTCGGAAACGATACAAATATTACTATTCCTGATAAAATCAACGATATTGAAGTAGGCTCAATTAAAGAAGGCTGCTTTAAAAATTCTAATATCGAAAGCGTCACATTACCAAGCAGTGTTACTTCAATTGAACAACAAGCATTTTATGGTTGTGATAATTTAAAAAGCATAAACCTTTCTAATGTTAAATTTATTGGAACTGAAGCTTTTACCAATTGTCCGTCGCTTACAGATAACATTGATTTATCTTCAGTAGAAATGATTTCTGAAAGAGGTCTTGCCGGTACATATTTTAAGACAATGAATTTACCTAAATGTACTGATATCAGAGATTCGGCATTTGAAGATTGTACAATGCAGAAAATTGTATTAAACAATGCAACAAATCTTGGCAGTAATGTATTTAAAAATTGCAAAAATCTCGAAATGATTTATGCTCCGAAAGTAAAAGGTTTTGATGGATGCTCCGGATGTACAAATCTAAAAACTGTCTTTGTTCCAATGGCAACCGGTATTACTACAGATATATCAAGCAATGCGACCATATATTGCAGTAGCAAACTTACAAGCATATATTTTCCTAATGATTACTCCGCCTACAAATGTACTATTGTAAGTCCTGAATACACGGCAGGACTTGCCGTTGCCAATAGTGACGGAGACGAAGACCGATATATTCACATCAGCAGTGATGAGATTGCAAAAGACAAGGGCGGACAGATAAGACCGAGAGATAACGGCTTGCGCTTTGGCTTCTCATTTGATGAGAACAGCATCGGATTTGATTTTGCAAAATATGCAAATACGGTTGAATATGGCTTTGTTTACACTTATGCTTCCTTTGAAGGTAAAAATGATTTTCAAATCAACTATTCTTTAAGGGCAAACAGCGATAAAGATAATTACATCAAAAAGGCAGATAAACGAAATGTTGACGGTACAGTTTCAACCTACAATGCAGTATTTACAAATATACCTAAAGACCATTTGGACGATAAAATATCTGCAAGAGCATATGTAAATATTGACGGAATGTATTTTTACTCCCCTGTTGTTACAAGGAGTTACAGTAATGTTGCAAATGCCGTTTTGAATGACAGTACTGTATCAGAAGAAATCAAAAAAGAAATTGAAAATTCATTAAAAAACGGTACAACTCAAAAACCACCACTCCAAAATAACCACACAATAAAAAAGACGAGATTTACAAAAAAGTAAATCTCGCAACAGACAAGATGAACAGCTTAAGCATAATGTTTAAGCTGTTTTTCTTATATAATGATGTTGAACTATCCACTTATGCAAAAGCAGATAAGCGCATTTTGTTATTCGTATTTATCGGAATCGCCTTTTTTCTTGGAAGTAAGTTTGTTGAGCAAATAAGTCACAAGAACGATTACTCCGATGACAATAAAAATACCGAGCATTCCATACAAAACAACAGGAAGTGAGTTTTTCCAGCTGTTTGCGTGGATTGCCATTGTAAACACGGTTAAAACCGAAATCAATAAATTCTGCATAATATTTTTCCTTTTTATAAATTAAGAAACAAGTGTTAAAATCAAGCCACCTGCGATAACCGAGGCGATTTGACCCGAAACATTTACGCTGATTGACTGCATGAGCAAGAAGTTTTGATTGTCCTCTTTAAGTCCCATTTGGTTTACAACTCTACCACTCATTGGGAATGCAGAAATACCTGCAGCACCAATCATAGGGTTGATTTTTTTATCCTTTGGCAAGAACAAATTGAGGAACTTTGCAAACATAACACCGCCGATTGTGTCGAATACAAACGCAACCAAACCGAGGGCAAGAATCAAAATTGTGTCCCACTGAACGAAAGACTTATAGTTCATTCTGCCTGCAACTGTGATACCCAAAAGAATTGTGATGATATTTGCAAATGAATTCTGTGCGGTTTCTGAAAGATTGTTAAGCACACCACATTCTCTGATGAGGTTGCCGAACATCAAGAAACCGACAAGAGCAACCGATTTTGGAGCAACAAGACCCGCAATAACAGTTACAACAATCGGGAACAAAATCTTGGTTGTTTTTGACACATCGCCTGCCGAATACTTCATACGGATTTGGCGTTCTTTCTTGGTTGTGACAGCCTTGATAACAGGAGGCTGAACAATCGGCACAAGAGCCATATACGAATACGCTGCGACCATAATTGCACCGAGATACTTGGAGTTAAGCTCATTTGCAACGAAGATTGATGTCGGGCCGTCAGCTGCACCGATAATTGCAATTGACGCAGCGTCGTTGACATCAAAGAAAAAGCTTGCAACAAAAAATGTAAAGAATATGCCAAACTGTGCGGCAGCACCGAAAAGCATCAACCACGGATTTTTAAGCAACGGACCGAAGTCTATCATTGCGCCGATACCGATAAACAGCAACAGCGGAAAAAGCTCATTGGCTATACCTGCATTGAACAGGGTGTCAATCGGTCCTTCTTCTGCGCCGGGTTGAGTGATTGCGCCCGACCACGGCAAGTTGACAAGAATTGTGCCGAAACCCATCGGCAACAAAAGTGTTGGTTCCATCTCTTTTGCAATTGCAAGATAAACAAGCAATCCGCCGACTGCCCACATCAAAACCATTTGCCATTTTATTTCTCCGACATTAGAAAACAAATTGGCAAATTCCTGCAAAACAGATGTTCTTAATAGTAATGCTTCCATAAAATTCTCCTTTTGTATTAAAATAAAAAACAGACTTCTGCCATAAAAATGGCAAAAGTCTTGTTAATACCAAAACGGAACTGCACAACCCGGGTTTTCCCGTACTGACGGACTGTGCAACATTTGCGATGCAAATGCTAACTACTCCCTTTTTTCCGAAAAATATTATAATACACAGATTATTCCGTGTCAAGAGATAAATGCTTCAATATTTCATCGGAAATAATTTTGTGGCAAAGGTCGGTTGGATGAAACGAATCGGCTGAAAGTTCCTGCGGAGAAAATGTTTTTTGTGCTTCATCAAGCAGAGGTTGCAAATCAAGAACTTCTATTCCGTTTGCCTGTGCCGACAATTTAAGTCGTTCCCTAAACCGATTTAGCGTTTTGATAAACGGGTGAAACTCCTCGAGCGTATCAACCAAAAACGGAAGAACATAGAGTATTTGAACATCATCAAGTTCGTTTTTCATTCTACCGAAAAGTTTATCCATATTTGATTCCAAAGTTTGATTTGGCGGTGGGCACAATTCCGGAGAATACTCCTCCCAAGCATCATTTCCGCCAACAAGCATAATCACAACATTTGGTTTCAGCGCAATGCAATCGTCGTCCATTCTATTGCAAAGATTGTAGGTTCTGTCATCAACAATTCCCTTGTAAAACACCTCGGCGTTAGGAAACTTTTTCTTGATTTTCTCGCCGATATTAAGGGCATAAACCTGCTTGCCGTGAAGCAAATGGTCATACTGACGATTAAAATCTATGTCGGTCACACTATCGCCGAAAAACAGAATTCGGCTGTTATCATCAATTTTTATCATATTTTTTCGGCTCAACAATCATAAAATTTATCAAGTTCTTCATCGCATTTCGGATACTTCTTGATTTTTGGTTCTTTGAAAATCTTGCCACGGCAAACAACCATATACGGCTCGCTAAGTGCTCTGAAATCATCTAACGGATTGTCGTTTGAAATGAGCATATCGGCACATTTGCCAACCTCAATACTGCCTGTTTCGTCAGCAATACCAAGGATTTGAGCATTGTTGAGTGTTGCTGTGTAGAGTGCATATTCAGGTGAAACTCCGACATTTCTTTCAAAATAATGAAGTTCACGCCACATATTGTAGTGGGTTGTATAAGGACAGCCTGTATCCGTGCCAAGGCCAACGGTAATACCGTTTTCAAGCGCTGTTTTTGTACCGATAATCATATTGTTGAAAACAATATTTGAATTGTACTGAACAGCCTCGCTGATACCGAGAGTTTCTCGCTTAAACTTTGCCATAGGCATTGCAGGAGAAAGAGTGCAAACCAAAACTGCATTGTATTTCTTAAAGGTGTCAATTTCCTTTTGAGTGAGAGTTGAACCGTGCTCGATGGAATCAACTCCGTTTTCAACAGCACAGCGAACACCCTCGGGGCTTTGAACATGGGCGGCAACCTTGAGTCCGAGCTTATGAGCCTCATCACAGCAAGCCTTAATCATATCAGCCTGCATCATAAGTTTGCCAGGCTCACCCTTAACCTTTGCGTCCATAACACCGCCTGTTATCATAAGTTTAATCAAGTCAACATTTTGGCTTTTCAACTCATCAACCATCTTAACGGCTTCTTCAACAGATGCGGCAGGATGTGTAACAGAGCCGACCATATGACCGTGATGCACGCCGATTGCATAGTTTGAAACGAACATTCTCGGACCGTCAAGTTTGCCGGCATTGATTTTGTCACGCAATTTGGTGTCGAGGTCGTCAAGACCGCCGACAACACGAACCGTTGTTACACCCGACATCAAACCCTGCATTGCATATGCGTGGCACATCTTGAGAACAAGAGCCTTTGACACGCTTGACGAGAGCGCAAATTTTGTGAGTTTGGTTGTGTTCATCGGCTTGTTTTGTGGCTTACCGCCGGCAGGCAAATGAACATGCAAATTGATAAGACCCGGCATCAAATATTTTCCGTTAAGATTGATAACCTCGTCATTTGAGGATGTTGCAATCTCACCGATTTCTGTAATTCTTCCGTTTTCAACAGCGACATCTGTATTAGGCTGTGGCTTCATATCTTTTGTACCGTCAAGAAGTGTACAATTTTTAAAAACATATCTCATAGCTTATCTCCGTTAATAAACCTCAATTTCTTTAATATTAAATTCATTACCTTTAATTAAATAAGTGTTTTCGCTGCCACAACGAGGACAAATTTTTCCAAACTCAACAGTAGAATAATTATTTTGACAATCTTCGCAATAAGTCACGGCTTCAATCGGTTCAATTTTCAGCTCACAATCAATAAGAATATCGTGCTTTTTAATCGCCCATTTCCAGCAATCCAAAAGATATTCGGGAATGACGCTTGAAACCTCGCCGATTTCAAGAGTTACAGAATGAATGTGCTCAACATCATTTTCTTTTGCTACCCTCTCAACATCATCAATAACATAAAATACTACTCCGAGTTCGTGCATATTTTATCTCCCTTGGCTTTATTACTTTTATTTTACCTTTAAAGATATACAAAGTCAACCGAAATTTATATAGATGTATAAATTTAAATGCTTCCCCTAAATTAAGAGGAAGCATAAATTTTATATTATTAATTTTGATAAGAAAATGTGCTGTCGAACTCGTTATAGAAATTTATAAAGATTTCAGAATAGAGTGTAGCGAGCTGTGAATCAGCAATTTCTCTAATCATCACATAATCCTTTGCGTTGATACAACCGTCTTTGTTGAGGTCAAGAGCCACCATAGGAGCATTAACTTCTACATCTTCGGTTACATCAACTGTCATCGTTCTGTTAAAAGTTTCGTTGTCAAGCAAAATGCTGTGCTCACCTTGTTTGAGCAAGCAACTAACCTTGCCGTCATCATCTGTTGTTCCGACAAATTCGTCATCAACATAGACCTTTACTCCGCCAAGAGCAACGCTTCCTGTATCAGAATCTTTACTTTCGAGTACATTAGTTTTGAACACAGCGGTGTAATAATCAACCGTCAATTTAACGCTATATGTCGGACTTGGATAACTTTCAAGTTCTCCGCAAACAGCTTTGAAGGTCAGATTATAATCACCAGCTTTTGAAACAGCAAAGGTATCACCATCAATCTGTACCCAACCGTCACCGTTATTATAATAATAAACAGCGTTAGTGCAATTAGGTGAAGAAAGCGTAAATGTAACCGCTTGTGATGTTTCGCTGCCGATAGTTCCGGAAGGTGTGACATAAAGAACAGGTTTTTCTGAAACCGGAATATTGTTGACATTGACAACTTCGGTGGTTGTAAGCCCATTATTTGCAGTCATTACAACGACATATCTGCCGTTATCCGTTACTTCAAAATAATCAGAATTGGTTATATCCTTGCCGTTTACACTGACTGATTTCAAGCCTGAAAGACCTGTATTAACCTTGTAATATGCCTTATACGAAGAAGCATTGTTCTCGTTTTCATCAAGTGTATATTCAAGAGTTGGAGCAACGGTGTCAATCATAATGTGATAGCTGTCGGAATAGTTGCTCTCTACCCCGGCGCCGTTTACAGCCTTAAATATGTACGAAGCGTCAACATCCTCATCAATAGTGATTACGGAACCTTCCTCGGCAGGAATCCAGCTGTTGCCGTTGTCGGTGCTGAAATAATAATGAACACCTGAAATGGCTTGATTGAGTATGCTCATACTGAACTTGACGGCATCGGCAGTCCATCTGCCGAATGTACCCTCAAAATCAACACGAACAACAGGCTCGGTCTTGTCAATCTTTACAACAAAGTCATTTTCAGTTACAGTTTCGTTATTTGAATAAGACACCGCTTTGAATTTATAATTCCATTCGCCTTGCTCTTTTACAACAAGTGTGTCGCTGTCCATTTCAACCCAGTCTCCACCGTTAAGACTGTAATAATATCTGAAAATGCCCGAAAATGCGGTTGATGAAAGTTTGATTGTAACATCCTTTAATGTCCAACTGTCGCTTTCGTAATTTTCACCGTCAGCATTTGCCGTGACAACAATCTCGGTAGGAGCTTCAACATCAAGGATATATCCGATTGTCGACTTGCTGTCGGATACATTGCCCGCCTTGTCTATTGCTCTCGCTTCGGCATAGCCTTTAAAATCGCTGTCCTGTAACGGTTTGTTGCTGTCATCATACACTGCCCAATCGTTAAGCGGTGTGCCGTTTTCATCTATAAAACGATATTCAATTCTGTCAACACCTGCAACGCCAACATCCTCGGCGCTGATAGTCAGCTCGGTAGTTTTATTGAAAAACATACCAAAGGAAATTTTGTTTATCAGTCTTGCAAAATCGTTTGTGTCCTTGTGAGCAATTGAAATTTCTGTAACAATCGGTTTTTGAGTATCAATATTGTTAACAGAGATACTCTGCTCACTTTCAAGCAAACTGTTTGACACGATTTTTACAGTATAATTTTCGTTTTCAGTAACGGTAAATTCCGTTTGACTGTCAATCTCACTGCCATTGAGATAAACCGCTTTGACACCTGAAGCACCAATATTCAAATCTGTAATTCTAACAGAATACGACTGATTTGTGAGGTTTGTATTATCCTGAACAAGAGTAAATGACGGAACAATTTTGTCAATTTTAACAGTATATGGCTGTGTAATTTCGCTTTCAATTCCTGCACTGTTAATCGCTTTGAATGTATATACGCTGTCTGTGTTTTCAGTAACAGTCAAAGAATTGCCGTTAATTTCATTCCACTCGCCACCGTCAACATTATAATAATATTTAGTGCCGTCTAATTGATGTGTGCTGCTCAAAGTGAACACAACATCTTTGCCTGTCCACGAGCCGTCATAATCTGCCGTGTCAACAGAAACAACAGGCTTTCCGTAAATGATAATCGGAAACTCGGCTGTTGCCGAACGACCGTAATGCTTATAAACAACCTTGACCGTTTGTTCTACATCGAGTTTTGAATAATCAACAGCGGAGTCGTCAACCGTGTAGTCAAAAACTTCTTCACGAGGGGAGTTGCTGTAATTTGCATATACCTTTAAACCGCTCAAATCAAGCTGTTTTACGCCCTCAACATAAGCATATTTTGGGGCGGTAATATCAATTGAGTCAACAGCTTTTGAATTAACCTTAACAGGAAATACAGCACGGAACTGCTCCCCTGCTCTGACGAGAGTTACGAGTACATATTGCTCTTTATCAATCAAGGTTGGGTCAAATCCACTTATTTCATAATCGTCAACATCAACACTTAAAATAGAATCGCCATAGCTTTCGGCATCGGGATAATAATTTGCCAATTCGTTGCGGTCATATGTTGCAGAAACCTTTAAGCCTGTCAAATCAAGTTTTGTTTCGCCCTCGATATAATCATATTTTTCAGGTGCGGTTACGGCTATATTTTTTGGCTGAATTTCAACAACTTGAATTTGTTTTGAAGCCTCAACATAAGAACCGCTTAATGAGGTTGTGCCCTCTCTGCCAAAGACCCAAAGAGTTGTTGTGCCTGCCGATTTTCCGTACACCTTACCGTTTGAATCAACAGTTGCAACGCTGTTTTCTGTGTTGCCGGATGTACTGTTCCAGCTCGAATTCCACGGACGAGTACCATCGTCATATGTAAGTCCCCAATGAGTATGTTTGACGCTGATTCTTGACGGAGAAAAAATTGCTGAATACTCTCTTGGAAAGTCTTTTACAACAACATCATTTCCCGAAATTGAGGCACTTACAAGATTATCGACAGAAGCACCTCTGACATTGAAGGTCACAGACGAGGACACACCGCCGATAATCGCAGTGATTGTAACCGATTTAGCATTATAAATTGTAAGTCCGCCTGAATCAAGACCAAGAACCTTACCGTTTTCATCAACAGATGCAACAGACGGATCGGAGCTTTTCCAAACAACATTCTTGAGCAAATCAGGGTCATAATCTGCCGGTAAAATATTTGCGATATTAAGCTGACCGGTCTTCCCCTCTTCAAGGAACGAGTCCCTACTGCCTGTTAAAACATTTGTAGTAAAGCCGTTGCCTTTTGACAAAGAAAAACTTGTAATCGGAACACCCGATGAAACGGTTTTTTCTGCTTCAAGAGAAGCATCATTATAAGTCACCTTAACATAGATTTTGATTATTCCGACTTCTCTTGCAACAAGATTGCCGTTTGAATCAATCGAAGCAAAACCGTTATCGGCAGGAGTGTCTGCCGTTGCAAGCACAAGCTTGCCCGACTGTGAATCATATAATCCCCACTGACGCACAACGCCTGTATTTGTGTTAAGTCTTACAGGGGTTACATCCGCAGTATATTTATTTGTTTCGTTAAGCGCAATGTTCTCATATCCGTTGATTTCAACGCTGTTGATTTTGTCGCCGATAATATTCCTATTAATTTTTAGCGAAGCTGTTTTTGAAACGCCGTCAATTGTTGCCGTGATGGTTACAGTTTTTGATACCTGCAAACCTTGACCTGCATCAAGAGCAGTAACAACACCGTTTTGAGTAATGACAGCAGCTGACGTATCCGAACATTCCCACTTTACATCGCCTGTGTATGCACCGGCAGGAGAAACATTTTCGATAGTGAGCTGTGAGGTTTCGCCCTCTTTTATATCAAGAGTTCCGCCGATTGAAAAGTCGGTAACAGGAAGTTCTTCACGAGAAACAACCTTAAATTCAACAGTATCTGTAACCGCAGAATAAAGAGCATTATCGGGATTTGCACGAATATAAACAGTACCCGGAGAAGTAAAAGTTACAAGACCATCATCAGTAATTGTTGCGTGCTTCCTTGACTCGGTATCAAAAGCCTTGCCGACGCTCCATTTAACGCTTTGTTTAAGTCGAACAGGAGTTACGGCACCGTACATTTGCACCTGCTTGCCGACAGCAACGGTTTTCGGAACAGTCTTTTTGTTTGTGATATGTACGCCCGTAGGCCATATATTACCTGCTAAACTTTGGTCAACCGCAACTTCTGCCTTATCGAAAGCAAGAACCTTTCCGCTTTCGTTGACAAGTCTTGCAGTGATTGTGATTGTCATATTATTCAACATTTTTTCGAGAGCTTCACCCATGGTTTGGTTAATGCCCTTTACAATCGCAACAACCAAGTCGGTATTGAGGTTACTGTCATTAAGGTCAATGCCCGCCTTTGCAAAAGCCTTTTCAATAGCGTCTGCGGTTGCATTACCGATGAGCGGAGTTGGGCGAACCTCATTATCAAGCCAATATTTGATGACGGCAGCCTTTGAGTAATCGTACGCAGTTACCTTGCCTGTTTCGTCAACATCCGCAAGCAAAGGCATATTGCTTTCCCACTCAACAGTTGAGCCTGCCGGAAATTCCGACTCCGAATGAGCCACCAACTGTGCAGAATCGTATTCGGTGATGTGCAAAGTTTCAGTAAGCTCCGCATCATTATAATATATAGTGATGCTTTCTGCGGCATTAACCAGAGTACCGGGCAAGCCGACAGAGAAAATCAAAGAAAGTGATAATAATAGGCTGATAACTTTTTTCATAAAAGCTCCTCCATTCATTTTTGTAAACCGCAAAATTAATTGAATAACATAAATCTTATGCAAATTATATCATAATTTTGATTGTTTTACAATAAAAATATGTACCAAATACGACAGATAATAAAATTAATTAATCATAAGTATACCGAAAAACGATTAATATCTTAAGTTGTTTTTATAATATTTTCTGATTTGTAAACATTTTTCTAAAAAACAAAACACAAAAAAGACCAAAAAAATCGCCTGAAAGCCCTAAAACAGGGAGTTTCAAGCGATGATATTATTTATTTTACGATTATAAACAATTTGCTTCAGCGGTTACAAACGGTTGTTAAATTATAAGTGCACAAATTATATTTATAGCACCTAAATGTTTCTAATATACACAACTCCGACATTGTTCGATTTTCAAAATTATCGTAACTGTCGTTTCAACACAGAATATTTATAATTCTGTCTGTAAAGGAATTATTTTAATCAACTATCTCAAATTAAAATACTAATCACGCAAAATTTCATACAAATACTTATCACACCATTGATAATTTAATACACTGTTTTCTCTGTAACTTTTTACATAATGAGCCTCACGGCGCATCCCTATTTTTTCCATTATACCATATAAGCCTTTATTTAAAGTATTACAATCGGCAACAATTCTTCGAAGTCCTAATGTTTCAAAGCCGAGGTTTAAAAGAGTTTTTACTATTTCAGTTCCATAACCCTTACGCCAATAATCACGATGCAATTCCCAAGCTAATTCAGCAGGATCTTTATCAGTATAATACAATTCGCAAGAACCGATTAGCTCACCTGTTTCTTTCAAAACAACAGCATACCTATAATTAAAGCAAGGCTTTTGTTCAGCACATTCTATTCCCCAATCAACATATTCACGAACTTCACTTTCTGTTTTCGGTTCACTTGAACGATATTTCATATTTTCTAAATTACTGAGCATATCATAAAACACATCAAAATCATCTTTTTTATATTTCCTGAATATCAGTTTATCAGATTCCAATTCAATATAGTTCATTTACACACCTCGTTTTTTAATTCAATCGTTCTAATTTCACATATAAAATCCATATTAAACAACTTTTATTATAACATAAAATTAAAGTTCCAAAAAAGATTTTCAAACTATAACTATTTACATAGAATTTAAAAAACATAGTCTGCATACCTTAACTCTCTTATTTATTTAAAGCAGCAACAGTTCACTTTGGCTCAATCAGCTTTTTCTTTTATTTAAAGTAATTTATTTATTCGTATCAAAAATCATTTCCGATCAAATTTATATAATTGTGGACAATTTTCGCACATCATTTCACAATCCTGCATTTCAAAATATTGAGAACTCCTTTTAATACCAACATACGGTATATTCTTTTGATTGCATATTTCAATAATCTTTTTTCGATTTTCTGCTTCCATTCGATTGCCAAGATAAACCTTTGTTATGGGAAAAAACTTCACATTGTAATTGTCATTATCTCTGCGAAAAGGCAACAATAATCTCCATTCATTTTGAAAAAACCAATCTATGCTTTTTCTTAGTATTCCGTTAAAATATATATCCCAAAGTGCTTCTTCAGTGATATTCTTATCTATAAATTCGACCAACTTTGCGGTCGTATCCGGACGTGTTTTACAATATATTACCGGAAATAAATTAAAATAAAGTTCATCATATTCTTTTACATCAGGCAGAACAGTATATTCTATGCAAAATCCCCTGTGACAATTTGCATATGAGCCACCCCACATAAGTTGTGAATACGGTGTCGTAGCAAAACAACTAATCCTAAATGTATTTTTCAATGATGATATGTAATCGGCATATTCTGATTGTAATGCATTTGCTACAGCCTTTCTAAAATCATGTGTTTTATTAAGTTCTATAATAACATTTTTTAAAAACACTTGATTTGTAAGATTCTCAATTTCAGAACTTGGTTTTATATCAAAAACTTTATCAAAATTATTATTTGTGATGTAATAATTATATAAAGTTTTAGTTAAAGCATCGCCCATAGTTTCTAAAGGCTCATTTTCATTAACATTAAGGCCACATCGTTTGCAATATTTAATTAATCTAAGACGCTCATACGTGGAATATTCAATATAAATATCGGAATCATATACATCATCAAATGCAGTTGGTGTCTGAAGAAAAACAGTATTATCTTCTAATGCTTGAATAGAATAATTAACAGACTTCCCAGTATTTTTATCGATATTTTCAAGATTAGGATAATACTTATATAATCGTAATGGCATTATTCTTTTTGAATAATGAGCAAAATTTTTATAACCCATATTTTGTATTTCATCAAGTTTTATAATATTTTGGTTTACAATGCAATATGATTTTAATAATTCAGGAGCAAAACTCTGAACGCCAGTAATTAATTCAGAAAATTCCATTTTCAACCTCACCAAATATTTTTTCGTTAAATATCTTTAATAAAATGAACTGATTTTGCTATTTCATGAAAGTCATTTGAAAGATGAAGATTGATACTGTCCAAATTATCAATTTCACAATCAGATGCAATTTGAGTAATTTTCTGCTCTTTAGCCCATTTTTCGCACAGTTCTATCAAATGAGTTGCTATACCGAAATTTCGATATTCTTCTTCAACATAAATTGCTTCAATATAGGCAACTTTTTCGTTTGTTGCCCCCTCTACATATTCCGACCTTATCGAACAATGAACAAACGCAAGCATTTTTTCTTTATAATAAGCAGTATAAACTCTGTTATTTTCTGTTTGTACAAGCTCCTCAAATTCGGTTTTCAATTTATCATAATCATCATTCCAAAGCTTAACTGCAAGCTTTGCCACATTATAAGCGTCTTGCTTTCGGCAATAATAGAATTCTAAATCATGCCAAATCCACTCTAAAGCATCCACTCCGTTAAGGGAATAAAAATATACCTTGTCCCAAAGTTCGTACATAGACTTTCCATCAAACACTTTAGCGTTTAAAATATCATCGGCAGTATTATACTTATACGCATTATTGCCATCGGGAGTAATTCCAAACCAATACGGTTTTTCAAACTGATCATTAAAGCCAATCCAGCAATCATCATACCTATCAATACCGTCAATATAAAAATTATTTTCATACATATACTGACCCTTAATTAATTTATCTCTAAATAAATCAAAAGGAATCTTTCTTCCTAAAGGGTAATTTGCACTGTCCATATTATCACCTAAACAGATAATAGCATAAAAAATAAATTTAAGCAAGAAAAAAGAGCACCTCTTTCAAGATGCCCTTGAATGTTTAATTAGCTTAATAAAATTTTTAACTCATCAACCGTTTCAACAATATATGTTGCACCGGCATTTTTAAGTTCATCAAAGGTGCCATATCCATATTCTACGCCGATTGAATCAACGCCAACTGATTGAGCACCAATCATATCCTCTGCTCTGTCACCAATCATTACAACTTTCGATTTGTCCTTGATATTACATTCATTAAGCGCATATTCAATTACCTCTGCCTTTTTTGAGCGAGTAGTATCCATATTTGAACCAGCAATGAAATCAAAATATTTTGCGAGGTCAAAATGCTCCATTATTCTATCAGTAAACGGTTGAGGCTTTGAGGTAGCAACAATAAGTGTTTTTCCGTTTTCTTTAAGATTTTGAAGCAGGTTGGTTATACCGCAATAAACTTCGTTTTCAAACAAGCCTTTTGTGCTAAAATATTCACGGTAAAGTTTTACTGCCAGCAAAGATTTTTCCTTATCAAAACCAAAATATTTTTCAAACGATTCGTGAAGCGGCGGGCCTAGAAAATTTCTCAAAAGTGACATTTCATAATCGTTAATATCATACTTTTCAAGTGCATAAATGATAGAATTAATAATTCCCTGCGATGAATCTGTGAGCGTTCCGTCAAGGTCAAAAAGAATGGTTGAATAGCTTTTCATAAAACACCTCTGTTATAAAATATTTGCAAAAAAGAGCATCTCTTTCGAGATGCTCTTAAATGTTTAATTAGCCGTTGATTTGCTTTGCAATTTCTTCTGCGAAGTTTTCTTCTCTCTTTTCGAGACCGTCGCCCTTCATCATACGGATGAAGTTTGTTGCCTTGATTTCTGTGCCGAGAGCCTTTGCAACGCTGTCAATGTAGCCTGCAACCGAACCCTGGAAGAGGTCTGAACGAACGAAGTCTTGCTCAAGAAGGCAAACTTCCTTGATTTGCTTCTGGAGTCTACCCTTTACAAGGCCTGTGAAAATCTTGTTGTCAACAATTTCATCCTTATGTGAAACTGCGATGCCTGCAAGAATTTCAAGAGCTTCCTTAGAAATGAAGTTTGTGAAGTTCTTTCTTTGCTTATTGTCAAGGCCCTGATAAATTGTGATGTCTTCATCAGTCCACTTCTTATCGTTGATAGCTTCGTCGATAAGCTTGCCGAGGATCGGAATAGGAAGTGAATCAGGCTTGTTGAGTGCACTGTCAACAGTGATTGAGTGCATTTTTTCTGATTCTTCAGCAGAGATGTCGTCGCTGCTCAAATATTCAGGATTCATAGCTGCGATTTGCATAGCAACATTCTTGCCCATAGCTACAAATTCAGGATCAGTAGCCTTTGATTCGTCTGCAACATCAAAGCCAACCATAACACCAACGCTGCCGCCGGCATGGATGTATGTTGAAACGATACCGTCCATTCTTTCGAAACGGCGAACTTTCATATTTTCACCGATTGCAAGAACGAGGTCATTAAGTGTTTCTGTAACAGTTCTGTCTGTGCCGTCAAACTTCTCTTCCTTGAGAGCTTCAACATCGGCAGGATTTGTTGCAAGGATTGTCTTTGCAACGCCTTCTACGAAAGACATAAACTTTTCATTCTTTGCAACGAAGTCTGTTTCTGAGTTAACCTCAAGAACAACACCCTTCTTTGCATTTTCGTCATAGTAAGGGAGAACCACACCTTCAGCGGCAATTCTTGATGCCTTCTTCTGTGCAGCTGCAAGGCCTCTTTCACGAAGGAAGTCGATAGCCTTATCCATATCGCCGTCAGCTTCAACGAGAGCCTTTTTGCACTCCATCATACCAACGCCGGTCTTCTCACGAAGAGCCTTTACATCTTGTGCTGTAAATGCCATAATAATATCCTCCAATATAATAAAGTAAAATTAAGTTATAATTAATTATTCAGCTGCTTCTTCTGCTGCAGGAGCTTCTTCAGGAGCAACTGCATCAGCGCCGTCTCTACCCTCGATAACAGCGTTAGCCATAGCACCTGCAATAAGCTTTACTGCACGGATAGCGTCGTCGTTACCAGGAATTACATAGTCGATTTCATCAGGATCGCAGTTTGTGTCAACGATAGCAACGATTGGAAGACCGAGCTTTGTTGCTTCTGATACAGCAATTCTTTCCTTGCGTGGGTCAACGATGAACATTGCATCAGGAATCTTCTTCATTTCTGTGATACCGCCGAGGTACTTCTCAAGCTTTTCGATTTCAAGTTCAAGACCTGCAACTTCCTTCTTTGGAAGAAGATCGAATGTGCCGTCCTCTTGCATCTTCTTGAGCTGTGCAAGACGAGCAACACGACCACGGATTGTCTTGAAGTTTGTGAGCATACCGCCAAGCCATCTTGCATTTACATATGGCATTGAGCAACGGATAGCCTCTTCCTTAACGCTCTCCTGAGCCTGCTTCTTTGTACCAACAAAGATAATGCTTCCGCCTTCTGCTGCGAGATCACGAACGAACATATAAGCCTCGTCCAACTTCTTTACTGTCTTTTGAAGATCGATGATATAAATACCATTTCTCTCTGTGAAGATGTATTCAGCCATTTTAGGGTTCCATCTTCTTGTTTGGTGACCAAAGTGTACACCTGCTTCTAAAAGCTGTTTCATAGAAACTACATTTGCCATTTTCATTTCCTCCTTTAAGGTTAATCCTCCACAATGAAGTATGGCAAGAGCCGATTTTGTAACCTTTGGCTCAACCTCATTGTGTGCGAATTCGCTTTCTTTTTTACGAATGCGTTAGCATTATAACAAAAAAGGCCTGAAAAATCAAGCCTTTTTTGCTATTTATATAATATATTTATTAACTTTATTTATTGTTAACATCAAACTCAATGCTGAAATCGGCATCGGGGATATTCAAACTGACAAGTTCCGATGATTGATTGACTGTCAAAGTGAAGTTGCCGACCGAAGTTTTGCCGTCAAAAACATAAGCGTTATCAACCTTTTTACAATCCGAAGCAGTTGTGATTGCGTCATAAAACAACACGGCGGGATTATAGGCGGAAACCTTTGATTTGTCCGCCTTTGTGAGCATATCTCTCCTTGAAAAAGCAACCTCTTTGCCATTGCAGGAAATCGTCATTCCGCTTGCATTGGTTGATGTTGGGGTTATGTACACACTCTTGCCGTCAAACTTTACATTGGCGGAATAGGAGTATTCGCCCATTTTGACCGTTGCGGTTTGAGAATATTTCGGTTTTAGTTCAACAGTACTTTTGACAGTTGAGCAACCGCACAAAAGCAGAAACACAAGGCACATTGAAAATGATATTAATTTTTTCATAAAATCAACCCGAATATCAAAATTCGGACATTAAAGCACCGAGCCGGTCTATCATATCAAAAACGGTTATTCCTCTTTGGCTGATGGCTTTTGAGGCACTATCACCCGACAAGCCGTGAATGAACACGCCTGCCTTTGTTGCGTCATACGGATTTATTCCTTGTGCGACAAACGAGCCGATAATACCACTGAGCATATCACCCGTTCCGCCCATAGCCATTGCAGGATTGCCACTCATATTCACAAACACCGTTTCTCCGTCCGTAACTACGGTATTTGCACCTTTTAATGCAATCAAAACACCGTACTCCCTTGCAAAATTCTTTGCAATACCGATACGGTCGGACTGCACTTCCTCCACCGATTTTGACACGAGCCTTGACATCTCACCGGGATGTGGCGTAAGAACAACGGGTACTTTAACATCCTTTAATATATCTATGCTCGAAGTTATGCAATTTATACCGTCGGCATCCAGAATAACGGGAACTTTTGAATTTTTCAGCACAAATTCGGTGATTTTTCTTGTATCATCACTGACGCCCATACCGCAACCAAGAACAATCGCACTTGCCCACTGCATATCGTTTGATATTTCATCAAGGGCTTTTTCGCTGTACATACCGTTTGACTCCTCGACAGGATTGAAAATCGGTTGAACAAGGTGCGACGCAACAATAGGATAAGCAGATTTCGGAACGGTCAACTTTACAAGTCCGACACCGCTCCTTATTGCGGATTCACAACATATAACGCCTGCTCCCGGCATTTTGTACGAACCACAAAGGCAAAGAAGATGACCGTTTGAACCTTTGTTTGAATTATATTCAAGCGGTGGAATAAGTTTTTTTACATCATCAATCATTATTGCAGTTGCATAATCATCGTTATAGCAATCATCAGGGATACCAATATTAACGACCTTTATTTCACCGCAAAGAGCATTTGACGGCGGAAGAACATGGCAGAACTTCAAAGTGGAAATTGCGATAGTAAAATCTGCTTTGACGGCATTTTTGCAAGCAGAACCGTCGGTTGCATTTGTACCGCTTGGGGTATCGACAGAAATAACAGTAGCAGAACTATTGCCAACTGTTTCGAACACCTTATCAAACGGACTGCGAGCCTCACCGTGAAAGCCAATGCCAAAAATGCAATCAACGATATAATCGGCAGAAAGAACGCTGTTATTAAAAAAATCCACGGGAACGCCCGACATTACAGCCTCGTTATAATACTTGAGAGGCTCGGCAATTTCGGGTTCTTTATCGCAAAGAACGATTTTTGCATTTGCACCGTGGGCATAAAGAAGCCTTGCGATAACAAAGCCGTCGCCTGCATTTTTGCCGTTTCCGCACAGCACAGCAACTGAACTGTTAACAAGGCTGTCGCCGTATTTTTCGATAATACTTTCGGCACAAGCAGTGCCTGCCTTGAGCATTAATTCGGCTTCGGTTGAATAATATTTAAAGCAGTCGGTTTCAACCGCTCTGATTTCATCAGCTGTTAATATATACATATTTTCACAACCTCTCATTTTGCTACATTTTTATAGTATCACAAAGAGATAATTATGACAAGATTGTTATTGAAATAGAAGTAAAAATTTGGTATAGTATTACTATAAATAACTAAAGGGGAAATAAAAATGAACACTTTTTTACTCGCCGCTGTCACACTTGGCGAAAGGGTTGACAGCATCTTTTACAACTTTGACCTATGGGTATTCAGCTTCTTCGGTCACATGCAATGCGGATTTTTAACCGCCGTTGCAAAGATTTTCACCTCATTCGGTGATGAGATGTTTGTAATTCCTATGGCAGCCTTTGGCTTGGTGCTCTGTTTCTTTAAGAAAACAAGAAAGTACGGTGCAGCTTTGATTTTTTCGATTGTTATCGGAACGCTCATAACAAATGTTATTGTTAAGCCGATGTTCTTGAGAATAAGACCGTACAATACACTTCAAGGTGTTGCAGAGTATTTTGCTTGGTACAAGGGTGCAGGAATGCTCAGCGAAAGCGACTATTCGTTCCCATCAGGTCACACAACCGCCGCATTTGAAATTGCAATGTCGATGTGCCTTTGCTTCAAAAAAGATCACAAAAAATTCTACTGGGTATTCCCTGTGATTGCACTTTGCACAATGGGTAGCCGTGTATATTTGATGGTTCACTATGCAAGTGATGTTTTGGCAGGATTTATTGTTGGCACATTTGCAGGTTGCATGGGTTATTTGCTTGCAACTCAAGCATGCAAACTTGTTGAAAAGAGCAAATTTCTTGATAAAATTGATGTTACACCTTTGTTCAAAAAAGTCAATCCAAAAGTTGCACCTGTTGCAATCGTTGCAGTTGTGGTCGGCATTTTCTGTTTGAGCTACATTCCTGCAATGACAGAAGGTGGCGAAAGCGCTCATAGATGTGCATATGTCGGTGAATACGATTGTATGAACGAAGCGAAAGTTGACGACAAAGATTATCCACCGATTGACGGCAAGGAATACTGCAAAATCCACTGGAAGCAATTAAGCGGAGTAAAAGAATAATATAATATTAAAATTTATATCGACAAAATAAGACGAGAAGTGTTTTGCTTCTCGTCTTTATTTATTCGCTCTTTATTCTTTTAAGTGCATTTTTTTCAAGCCGTGACACCTGTGCTTGAGAAATGCCGATTTCCTCTGCGGTTTCCATTTGTGTTTTGCCCTGCATAAAACGCATATACAAAATGCGGTGTTCCCTATCATCAAGATTGTTGAGCCTATCCCTCATCATAATTTCGTCTACCCAATCGGCATCGGTGCCGTTATCGCCGATTTGGTCCATAACGAATATCGTATCTCCGCCATCGTTATAAACCGGCTCATAGAGGCTTACAGGGTCAACAATAGCCTCGAGAGCAATCACGACATCAGCCTTTTTCATATCAAGTTCTTTGGCAATTTCATCAACAGTGGGTTCTTTGTTATATTTATTTGTCAGCATTTCTTTGACCTGCATTGCTTTATAGGCAGTGTCACGAAGCGAACGACTTACTCTAATAGGATTATTGTCACGCAAAAAGCGGCGTATTTCCCCGATTATCATAGGTACTGCATAGGTCGAGAATCTGACATTAAGGTCGGTATTGAAATTATCAATTGCCTTAATCAAACCGATAACGCCGACCTGAAACAAATCGTCCATTCCCTCGCCTCTGTTTGCAAAACGTTGAACGACAGAAAGAACAAGACGCAAATTGCCGTTAATCAGTTTTTCCCTTGCTTTTTGATCGCCTGATTGAGCTTTTTTTAAAAGCTCGATTTTTTCGGGTTCTTTTAAAAGTTTTAAATCATTTGTGTTTATTCCGCATATTTCTACCTTGTTATAATACTGCACATAATCATCCTTTAGTTTTTATGTACAAGAATATTATTAACGCAAGATATGATTTTTATCCTATTCAAAAGTATAAAATGTCAAAAAGATATTTGTTGCTTTTTGTCGAACAGGTGTGATATAATCATAAAAGAAAGGCGGTGAGCACCAATTTCTACTATAAACGAAGATTATTATACAAAAGAAAACCTAAAAGTTAACATCAGGCGATTTAGAGAATCGAGCAATTTCACTCAAACGCAGGTTGCACTGCTGATGGGAACAAACCGAACAACCTACACCAAATGGGAAAGCGGTGACTCGTTGCCAAATGCAATTCAATTGTCAAAGCTTGCGTCAATTTACGGCAAAAGGATTGATGATTTTTACATTGACTACGACTCTCTTATGGTGGGCAATTCGTTATTTGACAAGCCGTGTGGCAACACTTTTATCAGTGACCTGACCAAGCAGGAAAAGGTTATGCTTGCAAAATACCGTATGCTCAGCGACAGCGACAAAGAAAGAATCAACAATTTGATTGAAGAATTAAGAACCAAAAATTAAAAACAGCGTTGTTCAATTTATACGAACAACGCTGTTTATTTTATCTTCTCGGACGAGGTGGTGGGAGATAATCGTCATCACCATACAATTGCTTGTCAAGTTCTTCTTGTTCTCTGCGACGCTTTGCCACACGCTCTTTATCACGGCGAAGTCGTCTGACAAAAGTGACAATATACAAAATCGCAAGCAAAATAATCACACCAAACACTGCAAGAACAATCTTGTTTGTAAAGAATTTTTTGAGTGCATTGAGAATTTTCAAAAATGTTGAAAGTTCAACTGTTTTGGCAGCAACCAAATCAACTGTGACAATAGTTTTTTCACCGAAAATGATATTTGCCTTACAAACAAAATCATCCTTTGTTACCGGAGCATCAAGGCTTTCGGGCGGGTCAACAGGCTCAATTATTACATTTGACGGGTCAAGTGTACTCGGAACGAGGGTTGTTACATCATCCTTGACAACAAGCTGAACCGTATCGGCATCCTTACCGTTATTTACCGGAAGTTCATATGCAATATCGTTTTTACGAACAACGGTGGTATACTTTAGGGAGTCAAACGCCCAATCGAAAAGCGACTTTGCATCTATAAACGAACACTTTGTTTTGATGCCGTCAAGCACTTCAATCGGACTGTCCATAACAATTGCAAGATAGTTATATCCGCCTTTCGAAGCCTTTGTGATTACACAATAGCCTGCCTGCTCTGTTGAACCTGTTTTGATGCCCTGTGCGTACGGATAATAATATGTGACATGAAATTTGTCAAGCATATAATTTGTATGAATAAAATTCAATTTGCCAAACTTATATTGCTGGGTGCTTGAAATCTTATTGAAAATTTCATTTTTCATTGCGGCAAGAGTGATTTTTGCCATATCGGACGGAGTAGTATAATGATTTGGGTCGTGCAAACCATCAGGATTGACAAAATTAGTATCCTTACAGCCGAGAGATTTAACCCAATTATTCATTTCTTCGACAAATGCCGGAACACTTCCGCTGACAAACTCTGCAAGGACCTGACAAGCATCGCAAGCAGAGTGCACCATCGTGAGATATAAAAGTTCTTCAATAGTAATTGTTTGACCGATTTTCAACCCTGCAACCTGTGCACCTGTGCCATACAGAGCCTCTATTGCACTTTTGGAAACAGTTGTTGTTTGTGACAGGTTTTGTACTTTATTAAGAGTTACCATAGTAGTAACAATTTTTGTAAGAGAAGCCGGATATTTTCTTTTGTCGGCATTTTTTTCTGCAACAACAGGATGAGAATCATCATCAAGACTGATGAGCATATACGCATCCGCATAAATCTTTACATTCGGGGTATAAGTTGCAGCCTTTGCAGTAAAAGGAACGCAAAAAACAGTGAGCGAAATTATAACAAAGCTCATAAAAACCGAAAGTAGTTTTTTCATACACTTGACACCTCACTAAATAAATTATATTATTAATATAATAACATATATCTTACGATATTAAAAGACTAAAATTTAATTTGAGGTAAACTTAAATGGTATATATCACAGGCGACACCCACGGTGACTTGAGCCTATTCAAAAATCCAAAATTAAAAAAGCTCAATGATGACGACATTCTTATTATTTGCGGTGACTTTGGCTTTTTATGGGACGGAAGCGAAAAAGAACAAAAGGCTATTGAAACCCTTTCAAAAAAGAAATACACCATCTGCTTTGTTGACGGTGCACACGAAAATTTTGATATGCTCAACGCATACAGGCCATACAGATTTAAGGGTGGCACTGCGCACAAAATCAGCCCTAACATTTTCCATCTTATGAGGGGTGAAATATTCACATTCTGTGGCAAAACCTTCTTTTGTATGGGTGGTGGCGAAAGTGACGACATTGATATGCGTCAAGAAGGCAGAAGCTGGTGGAAAGATGAAATGCCGAATGCCGAGGAAATGAAAAACGGTGCAGACAATCTTAAAAGTGCGGATTTTCAGGTTGACTATGTTATCACACACGAAGCACCTGCCATGGCAAAAGACTTCATCAGGCTTCACACAAATTCTGCAATGAAGCAAACGCCGATAAACACTTATCTTCAAGAACTGATGAAAAATGTTGAATATAATCATTGGTTTTTCGGTTCGCTCCACATTGATTTGCAGATAAGCAAAAAAATGACCGCCGTATTTAATGAAATAATTAAAATAAGATAAAAACAACGCTGTAAGGTAAAACTTACGGCGTTTTCTTGTGCAAAAAAATACCGCTTCAAAAATGAAGCGGTAAAATTCAATTATTCTTCTGTTGCTTCTTCAGCTGTTTCTTCTGCTTCAGGAGCAGCTTCTTCTGCTGATTCAGGCTTGTCAAGAAGTTCCTTCATTGAAAGAGAAACTCTCTTCTTATCGAAGTCGATTTCAATAATCTTTGCCTTAACAACATCGCCAATCTTAAGAACATCCTGTGGAGCCTTAATTCTATCCCAAGAGATTTGGCTGATGTGAATCAAACCGTCAACTGTTGGAAGAATGTTTGCGAATGCACCGAATGTTGCAAATGAAACAATCTTTGCGTCAACAACTGAACCAACAGGATAATCTCTCTTGAGGATTTCCCATGGATTGTCCTCAATGTTCTTGAAGCCAAGAGAAATCTTCTTTGTTTCTTCGTCAAGTGACTTAATAGTAACTTCAACTACATCGCCAACATTAACAACCTCTGATGGGTGCTTGATTCTTGACCATGAAAGTTCAGAAATATGTACCATACCGTCGATACCGCCGAGGTCAACAAACGCACCGTATGATGTGAGTGACTTAACAGTACCCTTAACCTTGTCGCCCACTTTGAGAGTTGCCCAAAGTGCTTCCTGCTTTTCTTTTCTTTCAGCATCAGAAACAACCTTGATTGAACCAACTGCTCTTCTGCGAGCCGGGTTAATATCGATAATCTTGAACTTAACTGTTGCATCTTTGAGAACAGAGAGTTCCTGATTGCGAGGAACACCTGTGAGTGATGCAGGAACAAATACTCTTGTACCCTTTGCTGATACAAGAACACCGCCACGGATTACAGCGGTAACCTGACCTTCGAGGATTTCATCGTTTTCTTTTGCAGCAACGATTTCGTCCCAACCCTTTACAGCGTCGAACAAACGCTTTGAGAGTTTGAGAACACCGTCTTGGTCATCTGTTTTCATAATAACAAGCTGGATTTCGTCGCCAACTGCAACTACATCTTCACACTTTGAGATATTTTCTGATGACAAATCGTCAAATGCAACAACGCCTGTTTGCTTTCTGCCAGGAACATCTACAAATACTTCAGTAGGAGTAATTCTTACTACTGTACCTGTAACTACCTTGCTGTTTTCGTTTTCCTTAAAAGATTCGTTAAGTAATTCTTCAAAGGATGCCTCACCATCAGCAGATGCTTTGACAGCAGGCTTTGTAGCCTTATCAGCGTTTTCTGCTGTCTCCACAACTTCTTCAGTTACGGCTGAAGTTGTTTCAACTTCCTTTTCTTTAATTTCTTCGGACATGGATTTGAGTACCTCCTTGATTATTACCGAGGGTGTCGACGCCCCCGCAGTTACACCAATCACATTGTAGGTGCTCAAATCAAGTGAAGCAAGCTCATCCGCCGTTTCAATAAGAAAGGTGGGACAATTAGCCTCGCCAGTATCTCGCAATTTACATGTGTTTGATGAATGACGCCCGCCGACAACAATCATAGCGTCGGATTTTTTTGATAATTCCTCCGCCTCATTTTGCCTATCGGACGTTGCATTACATATTGTATCAAATATTTTACAGTTTGTACATAGTTTTTTGAATATTTTTTTGCATTTTTTTTGCTCATTTAACGAAAAAGTTGTTTGGGCGACACAAATTACATCATTTTTTTGTGCAATTTCGTATTTTTGTATAATTTCTGTGAGCTCTTCCTCATTTTTAAAAACATAAGAATCACCTTTGCAGTATGATTTTATGCCCAAAACTTCGGGATGGTTCTTATCCCCTGCTATCAAAACAACAGTATTTTCATCCTGTTTTTTGACAATGTTATGAATTTTGGTTACAAACGGACAAGTCGCATTAACATAATCAATGCCCTTGGTTTCAAGCTCGTCAAGAACACTTTTCTCCACACCGTGGGTACGAACAACAACAGTATAACCCTGCGGTGCTTGTGAAATATCATCAATAATCTTTACACCCTTGCTCTCCAAATCTGCAACAAGCTGTGCATTGTGAATAATCGGACCGAGGGTGCAAACTTTTTTGCCCTCACCGACAAGTTCATAAACAAGATTAACCGCTCTGTCTACACCAAAACAAAAGCCCGCTGTTTTTGCAAGTATTATTTGCTTACTCACTTTTGTTCAGCCTCCCAAAGCTCTGTTATTCTATCCATAACCATATTAGCTGCGTTTGAAATGTCGCTTCTGCCAAAATCTTCCTTGCCAAAATTCATATCTTCCGGAGTAATGAGTTTGCCGTAAGAAACAGTAACCTTTTTGCCTGCCTTGATTTCTCCGTCACAGCAAATTGCAACAGGGAGAACACCTGCATTGGTAGCCTTTGCGATAATGGCAACGCCGGCCTTTGCTCTTTGAGGTCTGCCTCCCTTACCTCTTATTCTCTTGCCCTCCGGACAAATAGCCATTACATGACCCTCTTGAACAATCTTTTCGCCGTATTCAATAGCAGAATTGTCGCCCTTGCCTCTGTGGACAGGAAAAGTCTGCATATGAGTCATAAACCAAGCCAAAAGCGGATTTTCGAAAAGTTCTGCCTTGCCCATAAAGTGAAGTGTCGGCACTTCCTTTGGTGCGGCAACAAACACAGGGTCGAGTGCATGGGTATGATTGATTGCCAAAATATACTTTGTGCCCTTTGGAGGGATATTTTCAAGTCCCTTGTATTCGGTGTGAAACACCATCTTGATAAAAGGCTTGAACACATTTTTTACGAAATTATAAAGTTTATAGTCTTTTACGGTTGAGTAATCAAATTCTTTCACTGAATTTTCTCCTTAATTGTGTTTACTATTAAAACAATTGACTCCTGCAAAGTAAGTTCAGAAGTGTCTGCCATAATTGATTCTTCGCTTGGTTTAAGCGGTGCAATTTCTCTGTGAGAATCTTGATAGTCACGCTGATTGACATCTTTGAGAACATCATCAAAGCTGACATTCTCACCCTTTTCCACAAGTTCTTTATATCTTCTTTCTGCTCTGCATTCAGGAGAAGCAAAAAGAAAAATCTTAACCTCTGCGTCAGGAAGAACAACAGTTGCAATATCTCTGCCATCCATAATGACATTGTTGGTTTTTGCAATTTCTCGTTGAAGGTTAAGCAAAAATTCTCTGACCTGTGGTATTGCAGAAACCTTGCTTGCTCCCATAGAAATTTCCGGTGTGCGGATAAAACCCGACACATCCTCTCCGTTAAGATAAACAGACTGAACACCCTCAACATATTTCAGTTCAACCTTGGTGTCATCAAGCATAGAGATTATTCCCTGTTCGTCATCAATAACACCGTTTTTAACTGCGTTGTATGCAACAGCACGATAAAGAGCACCAGTGTCTACATAAATAAAGCCGAGTTCCTTGGCTGCGGCCTTTGCAATTGTGCTCTTGCCTGCTCCGGCAGGTCCGTCAATAGCAACATTTATCATACAATACCTCTCTTATATAAAAACATTAATATACTAAATATTCATTCCGCACAGATAGCCGGTTGAAAAAGCGACCTGCAAATTAAATCCGCCTGTATAAGCGTCAACATCAATAACCTCTCCTGCAAAATATAGGTTGTCAACAATTTTTGAACCCATGGTTTTTGGATTAATTTCCTTTACATCAACACCGCCCGAAGTGATAATTGCCTCGTTAATCGGTCTGAAATCGCTGATATTGACCGTAAAATTTTTCAGCAAGCTGACAAGATTTTGACGCTGTGCTTTTGTGATTTGATTTACCTTTTCTGACGGCTCGATACCCGACAGCTTTACTATAACAGGAATAAGCTTGTTTGGTAAGAGCTTTGACAAAGAATTAATAAAATCTTTATTTGTATTCTCGGCAAAATCTCGCTGAATTCGTTTATCAAGCGTTCGCTCGTCAAGTGCCGGTTTCAAATCAATAACAATTTTGTAATTATGCTCTTTTGGATGAGTCATATGTGACGAAGCGGACAAAATCACAGGACCGCTGACACCGTAATGAGTAAACAGCATTTCGCCGAAATCGGAATAAATTTCCTTTTCGCCATCAAGCAACTTGATTGAAATATTACGAAGCGACAAACCTTGAAGTTTTGGAACAAAGCCGTTTGAAGCAACAAGCGATATAAGTGCCGGCTCAATGTCTGTAATGCTGTGTCCGACACTTTCGGCAAGTCTGTATCCGTCACCCGTTGAGCCTGTTGACTGATAGCTCAAACCACCTGTACAAATTGCGAACGCATCACCGTCAACAACAGTTCCGTCGGCAAGATTAACCGACTTGATAACATTGTTTTCTGTGTTAAATGAGGTGACAGTCCCCTCAACAAACTTAACTCCGCTTTGCTTTGCATTTTTTACAAGAGCATCAACAATATCAACCGCCTTATCCGACTCCGGAAACACACGGTTGCCTCGTTCAATTTTTGTAGGCACGCCCATTTCTTCTATCAAAGCAATGGTGTCGTAAGGCATAAAAGATGAAAATGCCGAATACATAAACCTTTTGTTAGTGACAACGCTATTGATTAAGTCATCCAAATCAAAGCAAGCATTTGTTACATTACATCTGCCCTTACCGGTTATCATAATCTTGCGTGCCGGGCGTGAATTTTTTTCTATAACCGTGACATCTTCGCCACGCTTTGCGGCTGTTGCCGAGGCAATAAGACCTGCCGCACCGCCGCCTATAATTATAATTTTTCTCATAAAGTGATTATAAATTATTCCTCTGCTTCTGTCAATCTTTCGGACAGTTCTTCCCACTCGGTGTAAAGAATGTCACGGTACTGTGTTTTGCGGTCGAGTTTTGCCGTGAGATCCATAAGTTCCTCGTAATCAGAAGTGGTAAGTTTTGAGTTTATATCGTCAATTTCAAGTTCGGTTTTTTCAATTTCTTCTTCAACCTTTGCAAGACGATTTTTCATCTTTAACATCTGTGAGCGACGCTCCTTTTTTAGAAGATAGTCGTTCACCTTTTTTACGGTTTCTTTTTTCTCAACAACTTCTTGTGACGCAGTTCTGTTTTTGCGTTCAATATATTCATCATAATTGCCGAGATATTCATTCACCCCTGTCGGAGTGAGTTCGAGAATACGAGAAGAAAGTTTGTTGATGAAATATCTATCGTGCGACACGATGAGCATAGTGCCCGAATAATCAAGAAGCGTGTTTTCAAGTTCTTCTCTTGAAAAAGCATCAAGATGGTTTGTCGGCTCGTCAAGAAGCAAGAAATTGAACTTGCCAAGCATCAATTTCAGAAGTGCAATTCGTGCTCTTTCACCGCCCGAACAATCGGAAAGATTTTTGTAAACCTCATCACCTTTGAACAAGAAAGCCGCAAGTGCCGACCTAACGGAAGTTTCGCTCATAGACGGGAACGACGACCACACCTCTTCTATTGCTGTTTTTGTCAAATCAAATTTTGCCTGAACCTGGTCAAAATAACCGGTAAACACATTTGAGCCGAACTTGAATGTGCCGTCATCAGGAGCATAATCTTTCATCAAAACTTTTAAGAGGGTTGTTTTTCCGCAGCCGTTATCACCAAGGAGGAACACTCGCTCGCCCTTTTTCACCTCAAAAGAGGTGTTTGAAAAGATGGTTTTGTCGCCAAACGATTTTTTGAGATTACTAACCGAAAGGACATCGTCACCGCTGACACATTTTGGCGTGAAGTCAAAGCGAATTCGAGCAACTTTGCTGTCGGGAACAACAAGCTGTGCCTTGATTCGTTCAACAACTTTTTCCTTGCTTTCGGCGGTTTTGATATTCTTTTCTCTGTTCCACTGTCTTTGTTGCTCAATAATGCCCTCAAGTCGGGCAATTTCTTTCATATCATTTTCGTACTTTTCCTCAATAGCCTTTTGTTCGGCAGCCTTTTTTACAAGGAATTCCGAATAGTTGCCGATATACGAACGGCATTTTTTATTTTCTATTTCAACTGTTTTAGTGGTGATTTTATCAAGGAAATATCTGTCGTGCGACACGATAAGGCACGCACCGTTGAAGTCCTTTAAAAATCCCTCAAGCCATTCAACAGCCTTGATGTCGAGATGGTTTGTCGGCTCGTCAAGAAGCAAAAAATCAGCCTTAGACAAAAGGAGTTTTGCAAGAATGAGTTTTGAGCGTTGACCGCCTGAAAGTTTTGCGGTAGGCATAGCAAAATCGTCCTCGCCAAAGCCAAGACCGATGAGTGCGGAGCGAGTCATACTTTTGTATGTAAGCCCTCCGTCACGGGTAAAAATTGTGTTAAGTCTGTCCTGTTCTTCAATGAGTTCGGCTTGATTACCCTCACCGTTTGTGAGAAGCACGGTAATTTCCTCAAGTCTTTTCTCGATAACAGCCAATTCGTCAAAAACAGAAACAAGTTCATCCCAAACAGTTTTGTTTTCACTGCAAGTATGCTGTTCCATATAGCCGAGGCGTGAATTTTTTGAGATGAAGCACGCACCGTCATCAGGGGTGTATTCCCCTGTTATAATCTTGAAAAGAGAAGTTTTGCCTGCGCCGTTGCAACCAATAAGACCAACCTTTTCTTTTTCTTTAATATCAAAAGAAACATTGCTGAAAAGTGTTTTTTCACCAAATGATAATGTTAAATTTTGAACATCTAAAACTGCCATAATAACTCCGACATAAAAAATATATTTACTATTTTACAATAAAACTGCTTGAATGTGAAGCCTAATTTTGATATTATTTATTTATATTATGATAAAGAGGTAATCACTATGGAAATATTAAAGCTGAAACCGATATTCAAAGACTATATTTGGGGCGGAAACAGACTGCGTGATGATTACGGATTTGAAACAGGTTTTGACAAAACAGCCGAAGGTTGGATGCTTGCCTGCCACAAAGACGGAATGAACACAATTGACGGCGGAAAATATGACGGCAGAGAACTTCAAAGCGTTCTTGACGAGGTTGGACTTGTTGAGGTTCTTGGCAAAAATGCGGAAAAATATCCATATTTTCCTATTCTTATAAAGTTGATTGACGCATACGACAATCTTTCTATTCAAGTGCATCCTGACGACAAATATGCAAGAGAGGTTGAAAACGAATTTGGCAAAACCGAGATGTGGTATGTTCTTGACGCTTTGGACGGAGCGACACTTATATACGGATTTAAGAACGAAATCACAAAAGATGAATTCCAAAAAGCAATTGAGGACAACACACTTCTTGACAAACTGAATGTTGTTAATGTTAAAAAAGGTGATACATTTTTTATTGAAGCAGGCACTGTGCACGCAATCGGCAAAGGTGCAATGATTGCGGAAATCCAGCAAAATTCAAACTGCACATACAGGGTTTATGATTACGGCAGAGTCGGTGCTGACGGCAAGCCGAGAGAGTTGCACATCAAAAAGGCAGTTGATGTTTCAAAGACTGTTCCTCCAACCCACGACATCAAGCCTATGGGCAAAACAGAGCACAAAGGCGGATATGACGAACAGCTCATCACAAAATGCAATTTGTTCATTGTTGAGCGATTTGAAATAAAGGACAAAGCTGAATTTGAAACTGACGGCAATTCATTTATGCACATTTTGGTGATTGAAGGCGACGGAAAAATTGACGGCAGAAATGCAAAAAAAGGCGACAGCTTCCTCATCCCTGCAAATCACGAAAAATTTGAAATCAGCGGTGAAATCGAATTTTTGGCAACAACAATTTAATCAAAATCAATATAGAATAACAAAGCTCCTTTTGGTCAATACTAAAACCAAAAGGAGTTGTTTTTTATGAAAATATTAGATAGAATCGCATTGATTTTGACAATAATCGGCGGAATAAACTGGGGCTTAATCGGCATTTTTAAATTTGACCTCGTTGCATGGATATTCGGCGGTCAAGGAGCTGTTATGTCACGAATCGTGTACACACTCGTTTGCCTTGCGGCTGTGTGGTGCATCAGCCTGTTGTTCCGCAACACAACACTGCTTGAGGATTAAAATAACCCCTATGGTGAACCGAAATTCATCATAGGGGTTATTACTTATTCAAGGGTTAATTAAAGGAGACCGTCCCAAGTGTCTACTTCTTTTGCTTTCATTTCTTCTTCATCAAACCAATGTTGAGTTACAGATTTGCTTTCTGTAAAGAAGCGATAAGCGTCTTTGCCGAGACAATGGAGATCGCCAAAGAATGATTGCTTGTGACCGCTGAACGGAATGAATCCGACAGGAACAGGAATACCTACATTGATGCCAACCTGACCGCCGTCTGTGTATCTTGCAAACTGACGAGCGTAGTAACCGCTTTGAGTATAAATAACAGAGCCGTTTGCATAAGGATTGTTGTTCATAAGTTCAAGTCCTTCTTCAAAGTTCTTTACTCTCTTGATGCAAAGAACAGGACCGAAAACTTCTTCACGACCGATTGACATATCTTCGGTTACATTATCAAAAACAGTCGGAGCTACAAAGTAGCCGTTTTTACATTCGGCAGGAAGTTCCGGATTTCTGCCGTCAACAACAAGAGTTGCGCCCTCGTTGATGCCTTTTTCAATATCTGCAAGCACTTCTTTATAGTGCTTTTCGTATGTAATAGGACCAAGGCGAGTGTTCTTATCCCAAGCAAGACCGCAGTTTACGGAAGCGACTTGCTTTTTAAGTTCTGCAACAAATTTGTCTGCAATACTCTCTTGAACAACACAGCAAGAAAGAGCCATACATCTTTGACCGCCACAACCAAAAGCAGAGTTGATTACACCGGCAACAGTTCTTTCAAGAGCACAGTCTTCAAGGATGAGAGCGTGATTCTTTGCCTGGCAAAGAGCCTGACATCTCTTGCCTGAAGCGGCAGCTCTTTCGTATACCTTAAGTCCGACAGGAGTTGAACCAACGAAAGTTACACCCTTTATATCAGGATGGTCGAGAATAGTGTTAACTTCTTTTCGTGAGCAAGTAACAATATTCACAACGCCCTTTGGAATTCCTGCTTCAACATAAAGTTCTGCAATACGCATAGCTGTTCTCGGAGTGAGAGAAGCAGCCTTGAGCACAATTGTGTTACCGCAAGCAACGCAAACAGGAACCATCCAGCCGAACGGAATCATAGCCGGGAAGTTAACAGGAACAATTCCTGCAAAAACACCGATAGCCTCACGATACTTAACTGTATCAAAGCCTGTTGATGCGTCCATAAGGCTTTCGCCCATCATAAGTGACGGAGCTTGAGTTGCAAGTTCTGTGCCCTCAATAGCCTTACCGACATCACCTGCTGCCTCTGCCCAAGTTTTGCCGTTTTCTTCGCAAACAAGCATTGTGAGTTCATCAAGATGCTCATTGAGAAGTTCACGAACCTTATAAAGCACAGCGGCTCTTTTGCGAGCAGGAGTGTTTTTCCAAGCAGGAAAAGCAGCCTTTGCGGCTTCAATTGCTTCAAGCACCTCATCATTGGTACAGCAAGGAGCTTGACCTGTCACCTCTCCTGTTGACGGATTGTGCAAATCGTACCAAATCTCTGCGCCTGATTCCTTGAACTCGTTGTTTACAAAATACTTTAATCTTTCCATATTAAAAATCCCCTTTTAGAAAAATTATTTTATATTAAATTTTGTGTTATTAATTCATCAAACCTCATGAACCTTGAGCATATTTGTTGTGCCTGAAATACCAAGCGGAATACCTGCTGTGATTACTGCAAGGTCACCCTGCTTGAGAACTCCGGCATTTTTTGAAACTTCAACAGCGTGATTGAAAAGTTCATCGGTATTATTTTTAAGTTCGCACATAACAGGCATAACACCCCATGAAAGAACAAGCTGACGATACACTCTTGTATCGGTTGTTGCACCGACAATTTGGGTATACGGTCTGAATCGTGAAATCATACGGGCAGTTGTGCCACTCTTTGTAACGGTAACGATTGCAACAGCATTAAGGTCATGAGCAGTTGTTACGGTTGCGTGAGAAATAGCGGTTGTGACATCCTCGTTTGACGGGCGCTGATTAAAGCGATGTTTATAATCAATATCAGCTTCGGTTGTGAGAGCAATTTTGTTCATAATCTCAACTGCCTCAACAGGATGCTTGCCCACTGCCGACTCGCCCGAAAGCATAATTGCAGATGTGCCGTCATAAATCGCATTGGCAACATCGGTGATTTCCGCTCTTGTCGGTCTTGGGTTTTCTATCATGGATTCAAGCATTTGAGTGGCTGTGACAACAATCTTGCCTGCCTCATACACTTTTTCAATAATCTTCTTTTGGATAGACGGAATTTGCTCAAACGGAACTTCAACGCCGAGGTCGCCACGAGCAACCATAATACCGTCTGCCACATCAATGATTTCATCAATATTATCAAGACCCTGACGGTTTTCTATCTTTGCAATAATCTTTGGAGTTTTCCAGCCGATTGCTTCAAGATAGTTACGCATAATTGTAACATCGGTTGCACTTCTGCAAAACGAAGCAGCAATAAAATCAAAGTCCATTCTCTTGCCAAAGCTCAAATCGTCCATATCCTTTTGTGAAAGATAAGGCATATTGAGTTTTACATCAGGAACATTAACACCCTTATGGTCGGTGAGAATACCGCCGTCAACAACTGTGCAATAGATTTCTTTGCCGACAACTTTGTTGACAGTCATTGACATAAGACCGTCATTGATAAGTATAGTTGTTCCCGGGTGAACATCATTTGGAAGTCCGTCATAATTAATATAACTCTTTTTGCTTGTTCCAACGCACTCCTCGGTTGTGAGCACAAAGCTATCGCCTGTTTTTATTTCTACACCCTCGGGTTTTTCAAATTTTCCAAGTCTGATTTCAGGTCCTTTTGTATCAAGCAATGTTGCAACAGGAAGTCCGACTTCCTTTCGAGCCTCCGTAACCTCTTTGAATCTTCTTTCGTGCTCGTCATACTCGCCGTGGCTGAAGTTAAAGCGGGCAACATTCATTCCGCTTCGCATCATTTGACGAAGCACCTCTTTGTCATCGGTTGCAGGACCGATTGTGCAAATTATCTTCGTTTTACGTATCATAACATTCTTTACCTCTTTAGCCGCAAATTTTATTAATATAATTACAAGTTTATTTTATCATAAATCAAACAAATTACAAGATATTAAATGTATCTATTTTATTAAATCTTTTATTACTTCGCCTCCGATTATAAGTCCGACAACCGAAGGAACAAACGACACCGAACCCGGAAGCGAACGCCGTGAAGTATCTCCAAGTTCTTCAATAACATCTGCATTTTCAAAAGGCTTAATTGCAGGTTCTTTTGAATAAACAACTTTTAAATGATTGACGCCTCTTTTTCGAAGTTCTGTTCTCATCACCTTTGCAAGAGGACAAACGGAAGTTTTGCTTATATCGGCAACTTCAAACGCTGTCGGGTCAAGTTTGTTGCCTGCACCCATTGATGAAATTATCGGCGTTCCGCATTTTCTTGCCTGCATAACAAGTTCAATTTTTCCTTTAACGGTATCTATTGCATCAACAACATAATCGTATTGTGAAAAATCAAACTTATCCGCCGTTTCGGGAAGATAGAAGCATTTGTGTTTGTTTACAACGCAGTCGGGATTGATTGATTTTATGCGTTTTTCTGCAACATCAACCTTTGCCATTCCGACGGTATCGTGAGTTGCGATTATTTGACGATTGATATTTGTGAGTGCAACATCGTCATCATCAACAATATCAATTGTGCCGACACCGCTTCTTGCAAGCGCCTCAACGGTGTATCCACCAACACCGCCGACACCAAAAACGGCGACTCTTGATTTTTTCAGTTTTTCAACTCCGTCAGTGCCAAGCAACAATTCGGTTCTTGAAAATTGATTTAACATACCTTTTTCCTACATCTAATACTTTTTATAATCTATGCCGAATTCTTCAAAAACTTTTTTACCACGCTCAATTTCATCCTGTGAAATATCGTTGATAACTTCAACTTCGTTTTTGATTTTTTCTATTTTCTTTTTAGGGGCGAAAATCAACAATATCACCCTTGCAATCCATAAAACAGGAAGCAGAAACGGCAACTTCTTTTTTATTCCGAAACGGCTATACAATTCTGAAGCCGAAGGAAAAATCCTGTCTTTAAGATATTTTTTTCTATCTGCCTGACCGTATACCGCTTCGTTTTTCATCATATTAAGGATGTCATTATTGCGATGAAAACCATATTCGCTATTGCAAAGAATATAGTTTTGAACATTTTTTGTTGAACCGTCATCTTCTTTATTGCCAAACCAAATGTCTGCAATTTTTACAAGGCTGATATTAAAATCATTCAGTCCTGCCGATAAAAGTCGAGAGTTCATTTTGAACTGTTCATCCTTTGAAAGCTGATGCCACAAAACATAAACATCAACAATGTTTTTTACACCAAGCCCCTTTGAAAACATATTTTTTATAAAATGACCGATATTAAAATAATACAAATCGGAAAGCGACATTTTATAAAGGCCGTCTGTTTCTGTTGGCAAAAGACTGCTCCAATCAACAATGAAGTCATTATAATGCGGATGTTTTTGGTGCATAAATTCATAATGAATTTCTATATAAATATTATTATTGTCATCTCTTTTAAATGCGTCTACCTGACCGTCATCAAGCACATCGGGAACATATCCATTGTCGAGCATAATCTGTTTGACAACATCACGCTGAATCTTTGAACCGTCAGTTTTCACCATAAAATCAATATCGCCCATTGTTCGCATATCAGGCTGTGGATAATAAGCACGGATTTGACTTCCTTTAATAGGCATAACATCAAAGCCACGGGATGTGAATATATGAGTTAGCTTTTCCGTTTCCATTTCCTGATAAGCGGCTTGACGAAGAAGCACTCCGTAATCGGAATACCACTGTGCCATCAATTCGGGTGACGGCTTGTTATTAAGTTTTTCTACGCTGTACCACAAAAGGTTCGACAGCGAATGTCTGCGAGAAATTTGAAATACATTTTCAAATATAACCTCGGGCGGTTTTTCCTTTGGTTGTAAATCATTCAAGGCACATTTTGCAAGATGCAAAAAGTAGCCGTAATCCGTATTTATCTCAAACATAATTAATCCTTAATATCATTTTGTAATTCTTTCATAAGTTCCTCGTGGTGCTTTGCTCCCTCAACACGCACAATGCGAGATGGGATGAAGCAGAACAGAAGAACAACTGCACAACCGAGGAACAGTTCCATAGGATAAACGATGTCTTCACTTGCTACTCCTCTGTTTGCCATATTAATAATGACTTGTGCAACAACAGGACCTATAATCATAGGCACTAAAACATACATAACAATTCGGCAACCCTGGAAAAGACCCTCTTTTCCGTCAGGAATATAATCTCTGTATGAGGAGGTAAAAAGTCCTGCCATAACAAGATTTACACCAATTGTAAGAGTTCCGCCGATAATAAGAATAATTATCTCGGCAGTTTCATTTTTATCAACAAAGAACTTACTGCTCCAAATAATAACGCAACCTATAACGCCGGCAATTATTGTTGGATAATAAAAATTTTGTTTTCCTTTTTTGTCCATAGCAACACCGATAAGTACAGAGCCGACAGCGGCAAGCACCATAATGATGCCGACAGGAATAATGTAATTTTTTATTTTAAGCGTGCCCTCAACAATGTTAAAAAGATAATTGATATACACTTGATAGCCGATAGAAGCAATCATATATCCCGAAAGGCAAACATAAAGCATTTTGTTTTGCTTAATTGTTGACGGCTTCAAGGAATATGTAAAATCGTTAAAGAATGAGTTTGATTTATTCGGTTTGATACCCTCTTTGTCTTTCATAAGGAACAAGCCGATTACACCGCCGACAGTCGGCATAATTCCCATAATGATAAAGAATTTTTGCCAAGATTCAACCGTTGCGGATGAATTTGTCATACTGTCAAATCCTCCGAAAACTATCGCCATAGCAAAAAGAGGAATTACGGCAAGAATAGTGTCAACTCTTGCACGGTTTGCGGTATTTGTTACATCGGTTATCCAAGTGTTATATGAGGCATCGTTGCTGATTGAACCGATGACCGACATAATGCAATCCATTGCAACAACAAGAATAACCATAGGCAAAACTTTATCGGCTGACGGCTGCATAGGCACAAGCGAAAATGCGGCGATTGTGAAACCCCAAACAACATAGCCCCAGCAGATAAATACTTTTCTCTTGCCTGTTCTGTCAGACAGAGCACCGCCAATAAGCGTTGCCAATGTTGCAAATATTGCCGAAAAAGCAACAAGAAGCGTTGTGGCATAAGGTGCCTTTGTAATTTCGTTTTGCATAAAGCGTGAAAAATACATATTTTCAACAACCCACGCAATTTGACCGATTAAGCCAAAAAGCAAAATTGAAGTCCAGGTTCTTGCTGACAAAGCACCGACTTTTTTAGTTTTATCTGACATAACAAACACCTCTTTTATTTATCACAAAATCATCGGTTAACCGTTTTCCTGCTTCAACACATCAAAAATGCTGTCGATATTATCAATTTGATAATCAACGCTATACCCATTACTCAACGGCAAGTTGTGAGGATTGAACCAACAGGTTTTGAATCCCATATTATTGCCACCCTTGATGTCGGAAGTGAGCGAATCGCCGACAATTAAGATTTCATCATCAGAAACCTTTGGTATATTCTGCAAAACAAAATTGAAGAACTCCTTTGACGGTTTTGCGTAGCCGACATCATCAGAAATAAATGCGCCGTTGAATATGCCCTCAATTCCCGACACTGCAAGTTTTTTTGTTTGAACATTTTTTGCACCGTTAGTAACTGCATATTGGCAATAGGAATTTGAAAGAGCTTTTATCGTTTCCTCTGCATCGCCGATAAATTCAACGCAATCGGGCAATGACGATTCGTAGAATTCGCAAAACTCATTTGCATCAACATCGCAAAAACCTTTTACATTCAAAAATTCCTCAAACCTGCCGACAAGCACCTGTTCTTTGGTAAGTTCACCCGTTTCAAGCCTGTTCCAATAACTTTGATTGATTGCAGAATATTCGGCAACCGTGCTGTCGGTACATTCGCCCAAGCCAAAGTGAGCAAACGCTTTTTTGAGTGCCATATTTTCACTTTTTAAGAAATCAAGAAGTGTGGCGTCAATATCCCACAAAATTATTTTTATCATAAATCTATATCAAGTTCAACAGGACAATGGTCACTGCCCATAACTTCGGTGTGAATTTTTGCATCCTGCAACTTATCATCAAGAGAATTTGAGGTGATGAAATAGTCAATTCTCCATCCTGCATTCTTTTCTCTTGCCTTAAATCTATATGACCACCAAGAATAAATGCCCTCTTTGTCAGGATAAAAATATCTGAAAGTATCTGTAAAACCACTGTCAAGAAGTGCAGTCATCTTGTTTCTTTCCTCATCGGTGAAGCCTGCGTTTTTGTGGTTTGTCTTTGGGTTTTTAAGATCAATTTCTTTATGAGCAACATTCAGGTCGCCACAGAACACAACAGGTTTTTTCTCGTTAAGTTTGAGCATATACTCCCTGAAATCATCCTCCCATACCATACGGTAATCAAGGCGGAGAAGCTCCTGCTTTGAATTCGGAACATAAACCGTTGCAAAATAAAAGTCGTCAAATTCAAGGGTAATGAGTCTGCCCTCTTTGTCGTGCTCGTCAATTCCAAGTCCGTAAGTTACGCTGATAGGTTCTTTCTTTGTAAAAATCGCTGTGCCCGAATATCCTTTTTTCTCGGCATAGTTCCAATATGCGTGATAGCCCTCCGGAGCAAAATCAATCTGACCCTCCTGAAGTTTGGTTTCCTGCACGCAAAAAATATCTGCATCAATATCGTTGAAAAAATCTTTAAAGCCCTTTGTAACACAGGCACGAAGTCCGTTGACATTCCAAGAAATAAATTTCATCTTTTTACCTCACATTGATATACTACAACCTAATTATACAATAGACTAATTACTATTGCAAATATAATCTTTAATAATTATAATTTATATGGTATAATATTACAGGTGATAAAATGAAGAGAACAATCAGCTGTGTGCTGTCGGCAATTGCAACAGCGTACACAATTTGGTATATGCACTTTGGAACGCCGTACAAAAACTCGGGTGCGCTGTCAAAAATCGGGTTGGAACACCACGGCTTATTTGCAATTTGGGGCATTTTGACATTTGTTGCACTTGCATTGGCAATCACATTGGCATACCAAAAATATCTAAAAACAAAAGCATATATTCCGCTCCTTGCAATATCAGGTGTGGGTATGATTTTAACGCTTACCAACGATTTTGACTTCGACAACAAGGTGCAATACTTTTTGCATTGCGGCGGTTCACTGACATTTTCGGCAGTAACGGGAATAACGATATTTCTTTTGTTTTTGCTAAACTACAAAAAAGGCACAATATTCAAAATTTTTACATACATCACGGCAATAATTTTGATAGCGGATTTGATTTGCTTGTTGATATTCAAAGAAACTGGACTTATAGAAGCATTGCCGATATTTGCAGGATATTTGCTGCTTGGCATTGTGAATTTAAGGAGAGAAAAGGTTGAACTTACACGATAAATTAAAAGACATTGACACATATCCGTTTCATATGCCGGGGCACAAACGAAACGACAAATTCGGAATTTTGGGAAGCAAAATTGACATAACCGAAATTGACGGCTTTGACAATTTACATTCCCCAAGCGGAGTGATAAAAAACACCGAGGACAAACTCAAAAGCATATACAAAAGCGAGCGTTCGTTCATAAGTGTTAACGGTTCGAGCGGTGGTATACTTGCCGCAATTTTTGCTGTGTGCAATGAGGGTGACACCGTGATTGTTGCACGGAACTGCCACAAAAGTGTGTACAATGCCTGTATGCTGTTGAAGCTGAAAATCATATTTGTTGAGCCCCAATACGACCTTACAAACGGTTACTACACAAAACTTGAACAGGACACCGTAAACAGTGCGATGAATCGTCATCCCGAGGCAAAAGCGGTTATTATAACCTCGCCTACATACGAGGGGTTTATATCGAAAATTGACTGCAACATTCCGTTGATTATTGATGCGGCACACGGTGCACATTTCGGTATGCCATACTTTCCAAAATATCCGAGCGGTGATATTGTTATATCTTCGCTTCATAAAACTTTGCCGTCACTCACTCAAACAGCGGTTGTGAATGTTTTTAACAAGAAATACGCCGACAAAGTCAAGCGATATATGGATATTTTTCAAACGACCTCGCCAAGCTATGTGCTGATGAACAGCATTGACATCTGCTGTGATTATGTGCTGAATTGCCGAAACGAGTTTGGCAAATTTTACGAAAAACTTTGTGATTTAAGGCTTGTTGAAACAGACAATTTAAAAATCCAATACAATGACGACATTTCAAAAATAGTTTTGTCCTGTGCAAGCACAAATATCACAGGAAGCGAGCTTGCGGAAATTTTCAGGAGCAAATACAAAATCGAACCCGAGGCGGTATCGCAAAATTACATTTTGCTTATGGCAACCATCGGCGACACGGACGATGGATTGGCTCTGCTCAAAAAAGCTATTTTTGAAACCGATGCCAAACTTGAATACTCACCTGCAAAGCCGATAAGAAAACCGCCTGTTGAAAAGGGCAAAATCGTTTTATTAATCGATGAAAATGCAGAGCTTTGCGACATTGACAAATCCGTCGGCAGAGTGTCGAACGAATTTGTTTATGCCTATCCGCCCGACATTCCGATAATTTCACCGAACGAAATTATCACGGCAGAAGCGGTTGATTACATCAAAAATGCAATGGCTGACGGAGTGAATATTATATCCGACAGCGGTCAACTTCCCAATAAAATATTGACAAAAGCGGGTTTATAATCTATAATAAACCTGTAATAAATTTTTATGAGGTGTTCTTATGAAGAGAATTAATACTTTAAGCTCAAGAAATCTTTGCGAATCAGCTAAGAAGGGCGGCTGCGGTGAATGCCAGACATCTTGCCAATCAGCATCAAAAACTTCTTGCTCAGTAGCAAACCAACAGTGCGAGCAACTTAAGAAGTAATTACAACGGACTTACGGTAGCTGATTTGAGGCTACCGTTTTTCTATGTTATAAGTACAATTTTGATAGGAAAAGATTATGATACACGCATACAAAATGAACGGATACAATATCATTCTTGACCAAAACAGCGGATGTGTTCACAGCGTTGACGAGGTTGCATATGATATTATCACCCGATACAAAGAAAATACAAAAGACGAAATCAAGGCATATATTCTTGACAAATATTCCGACAGAGCAGATGTAACCGACGAGGATATCGAGGAATGTTTTGAGGATATTGCGAGCCTTATTGCAGACGGCAGACTTTTTGCGGAGGACACTTTTGAAGCAACCGCAAAGGAATTCAAAAAGCGTCAAGGTGTAATCAAAGCCATTTGCCTTCATGTTGCACACGGATGCAACCTCAACTGCGAATACTGTTTTGCAGGCAAAGGCGAATACGGCGGTGCCGACAAAGGCTTGATGAGCCTTGAAGTCGGCAAAAGAGCACTCGACTTTTTGATTGAACAAAGTGGCACAAGAAAGAATCTTGAAGTTGACTTTTTCGGCGGAGAACCGCTTCTCAACTGGGATGTGTGCAAAGAGCTTGTCAAATACGGCAGAGAGCAGGAAAAGAAATTTGACAAGAATTTCCGCTTTACTCTTACAACAAACGGTGTGCTTGTTGACGATGAAGTAATCGACTTTTGCAACAAGGAAATGAGCAATGTTGTGCTTTCGCTTGACGGCAGAAAAAATGTTCATGACAACCTCCGCAAAACTCCAAACGGCAAAGGCAGTTATGATTTAATCGTTGACAAGTTCAAGAAATTTGCCGACAGCAGAAAGCAAAAGAACTATTATATGAGAGGCACATACACTCACTTTAACACCGACTTTTCAAATGATTTGCTGCATATGGCAAACCTTGGTTTTAAGGAATTATCGGTTGAGCCTGTTGTGTGCGACCCTAAAGAGCCGTGGGCACTCAGGGAAAGCGACTTGCCTATTCTCAAAGAGCAATACCAAATTCTTGCAAACGAAATGCTCAAACGATACAGAAGCGGAAACGGCTTTACATTTTATCATTACATGATTGACCTCAACCATGGACCTTGCATCGTCAAGAGAGTAAGCGGTTGCGGAGTGGGCACGGAATATATGGCGGTTACTCCGAGCGGTGACCTCTTCCCTTGCCACCAGTTTGTCGGTGACGACAAGTTCAAGCTCGGCAATATCTATGACGGAGTTACAAATCCGGATGTGCTTGAGCAATTCCAAGAATGTAATGTCTATTCTCACAAAGAGTGTAAGGACTGTTTTGCAAAGCTCTACTGCTCGGGCGGATGTGCCGCAAACGCATACCACACCACAGGCAGTGTAAACGGCGTTTACGAATTCGGCTGTGAACTCCACAGAAAGAGAATTGAATGTGCAATTATGCTCAAAGTGGCAGAAGCCGAAGAAAACTTAAAAGTTGAATACTAAAAAGCAGGTTATTTACAGAAACAAAAAACTCCTTTTAAAGTGCAATACTTTAAGAGGAGTTTTTTCATCATTCAAAGTTAAACCTATTTTTAATTATTTTAGCCGTTTCTTTTGCCGATAAATTTGTATTATCAATTTTGATATAGTTTTCAAACGGTATTTCTCCGTCATTACTTACCATACGATGGTTATTATCATCATAGATTAAAAGCTTATTTGAAAAATCAATATCTCTTTTTGACGGTTTGTTTTTCAAGCGATTCTCGGTTGCATTTCTTTTTAACCTTACTTCCTGCGGAGCACAAAGTTCAACATAATACACTTCACTTCCATACTGCTTAAACATATCAACAATTTTTTGAGTATATTCCCAATCTTCTTTGCAATCAAACGCCCACATAAATGTAAAAATAAGTCCGTATTTATCACTTTTTGCGAACTCTTCAAATACAATTTCTCTGAATTTTCTAATAACAGGTTCATTAAACTCTCCAAAAATTTCAAGCACAGGCTCAATAGTCATATGATTATGAAAAAGCCTAAAATCTGTAATTTTGCAAAGTTCCTGTCCTACGGTCATTTTTCCTACTGCCGCATCTCCGAATAATAAAAGTAATTTCATTTTTTCACCTCGTTAATAAATTAATTCATTCTCTATTTAACCTTAATAAAAAACTGCCGACAAACCTAAATGTTCATCAGCAGTTGATTTAAAATTTAATAAATCCGATTATTGCCTATGAACACAACGCAAACAAGCCCATGAATAATACATAGGCTGTCTGTACATTACTGTATCATTTACTTTTATAATCGGTTTAAGCATTATGTTATACCTCGTTTTATCTTTAATCGTCATCATCGGAGGACAAGCGGAGCACTGCCATAAAAGCTTCTTGCGGAACTTCAACAGATCCGAACTGGCGCATACGCTTTTTACCCTCTTTTTGCTTTTCAAGGAGTTTCTTTTTACGGGTTACATCACCGCCGTAGCACTTTGCAAGTACATCCTTGCGGAGCGCCTTAACAGTTTCTCTTGCGATAACCTTACCGCCGATTGCAACCTGAATAGGAACTTCAAACAAATGACGAGGAATATATTTTTTGAGTTGTTCTGCAATTTTTCTTGCACGGGAATATGCTTTTTCTCGGTGAATGATGAATGAAAGTGCATCAATAATATCACCGTTGAGCATTACATCAACCTTAACAAGATCAGACTTTCTGTAATCTTTCATCTCATAGTCGAAAGAAGCATAGCCTCTTGTTCTTGATTTGAGTGCATCGAAGAAATCGTAAATAATCTCATTAAGCGGAAGTTCATAATGAATATCAACTCTGTCGGGAGTGATATAGTTCATATTCTTGAATATTCCACGCTTATCCTGACACATATCCATAACAGTGCCTACAAAATCACTAGGAACATAAATATGTGCGTCTGTAAACGGTTCTTCGCAGTAATCAATATATGCAGGATCGGGATAATTTGTCGGATTATCAATCTCAATCATCGTGCCGTCAGTGAGATAAATCTTATATACAACTGACGGAACAGTTGCAATAAGGTCAAGATTATATTCTCGATCAAGGCGTTCCTGGATGATTTCGAGATGCAAAAGTCCCAAGAAACCGCATCTAAAACCAAAGCCGAGAGCACCCGAAGTTTCAGGTTCGTATGAAAGAGAAGCGTCATTGAGTTGCAATTTTTCAAGTGCGTCACGAAGCGCCTCATAGTCTGCACCATCGGCAGGATAAAGTCCGCAATAAACCATTGGATTTACATGACGATAGCCCGGCAAAGCCTCATCGGCAGGGTTATCGGCAGTTGTGACTGTGTCACCCACATGAGCGTCACCGACAGTTTTGATTGAAGCTGTGATATATCCAACCTCGCCTGCTGTGAGTTCATTTGCCTTTTCCATAGAGGTTGCACGCATATAGCCAACCTCAACAACGGTAAATTCCGCACCGGTTGACATAATACGCATTGTGTCACCGGCTTTGATTTTACCCTCTTTAATTCTTACATAAACGATTACGCCACGATAGCTATCATAAACCGAGTCGAAAATAAGAGCCTTAAGAGGCTTATTATCGTCCCCCTGCGGCGGAGCAATCTCTTTTACGATATATTCAAGGACTTCCTCAACATTTTCACCTGTTTTTGCAGATATGCGAGGAGCATCCATACAAGGAATACCAACAATTTCTTCAACCTCTTGTGCCACTCTTTCAGGGTCGGCAGCCGGTAGGTCAATCTTGTTGATTACAGGCAAAATATCCAAATCGTGATCAAGAGCCAAATAGGTATTTGCAAGAGTCTGTGCCTCTACGCCCTGCGAAGCATCAACGATGAGAATAGCGCCCTCACAAGCCGCAAGTGAACGGGAAACCTCATAGTTAAAATCGACATGGCCCGGAGTGTCTATAAGATTAAAGATATATTCCTGACCGTCTTTGGCAGTATAATTCAGTTTTACTGCGTGGGCTTTGATTGTGATACCACGCTCACGCTCAAGGTCCATATCGTCCAAAATCTGCTCTTGCATATCACGCTTTTGAACGGAACTTGTAAGTTCAAGCAATCTGTCTGCAAGAGTTGACTTGCCGTGGTCGATATGGGCTATAATTGAAAAGTTTCTAATGTTGTTTTTATTAACCGACAAAAAGTTGTCCTCCGTTAATTTTTTTCGTCTATCTCAATATTTTTTATTGTTTTAACTTCGTTCAAAGTTCTTTTTCCATTAAACAAAGCCTTAAACAAACGGTAAATATAAGTACCCACTAACAAATACGGATGTTTTTCCAAAATTCTGTAATCGGCAATCATCTTTTTCTTTGGAGGAAAAAGTCTGCGCCACATAATAATTCGTTTCGCTTCTTCAACAGAAGACACATCCATATTACTAATTTCGTTTACTAATCTGACAGATTCATTTCCGAATATTCCGGAATTTATAATAGCCTCAAACATTTCAAGTTCTTGATTGTCAAGTTCTTCGCCGTCAAACAATTTAAAAGCTATTGATCTTGTTATTTTTTCAAATTTCAAAATATTATATTTTTCGAGAAAAGCATTGATAATATCCCAATCAAGATTATTATATTCCTTTTTTAAAAACAAATAGTGATCAATCAAAAACCTGATTCCACAGCCCGCTGTGGAAAAATGCTTATACATATGACACACGGAATAAATATAAACATCATTTATGCCCATATGATACATAAACGGATGCTCGCTGTCTTGCACTGCATTATCCCACAAATTATCAAATACGGGGCAAAAATCGTTTTCTTTAAAAAACAAATCCTTATGAAATTCAAACATACAATAAGGCGGTTTTTTATAATCATCAGAGTTTTCGCCTGTTGCAACAGCTTTATATCCATTTTTCTTCATAAAGTGCGCAACTTCATCACGATAAGATATATCAAACAAAATATCATTATCACTCATTTGCCTCATAGATTGATTTGGATAATAATCACGAATTATAAGACCCTTAAGAGGCATATGCTTTATGGAATTTTCTTCAAGAAATTCAAAAACATTTTCTCGTTCATTATTAACAACAATCATTTTTGTTATTTCGGACAAATTATAATCCTTAAATAACTTTTTATACTCCGATGAAATATTCGGTGCATTTTGAACGATTGATATAATAATGTTGTATACTTGATGTTCCCTTGCCAATTCAAGAATGGCAGGATAATTGATATTTCTTGAATAGTCAGGTTCTTCGCCTTTGATTGCACAAGTTAGAAGATAAACTAAAGAAAAAACATCTTCCTTTGCATATTTCATTCTTACTTCTCCAAAACTCCGAAGCCATCGAGAGTTTCAATAAAATCTGCTACATCCTTTTCGATTTCTTCTTTTGGAGCGTCATATCTTGCAGACATTGCAGAAACAATGCTGTCAACAGTTTGCTCTTTTTGAAGAAGAGTGAAGATGTAGTTTGCGGTTTCGTTATTGTTGATAATACCTGAAAGTTCGTTTGAGAGTTTGCCTGTTGCGATAGCAAAATCCTGACCGTCAATATTACCTAATACAATACCCTTTTTTAATTTCATTATAAAAACCCCTTATATAAAATTTATTTATTTTTTATTTCGTCAATAATTCTTTGAGCCACATAAACGCCGCTTGCAGAAGCGTGTGAAAGTGAATGAGTAACACCCGAGCCGTCGCCGATAACATAAAGTCCCTTGTGCACGGTTTCGAGATTTTCGTCGAGTTCAACCTCCATATTGTAGAACTTAACTTCAACACCGTAAAGAAGTGTATCCGGATTTGCAGTGCCCGGAGCAATCTTGTCGAGTGCATAAATCATCTCAATAATGCCGTCCAAAATTCTCTTTGGAAGAACAAGTGAAAGGTCACCCGGAGTGGCTGCCAAAGTAGGCTCAACCATACCCTCTTCAATACGCTTCGGATTGCTTCTTCTGCCTGATACAAGGTCGCCGAAACGCTGAACGATTACACCGCCGCCGAGCATATTTGAAAGGCGTGCAATGCTTTCGCCATAACCGTTACTGTCCTTGAACGGTTCTGAAAAATGCTTTGAAACCAAAAGTGCAAAGTTTGTATTTTCGGTTTGCTTTTCAGGGTCCTCATAGCTGTGACCGTTAACGGTAATAATACCGTTTGTATTTTCATTTACTACACTGCCCTTTGGATTCATACAGAAAGTACGAACAGCGTCCTCATAATTCTTTGTTCTGTAAACAATTTTGCTCTCGTAAAGTTCATCTGTAAGGTGTGAGAAAACAACAGCAGGAAGTTCGACACGAACGCCGATGTCAACACGGTTTGAATGAGTGACAATACCGAGATGGTCGCATATACCCTCCATCCATTTACTGCCGCTTCTGCCAACGGAAATGATACAATCCTTGCAAGTGAACTCGCCTTTTTTACATTCAACCTTAAAGCCGTCTGAAAGTTTTTCAACGCTGTTAATGTGAGTGTTAAAGTGCCATTCAACCTTGTCCTTGAGTTCATTATAGATATTTTCAAGAACCACATAGTTAATATCCGTACCCAAATGTCTAACGGAAGCATCAAGAAGGTTAAGCTGATTTTGGATACAAAGTTTTTTGAAATGCGAACCTGCGGTTGAATAAAGTTTGCAGTTTTGACCGCCGTGTTCAACATTGATTTTGTCCACATATTTCATAAGTTCGATGGCTTTTTTCTTGCCGATATACTCGTAAAGTGTGCCGCCGAAATCATTTGTTATATTATACTTACCGTCGGAAAATGCACCCGCACCGCCGAAACCGCTCATAATAGCACAGGTTTTGCACTGAATACAAGACTTAACCTTGTCGCCGTCAATCGGGCATTTTCTCTTTGCAAGCTCGTTGCCTGCCTCAAACACGGCAATCTTTAAATCACTATGCTTGTTGATAAGCTCATATGCGGAAAAAATACCGCCCGGACCTGCACCGATAATAATTACATCATAATCTTTATTAGTCATTTTGTACCTCTCATTTAAAAACATAACACTTCCATTGAAATGAGGGGAAGTTGGCTCATTTTTGTTGTATCAGCAAAACTGAACACAGTATCACATAATACCCTTTATACATTTTACCATATTATAAATAAAAATCAATATCTAAAATTCGTAAATTTACAAAGTTTAGATATTGATAATGTAACATTATTAAATTTTTGCCATAACTTCGTTATAAAGAGGTGTGCCGGCTCTTATTTCGCCCTCGTACACTTTACCGTTATTGAATATAACGCTTGCAAGTCTGTTTTGAACGAAAACCTCTCTTGTAACGCCTGTGCTTCTTCTCGTTCCCGACATACCGCCGACAATGGCACCGGCTTCGCCAAAGAGAAAGTCGCCGATAATCATTCCTCCGACATTAGGAATTTGCTCAATTATCGAATCGGTTTGCATTGCGATATTACTGCCGAGTTGATTAACCGCAATGACATAAGGTGCTTTGTTTGCCAAGCTGACGCCGAAATTAACATTAGGTTCTATTGTAAACAGCTCTCTTAAAAAATTGTCATATACATTGTCTGAAGTTTTAGGAGGCAAAAGTTGCCTTGAACCCCAAACAGATTGTATAACGATTCTCACCTTGCACCCGTTTCCGTCTTCCATCGGTGTGATATATGTTTCAAAAATAATCTTACCGAGGCTTGATTCAACTAATTGTGCTTTAATATATCCACGCTCCGGGTTTACGCTTTTTACATCTCCGCATCTCTTAAAAGCGCTGTAAATCACATCTATTGATTGCCTTATATCAAAAGGGGTCACAAACAAAAAAGTATCGTTATTTCTGCGGTCTTGAAACCTAAAACTCCTGTATATTTTAGGATTACCCTTGCCCTTTGATGATAAGTCGTTAACAAAAGTAGGAGTTATCCAATCTTCCTGTTCTGCATTTTGAATTTCATCCAAAGTTGATGTTTTAATACAGTATTCGTCATCTTCAACAGGCACAACATTTACAGGCGAACCGCACTCAAAACAGAATTTTGCACCGTCAGGAAGTTTTGTTCCGCAATTAATACAATACATTTTCAACTCTCCTCATTTGGTATATTTATATAAATTCGTCTTGACTTATTGTTTATACTAATATTACTACCGAAGGATATTTATGTCAACAAAGCTCAAATGTACAGTACCAAAAAGCGGACAATAAAAAAACTAAATTCTTTTATCCCCTCAGTCTACATACAAGATGCAGACAGCTCTTTTTGATATAAACCCCTCAGTCTGCATATAAGATGCAGACAGCTCCCCTTACAAGTAAGAGGAGCCTTGGTAGGTTTATATGATTTTTATTTGGAGCCTTGATAGGTTTATTATATATTTGAAAAGCTGTATTTTTTGCTGTAATCCTTGAACAATTTGCCATAGTCGCTTGATGAGTCCTCGGCGATACGCTGTGTTTCGTGGATTGAAAGATTGTGCATTGAAGCATCAATCAAACAGCCTGCAATATTTGAACAATGGTCGGACACACGCTCCAAATCAGTGAGCAAATCAGACCACACAAAGCCTGCCTCGATTGTGCATAATCCTTGTTGCATACGGCGAATGTGATGAGTACGCATTTTTTCCTTGATTATGTCAATAACCTGTTCAAGAGGCTGAACCCTCTTTGCAATCTCGGTATCGGTGTCTTTCAACGCCTTAAATGTTATATCGAGAATCTCCTTTGTTGCACCTGTGAGGATATCAAGTTCCTTGATAGCGTCTTCAGTGAGAGTGTAGCCTTTTTGACGAAGTTCCTCGGTGGAATTGAGTACATTAACCGCATGGTCCGAAATTCGTTCAAGGTCGCCTATCATTTTGAGGAGTGCAGCTGCCTGCTCGCTTTCCTCATCGCCCATTTTTTGTGAACTCAAATTAACAAGATACGTGCCGATTTCATCTTCGTATCTATCACACTTTGCCTCGTCTTTTCTTATGCGTTCGGCATCGGCATCGGTATAATTTGTTATGCAAGTTATGCTTTTTTCAATTGCACGCTCGGAGCAATTTGCCATTTTTATTGCAACACTGTAACACTGCTGAAGTGCAAGAGTTGGAGTTGCAAGAAGTCGTGAATCAAGAATTTCAACCTCTTCAGGTTCTTCATCATCTTTGATGAATTTAAGTGCAAGTTTTTCGAGTAGTTTTGCGTTTGGCATAAGAAGTGCAACACACAAAACATTAAATATTGTGTGAACCACGGCAATACTGAAAGCGGTTGCAGGAGTGTCGAGAACAGCAGGTTCAAAACCATACTTCCAAATCGAGAACAGCGCAAGCATAAATATTGAACCGATAACATTAAACATAAGGTGAACAAAAGCGGTACGCTTTGCGTTTTTATTTGCACCGACTGATGAGATAAGAGCAGTTACGCAAGTGCCGATGTTTTGACCCATAATGATTGGAATTGCTGCGCCGAGTGAAACCTGACCGGTAACCGCAAGAGCTTGCAAAATGCCGACCGATGCAGAACTTGACTGAATAATGCCTGTGAGAACAGCACCGACCAAAACGCCCAAAAACGGATTTTTGAACATAACGAACATTTGCTGAAATTCAGGAACCTCGGAAAGACCGCTTACAGCACCCGACATTGACTCCATACCGAACATAAGAGTTGCAAAACCGAGGAGTACAATACCGCTGTCCTTCTTTTCGCTTTTCTTTGAGAACATATAAAGAATTATGCCCACAAGTGCAAGAACAGGAGTGAATGATGACGGCTTCAAGAGGCTCACCCACACATTTTCACTGCTGATGCCCGACAACGACAAAATCCAGCTTGTGACTGTTGTTCCGACATTTGCACCCATAATTACATTGATAGCCTGACGGAGATTCATAAGTCCCGAATTAACAAAGCCTACCACCATAACAGTGGTTGCCGAAGAACTTTGAATAACAGCCGTAACGGCGCAACCGGTAAGAAATCCTGCAAACTTGTTGGTTGTCATTTTTGCAAGAATGCCACGAAGTTTATTACCGGCTCTGCGTTCAAGAGCCTCGCCCATAGTATTCATACCGAACAGGAACAGACAAAGTCCGCCTATGAGCTTTAACGCATCAAATACAGTCATAATTTTTCCTCATACTTTTAAATTATTATTTTATGGTTTGAGAATATCAAATTTACATCAAATTTATTATCAAGGTTATGTAAAATCAATGTAAAGTGTAAACCTTTTATATGTTTAAAAAACAAAAAAGACTCCCATTGAAAATAAATCAAAGAGAGCCTTGATTGTTTAATTATTTTGGAAAAGTGAGAATTATTGTTGTTCCCTTGCCGACCACGCTTCGAAGTTCGATTTCAGCATTGTGGAGTTTGGCAGCGTGCTTGACGATTGACAAGCCAAGGCCTGTTCCGCCAACCTCTTTTGAACGGCTTTTATCCACACGATAAAACCTCTCAAAGATTCTTGACTGCTGGTCAAGAGGAATACCGATTCCCGTATCGCTTACAGAAAGTTTTACACAATCAACACAATTCTTAACCTCAACCTCAACTCTGCCACCCGGACGATTGTACTTGATGGCATTATCGCAAAGGTTAAATACAATACTTGTAAGAAGCTGTGATTTGCCGGTGATGATTGACGGCTCACCCTTTACAGCAAGCTCAACACCTGCCTTTTCTGCAACAGGAATAAGGTTGGTAACTGTCATTTTTGACACATCATAAAGGTCAACTTTTTCGGAAATAATATTCGAACTTTCTTCGTCAAGGTGAGACAGCTTGATAATATCTTCAACAAGAGTGATAAGTCGCTTTGCTTCTTTGTAAATCTTCTGCGAAAACTGCGGAACATCTTTTTCGGCAACCATACCGTTTGAAAGAAGTTCGGCACTGCCTGCGATTGTTTGAAGCGGAGTGCGAAGCTCGTGCGAAACATTTGCCGTGAACTCTCTGCGAACCTCCTCTGCCTTTTCCATTTCCGTAAAGTCGAAGATAATAAGTGCAACACCTGTTACCTTATCGCCTGACATAATCGGAGTGGCGCTGAAATGATAGCTTACATCGTCAATATCAAGGATGATTTCGCTATGCTTGCCGTTTTCTGCCTTGCGGAGAAGTTCCTGAACCTCAACGCCACTGCTGAAAAGAAGCAAATCTTTGCCTACGCAATAACTACTTATGCCGAAAAGTCTTGAAGCGGTTTTGTTTATACTGATAATCACGCCGTTTGAATTGAGAAGAATTATTCCCTCGGACATATTTTCGGTTGCCGCTTCAAATTCGTTTCGTTTCTTTTCAAGTTCAAGCTGTTGATTTTTTATCTGTTTTTTCTGAATTCTGACTTTTTCAAGAAGCGGTGCAAGTTCCTCATATACTTTTGCCTCATCAGGCTTGTCAAGATTAATTTGATTAAGAGGTTCAACGATTTTCTTTGAAAGTCTATATGCAAAATACAGCGAAACAAGCACCGCAACTAAGAACACAATTATAATCGGCTGAAGCATTGCAAGAAGAAGTGCCCACCACGAAAGTTCGTTGACGGAAAGTCGCATTACGCTACCGTCATCCAAGCGAACGGCGGTATAATAAAGATGTTCCGTAAGGGTTTCCGAATATCTGTCTGCGCTTCCCTTGCCTGTCATTATTGCTTGTTTGACTTCAGAACGCTCAAGGTGATTTCCCATTTCATCGGTATTTGCTTCGTTATCAAAAAGCACCTTGCCGTTCTTATCAATCCAAGTCATACGATAGGTTTTGTCATCAATTTTTTTAAGGTAGTTCATACCATCAAGTTCAACCGCACTTGCAACATATTCTGCCTGCGTGTCAAGGCGTTGCCTTTGAATATCGGAATAATAATTATAAAGCACGCCCAAAATTATGGCAAGCACAGCAAGAGTGATACAAACCGCAACGGAACAAATAGAGCGAAAAATCTTTTTTGTCATAATTTATCCTCCATTCTGTAACCGACACCACGAACGGTTTTTATGTAATCTCCGCATTTTCCGAGTTTGGTACGAAGTGTGCCGATATGCACATCAACCGTTCTTGTTTCGCCGACATATTCTGTGCCCCAAACACTGCTTAAAAGCTGATCACGAGTAAATGCTCTGCCGATATTTTCCATAAACAGTTTGAGCAAATCATATTCCTTCAAGGTCAAATTGATTTCCTCGCCGTTGGCATAAACAATATGTTTAGCTGTATCTATTTCCAAATCGTTAAGTTTCAAATCTTGCTTTTTATCTTCTTTTGAAGAACGGCGAAGAACCGCTCTTACTCTTGACACCATTTCCATCATACCAAACGGTTTTGTGAGATAATCGTCAGCACCCAAATCGAGAGCAACGACCTTGTCGTACTCGGTTTCCTTTGCCGTTTCCATAATAACAGGAATATCAGCCGTTCTGTTGTCGGAACGGATTTTTTTAAGGATGCTGATACCATCCTCATTCGGAAGCATAATATCAAGCAAAATCAAATTCGGAGTTTCTTCCTTAACGGCAGACCAAAATTCAGTTGAATCCGCAAAACCTTTCGCTTCAAAGCCGGAGGCGGTAAGAGTGTACACAATCAAATCTCTGATGCCGTTGTCATCTTCTATACAGTAAATCATAATTATTCCGCCTTTCTTTACTTTAATATTACAAAGAAAAAGTAAAATCAAAAACACAAGGTTTGTAAAATTCAGGTAAAATTGCAAATTTTTCTTTACAATTCGATTATACAGCATAAAACTGTCATATACAACAAAAACTCCCCGATTTTATAAATCAAGGAGTTTAACAATTAACGCTAATTTTTTCACAAATATAAAGAACAAGTAATAATTATTTTTTACCGAAAATAAGTTTTTTAAAAGAATCAGACATCTTTTGCAACTTTAAGGTTAGCGAATCGGCATATTTATTTACAAAAAACATATAAAGTTTTTCGATAGTATTTTGAAAAATCAACTCCAAAAAAGTGCAAGCAACAAATACTGCCAATACGGCAAACGCAGATAAAGGTATCAACATCAATCTGTTTTGGTACATATCACAATGAAAAACCTTTGTCCACAACACATTTGAAACATAAGGATTTTCGTGAATTAAATATACTCCAAATGTTGCCGATGCAACAGTATTTACAAATTTATTATAAAACGGCTTTTTAAGATTAATAACACCCAAAAATATAGAAAAAGTTGAGAACATTGTAGTAATTCTTTGTGAAGCATACAAAAATCTGTCTTTGTCAGCGAAAATTTCTAACTTTGTACCCAGCACAACAATGCCGTCGGTTGCAAGATATGTTATCAAGAGCATAAATAAAGCAAACAAAAAGTATTGATGTGACTTAAACTTTGAATTATAACCGTAAAGTCTTGCATATCCGGCCATTGAGTACATACAGAAAAACCACAAAAGATTGTTGCTTTCATATGTCTTGTTTGTAAATGTCGGAAGAACCGCCCAAATGAAAAATACCAAAATCAGCAATCTTTGATATGTGTGCTTATCTAACGAATGAAGAAAAGTGTTAAGATAAGGATAAAACAAATACATAACCAAATATGTACTTGCAAACCACCAAGTAGAATTGCCGATTGGGAACAAGGCAACAAAAAGTGATTTTAAGTTTATAGTTTCATTTCCGAAAGCAACAAAGATAAAATAAAACAGCACCGAAAAGAAAAAGACTTGTCCAAAAAGTTTGAGTATTTTTTTCAAATCAGGCACTTTATCCTTGCTGTTTATCAAAAAATATCCCGAAATAAAGATAAAAAGATTTACTCCGATTTTTCCGCCCATTGTTAAAAAGACAATCCAAAAATGAGGGATTGAAATCGGGTTGCCCGACCAATCAAATCCTCCGTGAATGGCAAGATGATGTCCAACAATAAGAACCATTGAAAATATCCTAAGCAATTCTATCGTGGAATCTCGCATTTTACTTGTCTTGTTTATTTGAACGCTATCCATTTAATACTCCTAAATGCTGTAAACTCTGTTAGGCTTTCTGTCAGGTATTTTTGGTGCTTCGCCATCAGGATAACCGACTATGCAATGACCGACGCCGACATATTCCTCCGTGATACCGAGTTTTTGAAGGAGTTGTTTGCCTTGCTCGGTTTCGAATTCTTCCTTGGCACGGTGAATCCAGCAACTGCCAAGACCCAAAGCGTGAGCCTCGAGCATCATATTACCCATTACAAGACTGCCATCATAAACACAGGTTGAACTGTCCTTTTTATCAAGAACAACAAGAACGGCAGGAGCGTTATAAAACGGGTCAAAATCAGGCTTCCAGCCACCAATTTGGCAATTAAGAGCAGACAATTCATCACGAACTTTTTTGTCTGTCACTTTGATAATAATTGAATTTTGGTTACCTCTGCCGTTTGCGGCATAAAGACCGGCTTCAACAATTTTGTCAAGAAGTTCGTCAGCCACAGGAGCGGACTTGTATTTTTTAATACTTCTTCTTGATTTCATAACATCTAACATATCGGACATAATCATACCTCCAAAATTTATATTCAAAGGGCAGGCAGTTACCCACCTGCCCCGTTCATTCAGAACATCTGCTCGGGAAGAACAAGCTTTTGCTTAAACTCAAAAGTTTTGTCAAATTCTTCCGCTTCTTGTTCGTCAATCATATACAACCGAGGCGGAGTATATTCACCTGTAACGCCGTCAAGATAGCCGACTTCTAATTCTTTGCACAGAAAGAACGATGAATCCGCACCATCGGGCAAGCCGTGATACCTTATGCCGAAATCCCGTGCGTAGGTAAAACCGCTTTTACCGTAAAAATTGATATTTCCATCAAAGCAAAGAGCCTTACAACCGTATTTCTTTGCCTTTTGTAAAGAATAATCAAGCAAAATTTTGCCATAGCCCTTGCGTTTATATTTGGGAGCAATGCAAATCGGACCCATTGCCATAATTGGCAGCTTTGAACCGTCACCACAATCAATATGCGCTTTGACAAACACATTTTGACCGATAAGTTTCCCGTCCTTTTCCATAACAAAATCAAGTTCCGGGACAAAATCCTTATCATTTCTCATTTGATTAAGCACAAAATGTTCAACGCAACCTGGACGGTAAACATTCCAAAACGCCTCTCTGACAAGAATTTCAGTATTTCTGTAATCGCTTTTTTGTTCCAAACGAATAATAAAGTCATTTTTATTCATAATTTTCCTCCTGAAATGTTGACTTCACAAGGGAGGTTTGTAAGATTGAATTTTTGGCAAACCTCCCGGTCAGCCTACAATCTCCAAGGTGTTGTTTTTCTTCAAACAGCAATCTCCTTAAAATAAAATATATTATTAACCCAATGGGATTAACATCAAACTTCGTGATAATAAGAGTACTTTTGGCTTTCATTAATTATCTCTTTTGCTCGATGCAAAATAGGCAGTTCTCTGTTTGCTATAAGTGTTCCTAATCTTGTATTTGCCCTATTTTCATATTCTCGAACAGCTTCGTCATATGTCAATTTTAATGTAGATAAGTGAAAACTTTCTACTTCATCCTGAGTCAAATTCTTTTCTCCGAATGACTTTACTTTGCATAAGAAATAATTATTAATATTATGCCTGTGAATCAGATTGTAATAATCGCTTACAACTCCGATTTCGCAAATTATTTCTACAGATATACCAAGTTCTTCTTTTAATTCTCTTTGAATGGCGGTTTGTAAGTCCTCGCCTATTTCAACTCCGTCACCCGATGTTTCAATCAATGTTGCTTTTCCAAAATCATCATCTCGTTCTACTCTTACAAAATAGAACAAACCGTTTTCATCATAAACTATTGCTCGGGCAATATTTCTGTCATGGTCAACATATTCAAATTGCCATTGTGTATCTTGCAATTCAATATTTATTTGCTTATTCAACATGTATTTTTCCTCAATAAAATAAAAATCAATTCCGTATAAATCGGGATTTACAGAACCATCATTTTTCTTTTCGTTTTAATGATGGCTTTACATTTTTCATCTATTGCATGCCAAAACATATCATTGTAATCAAAATATATTTCTTCAAATTTAATAATTTTCACACTTTTACTTCTGTACTTTAGTCAACAGAACAACGCTCTCCACGTGCGGAGTGCGGGGGAACATATCGACCGGGGTGACTTCGAGGGTTTGGTAATTCTTGGTTTGAAGAATTTCCAAATCTCTGGCGAGGGTGGCGCTGTCGCACGAAACATAAACAATTCTCTTTGGGTTCATTTTTTCGACCACATCAAACAGCTCTTTTTGACAGCCCTTGCGAGGTGGGTCGAGGATAACGACATCGGGAGTTATTCCTCGTTTTTCAAGCTCTTTTGCACCGTCGTAGGCATCACCGCAGAAGAATTCTGCATTTGTTATTCCGTTTTGTCGGGCATTGATTTTTGCATTTTCAATAGCCTGCGGGATAATCTCTATACCAAAAATCCGCTTTGCATTATCTGCCATTGAAAGACCGATTGTGCCGACACCGCAGTAGAGGTCAACAACGGTTTCGTTGCCTGTCAAGCCTGCGTATTCGGCGGCTTTAGTGTACAGTTTTTCGCATTGGTCGTGGTTGATTTGATAAAACGATTCCGGCGAAATAACAAACTTCTTGCCAAGCAAAACATCCGTAACAGTCGGTTCGCCGTAAATCAACTTTGTTTCGTTGCCGAGAATTACATTTGTATTTTCTCGATTAATATTCAAACAAATTGACTTTATGCCGTCATACTGCTTAAGCGAAGCAACAAGGTCGTTTTCATTCGGTACACTCTTGCCGTTGATGACAAGGCAGACCATTGTTTCTGCCGTCATCGGTGCTCTGCGAATATAAATATGGCGGAGCAGTCCCCTGCCTGTTTGTTCATCATAAGATGTAACATTATTTGCACGCACCCATTTTGCGATTATGTCGAGAATATCTTTGAAGCTACTATGCTGAAGTCGGCAATCTGCACACGGAATAATCCTATGACTTTTGTAAGCATAAAAGCCTGCCTGAAGTTCGCTGTTTGTGATGCACACAGGATATTGTGCCTTATTACGATAATTATCAACCGTATCGGCACCGATAATCGGCTTAATCGGAGCGTCAATATGACCTATTCTTTTAACGGCGTCTGCCACCCTGCCCTGCTTGTATTGAAGCTCTGCATCATAGGTCATATTCCTAAACGAACAGCCTCCGCACTTGTCAGACACAGGACAATCGGACTCAATTCTGCACGGTGACGGATTAATAATTTCTTTTACAATACCGATTGCATAGTTCTTTTTGGCTTTGATAATATGAGCGACGATTTCATCACCCATTACTGCGCCACGAACAAAAACCGCCATACCGTCATAGTGACCGACTGACGAGCCTTCGTTTGTCATATCTTCAATTTTTAATGTTATATCATCATTTTTCTTAATACTCATAAATTAAGTTAAGGGCAGTATATAACCACCCTTATGCCTTCTGTATATTTTTAATAATTTCTTCCATCTTGTCCATCTTGCTGTCCATATCGGCAACAAGTTTGAACTGATTGCGTGCACGGTCAAGGTTATGTTCAGGATATTCTGTTCTGAAATAAACATCGCCGTTGATATAGTCGGTCAAGAAACGCATACCGCATTCGAGAGTCATAAGCTTTGAAGCAAATGCAAGGTTGTCAATCTCTGCTTGATTGAAGTACTCACCTGCTTCGCCCAAAAAGCCCTCTGCATAAGCCTTGAAGTAATCCAAATCCATTTCTACCTTATCAAGATCGGTTTCATCCTCGGCAGCTGTTGATGCACCAAAGCGGATTGAATCGCCGAAATCATAAAGAGCAAGACCCGGCATAACGGTGTCAAGGTCGATAACGCAAACGCACTTGTTTGTATCCTTATCAAACATAACATTATTGAGCTTTGTGTCGTTATGAGTTACACGGAGCGGAAGTTCGCCCTTCTCGGTCATTGCAGTAAGTTTGCCCATTTCATCGGCATACTTATTCACAAAATCAACCTCTGCCTTGCAAGTGTCAAGTCTGCCTGAAGCATTCTTTTCAAGAGCAGGAACAAACTCGTTATTATATCTCCACAAGGTATCATGAAAGTGAGGAATTGTTTCTGTAAGTTCTTCCGCATTAAAATCAGACAAAAGTCTTTGGAACTTACCGAAAGCCTCACCGCTTGATTTGAACATTTCTGCATTTTCAGCAGTGTTGAAGCTGACAGAATCACGAACAAAGATATATGCTCTGTAATATGTATTATCCTCCGGTGACTTATAGAATTCATCGCCGTCCTTTGTGTGGATATAGTGCAATGTTTCTCTGTCAGGGTCACCGCCGTTTTCCTTGATAACAGAACGAAGATATGAAGTTACGGCAAAAACATTTTTCATAAGCTGTTCGATATTCTTAAATACATTGGCGTTAAGCTGTTGAAGAATGTATCTTTGCTCCGAGCCTTCATTATTAAATTTTACAAGATATGTTTTGTTGATATGACCTGAGCCAAACTCCTCAACATCAACAAAATCGCCTTTAAAATTAAAAATATCAATAACCTCTTTGATATTTGCCATCACAAAATATCCTCCATAATAAATTTCTCTTTCCAAGTACTGCGTGGCGATGAACAATTGAAATCAAGAAGTTTTAAACCTTTGACATGTCTTGCCCAAATGCCATATGCAGGTAGATTTCTAAATCTCCACGCTTCAGGATAAACATCTGCATATTCGGGAATAAATGCACGCTTATCATATACCTCTTTATAAGGAGCGTAATAAATTTCAAAATTTTTGAATGTGACATCAGCCACATAATGAGTTTCACCGGATTGTCGATATCCTGCAATGACAGACGGAATTTCTGCACCCATTGCAGTGATATTCGAAATTCGGATATTTGATACCTCACCCTTTTTGTCAAACAAATCCTTCGGTGCGGATGAATCCTTTTTCTTTTTTTTGCCAAACTCAACAGCATTTGCGCTTGCCGAATCAACCTTGGCTGACCTGTTGCGATTGCAAAGCCTGATAAACACAGGGCAAGTCACCCTATCCATAATGATATTTTCAACAGTAATATCGTGCACATTTGAACCATCGGCACTTTCTATTGCAATACCGCTGACAGTTCCCGGATACAAATCCGTCATTAAAAACTTGCAATCCCTAACCGTTACATTCGAAATGTCATATGTTGTTTCAGTTCCAATCTTAAAGGAATTTGTACAAGAGATAATTTCGCAATCGGTGACGGTAAGATTTTTCATTTCTCCCGTACTGCCGAGCCATATCGCATTTTTTATACAAATACCGTCATCGGCAGTTGAAACAAAGCAGTGATTAATGTCGAGATTGCTTGTCCCAACAATATCAAAGCCGTCAGCATTTGCAACATGACGGTTGTTATTAATTATAAAATTGCTAATTTTAACATTATTACAGTTTTCTATCCTAAACGACCAATGCGCCGAATTTTCTATAATAAAATTATCTGCCACAAAATCAACGCAGTTCTTAATATAAACCACGCCGCCATACTTACTTTCGTGAGCAAAACGAAGCTGTGCACGGTAAGTTTTGCGCATTTCAATGACATCAATCAGTTCACTGTGCTCCGTCACATTTTTGTCTAACAGCGGCTTTCTGCCAAAGTATTCACCATTACCCTTAACTTTTCCGCCGCCGGTTAAAGTGACATTATATGCCCCATCAGCGTGAATGATGCCCTTATGATTATATCCCATTCCGGTTTTGTTGGCGGATAGGGACGAATTTTTTTCAACAAACAGAGTGACATTGGATTTTAGAAAAACGGTTGTTGTGACATATTCTCCGCCACACACCAAAACAGTACCGCCCGATTTTGACGCATCATCAATAGCCATTTGAATATAAACGGCATTGTCGAGCATTTTTACATTTGCACCGTAATCTCTGATGTCAAACACATTTTCGTTCGGAATTTCTTGAAAACGGACATAATCATCCTCGGGATAATACGATGAAAAATCAAAATCATAAATAAAAGGAAAAACATCGCCCTTTGTAATACGCAAATCCCTGCCAAACAAAAGAGTATTTAGTTTATCTCCAATGTTTCTTCTGTCTTTAATCATACTAAATTTGTCTAATCAAATCCTTATCAATCCTTGCAGCCCAAGCAATATTATATGAATGGTCACCGACTCTTTCAAGGTCTTGAAGTGCCTTTGTGAATATAACACCTGACGAGGTGTGGCACTTCTTTTCACGAAGTCGCTGAACATGATTGTCCTGCGCCTGCAATGTGAGATAGTCAATTGTATCTTCAAGATAATGAAGCTGATGTTCCTCTACATCGTTCAAATGCTTGTTTGTGAAAGCACCGAGTGCACGGTCGAGAAGTTCAAGGTCAACCTCATATATTTCCTTAAATTCTGCAATAGCTCTATCCGAAAACTCGTAATTTTCTTCTTTTGCAGTGGTCACTCTTCTCATAATATTTTCTGCATGGTCGCCGATTCTTTCAAGGTCGGTAATTACATGGAAAAGTTTACCGATATATTCCGACACATCACCGGTAATTTCCTTTGAAGTAACGGTTATCATAAAGTCGGAAATATTATGATTAAGCCAATTTATAAGTTCTTCATTTTCTTCAAGTTCACGCTGTTTGCTATTGTCCATAACAAGGAATCCCTCGCAGGCAATGACAAAATTATGTCTGACAAGTCTTGCCATACGCTCAACCTCACTACCGATTTGAAGTGCGGTTGAAATAGGGTTATTGCTGATTTTCTTGTCAATAAACTCAAAGCGAAGTCGAGTGTCGTGCTCTTTAGGTTTGATAATAACTTCACTGAGTTTAACAACCCATTTGATGAACGGCAACATAACAAAGGCAGTAACTACCTTGAAAATGATATGTGCAATAGCAACCTGCACCGAGCCATTATCCGACAAGGTTGTTATCCACTCGGCATACTGTGGGAATATGAGTGCAATCGGGGTAAATATAAGCATACCCACAAAATCGAAAATAAAGTAAATAACTGCGGCACGCTTTGCATTTGTTTTTGCACCGATAGCAGAAAGGAAAAGCGGCATTGCAGAGCCTACATTGATACCGATAATAAGATAAATTGCAAACTTCATCGGCATAAGACTTGCACTTGTCATTGCAAGAGCCTGCAAAACACCGATTGACGCACTTGAACTTTGAAGCACGGAACACATAATAAAGCCAATCAAAAGGCCGAGAAACGGATTATTGGCTTTTGTGATAAATGTCTGAAATGCCGCACTTGTTTTAAGCACTCCCATAGCTTCGGGGCCGCTCATATACTTCAAACCAAAGAACAAAACACCAAAGCCGAGAATAATTTGCCCGATAAACTTTTGGGTTTGCTTTTTACTGAACAAAGCCATAACCGTTCCGATAAAAATGCAAAACGGTGCAATGGCGGAAACATCAATAGCAATAAGAACAGCGGTGATTGTGGTACCGATATTTGCACCGATAATAACCCCTGTTGCCTGTGCCAAGTCCATAATGCCGGCGTTCAAAAAGCCCATAAGCATAACGGTTGTGGCAGATGATGACTGAATAACAGCTGTTACCAAAACACCGAGCAAAAATCCCTTGAATCTGTTACGAGTGAGCTTTTCAAGAAGCAATCTCATCTTGTTACCTGCGACCTGATTTAAGCCATCGGACATATATTTCATTCCGAACAAAAACAAACCAAGGCCGCCAAGAAGGCTGATGATGTTAGATATACCCATATATTTTCCTCATTACACAAAATTAGTCTATTTCTATTATATTAATATGCATATAAATTATCTTATAATATATAATAAAAGTCAAGAAAATTTTACATTTATTTTACCAAAATCTTAAAATAAGACTAAAAAATGGCCTGCCCGACGAGATTCGAACTCGTGATCTTCCGAGTCGGAGTCGGAGGCATTATCCAGCTGTGCTACGGGCAGGTATTGAGTTTGACAAAGCGAAAAAACAGTGCTTTGACACACCATATTCTATTATAATTATTAAAACTTTTTTGTCAAATAAAAATAGTATAATATATTGACTTTTTTATACACCTGTAATAAAATAAGGGCAAACAGAGGTTATAAAACACAATATAATAATGTAATAAATACTAACGAGGTGGACTATGGCAGACAAACTTGCAGGATTTGTTCCTGACACAATGAACAATGACGAACCTCTCCGTGAGCCTATCGTAAGACTTGGAAAGCTCATAACAGACAGATTGCCTGTTAAAATCGGCAAGGAAAAAATCACAAAGGAATCGCCTGAATACTGGGGACTTGCTCCTATATGTACAGACGAAATGGCAGAACTTGCTATTCTTATGGGCAAAAGAAAGCCGAGAACCTGGGCTGATATGAAAAAGCTGTCTCAAAAAATGCCTAATATGACAGACGAAAAGCTCGAGCAGTTGCTTCATGACTTGAGCGAAGTCGGTATCCTTGAATACAACTGGGAAAATCCACAGCACGAAAAACAATGGGTGCTTCCTATGTATGTTCCGGGAAGTGCCGAATTCACAAATATGAGCGAAAGTGTGCTTGCCGAGCATCCTGAAATGGGCAGATTTTTTGAAAGAATGAGCCGTATTCCTCTTGAAAAGGTTACTCCGATGGTGCCTGAAGGCGGTGCAGGAATCGGTATGCATGTTATTCCTGTTGAAAAGGCTATAGACACGCAAAATCAATCGCTTGACATTGAACATATTTCATACTGGCTTGACAAATATGACGGAAAATATGCGGCTTCCCCTTGTAGCTGTCGCCGTTCGAGAAAAACATATGACGAGGGCTGTGCAGACGACACAAACGATTGGTGCATCGCTGTGGGTGATATGGCAGACTATGTTGTTGAAACCAACAAGGGTGGCAGATACATCACCAAGGAAGAAGCACTCGAAATCCTCCAAAAAGCAGAGGACAACGGCTTTGTGCACCAAATCACAAACATTGACGGCGAAAACAAGATTTTTGCCATTTGCAACTGCAATGTAAATGTTTGCTATGCACTGCGTACATCACAGCTTTTCAACACACCTAACCTTTCAAGAAGCGCATATGTTGCCGATGTAAACAAGGACAACTGCGTTGCCTGCGGAAGATGCGTTGAGCACTGCCCTGCCGGTGCACTCAAACTCGGTCAAAAACTTTGCACATCGCACGGTGAAGTTGAATATCCAAAGCAGGAACTTCCTGATGAAACAAAATGGGGACCAGAAAAGTGGGAGGAAGAATACAGAGATAAGAACCGTATCAACACTCACGAATCAGGCACTGCTCCTTGCAAAACAGCTTGTCCTGCACACATTGCGGTTCAGGGATACATAAAGATGGCTGCTCAAGGCAGATACACAGATGCTCTTGCGCTCATCAAAAAGGAAAACCCATTCCCTGCCGTTTGCGGACGAATCTGCAACAAAAGATGCGAAGATGCCTGCACAAGAGGCACTGTTGACAGAGCTGTTGCTATTGACGACATAAAGAAATTCATTGCGCAAAAGGATTTGGACGCCGAAACAAGATATGTTCCAAAAAAGGTTGTGCCAAGTGTCAGAGGTCAATTTGACGAAAAAATTGCCATCATCGGTGCAGGTCCGTCAGGTCTTTCGTGTGCATATTATCTTGCAGAAAAAGGCTATGTAAATGTAACCGTATTTGAAAAGAACGAAGAAGCCGGCGGTATGCTCCGCTACGGTATTCCAAACTATAAACTTGAAAAGGAGGTTATTTCTGCCGAAATTGACATCATCAAGGAGCTTGGTGTTGAAATAAAATGCGGTGTAGAGGTTGGCAAGGACATCACACTTGACGAACTTCGCAAACAGGGCTACAAAGCATTCTATATTGCCGTAGGTGCACAAGGCGGCAGAAAAGCAGGCATTGAGGGTGAAGATGCAGAGGGAGTGTTCACCGCTGTTGAATTCCTCCACGAATGTGCCGCAACAGAAAAATTTGACCTCGGCAAAGATGTTGTAGTTGTCGGTGGCGGTAATGTTGCAATTGACGCAGCGAGAGTTGCAAGAAGATGCGGTGGCAAGAATGTTCAGATGTTCTGCCTTGAAGCAAGAAACGAAATGCCGGCGGCTGACTACGAAATTGAAGAAGCCGAAGATGACGGAGTAAAGATTAATTGCTCTTGGGGTCCAAAGGAAATCATCAAGAAAAAAGACAAAGTTAAGGCAATTGTATTCAAAAAGTGTGTTCAGGTTAAGGACGAGCAAGGCAGATTTGCTCCTGTATATGACGAGAACGACACAATCACTGTTGAATGCGACAATGTTATTTTGAGTATAGGTCAAAGCATTGTTTGGGGCAATTTGCTTGACGGTGCCGCAACTATAATCAACAAAAACGGTACACTTCAGGCTGATGAAAAGACACTTCAAACAGCACAAGAAGATATTTTTGTCGGCGGTGACGCATACACAGGTCCTCGCTTTGCGATTGACGCTATTGCAACAGGCAAGGAAGCTGCAATTTCTATCCACAGATTTGTTCAGCCACATTCATCACTTACAATCGGCAGAAATCCAAGATACTATGTTGAGCTTGACAAGGATGACATTGTGCTTGAAAGCTACGACAATTCTTCCCGTCAAATTCCACAAGCTACAAAGCAGGTTAAAGAACTCGGATTCAGAGATGACGACAAGTTCCTCACAGAAGAACAAGTCAAGACCGAAACTGCCCGTTGCCTCGGCTGTGGTGCAACAATCGTTGACAAGAACAGATGCGTTGGCTGTGGCATTTGCACAACAAAGTGTGAATTTGATGCAATTAAGATTGTCAGAGAACGCCCTAACTGCTCAAATATGGTTAAGGCAGAGGACAAGATGAAGAAGATTTTGCCATATATGATTAAGCGTCAAATTAAAATCAAAAAAGCATCAAAGAACAAATAATTTTGAAAGCTTAACGGCTCACTTCCTTGAACCGTAAATATATTATTTATCAAAGGAGGAATTACTCGTGTTTTTCCAAATTTATGGTGATACCTCTATATACCAACTTCTCGGTTGGGTGATGGTATTCGCTGCACTTGTGCTTCTCAATGAAGTTGCAAGGCGTTCAAAAGCAGGCGGAATTTTCTGTTTCTTGGTTGTTCCGGCTGTGCTCACAGTTTACTTCATTGCTCTTGCAATAGGTAACGCAAAAGGTGCCGATTGGGCAGTCAACAACCAAACGGTTGTGCAAATGGGCGGATGGTTCCATTACGCCAAGCTGTATGCCGCAACGATCGGATGTATCGGTTTTATGTTCATCAAATACAAATGGGGCATTGGCAAAAAAGATTGGTTCAAAGTTTTTCCGTTTGTAATCGTTGCAATCAACATTCTTATTGCAGTTGCTTCTGACTTTGAATCAGCTGTAAAAGGCTTCCAAGCAGGCTCAATCGCAGGTGGTTGGTGGTACTCAAACGAAGGTGTTTGGCTCTACGGCGGATGGTGGAACATCCTCAACGGTATTGCCGGTATCATCAACATTTTCTGTATGACAAGCTGGTGGGGCATCTATTCATCAAAGGACCAAAAAGATATGCTTTGGCCTGATATGACATGGTGCTTTATCGTTGCATACGACATTTGGAACTTTGCATACACATACAACAATCTTCCGCTTCATACCTGGTATTGCGGTGTTGCACTTCTTCTTGCTCCGACATTTGCAAACGCATTTTGGAACAAGGGCGGTTGGATTCAAAACAGAGCAAACACACTTGCACTTTGGTGTATGTTTGCACAAGTTTGCCCTACATTCCTCAATCAGAGTATCTTCACCGTTCTTCCGACAGTATACGGTGCAAGAGGCGAAGAAATCAGAACAACAATTCAAAATGGTGTTATGGATGCAAACCTTACACTCACACAGGCTGATGCAGACCCAAAGGCACAGGGTATCATTTCTGTACTTGCCATCGTTGCAAATGTAATCTGCATTATGGCAATCATCAAGAAGTCAAAGCAAAAGCACATCAACCCTTACAAGCAGGATGTATTCACAGAACAGCACGACTTCAAGGAAGCTATGGCAAGAGCAGAAGAAGTTGCTTGATTCATAGTATTTAATACGGAGAGGCTGTTGAGAAAGGTTCTGAATTTTGTTTTCTTGCGAACATTGCTGTACCTCGTCAAAACATATTCCGTATAGAATAAAACATAGTTTTGTAAGTATACTACATATGTTTTTCCTCTTTCCAAAAAATCCGTAGATTTTTTGGAAGCCTTATATTTGCTTGTTCGCAAAAAACGAAAAACGCCAAAAATGCTGTAAGTTTAATACTTACAGCATTTTGTTTATTTTGTTTCTTCCATAACCTGCCTGATTTTTTCAAGCGTGTTTCGTGTGGTTTCCAAATCGTCAGGATCAATTTCGGATACCACCTTGTCATAAATCGAAATGATTTTATTTTTCTCGCAATTTGTCAATTCAATTGCTTTGCTTGTTAAAACAATGTAGGTCTGCTCTTTTTTCTCGTCCAACTTCCAAATGATGTAGCCTTTTCTTTCAAGGTTGGTTATCATTTTTGATGTTGCAGGCATGGACAAATTCATATAATTTGCCACCTCGGAAAGATATGCACCTTCCGGACATTCCGATTGCTTGATGCACTCTTTGATTTTGTAGAGGAACAAATAGTCTGTTTTTTCCGCAAACTCAAACACAATCTCAAAATTGAGTATCCTGAGCAAAAATTCCTCTGCATTATTAGTAATTCCCATATTATCGTTCCTCTCTTGCGATATAATCCTTTGGTTCCATCAAGCTCTTGTATGCAGGACGGATGATTTTGTCTGTGGTTATCAATTCTTCCAAACGGTGAGTGCTCCAGCCGACAATTCTTGCAATTGCAAAAAGCGGAGTGTACAGTTCTCTCGGAATGTTGAGCATATCATAAACAAAACCGCTGTAAAAGTCGATGTTAGGGCTGACACCCTTAAATATTTTGCGTTGTTCGGCAATCAAAATCGGTGCAATCTTTTCAACATTGTTGTAAAGAAGCATATCATCGCCACGGCCTTTTTCTTTTGCAAGCTGTTCAACAAATCCCTTGAACACCCTTTCTCTCGGGTCGGAAATAGAATAAACGGCGTGACCCATTCCGTAGATAAGTCCCTTTTTGTCGAGCGCTTCTTTGTTGAGAATTTTACTCAAATATGCTGCGATTTCTTCCTCGTCTGCGTAATCATTGACATGTGCTCTGATGTCGTCCATCATATTCATTACCATAAGGTTTGCACCGCCGTGCTTTTTGCCCTTCAATGATGACATGGCGGCAGAAATTACAGAATATGTATCCGAACCCGATGATGTTACAACTCTTGTTGTGAAAGTTGAATTGTTACCTCCGCCGTGCTCCATATGCAACAGCAACGCAACATCCAAAACCCTCGCTTCAAGCTCTGTGAACTGCATATCAGGTCGAAGCATACGCAAAAAGTTCTCTGCCAACGACAGATTCTTTTCAGGTCTGTGGATGTACATACTTTCGTTCTTTTCGTAGTGATTATATGCGTGGTATGCGTAAACGGCAAGCATAGGAAATGTTGCAATCAACTGCATACTTTGCTTCAAAACATTTGGAATTTCAAGCAGTTCTTTCTGCTTGTCATAAGAGCCTAAAGTGAGAATACTTCTTGTCATTGAACCCATAATATCCGATGTCGGCGAATCCATAATAACATCTCTTACAAAGTAGGTTGGAAGTTCCATACACTCGGACAAATGGTCCTGAAATTCCTTTAGCTGTGCTTCGGTCGGCAACTCGCCGAATAAAAGAAGATATGCGCCTTCCTCAAAAACAAATCGTTTGCCCTTGCTTCCTGCAACCAAATCTTTAATGTTGTATCCACGATAAGACAACACGCCGTCACACGGGCATTTTTCCCCATCGTGATAGTCAAAAGCCTTGATGTTTGAAATGTTTGTAAGGCCTGTCAAAACGCCTTGTCCGTTTTCGTCACGCAGTCCACGCTTAACGCCGTATTCTGCATATAAATTTTTGCTAATGCTGTCGTTTTGCTCACAGAGAACAGACTGTTGCTTCATATAATTTTCTAAATTGGTCATTTTATTTTCCTTTCATTGCTCTGTTTCGATTTTATATCAAGTATATCCAATAAGTTCTCGAGATTTTATTTGAAACTCTCTAACCTAAACAAAATCCAAAAATTTGATGTTGTATCCCAAATCTAATAATATCGCAAAAAAATCTACTAACAATGAACAAAAATAAAACAAATTGTTAAATCGCATATAACACACTGTTATATTTTTAGCTAAAATCTCGTTTTTGTAATAATATAATTCGAAGAATCTTGCAACGGCTTTTGCGGTTGTGATATAATTTAAAAAAAGGCAGGAGGGATTTTTATGAACAAAAAGGGTGTGGGCGCAATTTTTGGCGCAATTTGCGGGCTGACGGCTTTGACTGCAATATCGGCAGAAGTGTTTTATGATTTCTCAATAAACACAAAATCACCGATACATATGAGCAAGCTCAACAACCTTGTTCAAAAAGCCACAAACACCAACGGCAGTGAAGAAGACGCAAGTGCAAAATACAGCGGACTGACCGGCACTCCGGAGATGAAAAAATGGTATAGCGAAAACGGTGAAGATGTTTACATTATGTCCGATTCACTTCGTTTGCACGGCAAATTATTTAAAAATTCCGGCACAAAATATGCCATTGTCTGCCACGGATACACAAGCAAGGCAAAGCATATGGCAGGTTTTGTCAACAAATTCCACTCGCTCGGCTATAATGTTTTGGCAGTTGATGCACGAGCACACGGCGACAGCGAGGGAACAAAAATCGGAATGGGATGGGTGGAACGATTTGATGTTATCGAATGGATAAAGTACATCATTTCATTAGAACCTGACGCACAAATCATCCTCCACGGCGTATCTATGGGTGCATCAACGGTGCTTATGGCATCGGGCGAAGAATTGCCGAAAAATGTCAAGGCAATAATAGCAGACTGTGGCTACACATCTGAATGGGACGAATTCAGGCAAGAGGCGGAGGTTTTGCACATTCCGTGGTTTCCTGTTCTCAACGCAAGTTCTGCAATTTCAAAGGTTCGTGACGGCTACGATTTTAAGCAGGCAAGTGCAGTTGAACAGGTCAAAAAAAGCCACATTCCAACCTTGTTCATCCATGGTTCAAAGGATGAACTTGTGCCATACGGAATGTTGAACGAACTGTATTCGGCAGCGAATTGCGAAAAAGAAATCCTGACAATTCAAGGCGCAGGCCACGCACTTTCGTCATCCGTTGCCCCCGAACTTTATTGGAACACAGTCGAAACCTTCCTCAAAAAGCATTTGGATTAATCCAAACAAAAAGCAAAAGCGTATATAAAACAAAACCCTCGAAAAATTCCGAGGGTTTTGTCATTTGTTGGTGTTAAATAAAGAAAAAAGACAAGTCATAGACTTGTCTTTTTGTGGCTCCCCCTGTTGGACTTGAACCAACGACAACTCGGTTAACAGCCGAGTGCTCTACCGACTGAGCTAAGGAGGAATGTGTTTTCTCTCTCGAGTGCTTACACATAATATCATTTTATTAACGATATGTCAAGCCTTTTTTTGATTTTTTTTAAACTTTTTTTGAGATGTGGTTTTTTGGCGCTTTTCTCGTGGTTTTATGGCACACTTGCTCTTGAATTAAAGCGACAATAATGGTACACTTTAATAAGTATTTTATGGAGGCAGGCTATGACGGATTCAGAGTTGAAAAAGCAAATGTGCGAAAATCTGCAAGATGATTATTTGCTCAACGGCAGCTCCGCTTTGTCTGATTTTGAGCTTCTTGAAAAAGCACTTTCACTTGCTGTTGCAAAGAATAACAGTAAAGAGATTGCCGAAAATTTGATGAATGAGTTTAATAATCTGAAAAGTGTTTCGGTTGCTTCTCCCAAGCGATTGATGCAAATTGACGGGGTCAACGAACAAGTTGCAACTTATCTTTCGCTTATGCGTGATATTTTGGCAAGAATCGAGCTCCGAAAAAATCAAAGCGTCGATGTCCTCGCTGATGTCAACAGCGCAATTGAGTATGCAAAAAATATGCTCTTGTTTCAAGATGTGGAACGGGTTGCGTTGATAACTCTTGATGAGAATTTCAGGGTAATCAAATCCGATTACATTTCGCAGGGAACGACGAATTTTGCAAATGTAATGCCTGTTGAGATTTCGAAACGGTTGGTTGCCGAAAAGCCTTGCTATGTTGTTGTGGCACACAATCATTTGGTTGACAACGGCGAGCCTTCTTTTTCGGATGTCAATTTTACAATAAATTTGACAAATTGGCTAAGTCAATTCGGAATAAAACTGCTTGATCACATAATTGTCTGCAAAAGCTGTTCAACATCAATGGCGATGGAAGAAGAATACAAATTTATTTTTGACTGACATTGTTGACATTGAATAACTATATTGATATTATAAATAATAGATTACTATATACGGAGTGATACTATGAGAGATTTTGATAATCTTTGCGCAAATTGCTGGGAAGAACTTACAGAAGGTTCTGTTTGCGCCGAATGCGGTTACGACAACGACACTCAAAACGACAGCATTAATCTTAAAATAAAAACGCTCCTTGCCGACAAATATGTGGTTGGCAAGGTTATTAAGGTTGAAAGCGATTCCGTCACCTATTCAGGCTATGACGGACAAATCGAAAAGCCTATTTATATCAGAGAATTTTTCCCAAAGGGGATTGCAAGCAGATTTGACGACGGCGACGAAATTCATGTTCGCCAAAAGTTTGTGAATGAGTTTGCACGATACAAAAAATCATTTTTCAATTTGTGGACAACCATGCAAAAGCTCCACAACCTTTCTGCCGTTGTGCCTGTTTATGACCTTGTTGAAGCAAACGGCACATATTATGCAATTATTGAAAAAACAGAATCTGTTCCGCTTCGTGAGTATTTGCTCCGCAATGAGGAAGGCTATATTTCTTGGGATACTGCAAGACTTATGTTTATGCCAGTTCTCACAACAATCGAGGCGCTTCATTCAAACGGCATTGTTCACGGCTCAATCACACCGGACAATCTTGTCCTTTGCAGAGACGGCAAGGTGCATCTTGCTCCGTTCCCAATCACAGAGGCAAGCGACAAGGCGACCGCTTTGGAATTTACTGAAAACGAGGGCTACACAGCACTTGAGCAGTATGACAATAAGCACAGAATTTGTGCGGCAACTGATATTTACAGTTTTTCGGCTTGCATATACAGAGCACTTGTCGGAGCAAATCCGCCGTCTGCCGTTTCAAGAGAGGCAAATGACAAGTTGATGATTCCGAATACTATTGCCGAAAAAATCCCTATGCATGTAATCAAGGCGCTTGTCGGAGGTTTGCAGGTTTATCCCGAAAAGAGAGTAAAGACCGTTGATGATTTCAGAGAACTTCTTGATGCCGCTCCTGCCGTAAGAGCAAAGGCAGCCGTTGAGCATGAGGATGTTTATCAAGAGGGCGCAAAGGGTGGTTATCCCGATTATGATGATGCCAAGGGCGACAAAAAACGCAAGGCAGTCGTTTGGGTGCTTGTTATTTTGATTGTTGCCGCAATTGCCGCTGCTGTTTATGTTGTGCAGTTTTCGGGATTGATTAATAACAACAAGGATAACACCACAACTTCGGCACCGATTAAAACCCACCAAGTTCCTAATTTTGTCGGCGCAGGCTACACCCAAAGCGATATTGAAAACAACGGCGCTTGGAATGAGCAGTTTAAGTTCACTTTCCAAGGCGAATATTCATCCGACACCGAGGAGGGTATAATCTTTAAGCAAAGCGTCAATGCAGGCGAAACTGTTGACGAGGGCACAGAGATTATTCTCACCGTGTCAAAGGGTATTCAAACTCAAACTGTTCCCGATGTTAGAGGCTTGACCCTTGAAGATGCAACAAAACAGCTTGAAGAACTTGGTTTCAAGGTCAGCACTGTTGCTGTTTACAATGACGGAACTCATGTTGCAAATACCGTTAAAAACACAGACGCATCTGCTCCGGCAGCAGGTTCAATTGCCGCAGTCGGCGAAGAGGTTATTCTTCAGGTTTACGGCGAAGCCGAAACAACAACCGCTCCTGCTGTGACAGAATCGGCTGAAACCGAATAAGTTATAAAAAAGATAAAACGCTTCTCGTTCGAGGGGCGTTTTTGTTGTTTATTAAACTCAAAAGGTGCAAAAAGTAGCTTATTTTCAAAAAAATTTGACTTTTGGTTTCAAATTTGATATAACATTAATCGGTTACAAAAAGGTTACAAAAATTACAAGTTTGTAAAGGAGATTTTGTTATCAGTAGACTATCAATAAAAATCGTTTCTTTCGTGATGACGGCAATCGTTGTTTTCGGTGCGTCTGTTCCGGCTTATGCCGGCTCGGTTCATCAGGACTACACGGGAGTAAAAACGGCAATGACAGGTGAAGCTCCGCTTGTTCAAAGTACATTCGATATGATGCAACCGAAAAAAACGGAAGTGTTCAGCGTTGAGGCTTATGACATCGGCGAATCAACTGCAAAAATCAAGTGGTCGGGCGACAAGATTTACTTGGGCTATAACATTTATATGTTTAACCCTGTTACGCATGGCTTTGAAGAGTATGCAACCACAAATACAACCGGCATATCAATCAACGGTTTGTGTGATGATTTAACATACAAATTTATGGTGGCATCCGCTATCAGCGATGAATCATTGGGCATTGTAAGTTTTAAGACAACATCGTTGAAACCACAACTTAAGATTGATGAAGCATCGTCTGACGGAATAAAATTGACGTTTGAAAACATCTATGACGATTCCAAAATTGTTGTTTACAGAAGCGACAACGACAAGGAATTTGAAAAAATAGGTGTTGTAAAAGATGAAAACTCATTTGTTGATGAGCAAGCAAAAGTTAATGTTAGTTACACCTACAAGGTGAAAATGGTTTCTGCTCATAAGGACAGATTCAGTGATGCGGTTGAAGCGGAAATACCTGAAGAAATGGGCTTGCCTGAAGTTTCGGGCGAAACAAAAACTTATGCCTATTACACTGCCGTAACTGCCAAAAGTTCACCGCAGTACGCACTTCTCAATTCAGACGAATGTTATACCGATGAGAAAACAGGCATCCGTATGATAGGCGACTATTATTGCGTTGCCCTCGGCTCATTCTATGGCAGTACAATCGGCACAAGATACCGCATTACATTTTCAACAGGCAAATCCATAAAAGTTATTCTTTGTGATCAAAAGTCGGACAGACACACCGACAGTAACCATCAGTACGCAGTAAGAAATTGTGATATTATGGAATTCTATGTTGAAAAGGGCAAAATCCCGTCAAATGTTCGTGGCAATTACGGAAACCTTGAACAGTTCAGCGGCGATATTGTTAAAATAGAAAGATATTCGTTATAAACTGACAAACAGCTCTTCAATTTTGGAGGGCTGTTCGCTTTTGAAATGGACTAAACTCGTTTTGACGAGCACTGCGTTTTGTGTTATAATATTAGTATATAATGTATATAATTAACGAGGTGACATATATGTTTAAGGAAATAGAATTCAGCGAAGTCAAGGAAAATGTTGTTGACCTTATTGCAAAGCAGTGGGCACTTGTTACGGCAGGCGACAAAGACAGCTACAACACAATGACAGTGTCTTGGGGTGCAGTCGGTGAACTTTGGGGCGTTGACACCGCAACTGTTTATATCCGTCCGCAGAGATACACGGATGAGTTTATTGAGAAAAACGATTATTTCACAGTCAGCTTTTATCCTGCCGAACTAAAAAATCAAATTCACGGTGTGTGCGGCTCAAAAAGCGGTAGAGATGTAGACAAGGCAAAGGAAGCCGGAATCACTCCCGTATTTGACGAAAAAGCACCGTATTTTGAGGAAGCAAAGCTTGTTCTTGTTTGCAGAAAAATGGCAAATGGCAAATTTGAGCCTGAACAATTCATCGACAAAACCATTGATGAAAGATGGTATCCTCAAAAGGACTATCACAACATTTACTACGGAGCAATTGAAAAGGTTCTTGTTAAAGAATAAAAATAATTATTGATTTATTATATTATTTATTGTATAATAACAAGACAGAGGTGCTTTTACACCTTCAGCGTAGCGTATGGGCCCTGTGCGACAGGATGCTACGAACCTTGTCAGGCGGGGAACCGAGCAGCAATAAGTGGATTATTCTGTGTGCCTCAGACAAGTCTGTACGTTACGTTGAGGGCGTAGAAGCATTTTAATTCTTTAAGGAGGTTTTGATATGTATCAGGTTTTGTACAGAAAATACAGACCAAAAGTTTTTTCCGATGTTTACGGACAGGACCATGTCACCTCCACGCTCAAAAACGAAATCAAAAACGGCAGAGTGTCGCACGCATATTTGTTTACCGGTTCTCGTGGAACAGGTAAAACCACTTGTGCAAAAATTCTTGCCAAGGCTGTGAACTGCGAGCATAATGTTGACGGTGAGCCTTGCAACGAATGTGAGGTTTGCAAAGGACTCGACAACGGCTCAATCTATGATGTTGTTGAAATAGACGCCGCTTCAAACAACGGCGTTGACAATATCCGTGAACTTCGTGACGAAACGAATTACGCTCCAAGCCGTGGAAAATACAGAGTATATATTATCGACGAAGTGCATATGCTCTCAACAGGGGCATTCAATGCCTTGCTCAAAACTCTTGAAGAGCCACCTGCACATGTAATATTCATTCTTGCAACAACCGAAGTGCACAAACTTCCTGCCACAATTCTTTCTCGCTGTCAAAGGTTTGATTTCAAACGAATTCAGCCCGAAACCATGGCGGTCAGATTGAAAGAGGTTGCAGGTCTTGAGGGTCTCAGCCTTGATGACGATGCAGCTGTGCTCATTGCAAGAATTGCCGACGGTGCATTGCGTGACGGACTTTCCATCCTCGACCAATGCGCAGGCAGAAGCAAGGAAATCAATTCGGATTTGGTGTCCGAGGTTGCAGGCCTTGCAGGCAGAGAAGCTATGTACAAACTGTCCGATTGCATTGCAAACAGCGACAGCAACACGGCAATGTCGATTATCAGCGACCTTTATCAAAACAGCTTTGATATGGAGCGACTTTGCGTTGAGATGATTAATCATTTCCGCAATTTCTTGGTTGCCAAAACCGTGCGTAAGAGCCGAGAGCTGATTATCTGTACGGATGATGAATACAATACAATTTTGGAAGCGTCAAAGGAATTTACGGTTGAAAGCATTGTTTTTGCACTCGACCTGTTCCAAAACACTTTGGTGACAATCAAGGGTGGCGCTTCGGCAAGAATTGAGGTTGAAATGGCGTTCATCAAGCTCTGCGAGCCAAAGATGGACGAGAGTATCGCTTCACTTCTTGACAGAGTTTCAAAACTTGAAAACGCAATTAAAAGCGGTGTAAAAGTTCAGCCGACACAAACTGCTGTTCCTGCACCGAAAGAAGAATATGTGCCGAAGGAAGAACCAAAGCCACAACCAAAGGCAGAGCCGACACCTGTGCCGATGCCTGAACCTGAACCTACTCCCGTTGAGGAAGAACCGCCGGTTCAGGAGCAACAACCGGTTGTTGAAACTCCTCCTGTTGAGCACAAAACCGCACCGCCTGTTGCAAATCCAAACGAAACCGTGGAATTTACACAATGGGGCGATTTTATGGATGTTTTGCACAGGACAAACATTCCGTTGTTTGGTGTGTTGAGCGGTTCAAAGGGCTATGTCAGAGGCGAGTTTTTCTTGCTCGACAGTCCAAATCCGGCGGTAAGAGATTTCATCAAATTGCCGATTCATTCAAAATCAATCAAGGCGGCATTGCTTGAAGTAACAGGCGTTCACTTCAAACTCGGACTTTTCAAGCGTCCGGCAGAGCAATCCGCACCAAAACGAGATCCGCTTGAGGATTTAATCAATCAGGCGCAGGGTTCGGTTAATATCGAATTTAAGTAATTTTATCAAGGAGAATATTATGAAAGCAAGAATTCCAAAAGGTATGGGCGGAGGCCCACAGAATATGCAGGCAATGCTCAAGCAGGCTCAAAAAATGCAAGAGGATATTGAAGCAAAGAAAGTTGAACTTGAGCAAAAGGAATATGTTGTTACTTCAGGTGGCGGAATGGTAGAAATCACCATGACAGGCAACCACGAAGTTAAGGCAATCGGCATCAATCCGGAGGTTGTTGACCCTGAAGATGTTGAAATGCTTGAAGATATGCTTGTTGCCGCTCTTAACGAAGTTACCCGTCAAATCGATGAGGAAGCTGAAAGAGAGCTTAATTCCGTAACCGGCGGACTTAATATTCCGGGACTTTAATCTGAAAATATAAGAGGATAATTATGGCGTACAATCTTGCTCCGCTTCAAAATTTAATAGACCAATTTGAGCGGATGCAGGGTATTGGCCACAAAACCGCACAGCGAATGGCGTTTTATGTTCTTGGCTTGTCCGATTCACAGGCGCAGGAGTTTGCAAAGGCAATCACCGATGCTCACACCAAAATCAAGCAGTGCAAGATTTGTTGCGATTTGGCTGATGATGAGCTTTGCCCGATTTGCAAAGACAACACGAGGGATAAGAGCGTTATCTGCGTTGTTGAGGACCCGAGAGATGTTGTTGCGATTGAGAGAACGCACGAATACAAGGGCACTTATCATGTGCTCCACGGTGCAATTTCGCCGATGGACAATATCGGTCCCGACCAAATACGCATAAAGGAACTTATCGCAAGGCTCGGAAGCGGTGAGGTTGAGGAAGTTATAATGGCAACCAACCCAACCGTTGAGGGCGAGGCAACCGCTATGTATATATCCCGATTGCTCAAACCTATGGGCATCACGGTCAGCAGGCTTGCTTACGGAGTTCCTGTCGGTGCAGACCTTGAATATGCCGATGAGGTAACTCTTTCAAGAGCAATCGAGGGCAGAAGCGTGATTTAACAAAGAAAAGGAGTGATAGACTTGGAGAAAAAAGAGAATAACACAGTTGCAACCAACAAAAAAGCCTATCACGACTATTTTGTTTTGGAAAAATACGAGGCAGGCATTGAACTTTTCGGCACGGAGATTAAGTCAATCCGTGCAGGCAGAGTTAATTTGAAAGACAGCTTTTGCAGTGTTGATGATGGCGAAATGTTTGTTATCGGTATGCACATTTCACCGTACGAGATGGGCAACCGTTTCAATCGTGACCCACTTCGCAAAAAGAAACTTTTGCTTCACAAAAAAGAGATTATGAAGTTGTTTGGCGAAAGTCAACAGCAGGGATTGTCGATTATTCCGCTTGAATTATACATCAAAAACGGCAGAGCCAAGTTGTCAATCGGGCTTTGCAAAGGTAAAAAACTTTACGACAAGCGTGCCGTTCAAGCAAAAAAAGATGCCAACCGCACGATTGAACGAGAGTTTAAAGAACGATATTGAGTGCTCGGCACTTGAATATATGGGGATGAAAGGATTTCGACGGGGTCGGAAAACCTTGGTCAGCGAGTAGCGGAGTTGCACCGCTTTAAAAGTAACAACTTTAAAATTAACTGACAATAATACAGTTTCTTTGAAGGCTGCGTAAGCACCCTTCCGTTCTCACCGATAGTGCCACGGATTGGATGAGGGCGTCGATTAGTGGCGAACATGAATGAGAGAGCGCTTCGGCTCTCATCAGGAATCAGAAGCTACCGTAGCGTATAGGCTGTTTGTCGCCGATGCGTGAGGGGAATCTCAAACGATAAACTACACTCGTAGAGCCCTTGGCAATCCTTCTTCGGACGCGGTTTCGATTACCGCCATCTCCACCAAACAGGTATTGGACTAACACCTATTTTTTTAGTGGCGGCTTTGCCGTCAAGGTGATGCTCTAATACGAAACAGAAAACCGCCATCTTAGATTAAGTTCTAAGGTGGCGGTTTTGTTATGACAATTTACATTTTTCTGAAAGTAAGTTTGGAATATCTTGCCTTTTGTCTAAAGAATATGAGTCTCTGAGTATTTCCAAAGGATCAAAGAATGGTGTAAATGAAATAATGTCTTGCTCGGTCTTTCCCGCTTCACAAAGAGCCTTGCTTTCACGAACCTCATTTTCAAAATCTATTGAAAATAAGGTAATATGCTTATATGAATGTTTTGTATTTTGTACTCAAGAGATGGATTATAAGTCTCATATTTCAAGTTGGAAAAATTAAAAGAATTTTTTCTTTTTGAAGTAGATGATTTCTCCTATTGCGATAACAAGAGAAACAATAATCACCGACAGATAACCGTACCGCCATTTCAGCTCCGGCATATAGGTAAAGTTCATACCGTACCATCCCGTGAGTAAAGTAAGCGGCAGGAAAAAGGTGGTGACGATTGTGAGAATGCCCATAATCTTATTTTGCCGTGCATCCTGCTTTGACTGATAAAGCTCACGAAGCTGAAGCATATTTTCACGAAGCAACTGAACATGATTTTGCAATCTCTCGGCACGGTGGGTAAATTTTTCCCAGTCCCCGGTATCGTTTGCAAATGAAGAACACGCGCGGGATTGAAACAACTCTCCGATATCTGTCAATTGTTCATAGTAAGCATTTAATTCAGACAGCTTTTGCCTGTGTTTTGTAAGCAACGGGAAAAAGTCTGCCGAACCGCCGGAGCCGATATTTTCTTCCATTTTTTCTGTTTCTGACTCGATGTGAGAAAGATAGAGAATATCATCTTCTATCATTTGCTCCATAAACTGCAAAAGAAGATGAGCCGGACTGTTAAGCTCTTGAAACATATTTATCCGTTTGTCTACCCATAATTTCAAATCGCCTACATCTTCGACAAATAAGAGCGACTGTCCCGTCAAATAAAAGCTGAAGGAAAGCTGTGGTAAACGCTGTTCGCTTTTTTGAGGCAGGCGTAATGTTCCGATGATGCAGTTTTTGAAAATCTCTGCCTTACAATAACGAATTGATCCGAGGCAGTGAAGAAGTTCTTTATAATACGGAAGCTGCTCTTTACATTCGTGAAATTCCGCCTTACTCATAAATGTAAAAAACGGCTTTTTATCGCCGCAGTTTTGGGCGGCTTGGAGACTCCCGTCTTTTGAATTTATAAAGTATTGCATTACAACTCCCCCTTTTCATTTTTAATATAAGTATAATTGTATTAGATTTTATTGTCAATTATTCTTTTAGGGCTTCCTTGATATTTCAAGTGTTTTTACTATAAGTGAGAGCATTATCGTTATCGACAGTCTGAATGTTTTTGTTTTGTGGAAATTTACTATGATACTGTGCCTAATTTTGTATATTATTATTGCAGGAATTTTGTTGAAAATGCCTATACTGTATGATAAAATAATTTTGATATATCTTGATATAAGCAGGGAAAATCCTGCAAATTTTACAAAAAAGGGGCAATAGCTATGCAAAAGCTTAAGGTGGGCATTATCGGTGCCGGAAGAATCGGACAGGTTCATGCAAAATCAATTACTTATCATATTCCACAGGCGGAAATCGTTGCAATTTCGGATATTTATTTGGAAGGCGCAATGAAAGTTGCCGATGAATTGGGAATTCCAAACGCTTGTGCGGATTATCACGAAATCCTTAACAACCCTGAAATTGAGGCGGTTCTTATTTGCTCGTCAACCGACACTCACGCAGACATTGCTGTTGAGGCTGCCGAGGCAGGCAAGCACATTTTCTGCGAAAAGCCTGTTGATTTGACCGTTGCAAAAATCAAAAAGGTTATTTCTGCTGTTGAAAAAGCAGGTGTAAAACTTCAAATCGGCTTCAACAGAAGATATGACCACAACTTTGCCGAAATCAAACGCCTTGCAAATGAGGGTAAACTCGGCAAGCTCCAAACAATAAAAATTACATCTCGTGACCCTGAACCTCCGGCAATCGAATATGTCAAGGTTTCGGGCGGTATCTTCCTTGATATGACAGTTCACGATTTTGATATGGCTCGCTTTATCGGTGGTGAGGTAGAAGAAGTTTATGCCAACGCTACCGTTATGGTTGACCTTGCAATCGGCGAGGCCGGAGATGTTGACACCGCACTTGTTGCGCTCAAATTTAAGAGCGGTGCAATCGGTGTTATTGACAATTGCCGTAAGGCTTGCTACGGCTACGACCAAAGACTTGAAGTGTTCGGTTCCGGCGGTCAGGCTTCTGCGTCAAACGACACTCCTACAAATGTTGCTTACATCAATAATGACGGCAATCGCACCGACAAGCCTCTTTATTTCTTCCTTGAAAGATATATGCAGTCGTTTGCAGACGAAATGAAAGAATTTATCAATGCCGTTCAAAATGATGTTCCGACAAAGACAACAGTAAATGACGGCTTGGAGGCGCTCCGCCTCGGCTTGGCTGCAAAGTTGTCGGTTGCAGAACATCGTCCTGTTAAACTTTCAGAAATTGAATGTTGATAACGGGGTGACGATATGAAACGAGAAAGATTGACAATGGCGCAGGCTCTTGTCAAGTTCCTTGACAACCAATACATAGAAGTAGACGGAGTTGAGTCAAAATTCATCAGTGGAATTTTTGGCATCTTCGGTCACGGCTGTGTAGTCGGAGTTGGTCAGGCACTTGAACAGGGCGGTCATAATTTGAAATTTTATCAGGGCAAAAACGAGCAGAATATGGCTCTTGCCGCTGTTGCTTATGCAAAACAAATGGACAGAAAGGCAATTATTCCTTGCGTTTCGTCTATCGGTCCGGGTGCAACCAATATGGTGACTGCCTGTGGTTGTGCAACTGCAAACAGAATTCCGCTTCTTGTCCTGCCGGGTGACACATTCGCTTGTCGTCAACCCGACCCTGTTTTGCAACAGGCAGAATTTTTTGACAATTACGGCAGAACAGTTACGGATGCGTTCAAGGGTGTTTGCCATTATTTTGACAGAATTATTCGCCCCGAACAGCTTATGACTGCCTGCATAAATGCAATGAGAGTGCTCACCGACCCTGCCGACACGGGTGCGGTTTGCCTTGCAATGCCTCAAGATGTTGAGGGCGAGGCGTATGATTACCCGGAGCACTTCCTCCAAAAACGAGTTTGGCATATTGACAGACGACCTGTAAGTGCTTCACAGCTTGACCGTGCAACACAGATGATTAAATCCGCAAAAAAGCCGATTATCGTTTGTGGCGGTGGCGTGAGATATTCAGGTGCGGAAAAAGAACTTCAGGTTCTTGCCGAAAAATACAACATTCCTGTGTCCGAAACTCAAGCGGGCAAAGGACTTATTGATTGGAATCATCCGCTCAATTTGGGCGGTATCGGTGTAACAGGCGGCAAGGCGGCTAATGTTATCGGCAGAGATGCGGACCTTGTTATCGGTGTCGGCACAAGATTTACAGATTTTACCACTTCGTCAAAATGGCTTTTCAACGAGGACAGAAAGGTGCTCGGCATAAATATTTGTCCGTTTGATGCGTACAAAATGGATGCTCAGGCAATTGTTGCCGATGCCAAGGAAACTTTGACGGCGCTTATTGAGTCACTTGACGGATATAAAACCGCATATACAACCGAAATTGCAGACGCCAAAAAAGAGTGGAACGCTATTGTTGACGAGTATTATTCAACCGAGCTTGAGGGCGGACTTAATCAAACTCTTGCTCTCGGTATCATCAATGAATTTATGAGCGAGGGCGACATTGCACTCGGTTCGGCAGGCTCACTTCCGGGCGATATGCAAAGACTTTTCAGACCTAACGGCGTCAGAACTTACCATATGGAATACGGATATTCCAATATGGGTTACGAGGTCAATGGTGCTCTCGGTGCAAAACTTGCAAAACCTGAAGCAGAGGTGTACACCTTCTGCGGTGACGGTTCGTTCCTTATGGGTCACAGCGAATTGTACACAGCTATTCAAGAAGGTTTGAAGATTAATATTTGCCTTTTTGACAATCTCGGTTGGGGTTGTATCGAAAATTTGCAAAACAATCAGGGCACGGATACTTTCGGTACGGTGTTCCGTGCAAGAAATCCAAAAACAGGTATGCTTGACGGTGACGAAATCGCTGTTGATTTTGCAAAAATTGCAGAGGGATACGGCGCAAAGGCATATTCAATTCGCACATCGGCAGAGCTGAAATCGGCTCTTGAAGATGCCAAAAAGCAGAACAGACCTGTTTTGTTCGACATCAAGGTGCTTCCAAAAACTATGACACCGGGATTTGAATCGTGGTGGAGAGTAGGTGTTGCCGAGGTGTCAAAGAGCAAGCGGGTTGCCGAGGCATATGACGATATGCAAAAACATATTGCACAAACCTTTGATTATTAACATAAAAGGAGAACATAAGATGCTTAATCCTAACAAAGTAAAATTGGCGATTGCGCCGATTGGTTGGACCAATGATGATATGCCTGATTTGGGAGCGGAAAACACTTTTGAACAGTGCATTTCCGAAATGGCACTTGCAGGCTTCAAGGGTAGCGAAATCGGAAACAAATATCCGTCAGACCCTGATGTTTTGAAGCCTTATCTTGATATCAGAGGACTTCAAATTTGCAATGCGTGGTTCTCGTCATATCTCACCTCAAAGCCTTATGAGGAAACTATCGAGGCATTCAAGGCTCATTGCGACAAACTCCATAAGCTCGGCGCAAAGGTTATCGGTGCTTCGGAGCAGGGCAATTCAATTCAGGGTGATTTGACAAAATCAATCCTTGACGAAAAGCCGTATTATACCGATGAAGAATGGGCAATTGTTGCCAAAGGCTTCAACGAAATGGGCGAATACGCACGAAGCAAGGGTATGTATTTCACCGTGCATCACCATATGGGCACAGGTGTTCAAACCGTTGAAGAAATCGACAAACTTATGGAAATTACCGACCCTGAACTTGTGTATCTTCTTTTTGACAGCGGTCACCTCACATTCGCAGGTATCGACCCTGTTCCTGTGCTTAAAAAGTATGTTGACCGAATCAAGCATGTTCACCTCAAAGATGTTCGTCTTGATGTATATAACAACGAAGTTGTGCCAAAGCATATGTCATTCCTTGATGCAGTCAGAGCAGGTGTGTTCACTGTTCCTGGTGACGGAGATGTGGATTTCAAGCCGATATTCGACATTTTAGAGGAAGCTGATTATGAGGGTTGGGTTGTTGTTGAAGCAGAGCAAGACCCGGCAAAAGCAAATCCGTTTGAATATGCCGTCAAGGCACGCAAATATATTGCAGAAAACACAGGGCTGTAATTCTCTTGAATAATTGAACAGGAGGGATAAGTATGGAGGATTATAATAACCAATATTATCAACCTAATCAAAATCCGAATCCAAACCAACCGCCGTATCAACAACCGTATCAACCGCAATATCAGCAACCGATATATCAACAGCCGTATGACCCGACAACCGAGGTTATGAGTATCGGCTCATATATCCTTATGTTTATTCTTTCGGCAATTCCTGTTGTAAACATAATTTGCTGGATTGTTTGGCTTGTCAGCCCAAATACAAACAAAAACAAAAAGAACTTCATTTGGGCGCAAATCATTATGGTTGCTGTAGCATATGTTGCTGTGATTGTTTTAGCCACAACAACCGGCTTGGGAGTAAATTATCTCAATGATTTAATGGTGGCGTTGTTGTAAAAACGGAACGCTGTGAGCCTTTTGGTTTACAGCGTTTCAGATTGTCGATAAAGCTCCTGAAACACGCCAAAATATAATCAACCGAATTATGCCTCCCATTGACGCAAGGTGATTCCCCCGTTAATCGGGGGAAATGTCTGCAACGCAGACAAAAGGGAGCGTCTACGCAGTAAAGGTGGCAACACGAAGTGCTGACGGTGGGGTTTTAAAAATGCTGTAAGTATTGAACTTACAGCATTTTTGGCGTTTTTCGTTTTTTGCGAACAAGCGGTACCATCGTACAGCAATGTTCGCAAGAAAACGAAATTCAGAACCTTTCTCAACAATCTACAGCGTGCTGAAAATATTTGTAAAGAAAAAGTCTTGACATTCGGCTTTCAATGTGGTATATTATTTGCACAACAAAGCAGAGCGTATGTTCTCCCCTTCAGCGTGAAGTGAAAAGGGCAATAATTTTTGAGATTATTGAGTACAGGCGTTTTGCGTTTGTACTTATTTATTTTTTTAAAGAGGTGTTTTTTATCAGCAAAGATGCTCCACAGCTTAACGGCGAAATCAGAGATAAGGAATTAAGAGTAATTTCTGATTCAGGCGAACAATTGGGCATTATGAGCGCAAAAGAGGCACAGGCACTTGCAGACGCAAGAGGCGTTGACCTTGTAAAGATTGCTCCTATGGCTAAACCGCCGGTTGCAAAAATTATGGACTACTCAAAGTATCGCTATGAGCAAACCAAGCGTGAAAAGGAAAATCGCAAAAAGCAAAAGACTGTTGAAACAAAGGAAATCAGACTTTCGCTTAATATCGACATCGGTGACTTCAATACAAAGGTCAACCAAGCACGCAAGTTCCTTGCAAAGGGCGATAAGCTCAAGGTGTCTATCCGCCTTCGTGGCAGAGAAATGGCTCACCCGGAGCTTGGCGAAACCAATATGCAAAGATTTGCAGACCAGCTTGTAGATGAAGCAAATATTGATAAAAAACCAAAACTTGAGGGACGCCAAATTCTTATGTTTATGTCCCCAAAAACAAAGTAATTAATTTTAACGGAGGAAATAACTATGCCAAAAATTAAGACACACAGTGGCGCAAAGAAGCGTTTTAAGACAACAAAGAGCGGCAAGGTAAAGAGAGCTCACGCTTACACTTCACACATTCTTACTAAAAAGACAACAAAGCGCAAGAGAAATCTTCGCAAGACAGCAGTTGCCGATGTAACCAATCAGAAGCAATGCAAGAGACTTGTTCCTTATAAATAAGAAGAACGATTAAAACTTACGGAGGTAATTAACAATGGCTAGAATTAAAGGCGCTATGGCGACTCGCAAAAGAAGAAAGAAAGTATTAAAAGCAGCTAAGGGCTACTATGGATCAAAGCACACCTTGTTCAAGACTGCTAAACAAGCAGTAATGAAGAGCGGTCAGTATGCATATATCGGCAGAAAGCAGAAGAAGAGAGATTTCAGAAGAATTTGGATCACTCGTATCTCTGCAGCAGCAAAGATGAATGGTATGAACTATTCAACATTTATGAACGGTCTTAAGAAGGCAGGCATCGACCTCAACAGAAAGATGCTCTCAGAGATCGCAATCGCAGACCCTGCAGGCTTCGCAACACTCGTTGAAGCAGCAAAGGCAGCACTCTAATCCATAAAGATTAAACAAAGCATCCGTAATCACGGATGCTTTTTATAATTTTGATGATTTTCAAGTTGTTGCATTTCAAAAAAATTGGTATTAATTCCGATTCGTTGAGCAAAATATTACAGTAACAAATGAAAATGAATTGGAGAGGTAAAAATGAAAGCAACAGGTATTGTCAGAAGAATTGACGATTTGGGCAGGATTGTCATCCCAAAGGAAATCCGCCGTTCGTTCAGAATTAAAGAGGGTGACCCCTCCTTAATAACATTGAAAGCATCAGAACATTTCCTCTCATCTCTCTTCAAACTCGGAACCCGCCTTGGTTGCTAGGCTTTTGACGATTATAGTATTGCCTTTGCCTACATAATTTGTTGATAAAACTATAATCAAATTTGATTGTGAAAAATAACGCTTTTAAAAGTGTCAAAAGGTATAAGAGGGATGGCTTTCGCTATCCTTCTTTTGAATATTTTTCTGTTCACTCAAAGAGTTAAATAATATGTGGATTACACAGAAAAACGAATAATTGGGTAATAATATTAGATACAGGAAAATCATAAGCAATCACCTATTACTGTAATATTAATGGTGATTTATGGGAATATACCCGTATACTGTTGACTTTACCCGTAATTTATGGTATCTTTTAAGGGAAAGTTGAGGAGGTAAGGTTATGAGAAACTTTAATTACTCTGAAATCAGTAATAAAAAATGGGATTCCGAAGTACTTGGACTAATTGCAGCTATCTACAAAGAAGCAGGAAAGCAGGAATTGTATTTGAAACAACGCCCTGCTCAATTGGAAAAACTTGTTGAAATTGCAAAGGTGCAGAGTACGGAAGCGTCAAACTCAATCGAGGGTATTGTTACTACAAATACCCGTGTCCGTCAGCTTGTAGAAGAAAAGACAACTCCAAAAAACAGAAATGAACAGGAAATCGCCGGATATCGTGATGTGCTTTCCGCTATTCATGAGAGTTTTGATGCAATTCCTATCACACAAAATTATATTCTGCAACTGCATAAGATGTTGTACAACCATATGAATAATCCAATGGCAGGCAGGACAAAAAGTGTGCAAAATTATATTAGTGCCGAATATCCCGACGGTCACAGAGAAACACTTTTCACGCCGTTATCGCCTTTTGAAACGCCTGATGCATTAGATAAAATTTGTGAGGAATATAACCGTGTTATAGGCAATATGGAATTAGAACCGTTGATAGCAATACCTGTGTTTATTCACGATTTCCTTTGTATTCATCCTTTTAACGACGGTAATGGCAGAATGAGCCGTTTGTTGACTACACTGCTTTTATATCGCAGTGGTTTTTATGTAGGAAAATATATATCATTGGAAGCTAAAATTGCAAAGGATAAGGATTTGTACTACAACGCTCTTGCACAGGCACAAATCGGCTGGCACGATGGCAGTGAAGATAAACTGCCGTTTATTAAATATTTGCTTGGCACTATTCTCTCTGCGTATAAAGATTTTCAAGAAAGATTTGAACTTGTTGATGAAAAACTTACTGCTATCGAAATTGTAAGAAAAGCTACAATGTATAAAATCGGAAGATTTACAAAGCAGGATATCCGTGAATTGTGCCCGTCATTGAGCCTGAGTTCAATCGAAGTTTCGTTGCGCAAACTTGTTGAAGCAGGAGAATTAAAAAGAGAAGGCAATGGTAAAGGCATTTGTTATTATAGAATTAAATAGCAACTTTTCAGGAGGGATGGTTCCCTTTTTTGGGTGTTGTGTTTTGATTGATAAAATGGAAAAAATATGATATTATAAATAAAATTAATAATTTTAAGGACTTTTATGGATAATCATACCCCGGAACAACGAACAAAAAACATGAAAGCTATTAAGAATAAGGGCTCAAAGATTGAAGTTATGCTACAAAAAGAATTGTGGCATAGAGGTTTGAGGTATAGAAAAAACGCAGCAAATGTATATGGCAAACCTGATATAGTTTTTATAGGTAAAAAAGTTGCTGTGTTCTGTGACAGCGAATTCTTTCATGGATACGATTGGGAAAACAAGCGAAATGAAATTAAATCTAACAGAGATTTTTGGTTGCCGAAAATTGAAAGAAATATTCAGCGTGATATTGAAGTAACTGAAAAACTCAAATCAGAAGGCTGGACGGTAATTAGATTTTGGGGGAAAGATATTAAGAATAATTTAAAGGAATGTGCAGATATTATTGAAAACGCACTGGTAAAAAACGATGATTTATAAAACAATTGATTTATGTGCCGGAATCGGGGGAATTCGTAAAGGGTTTGAAATGACCGACTGTTTTAAAAATGTTCTTTCTGCTGAAGTTGACAAGTATGCATGCTTAACATATGAACACTTGTATGGCGATAATCCGGAAAATGATTTGACATCCGAGGATTTTAAACTGCTGGCGGAGAATACTGAATATGATGTGCTGCTTGCCGGATTCCCATGTCAGACTTTCAGTGCAGTTGGCAATCAAAAAGGATTTGATGACCCTGATAAAGGAATTATTTTTAATCATATTGCCGATATTATAAAAAGAACCAGACCAAAAGCTGTTTTTTTAGAAAATGTTGAAAACCTTATAAGACATGATAAAGGAAATACCTTTAAAACTATTATTAATAGATTGGAAAACACACTAAATTATAAGATAATAGGTTTAGATTATGCTGAAGACGGCACGTTCATAATAAATCCCCATAATTTTATTAGGAATTCACGTTATTTCGGAATACCGCAAAACAGACCGAGAACATATATTATGGCATTTAACCGTGAAATATACTCACAGGATTCTTTATTAAAACTTGGGATGTTGCCTTTATGCAGCGAAACTGTAATATATAATGATTTAAATGACGGATTATTAGAATACGGAGCAGATTTGCGTTATTATATGTCATCCGGTTATTATAATACATTAGTTGCACACAGAGAAAGGCAGGCTGAAAATGGTAACGGATTCGGTTACCGGATTGTTAATTCACCGGAAATCAAACACCCTGTTGCTAACACTATATTAGCAACAGGTGGATCAGGAAAAGAAAGAAACCTTATCATTGATTATCAGGATGGTGTTGCAGGAGCTATTTATCCGACCAAACATACGCCTATTAATGACCGTTGTATAAGAGTAATGACTCCTACAGAATGGGGAAAGTTACAAGGCTTTATCAATTATGCATTTGTTGAAAATGGGGTTGATACTTTTAGTTTCCCGGACGGAATATCAATGCAACAACAATATAAACAGTTTGGCAATTCAGTAACTATTCCCTTGATAAAAACAATGGCGGAATATATGCTTAAATGTTTTGAACAATTAAATACCGAAAATAATATATAATTATTTTTAGTTCATAAGCACAGATTTGAAATCTGTGCTTTTTATATTTGCAAAATATATCCTACATTTTTCGATTATTTTCAAAATATATTGACAAATAATTTTAAAATGTGTATACTGGTGTTGTAGAAATATATAGAAAGAGGTTGATTATATGCCACAGGAAACGAAAAGAGACAAGTTTGTCAGGATTGCTGAAGCACGAACAAATAAAATACTTGAAATGATGCGACTGCTTGGAAACTGTTCAAGCAAATCAAATTATGATTATACGGATGAAGACATAAAGAAAATATTCGGTGCTTTGGAAAAAGAATTAAAAAACACAAAAAACAAGTTTTTGGGCGTAGATTCAAGCAATGAAAAATTTACTCTGAACTAAGGAGGTATATTATGAGTAATATTCGCTGGGATTTTCCGCTTCTTGGCACAGCAAGTCTAAGCGGAAGCAATAATGCGGCAATTACAATGTTTAAAGGTACCGGGGTAATGGATGGTTTAGCACGTGAAATTTGTCAAAACTCTTTGGACGCTAAAAGAAAAGACTTACCCGATGAAGTTCCGGTAAAGATGAAATTTGAATTAGTTTATTTAGAAAAAAGCAAATACCCGTTGTTCTCGGAATATGAAAATATGGTTGACAATGCAATTAGTTTTTGGAACAATCATCCTCTCCGTACACCGGATATTGAATCATTTTTAGCAAATATAAAATCAGCGTTAACTGAAGAATTTATTCCTGTTCTTGTTATGAGCGACTATAACACCTCCGGTCTTACAGGCGTAAATCCTAAACCCGGTGAACAATCGGTATGGAATCTTTTGGTTGACACAGAAGGTATATCCATAAAACAAAATGACAGCAGTGCCGGCAGTTTCGGTATAGGAAAAAACGCACCGTTTGCATATTCGGCATATAATATGGTTTGCTATAACACATTAGCAGAAGATGGCGGTCGTGCATTTGAGGGAGTAACTCATATTGTTACATCTCAACGACATATTAACGGAAAAAATCTGCCGACACAGTCGACAGGCAAGTATTTATATTTTGAAAACGAATATACTTGGAGACCTGTACTTCCGGAGGATAATTGTGATGTTGCGCAATTAGATATTTTCAAAAGGACGGAACCGGGAACAGATGTAGCCATATTTGGTTTTAAGACTGATGAGTATCCAAACTGGGAAAAAACAACTGTTGTTGCCATACTCAAGAACTTTATTTTAGCGGTTTTGCAAGGAAAGTTGGAAGTTACGGTAAAATCTGACGATATTACATATGTCGTTGATAAAAACAATCTTGAGTCATTGCTGTATGACGAGTTTTCAGAGGATGTTCAGTTAAGGTATACCCGTCAAATATATGAAACAGTGACAAAGAGTAAGCCTCAAAACAGAAAAATTGAAGAAAGTAACGACCTTAGTATTTATGTCCGCTATGATGAATCTTATCGAGCTTCTCTGTCAAGATTCAGATCCACAGGTATGCTGATAAATACCACTTCTGAATCATTGCCTCATTATTCAATCGTTGTTATTGTAAATGATGTAGGAGAGAAAAAACTAAGCAAAACACTGCGTAAAGCCGAACCTCCGCAGCATACTGAATGGAAAGCTAAAAACATAACTGATGATAAGAAACTACATAATCTTGCCGCAAAGTATATACGAAACATTTCAAAAGCAATCCAAAATATACTGGATGAATTTGAGCGTGCTGAAATAACTGATAAAGTTGACGCAGGCATTGGTAGCTATTTGCCGGATTCCTCAGATATGTCGGTATCAAGTGAAGGAACGGATGGTCTGAGAACAGATATTAAGATTAAAGAAATCTCATCTTATGATGGACGAGTTTTTTATAATAATCAATATGAAAGCGCAGAAAGCCAAAACGGTACAGCAGCTAAAGGCAGCGGTATTAAAGCGGGTAAACGCAAACACAAAAAAAGGCAAAATAAAAAAATAAAAGTTGTCAAGCAGTCAAGTGGTGATAAAAAAGGTGTTTCTTCTGGAAGCGGAAAAGTTAAAATTGTTTCTCTTAATATCACGGAGCACAGAACTTATCTGATGGCAGGTAACAAATACAGATTATATTTGAACTCGCCGCAAGAGTATTCAAATGTATATATTAGATATTATGCAGGACGTGAAGATAATGGAAAAGATGCACTTGTCATTAAAAATGTAAAACTTGAAAATTTGCCGTTAAAAGATGTTAACAGTGAAATTATGGGCCCCATTTCATTTCGTGAAGGAGACAACTATATTTACGTTGAGTTTGCCAATGAAGAAATTATGGCTGTAATTCCTGAATTTACAATGGAGGTGTCAAATGAGAAATCAAATAGTTGAATACCCTCATCCTGTTTTGACTGAATACACCGGAGATTTTATTGATTCAAGTTTTTCGATAGAAGTTACAAATCACAGCGATAACGGTAGTGAACTTGTTTTTGAAGTGTTGTGTTCATTAAAATGTGACGGTATGGAAGATTTAATTAACAAACAGCTTGCAAGTGTTGTTTTGCGTGTGATGTGTTTCCGAACCTCATTTCGCAAACCCTACAAATTAACATTAAACGAACCCACACAAATATCAATTCCTAAGAATTTGGTAACCGATGTTATTGATTTTCAGGCGATTGTCGTAATTAATCAAAATTCTGCTGATTATCAGCTTGAAGAGTTTAATAAAAAATATTTCGGTGAATCGTCATTTAAACTCAGAAAAGGAGACGTTTTAGCAAACGAAGCCGGAATAAAGATTAAGCTGAATTCTGTATTGGAAAAGAATGCAGCAGGTGTAGTTTTGGTGAGAGGAAGTAAAAATACGCGAAGTATGACGGCTCATTTCGCATCCCTTGAGGACGAAAATCCTGATTTGACAAATTATATATATGTTACCTTGCCGGATGCTGAATTTGTCTCATACGGAACCTTGATGAAAAAGAAAATGTACAAAAGAGAGATTGAACGCTTTTTACAGGCTTCTGTTGTTTTACCTGCGATTACAGAAGGTATTTCAAAAATCCGAAATGAACAAATGCTTGAGCCGGATGATATTGAAAAACACTACATCGGAACAATATGGGCGGATTCTATTTTGGATGCCCTATATAAAAAAACCGGAATTGATGATTTATCAAGTTCTGACCGATCCGATTTGGAATTAGCCAATATACTTCTTGGGAATGTTGAAGGTGATTCATTAAACAATCTGTTTCAGAAAATAAAAGAATGGTCAACAATTAGGCAGGAGGATGAAGTATTATGATGAATTTGGTTTATTTTACTAAAGATGCCTATAATTGTTTAAAAAAAGACTTGAACAATAATAAAGATAATTATTATAGCGACGAGCCTTGGTTGAATGATTATTTCAAGTCTGTTGGCATTGATGAGTTTTATAAGGAATCTACTATTTCGGTTCCGACTATTGAACTTGTTCATACCGGCGATGATACAGAAACAAAAAATAGGGATGACTTAACAAATATCAAAATGCTTTATAGTCAGTATAAAGAAAAAATTGACCCTTTACGAGCCGCAGATCCGTTGTTGTGGTCAGCGTTATGCCATATTAAGTTCAAAAAATATATACTTGAACGATGGAAAAAAGATGATGGAACTGTTAGGTTAGATCAGCGTTTCTTTGCAACGGAAGGCAGGTCATCTTTACTATACTATAATGCAATTTCAAGACTGTGGTGGTCCGGGTATATTACATATGACGAGGAGCAGGAATCATCTGATCCGTGGTATTTAACTCAAGTGCTTTTTTCTGCCCAACAGATTCAAAAAGATCTTTTTGACCAATCGTTCAGTATGAACAAAACGATTGTTAAAGGCGTATTAAAAGCCTTGAAAAGAATTCAGGAAGAAACAGGAAATAATGCAACACCTACATTCAGAAAACTTTGCGATTCATATCTTAATCATTACGGCGTGGTGTCATTACTTGATTTTTTATCCTCTGAAGAAATTGAAGAAATATCTTATACATATATGAAATCAATTTTATCCACGGACAATTAATTAACACCAAAAAAGCCAAACATACTTGGTTTTGAAAGGTTTTTAAGGATAAATTATGAAAAACAGTGTAAAAAAAGCAACGTTCATTATTTTGGCTATATCTATAATCTTTTTATTTTTTCCGTATTTTTATAATGTTGTTGTTCCATTTATTGCTAAGAAGTGTGAAAATATAAATTGTTCATTAATTAATATTTCTGCGTGGAATGATACAGTGAGCGTGTTAGCACCAATGATATTAAGCACATTAGTTATTTTGCAATCTGAAAATCATCAAGATGATTTAAAGTCAATAAATGATAGAATGATAAATCTTGAAGAAAAATCAAAACTCGGTTATTTTTTACCATATGTATTTTTAAAAGATGCCGGAATTGAAGGATGTGATCATTCTAATTATTCACATTCAATTGATAAACAAGTAGACATATATAACGGCGGAACGGATAATGTTTTTATTGTCAGTGCTTTTGGAAAGGCAAATGGCAGAAAATTTGACATTCCGATTAACGAAAAATTATTTGTTCCTAATGAAGGTCCGCTTAGAAAAATCCACCTTGAATGTTTTCTTACAAATGAAGAGTTGGCGTTAGATAATATTGAATTGGAATTTGATTTGCTACTGCAAAATATGCTTGGGTATAAGTATCATCAAATACTAAGGCTGAATTTTGAAATAATAAATGATTATGGTATAGTCAAAGGATTTAATATGAATATTAAGGATGACAAAGGAAAAAACTGATTAACATGTGCTATTTGTATATCAGCATACAGTTATGATGAAACATATAAATTTATATACATCGTGTGCATTTTGCATATTTCTAAATATTATAAAATAAAACTTCCTATGATCGGTTTATAAATTAATGATAGGAAGTTTTTTATAATTGACATTCATAATATTTTTTGTTAAACTGATATATAATGATACTAAATAATATCAAAGGGATGATGATATGGACATTCAAAAATTTCATAATATGTTCAGCGACAAATATTTTTGCAATATGAAAAAAATGGGGTACAAATATCCAGATGATGTGTCTGATTTCATCTCAACGCTGAAAGAATTTTACTACAAGCCGTTGCCGATTTATGATTTTGACGGAGAAAATCTTGTTTATATCGTCAGCAAGGCAGACATAAATATGGACAGCTACAAGCTTTTGATGATGAATCAGAGCAAAGCTTACGGCGAAAAGGCTGTTGAAGAGGAGATTATTTCGACTGCGAAAATTGAGAGCATTGACTACAGCAGGGACAGCGTTCGCAATATTCTCAAGGGTTACGCACCGAAAGATTATGCTGAAAATCGCATTTTCGGTATGAAAAAAGGTTTTGATTTTATTGCCGATAAGAATAACAAAATCACTGAAGAAAACATTTATAAGTTGTATATGATGGCTGTCGGCGACTTCCTTGATGATGAAAATAAACTGCTTGCAGGTAATAAATATCGTCACGATTCGGTGCATATTCAAGACCTTGAAGGTGAGGTTGCGCACACTGGAATTAACCACAACGATTTGCCGAATGCTATGACAAATTTGGTCGAATTTATCAATGAAAACGACGGTATGAACGAGCTTGTAAAGGCCGCAATTATTCACTTTTATATTGCATATCTGCACCCGTATTTCGACGGAAACGGTCGTATGGCTCGTCTTGTTCACCTCTGGTATTTAGTGCAGCAGGGTTTTGATAATACGCTGTTTATCCCGTTTTCAAGCTATATTGTGAAGTCGGTTAAAAAGTACTACGAGGCATACACTTTGATTGAAGAAAATCAAAAACTGAGCGGTGTGATTGATGTAACTCCGTTCATAATCTACTTTGCCGAAAATGTTTACGGCAAATTTGAAAAGCAGGAGATTTCTGTTGATGTGTTCGACTTGTTCAAACAAGCACTTGAAAAAGGCGAAGTGACCGCAAAAGAAGAACAGCTTTGGCAGTTTGTTGTCGCAAATTACGGCACTTTAGCCTTCTCAACAAAGCAACTTGAAAAAGATTATGGCAACGCCGCCTACGCAACTATCCGTGCCTTTGTGCTGAAATTCGAAGATCTCGGATTATTCTCTTCTCAAAGTTATGGTAATAGGGTGAAATATAAGATTAAATAACTTACTATAAGTAATGCTTATTTACTAGTATATTTTAATTCTTGCTATTACACCAATGCATTGAAATTGTTGTAGAAAAACAGTGAATTTTATGATATTATATTTCGTGTAGTAGTATCAATTTTCTTTTGGTTTGGAGTATATTAAGTGATATATGAAAATTTAAGATTTGAACAATTATTAGACAAAACAAGAATTAGCATTATGTTAAGTATAAAAAATGTGCTAAAGATAAAAGAAATATGAAATATAATAAAGGAGAAATATATTGTCAAAAATTACAAAAAATGATGTAGTTAAGGAAGCGTTGGACAAAACTGATGCAGAGATAAAAAAGAATAAGAAAAAGACAAGAAAAGCATTTGATAGCATTGCTGCAATTATTTCAATATCGATTATTGTGCTTTCAATAATAATGTATTCTTATTATAACGGTTACTGCAAAGTGTTTAATATACCAACAAAAATTATTCCTATTAATATTAAAGACTGTCTCCCTTTTGCAATAAATATTGTTGGCGTTTTGATATATGTATTATACTATATAGCATATATTAAGACGGATAGAATAATAGGGAAAAATAAGGTGAATGTTTTTAGAATTTTTTATGGGTATATTATTTTATGTACATTGCTATTGGACAATAATATAGATAATTTGATTGGTAAAATATGGAGTATGGTAATTCCGTTATTAATTCCTATAGCTATAGAAATATTTGTATATTTTGCAAAACGACCTAAAAAACAAAAAGATAATAACGTAGACGATCCTAATTCTCTTTTAGAAGAATATGTTTTTAATATTTTTATGTATAATTCATACATAAAGTATGGGATGTTTATATTTATTTTATTAGTGCTATTAGCAGGACCGTTCGGGGGATTATCTGCAAAAGCAGAAGATCGATACCAAATTTGTACTTTTGATAATATATCATATGCTGTTATTGTGGATTATGACGACAAGGTTCTCGTTGAAGAAGCAAAAGAAATAAAAAACAAATTGATTATTAATACGAAAACATATAGGTATATCAATAAAGAGTCGATTGAATTTGAGTTTAAAGAATTTGATAAAGTAACTATTGATAAGTGAATGAATATAATGTTTGAATAATTAATATTGTTCAAAAAGTATCGAATATATGTAATTTTATTCGTTACAATAGTGAGAATGTTGATAAAGTAATTTAATAGTGGATATCTGCTATTATTTATGGTATAGTATGTTAGAAACGAGGTGAGGACTTGAATTATATTGGATCAAAATATTCTTTAATGGATTTTTTAACAGCTACTATTGCTGATGTTGCAGGATCAAATGCACACGGCAAGGTATTTGCCGATTTGTTTGCAGGAACCGGTGTTGTAGGAAAAACATTTAAAGAAAAAGGCTACAGAGTAATTTCTAATGATATTCAATATTACAGCTATGTATTGAATAAGCATTACATAGAAAATGTCCCACCGTTGAGTGCAGAAATAGCTGAATCTTTAAATCAACTTGCCGGAACGGAAGGTTTTATCTATAAAAATTATTGTGCAGGCTCAGGCAGTGGCAGACAATATTTTACTGATGAAAACGGAATGAAGTGTGACTCAATCAGAATTGAACTTGAGCAATTAAAAAAATGTGGAGAAATAGATGAGTCGCAATATTATTATTTGCTTGCCAGTTTAATCAACTCGATTGATAAATATGCAAATACTGCGTCAGTGTATGGTGCTTTCCTAAAAAAGGTAAAAAAATCTGCTGCAAAAGAATTCCAATTAGAGTTATTGCCTATTATTGATGGAGATAAAGAAAGCAAGGCATATAACAATAACATTTCTGATATAATTTCAACTATTGGCGGAGATATTCTATATTTAGATCCTCCATATAACGCTCGACAATACTGCACTAATTATCACGTACTTGAAACTATTGCAAGATATGATGATCCTCAACTTCACGGAAAGACAGGACTCAGGGATTATTCAAGTCAAAAAAGCCTGTTTTGTTCACCGAGAACAGTAGTTGATGCGTTTGATGATGTATTAAGAAAAGCTGACTTTAAGTATATCTTTTTAAGCTATAATAACGAAGGCTTAATGCCGTTTGATGTAATTCAACATACAATGGAAAAATATGGTGAATATCAAAGGTTTGAGCAAGAATATCGCAGATTCAAGGCGGATACGGATAAGAACAGAAACATAAAAGCAAATACAACAACAGAATATCTACACTGTTTAATCAGGAAATAGTACTATGGCAACTTTGCTTATTGTGAAGTTGCCGTTTTTCTGTTATAATTATTTTATCTTGAAATTAGAGGTAAAATATTATGAAACCATTTGCTGTTGGCTCTAAGCCTTATTTATTTGAAAAACTTGCACAGCCGGATGAAAACGGTTTTAGTCGTTGGGTATCAAAAACAGAATTTGTAGGAGAATATGCAGACTTGATGTTTCAAAACGGAGCATCGTGGTGCAGAAAAGAGTCGTCTATTGCAAAAAAGTATATTGTTAAATTCGATAAATCAATTACTCCCGGAAACAGTGTTGACAGAATTAAACTTGACGGATTTAAAGGCGAAGAAGAATGGATTGGCAGTCAAACTATCCGTGCAGATATTAAAGCATATTATCAAAAGCAACGCTGTGTAGTCTTGGGTACATCAAAACCGGAGGTTGATCACAAAAACGGTTGGAAAAATGACGCCGATGTTATGAATACTGCATCACAAAAATTTGAAGATTTTCAACCTTTAAGCAAAGCGGCTAATGATGCCAAAAGACAATTTTGCAAAGAATGCAGAAAGACCGGTAAACGGTATGATGCAAAGAAATTAGGATACCCAATGTCTTTTTATTGTGGTGATGAAAATCATAACGAAGCAGAAAACGGTTGTGTTGGTTGTTTTTGGTACGATCCTATAGAATTTAGGAAACATTTGAAATTTGAAAAGTAAGGATAAAAACAATGGCAAAGTATAATGATTTGGATATGAAAAAATGGAAAGAATACGATGATATTCTTACTGATTCACTTTGGATATTTGATAAAAGAGATAAATCCGGTGTTCATAATGCAAGCTATCATGGTAATTTTGTCCCTCAAATTCCAAATCAGTTATTTAGAAGATATACTAAAAAAGGTGATTGGATATTAGACCCATTTACCGGTGGAGGTACATCTTTAATCGAAGCTCAAAGGCTTGGAAGAAATTCAATCGGTATAGAATTACAGGAAGATGTTGCTAAAAATACTCAGGAATTATTGCTTGAAGAGAAAAATCCAAATACAAAAGGAAAAATTATTATCGGCGACAGCAGAACCGTAAATATAGGAGAAAAATTACAGCAACTTGGTATTGATAAAGTTCAGTTTATAATTTACCATCCACCGTATTGGGATATTATAAAATTTAGCGACAATAAAAATGACCTTTCAAATTGCGAAACATTAAATGATTTTCTTGATTCTTTTGGACAAGTTATTGATAACACATCGCAATACCTTGAAAAAAACAGATATTGTGCAGTTGTTATCGGTGATAAATACGCAAATAGCGAAATAGTTCCACTTGGTTTTTATTGTATGAATTTATTTCTGATGCGTGGCTTTAAAATGAAAGCAATTCTTGTGAAGAATTTTGATGAAACAAAGGGCAAAGCAAATCAAAAAGCAATTTGGCGTTATAGAGCTTTAGCAAGTGATTTCTATTTGTTTAAACACGAATATATTTTTATATTTAAGAAAATAAAGTGAATATTGAGTTTTGATTAACAAATGATGACAGTCAATGACACCTAAATCTTAAACTTTTATATATAAAGTTATAGATACAACCGTCATTGACTGTCATTTTTTAACATGCAATTTTAGAAGTTACGATTGTTTGATGTTGAAATTATTATAATTTTATGATAGCATAAAAGTGGTATATTAAATTCAAATATAGACTGAAAGGTATTTTATGATTTTTAAATTTAACCGAAATTTATATTCAAAAGAAGCAATGCTTAAGGCGGCATATAGATTTACCGATAAAGCTTATATTCATTTAGACATAGAAGACGAATATTTTATTGTTGATATTTCTTTGAAAAATAATGACACAGCTATTAACAAAAATGATTTTAAAAACGAAATTCTTGCACAAATGGTAAGGCTTAATATAGGAAATCGAACCAAAAATATAAGAGAGCTTTTAATTGCCAGGGCATTGTCTTCTACAATAATTGATAATGAAAACGATGCTCAAATTGAAGAATATGATGCAAATATTGAAGAAATCCTGAAAGATTGGTTTGACGGTGATGAATAATAGCCTAAATTTAAATAAGTTAATATATGTTTATGATGATATTGTTAGTGCCTCAAATGCTTTTGCTGAATTTTGTCGAATTGATGTCAAAGATAATAATGAATATTGGCTGCTGAATTTTACCGATTGTGTTACAGAAGAAAAAACTATTATTGCAGAATTTGAAAATTATCTTATAGATTTAATTGGAGCAAAGCAATGATTGTTATAGAAATTTTTCAATTTCTTTTGATATTTATAATAGGAATAATCGCTTGTTATACAGATATAAAAAAAGGAATAATTCACAATAAATTGATTTTAATTTCCGGTATAATAGGCATTGCTTTTGACTTGATTTATTATATTGTGTTTGCTAAATCGTTGTTTAACGAATTTTTGAAAAATGCCACTTTTTTAATCATTATATCTGTTTTAATGTATGCCTTTAATATTTGGGCGGGTGGTGATTGTAAATTATTGATTTTGCTTTCACTGATATATCCAGCTAGATACTATTGGTACTATAACAATTCAAGATTTACATTTTGGCTTTTTATGGCACTTACATTTTCTGTTGGCTTCGTGTATATAATATTTGACTCTGTTTGTAATTTTATTAAAAATCGTAATTCTCAAAGAACATTTTTTATAAAGTTAAAATATGTAATGGTTAATTATGTAAAAAATATTATATATTTAACTGCTTTAAGACATATATACTCAATATTTATAGACGATAAAATACAAATAAGTAATGCGGTATATTTTGTGATATGTGTTGCATTTGTATTTGGAATTAATCAAATTAAGATATTTAAAAGTTGGATTGTCGTTGCTGTTGTATTTTTATTTGATATCGTAATGTCTATAATTACAAAATATATTCCTGTAAGTGCTGATTGGTTAAATTATGTGCTTTTGTTTGGTATTATGGTTGCAAGGGTATTTGCAGAAAGTTATAATTATGAAAAAATCAAAACTGATGATATAAAAGCAGGAATGGTTATATCAAGAGCGGATTCAATGCTTTTCAGCAAATCAAGAGTTAAAGGCTTACCCAGAATTTCTGATGAAACGCTTAAATCAAGAATTACGCAGGAAGAAGCGGATAGTATAAAGCGTTGGAAAAATTCAAAGTTCGGTTTAAGCGAATTGACTGTTGTTAGAAAGATACCTTTTGCAGTGTTTATAGTTATAGGTTTAATTTTATATTTGATTGTCGGAGGAATATTGGGTTGCTATTAAAATTAGATAATTATAATTTGGGAATTAAAGTTGTATCGTTAGCACTTGATGAAACAGCCCTTAGACAACTTACATTTGATAATTTACCTTCAATACATATAGAAAATGATTATCTTGTATTTTATCCTGAAAAAGTAAAACTGAAAATATCTAAAGAGAATATTGAAAAAATCAAAAATTGTGATAATTACGATGTTTTCACAATTTCCGATGCCGGACAAGTGTATTTATATTATAACAATGAAAGCTCGGACAATGTAATACTTGTGACAAATAAATGCAATTCAAATTGTATAATGTGTCCTACTCCCGAGTCAGTCAGAAAAAGGGCAAATGAAACAAATATTGATGTGATTTTACAAGCAATTAAACATATGCCCGATGATGCCGAGCACATTACAATTACCGGCGGAGAACCGTTTCTTGCCGGTGAAGATATTTTTAAGATTTTTTCTGCGTTAAAATATAAAATGTACAGAACAAGGTTTTTATTGTTGACAAACGGCAGAGCGTTATCATATAAGCCCTTTTTTGAAAAGTTTAAGGAAACCGTGCCTAATAATACTCTTGTCGGAATACCGCTTCACGGATACGACGCAGAAACTCATGATTATATAACTCAATCAAAAGGCGGTTTTTGGCAAACTTTTTACGGTATAAAAAATCTTTTTTCTTATAATCAGTCTGTAGAAATCAGGATGGTTGTAAGTAAACTTAATTATAAATATATTGATAAAATATCAGATTTAATAATAGAGGAGTTTCCGTCAGTTGAAACTGTTAAAATTATGGGCTTGGAAATGACGGGAAATGCTTATAAAAACAGAGAAAATGTATGGCTTTCTTATCCCGAAGCGTTTCAATATTCGAAAAATGCAATCAATAAATTGATAAACAGAGGGATAGATGTTCAATTATATAACTTCCCTTTATGTGCTGTGGATAAAGAGTATCATAAAATATGTGCAAGAAGTATAACGGATTATAAGGTTAGATACGGTTCAGTTTGTAATGAATGTGTGCTCAAAGATGCCTGCGGAGGAGTATTTGCAGGAACATTAAAATTATCTGAAACTGATATGAAACCTTGGAGATAAAATGCTGAATTATTTTAATTTTACCAAATTTCAAAATGTTTTTCTAATTACTAATGATTTTGGAAAATATGCTTTTTTAACACCTGATGAGTTTAAGCAGGTGTTGACAAATAAATATAAGTTGAATGAAAAACTGAATTATAAACTGGAACAGAATTTATTTGTGTATGATTCATCACAACTTGCTTTTTCGGAAAAGAACAGTTATAGATATATAGACAGTAAAAACTATTTGTTTCAAAGTACATCATTACTTATTTTTGTGGTTACTAATGCCTGTAATCAAAAATGTTTATATTGTCAAGCTCAAAACGGCAAATGCATTCCCAATGGATTTATGTCTAAAGAAACGGCGAAAAAAGCTGTTGATTTAGCATTGCAATCGCCTGCAAAATTTCTTAATTTTGAGTTTCAGGGCGGAGAGCCGTTAATGAACTTTGATATCATTAAATATATTGTTGAGTATTCAAAATGTGTATGTGATAATAAAAATATAAACTATTCATTAGTTTCAAATTTGACATTGCTTACAGATGAAATGATTGATTTTATAATAGATAATAAGATTTCTTTATCAACTTCTATTGACGGTGACGAACGGCTTCATAATATTAACCGACCATACAGAAACGGGATCGGAACATATAAGGATGTAATTGATAAGGTTAAATATCTTAAAGAAAAAGAAGTTAGTATTGGCGCTTTAGAAACGACTACTAAGTATAGTTTGAAAAATTATAAAGAAATTATTGATACTTATATTAACCTCGGCTTTGATACGGTTTCTATCAGAGCATTAACACCTTTAGGTTGTGCAAATTTCGCTTGGAACGATATTGGCTATTCTCCCGATGAATTCGTTGAGTTTTATAAAAAATCATTTGAATATATTTTAGAAGTGAACAGAAACGGCTATAGATTAACCGAAGGTCAGGCAACGATAATGTTACATAAAATTCTTACGGGTGTTTCACAAAATTATATGGAACTGCGTTCTCCATGTGGTGCTGCAGTAGGTCAAATGGCTTACTATTATGATGGTAATGTTTACACTTGTGACGAGGGTAGAATGTTGGCAGAAATGGGCAATGAGGCATTTAAACTTGGAAATTTATATGAGGACACTTATGATACTCTAATGAATTCGCAGGTTTGCAAAGCAGCTTGTTCTGCGAGCATATTGGAGTCATTGCCTACATGCTCCGATTGTGTTTATCAACCTTATTGCGGCACTTGCCCTGTAGTAACTTTTGCATTAAATGATGATTTGTATGAAAAGGAACCTTTTGAATATAGATGCAAAATATACAAAGGTATTTTAGATACGATTTTTAGTTATTTATTAAATGATAATTCAAGAGATATAGATATATTTAGGAGTTGGATTAAGTGAAATCACTAAAGATTAAGACTGTCAATAAAAAGAAACTTTTTGCGATAATTGCTATTGCTGTATTGTTGGTTTTTTTTATTATTTATGCAGGTATAAAAACTTCTTTTTTCATTAGATTAAGTAATCAAATAGAATATTGGAGAACCGGACAGGTTCAAACCAACGAAGGGTATTATGAGGGTGATTTGAATTTTGGCATTTTTGAGGGCGAAGGAACATTTACTTACAATACAAAGAAAACTTTGACAGGAAAATGGTCTGATAACTTAATGCAGGGTGATGGTACTGCAGGGTATCCCAATGTTGGGAAATATGACGGTGATTTTAAAAATTCCAAAAGATTTGGGACCGGAACATTTACTTGGAATAATGGAGATAAATATATAGGAGAATGGTCTGATGATAAAATTAACGGTACCGGAGAACTCACTTGGGCTACCGGAGATAAATATTTAGGTTCATTTAAGAATAACGCTATAGATGGACAAGGTACATTGGTATATGTAAACGGTGATAATTATAATGGCTTATACAGTTGCGGACTCAGAAACGGGGAAGGCACTTATCATTGGCACAATGGTGATTATTACGAAGGTGAGTGGAAAGATGATGCCATTACCGGTTACGGAAAAGTTATTTTTCAAAACAATGATGAGTTAGACGGAGAATTTGATAACGGCAAACTTGTCAGCGGACATTATAAAACCAAGACGAAAAAAGCAAAATATGATATTACGATAGAAAATTCAACCGTAACAAATGTTGTAATAAAATATTCAAATAAAGTAAAATATGATGGTGAATATTCAAACAATAAGTTCAACGGACAAGGAACGATTACATATAAAAACGGCGATGAATATAAAGGTGAATTTAAAAATGGCTTGAAAAGCGGTACAGGTGAATATACTTGGAAGAACGGAGCCAAATATACAGGTGATTGGTCAAAAGACAAAATGAACGGTAGTGGAACATATTACTATAAGAAATCTGCAAAAGGTTTGAAATTAGTAGGAACTTTTAAAAATAACAAACCAAATGGTACCTGTACATACTATACCGATGATTACACAGGCTATGAAACAACTTGGAAAAACGGAAAATGTATAAAGTTGACGGAGTGATGATATGAACGAAAAAGATTATAACTTTCCAAAAATCAAAAAATCAATCGAAACTTTTATAGATGACCAGGATGGTAATATTACAAGAAGCAAATTAGTTACTATAGGCGCTATGGTAGTTTTAATGAGTATGTTTGCAACAATGGATGCTTACGCTGCCCATAGATCTCATTCGAGTCATTCATCGCATTCATCTACATCTTATATAAGAAGTCATACTAACCACGGATCGCATTTTGACCACGGTTCTCATTCGTCTCATTCCAGCCATACTTCACATTCAAATACGGCTTCTCATTCAAATTCGTTGTACAGTTCCGAAGGCGATGTCAGTTATGGCCCAAATGTTTCAAAAATAAGCACTGTAAATACTACGCCTCAGAGTAATGCTGATTTCAGTTCGAGTGCACAATCAAATTCTTTGGATATGTCAATTCCGGCAATACCTGATGCACCTGACCCGCAGGATACATTAAAAATCGAAAAACCGGATATTTGATTTATGTGATTTTATATTCCTACTGAGTGATAATGTTGTGTGAATTTAAAATTAAATAGTTTTTATTAAAGTCTTTTATGACGCTTGGCGTTATGAGAGGCTTTATTTTTTTGCCACAAAAATAAATATTTTTGAAAAAAGTGTCCTATTTTGACTTCTTTTGTGGCTACTTTATGGGAGGTGAAAATATTGTGTAGGAGTTTTCTATAAAAAGTGCAATTTAATATATTATCATATAATTTTTTATATAGCATTTATGAGGTTTAAGGTTCATTGTTAAATTTTATACGAAGGTGTAGGCTTATGTAGTCTATATATAATCTTCACATATGAAGGAATAGTATTTATATATAAAAAGAGTATGTAATAGTATACATTATCCAACACCGGAAGCTATTGACGCTTAATTGATGGAAAAATAATCAAGGTTTTAAGATTGAATTAAAACTATAAAGAGTAGAATTATAATTGTAAATCTTATAATAATAAAATTTATAAAAATAAATATTGCCCGAGGGCTTAAATCACAAAAAAGTTTTTGATTGTGTAACGGTCCGGGGGTTCGTGTGAATTTTTCTTAATTCAAAGAGGGTATTGATCCAACAGGTTGATTGAACTGAAATAATTGCTCAACAAATCAACTTGAAAAAGACTACGGCAACGCCGCTTACGCAATTATCCGTACTTTTATATTTATTTAATTCATTTATTTATTCTGTAGTATTATTTCAAGTCTGTTTAAAAACTCAAGCGTCATAATACAATCATCCGTTGCACGGTGAGATTCATTTCGAGTGATTCCTACCATATGTGCAAGGTTTTCAAGAGAATATGAGTCAGACACAATATGCTTTTTAGCAAGTTTCATAGAATCATAATATTCTTTGAAAATCTCATTAGCTTCATTTGAATTTAAGCCATATCTTTCAAGTGTTTGTGCAGTTAGGCGTTTATCAAAGCTTAAATTATGGCCTAATAGTTTTTTGTTTCCGATAGCTTTTTTTATTTTTTTCCATTCTTCGGCAAATTTTGGTGAGCCAATTAAAACTTCGTTAGTTAAATGATTAACCCTTGAGGCAAATTGTGAAACATGGATCGTAGGCTCAAATGTCGAGTGATACAAAACAATGCCATTGGTATCAATGACAGCAAATTCAATAATTTCATCATCTCTTGAAGAACCTGTTGTTTCTGTATCTATAATTACAAAATTTTTTATTCCAAGTTTTGGATATTTATTGAGAACTAATCCGTCAAAATTAATATTAAGCTTTTGTTCAATATCTATTAAATTAATTTCTTTTTTTGCTTCTTGAATTTCTTTGATATTCTTGATACCTAAATTTACTAGAACTTCTCTTTGAATATCTGATGGATAAACAACCTTCTTGAATCCGCGCTTGTTTTGGGTAACAATTATACCTTTGCTTATACCTAATTTTGTAGGTGAAAAAGATTTTTCATTTTCGGGTTTGTAGATGTAGCCTAGTTCTTTCAAGATTCGCTTGGCTGTTTCTATTGAAAATTCGTTATTATTACAAAAGAATGTTAATGAGCAGGAAGGGCTAATAATCACTCCATTATTAATAATCCTTTGTTTATATGCAGGTGCTTTGCATTCAAAAGATTTTACTTTATCAATATTATTCAGTATTAATCTTTGAATGGTAATGTCATATACAGGCCATTTTAAACCTATATCATTATATTTGTAACTTATACCATTTGCCAAGCCTAATTCTGTTATAGTTTTAATATCATCGATAAATCCACGGCTAATTAAAAATGCAATTATTTGGGAACGCTTAATATCAAAATCAGAAAATGATTTTGAAAGCATAGACGCTGAAAGTGGTTCGCTTGAAAAGTTATATTCTATCATATATATCCTCCATTTTATATAGATTTAACATTAAATATATCTATTAAATCACATTATGTGCTTTTATGTAATATATTGATATAATAACACAAAATCGATAAATTTCAAATTAAATTGCTATTTAAAACAATAATGAATTTTTATTTGGTATTAATTCCGATTCGTTGAGCAAAATATTACAGTAACAAATGAAAATGAATTGGAGAGGTAAAAATGAAAGCAACAGGTATTGTCAGAAGAATTGACGATTTGGGCAGGATTGTCATCCCAAAGGAAATCCGCCGTTCGTTCAGAATCAAAGAGGGTGACCCGCTGGAGATTTATACGGACAGCGAGGGGGAAGTTATTTTTAAAAAGTATTCGCCGATTGGGGAGTTGTCCAACTTTGCGGGGCAGTATGCGGAAGTTTTGCACAAGGACGCAGGTATGCCTGTTGTCATCACAGACAACGACCATGTGATTGCTGTGTCGGGCATCAGCAAAAGGGAAGTGCTTGAGCGCAGAGTGAGCAAAAGTCTTGAGGAGCTTATGGAAAACCGTCAAATACACATCAAGACCGACAAGGTGCCGTCTATGAACGCTATTGAGGGTTTTGACCGCCGTGCACAGATTGTTTATCCTATAATTTACGGTGGGGATGTGAGTGGTGCTGTGGCTGTTTTTGATGACGAAAATCGAACATTGCCAAGTGAAGCGGACATTAAACTTGTTCAGGTGGCAGCCTCTTTTCTTGGCAAACAGATGGAATAATCTTGTGCAAGTTGCACAAAAATCTTGATTTAAGTTTGTGTATACTATCCAACACATAGAATATGATAAAATCCCCTTGCATTTTTTGAAAAGGGTACTATAATAGGGTGCAAGAGAGAGGAAAGTTGGGCAAATGATTGGATTTGTCAAGATTACGAGGCGTATTCTATGAAGAAATTTGAAAAGGAAGCATATGGCTACATTAAAGATATGTTCGTTCAGCATAATATGTTCAAACGAATTATCTTTACGGTAATTTCAATTATCGTTATGGGCTTTGGAATTGCACTTTTCAATGTTTCAGGATTTGGTGTTGACCCCTTTACATCAATGAACATGAATATTTCCTCCACCTTGGGAATCGGCTACGGAACATTTCAGCTGATTGTCAATGCCGTAATCATCGTTTTTGTCGTGATAGTTGCTCACAGAGGACTGATCGGCGTAGGCACGGTGATAAATATGGTTGGCGTCGGCTATTGTTGCGAATTTTTCAGCGGTCTTATTTCTCCTCATATAAGCGATAACATTGCGGTTCGCATCTGTCTACTTGCGGCAGGCATAATTGTTCTGTGCTTTTCCTGCTCTCTGTTTTTTGTTTCAAACATCGGCGTTGGTCCGTATGACTCGATTAGCTTTATGCTCAGCCAATTTACTCCTATACATTACAAATGGCTACGAGTTATGACGGATATTGCCGTGATTATAATAGGTCTTGTAGTGAGCGGAGGTTTGACCTCGCTCCTCAAGGGCGATGTTTCGGGTGTAAAGAACATCGGCATTGGCACAATTATTACAGCCTTTATGATGGGACCACTCGTAAATTTCTTTTCAAAGCATATCACATCAAAGATTTTGGATGTTGATTATGCCGGAATAAGTCGTGATATTGCATTCTTTATGATCAAAGGTGCAATGGTTAAGAACAGCGTTCCTGATGATTACAACCCGTCGGAGCTGAATATCGACTCTCCTGATTGCATGGTTATCACTCAAGGCAAAATCACAGAGTTGGAAAATGCAAAAGAGATTAACACCGCAACCAAGGTTGTATGATTAATTTCATCAACCTTTTAATATAGCCCCTTTTAGATTTTTTATATAAATTTACTCCAAGTGCTTGTTACAAGCACGAAAAAGCGACTCTCGAATGACTCGAGGGTCGCTTTTTCTATGCAAAATATTTGTTAAACCCACCGTCTTTTTGCTATGCAAAAATCCACCTCCCCTTATCAAATAAGGGGAGGCTGTTAGGTTTAATATTTGCCGTTTTTTAGAGATTTGAAATTCTGAAAACCTTTACATCGTGAGATGCAACAGAAGTTTTGATTGTGTCGGAGTGGAAGATTTCTTCGCTCCAAAGGTTCTTGATTTGAGCCTTGCCGATGCGAGAAATGTTGAGATATTTTTTATCCTTAAGTGAAGCGAGGTCAAACTCAATTTCCTTTTTGCTTCTGCCCATATTGAAGAAGCAGAGAGCAATGTCACCGTTTGAAAGCGGTCTTGCAAGAATGTCGATAGTGCCTTTTCTTGCGATACGCTTTGCAGGTTTTACAAGTGAGTCTTGGTCAACTCTGATAAGATTTTCGTTTGTAACAATCTTGAGGATTGCATCGCTTTTCTTTGAGCCGTTTTGGAGTTCTCTCAAATCATTGCCCAAAACAAGCGGAGCAGCCATCATACACCACAATGTGAAGTGTGCACGGTTTTCCTCAATAGTGAGCTTGCCGTTGCCGACTTCAAGCATATCAGGGTCGTTTATATGCCCCGGAGAAGCGTTTTTGTAAAGTCTGATTGTATGGTTATAGATTAAGTAAATGCTGAACCATTTTGGCATAATATCGTGGGTTGTACGCCACATATTGCCTGCCTTTGCACCCCAAGTCCAAGGACGATTTGTGCCCCATTCACAGATTGAATATGTGATTGGTCTTTGAGGTTCGCCCGAATACATTGACCAAGCGTGAGAGGCGTCCTCAAGTGCCTTGCCCATTCGTCTGTACTGAATGTATGATGAATCGGCACGGGTGACAACAGGGTTTTGAAGTGTAATGATGTTTTCGCCTGCCGAAAGTTTGATGACTGTTTGAAGTCTTGCGTCAGGAGTGAATGCCACACTTGGCGGGAAGAACACTTCGTTGATGTTGCCGTTGACATCAATTTGAAGATAAGTTTCTTTTTTGCTTGCAAGTTTTTTGAAATGAATGGTGAAAACATACTCTCCGCTTTGAGAAATGTCAACCTTGAACTGTGCCTTGCCTGCACCGTGGTTCAAGAAAGCGATACCCTTTTTTGTAGGAAGTTCCTTGACTGTGATTTTCTTTGCTCTGCCAAAATACTTTGCACGGTCGGGAGTGAGCTTGATTGATTCTCTTTCACCTTTACGGCTAATGCCTATATATTCGATAATCGGAGTTCTACCGCTGATGTATTCGTGGTGACAAAAGTCGTATTTGAAAAATTCTGCACCCCAAGATGCAAAAGTCTTTGCGTCAATTTCCTCGTTGCCGAGAGAAGCAGGCAAATCCTCGCAAGTGAGTGTTCCGTTTGATGCGTAAAGACCCATCTTAAGACCAAGATGATTGATTTTTCTGCCGAGTTCTGCCATACCGCTTGGGAAAGTTTCAAGGTCGCCCTGAAGCATTCCGTTTTCATCTCTCATAGAGCTTTGCCAGCAGTCGTCAATGTTGATGTATTCGTATCCTGCGTCTGCAAGACCTGTGTCCACCATAGCCTTGCCCATATTGAGGATAGTGTCCTCATCAATGTGGTTACGCAAGGTGTTCCAGCTTGACCAACCCATAATCGGTGTTTTGCTTCCGCCGTGGTAGTCCTCGTCTTTTTTGTAATCAATAGTCACCTTTGACGGCGGAAAAGCCTTCAAGGCACAGAGCGGACAGTTTCCGTCTGCCTTTGTTGACAAAAACCAAGTGATAAATCCAACAACTGCCACAGCAAGCAGTACAATCAAAATAATAAGGAAAATCATAACAATCCTATCTCCTCAAAATAATCAATTTCTTTTTCTGCCTCCTGCCTTGTTTCATCACCGTCAAGGTTGGAGGTTGCTTCTTTTATGAAGTCTTTTTTGTTTTTTAGGTTATATATAATTCTGTATACCCATCCGAACGGGAGCAGATACGGTCTGCCGTCAATAAATTTGACATACGGAATGTTTTTCATTTTTTTGTATGACGGAAAGAGAAGTGTCAGCTTTGTCATAAAACTGCTGTCGTGACCGTCCTCAATCGCCTTACGCTTAACCACAACTGCCTTGTTGCGGTTTATATTGCCGAATGCACCGTAACCGAGCAAAAATTCTTTTGTACTGTCGGTATCATCGGTATATTTTTTGCCGACACCGAACCAATCACAGCAAACCGAAAAAATGATTTGCGAAAACCGTTTCAGGTTCAGGTCGTCCATTTTTTCAACAACGCCGTCAAGGTCGGGCGAAAAATGTTTGATGAACACAGCCAGGTCGAGTATCATCTTCACTCCGGCACCGTAAAACCAAAAGTGGTGCGCAATATGGGTCAGCAGATACATCAGGTTGTATTCGTTGTTGAGTGTTCCGCAAAATCCGTCAAAACTTGCGTGATTGATTGCATCTTCAAAGTAGGTTTCGGCGTCTGCGTTGCCAACCTTACCGCTGACAATCTTTGTGTGGCACTCAATGGTGACATTGTTCTTGCGGTAGTTATAAACAGGACCGTTGTCCTCGGTCAGCTCAAAGCCTTTGTTAACAAAAAGTTGTTTTGCCTTTGGTCTGTCCTCAAGCCTAATCAGCACATCAATGTCGCTCATAAGTCGAAGTTCGGGAGCGGGGAAGTATTCTTTTAGTTGAGCGCCTTTGAAAAAGATGTGTTCAATTTTGTTTGTCGTCAGCAGGCTGTCAATTTCGTTGATAAGTGCTTTTTGTATATCGTAGTTGACAATCGCATCATAAAAGGCGTCTTTAAATCCCTCGTAGGCCGTTTTATTCTCTTTTAAGGAATGGTTATCTTTAATCACGGAAAAGACAATAGGGACTAAATTATGAGCCATAGAGAGGGAATACAGTTTGTCCCAATCGACGGTCAGCTCCGTATTTGGCTTTTCGTTGTTAAAATATGCTCTCAAACAGGCGAGCATACAGTTTTGTTCATTGTTCATCAAAATACTGCCATATTAAATACTTTTGACAAAATTGTCATTATCACTCCGGCACAGAAAACACCCAAGCAGATTACGCCAAAGCTCTTTTTTCTGTCGAGGTGGAGGAGGGAGGCAAGGAGCGAACCTGTCCAAGCACCTGTTCCCGGCAACGGAATGGCAACGAAAATGAGTAATCCCCAAATGCCGTATTTGTCAATCTTATCTCTTTTTTTCAAAGTCTTTTCTTCGAGCCAGTAAATCGGCTTGTTTATTCCCGGAACTTTCTTGAGCCACTCAAAAATCTTGTTTATGAGGAGCAGAATGAACGGAATAGGTAAGATGTTACCTAAAAAGCTGATTATGAAGCCTTTAAAAATATTCATCTGAAGCAGGCTGATTGCCGTGAACATACCGAGTCTGCATTCCAAAACAGGGCAGACGGATATGATGAAAACAACAAGCCAATCAGGGATACCGTGTGAGGTTAAGAATTCTTGAAAACTTGTAACAAACTCGTGCATAAAATCACCTTTAAATTATATTGTGTTCATTAAGAAAATTATATGCACCCGAAAGAATGTTTTTGTCATTTTCAAACTTTAGCAGATTCATTGCCTTGTCGTAGGTCAGCCAAATATAATCTTCGATTTCTTCTTTTTGAATAACGGTTGATGTGTCTTGTGTTGTGCTGACAAAGATGGTAACCATTTTGTCAATCTTGTCACGGATTTTGTATTTTGACACACAGCTGAAGCCGTCAATCAAATTGATGTGAAGCCCTGTTTCTTCAAGCACCTCACGGTATGCGGTTTCTTCGGGAGTTTCTCCCGGTTCGATATGACCCTTTGGAAAGCCCCAATGAGCCGAGCGATTGTTTTTGATTAAAAGGTATCGCACTTCGCCTTTTATGTCCCTAAAAACGACTGCTCCGCAACTGCATTCATAAAGGCAGTCAAGTCTGTAAGTAGGGAAGTCTTTTTCAACATCAATGTATTCCTTGATGTCGTTAATTATGAAGCGGGTACTTTTCGGCGCAACAACCCAAATGTAATGATTTTTCTTTCTGTCGCTTAATATGGCAATAACTCTGCCGTCAAAATTGCGAACGGGATGATGGATGCCCATAACAAACGCATCCTGATTTTCTGTATTGTATACAGTGCCGAAATTTAATGGATAGGTGTAGCCCGCTTCGTCCGTTGAGCCGATAGGATGTTCTATCTTGACTCTAACATATTTTCCGAGCATTTTTTCACCACCGAGTATAAAGTTATATATGGGTTTATTATACATAATTTCGGCACGATATACAAGTGTTTGTGTGCAAATAATTATATTTTATGCTTACGGCAAGTTTACAAACTTTCTCACAACAAAAAGTGTTTCTACTTTAATTTTCAAATAAGTTAATTATATTATACTTTTGCGTGTTTCAGGTGATTTATAAACAGACTAAAAGGCCATCCTCGATTGAGGATGACCTTTATGTTTTGAGTATTCAGTTGTAAGCCGTTAGTTATTAACTATTAGCCTGCGATTGACTGAAGCAACTCTACAAGGCTTTCGATAACAGGGTCAGCGTCGCCCTTGAGCATACCGAGTACCTGATCAACTACGCCTGAGATACTGTCGCCTGCGCCACCGAGAAGTCCGCCAACGAGAGCAACGATCTTGTCGTAGTTATCCTTGTAGTTGATTGTGTTGATGAGGTATCTGAGAACAGCGATGAGTGTTTCATCCTGGTCTGATTGAACAGCAATTCTTGTGCCGTATGTTGCAACCTGTGAAGTTGTTGAAACAACTTTACCGTGGCTTGCAAGCTTGAACCAATCAATTTCAGGAAGAACCAAGCCGAGTGGCTTGCCACCGATCTTGACTGTGCCAAGAATACCGTTGAGAAGTGATACGACGCTTTGTGAACCGATTACAGGCTCAAGTGTACCCTTAAGGTCATAAACATTAATCTTAACATTTGCCTTGATACCAATCTTGCCAAGGAGAGCGTTTACATCAACGCCGAGTACATCGAGTACTACATTTACATTAATAATTGGCTTAACTGCATTGAGAAGTGCAGAAACAGGTGTCAAGAGATTGTCAATCAACTGAAGCAAACCGTTGTTTGCAAAGAAGAGTGAAAGGTTTGGAAGAATATCTGCAAGCATTTCGATAGGTGCGTTGAGGATATCCTCTACCTTATCCATAAGAGGATTGAGAATGTCGAGGAGAAGTGCATCATATGCCTTTTCCATATCCATTCTGTAATCATACTGTGTCTTGATATTGTATACACCGAATGCCTCAAGAAGAGGAACGATGAATGATGTGTATCCGTTTGAACCAGGAACGCTAACAACATTGAAGAGGTTGAGGTTGCCGTTGTTCAAAAGAACATCAACTACGCCGTAAACCGGACGAAGAACTGCTACGAGAGCATTGAGGAATGATTCTCTATCCTTAACGCCCCATTTGAGGTCTTCTTTCTTAACATTCTTCCAGCTACCTGCCTTTGCGATAACCTTTGCAGGCTGGCTGAATGTCTTGCCGTATCTCTTATCTGTGAGGAGGCTTGCAACATTTGATGTTGTGAAGTCGATGTCTGTCTTTGCGAGGAGAGCTGTAAGTGAGCCCATATCGCCAAGGTCAACACCGTCAACTGCGCCGTAAAGACCTACTGCAAGAGAACTGATGATGTCGTCTTTGTATACCATATCGGTGATAAGACCGAGGAGACCGCCCTTGTCAGCAAGGAGACCGCCAACCAAGCCGTCAAGCATTGGAGCGAGCTTTCTGCAGAATTCCTCATCCATGTTACCGAATGTGAAATCATACTTCTTTGTTACGAAGTTGCTGTAATCGAAGAATGAATCCTGTGCACCGTGTTGTGTAAGGAAGTAGAACACAGCTCTAACGATGTCATCCTTTGATGCAACCTTGAGTGATGAGAATACACAGTCAAGGATGTCTTTGATTGTCTTGTTGTTCTTGATAGCGTCAATTCCGCCGAGAAGGTTGTTAAGAGTTGTTGCGTTCTTAATAAGAACATCGCCAACATATCTAAGAAGAGCTACGAACATTTCGCCCTTATTAGCCTTAACCATCTTTCTTTCATATTCGCCCTTGCTGTTCTTTGCAGCACTTTCTGCTGTCACGATCTTGCCGTGAGAAGCAATGCCGGCAAATGAGATGTCAGGAATCTTGATGTTAATCTTGTTCTTCTTAAGGATTGACTTAACAAGAGGAATAACGATTACCTGAACATTACAGCTTGCAAGGTCAGTCAAATCAAGGTGAAGTTTTGCATTGATGCCAAGTGCATCGGTAACAATCTTGCTGAGTGACTTGCCTGTGATTTGTTTGATGAGCTTGTTGATATCAATTCCGTTCTTGTCAAGAATGCCGATGAGACCCTTCTTTGAAGTGATAGGAGCAAGGAGATTGCTTACTGCCTGTGCCAAGCCGTTGCTGTCAATGAAGTATGCAAGGTTTGGAAGAATTGCTGTCAATGTGTTAGCAGGAGCTTCGAGAACTCTGTTAACCAAGTCAACGATTGGGTTGAGTACATCAATGAGGAGGTTATCCTTTGATTCTTCGTAGTCTGCAAGATATTCTTCATATGTTGGAACATCTTCGCAGAGGAATGCCTCGAGAAGAGGAATAATCGCGTTTTCGTATCCGTTTGTACCGAATCCGAATTTAGCATCTGAAGCCATTTCAACCAATGTTGCTGCAACACCGTTGATGTCGAGCTTAAGAGTTGAGTTCTTGTTGCTTGCATTGCTGTCGACTGTAATGATAAGAACGCCGTTCTTGATTTCAAGATAAAGTTTGCAACCGTATGGATCTTTATCCTTGATACCGCCGATTTCAGATTTCTTAACATTGATTGTCTTAACCATCTTGATGATTTCAGCCTTTGAGCTGTCATCAAGGTCAACCTCAAGTCCCTTGCCCTCTGCAAGGAAGATTGAAAGTACGCCGTTTACAGGACGAAGAAGTGCTGCGAGAGCATTTACAAATCCTATTTGAGCCTTTGAAGAACCGTTCTTGAATCCCCAGTTGAGAGTCTTAACTTTCTTCCAGCTCTTTGCTTTCTTCAAGCTGTGTGCAGCTGATGAGAATGTCTTGCCGTAGCTTTCATCCATAAGGATAGAGGCAACACCCTTTGGTGAGAAGTCAAGACCGAGTGACTTGAGAAGGCTTGTGATTTTAGCCTTCTTTGCTGCATCATAGATGCCACCGTAAACTGCTGTTGTGAGCTTTGTGAGATTTTCGTTTGTGAAGAGCAAGCCGTTTACGAGAGTAGGCAAGTCTTCAACATCGAGTACGCCCAAATCCTTAAGGAGAGGGAATACATTTTGTACGAGCTTGTCAAGGTTGTCAACAGCCTCGTTAGCTTCGCTTGCAGTGATACCCTTAGGGTAAACAAATGTGTTTGTAAGTTTTCCGGCATATTCTTTGAATGTCCAGTATACTTCTGTAGGGCTCTGTGTAATGTCAAGGATTGCACTGATGAGTGCGAGAATTTGACCCGGATCAAGAGATTCAAGAAGTTTAACGATCTCCGGAGCTGCATCCTTAACCAATCCGAGGATTACAGGTGAGCTCAATACTACATCGATGAGATAGCTCAAAATGAGAACTAACTTTTCGCCTGCTGAATTTGCCTTTGCAAGTGCATCCCAATCAATGTTCTTGAGAGCAACAAGCTGACCGAGAGTCATATTGACACTGCTAATCTTGATGTTTCTGAGAAGTGTAACAATGATGTTCTTTTCAGGGAGTTCAAGTGAAACTTGAAGGTTTGAGTTAAATATGCTTACCTTGGAACTCAAAAGATTTCCGAGGTACTTCACAAGTGAAGGAGCGTTGAGCATATCTGAACCGCCTACAACGTTTTTAGCACCAATGAAAACATAATTTATTGAAGCTAAAGCATTGCCAACGATCGATTTAATTGAATTATCATTGAGAAGTTCACCAAGTGAACCAACAAGATTTACAAGGAATGTTGCAGGAGCCTTGTAGAATTGAGTTAGGATGTTTGAAAGCGGAGTAAGAATACCCTGAACAATCTGCTGACTGCCATTGAGAGCATTCCATTCTTCTGCAGTAAGAACTCCTGTTGCGCCTGTGTGCTTTGCAACTGCGCTGAGAACAGGCTGTAATACACCTGAATAAAGATTGTCTTTTTTATTTATGTCTGTATAGCTATAAGTAAGTACTGCACCCAAAACTGCGCCAACCGGTGCAAGTGAATCACCAAGCGCATCATAGAATGACGATTTACTGCCGTTTGGTATGCCGAAGTTAACTTTAGTGACATCATACCAATTCTTTTTACCTTGAAGTTCTTTAGCGGCTCCCTTTGATGACATACGAACTGCAAGTGAGTCAGGTGAGTAAATTCCATTGATAGCAGAAACTACAACATGATAGTTATCGCCACCTCGAATGACACCTGTTTTTGTATCGTAGAATACATAGGTTAAAATATCTTCAAGTAATCTGTATGTCTTAATTACAATATTTGAAAGATTTTCATCTGAATATACCTTATCAGCGTCAACCTTGCCGTTTTTGGCTGTTGTATCAAATACCTTGAGATATTCATCAATTAATGTAAGCAATTGGTTTGTATTCTTTTCACCAATGTAGTTTGATGCAGTTGTAAGTACGCCTGCAAGAATGTTTTCGTTTGAATTCAAAGCGAAATCATTGAGTGAAGTATTATCAAGGAGAGATGCAAGAATTTTGTCGAGCTTTTCAAGCAATTGATTTGCTGTTTTAATATTCTTGCCGGTTAATACTGTTTTCTTGTCATACTTCTTGTTAGCCTTTGATGAGTTAACAAGTGTTGGCTTTTTAGTATTATTTGTTGTGTTATTATTGTTTGTATTGTTGTTTGAATTTGATGATCCATGCTTAAGATTCTTCTTATTTGCTTCTTGGATGTCTTTAATAAGATAGATAATACCTTTCTTATTTCCATTTTTATCTGTATATGCAACATTTGAAATAAGGAAGTATCCGGATTCAACTGACAAACCTACAAAGCCTTTTCTTGCATCCTGTTGTTGGAGTGTAAATGTAGCTTTGTCATCTCTTGTGAGTGAGAAGAAACCGTTGAGTGCATCAGTGAGGATGCTTGTTTCACCAAAACCGCCAAGAGAATTGAGCAAGCCTGCAATCAATGGAATGTTGCTTGTGAGCTTGTTGTCAGTTGACAATGTATCATTGATAAGGTCAAGCAAGCCGTTAATCCAAGTTCCTGTAAATGCATTCATAAATGCATCAAGAATCTTTGTTGCATTTTCTTTGTCCGGCTTGTTCTGTGCAAGGAGCTTAAAGTTGTTGAGCGGACTGTTTACAGTTTGACTGACAGTTGCATCCTTATAAACTCTTTTTGCTGAATCAAACTTTCCATTATAAATAAGAGTCCAATCTGATTTCACGCCATATTTGTTAATGAATCTCTGACCAATCTTGTCAAGGAGTTTAGGGAGTGAAACAGGAATGTTGTTCAAACCGGTTTGCAATGTAGCACATTCTGTGTTTGAATCTTCAACCTTTACATATCTGTAATCTTTGTGTTCGGCGTCAGCCTTGCATTCTGCAAGATATTCTTCTGTTGCATCATATGCAAAGCCTGCAATTTCTTGAATAAGCTCTGTCATGCCTTGTGCAAGAACAGGGTCTTCAAACAAAAGTTTGCCTTTTTTATTCTTTGCAGTCTTCAAATCAAGGTTATAGATAGCCTTGTCGGCAACATAAATACCTGTAAATGCGATAACATCTTGCTGAACCTTTTCTTGAGAACCGGTTGCATTGTCGGTTACATTGTATTTCTTGAGGTAATCGCCGTATGTACCGCTGATTTCTTTTGCAGTTTTAGCATCACCTGAAAGGAATGCAAAAAGGCTTGGGAGAATCTTGTTGAGGTCAAGTGTGTTGAAGGTTGTACCAACATTGATCTTGCCATTTTCGTCCCTTACAATAAATTTTCCTTTACTAGAGTCGTTAGCATCAACAGGAGCCAAAAGGCTGACCTTCAATCCTTCCAAAGCACCTGAAATAAGACCATTGTCTCCGTTATAATACTTATCTTTATATCCATCATCTATTACACCGTTATGGAGATAAGCATTGTCGCTGTTGAGAGCCATCGGAAGAACAATCTCATCAATAACGATCATCAATACAGGGAGGAGGTTGAATACGGTTTCAACAGGCTGTTCGTAAAGTCTTAACCAAACATTGTCAAGAGCACCTGTTCCGTCACCAACAAATAATTTAATGTTGGTTTCCAAAAGATCATTAACAACCTTGCTGATGTCGACGCTGCCGCCACCGCCGAGGTATTGACCAAGAAGACCGTTCAAAGTAGCGTTCAATTCTTCAACACCGGCTTCAGTCTTGCTTGATTCGTAATAATTCTTTACTGCATCAGGCATTTCATAATCAGAATATTTATAGTTAGGAATGCCGTTTGTTGCAGCCAATACTCTTTTTGTTACTTCATTTGCAATAGTGTCGTATACAGGGCAAGATGCTGCAGTGAATGCGTTTTTTTGACCCGAACCGATTTCAATATTTGTTACGATACCTGAACAAATTTCACTGTAGAAATCAAAGAAATTAACTTCTTCGTAATCTCCGTTATAGTTGCCATCTCCGTCAAGAGTGAGGGTTGCAGGAGCGTGTCTGTATGCAATAAACTCGTAAAATGTACCGTTCTGCAAAGTGAACTTTTTATCATCTGCATCTTTCTCATCTTTAGAAAGATATTTAATGTTCTTTGCGTCTTGTGCTGTTTCAGCTTTTTTAAGAGCTTTATGAATAATATAAAAATCATTATCATTTAAAGATGATGTAGCTCCGAAAAATGCTTTTTGATAAGCGTTAAGATAAGTGCAATTGTCAGATGTGAGATATGCTCTGAATTTTGGAGAATCTTCTGCGTTTGCGTCATATTTCTTTGCATCATTCCAGAGATTTGTAATTGCTTCGTCTGTGAATTTTGCTTCATCAATCTTCTTAAGCGCTTCTGCTTCTGTCAAACCGCTTTCCATAAGAAGAGCCTTGTTGATTGCTTGGTATGATGAAGATGCAAAAGCATCAAGTCTGTTTGTTGAATATTCCGCTGTCCATGAAGCAGTTACTTTGGTACCATTATGATTACCGTCCCAAAGAGCATCAAGTGCATCTTGGCAGTACAAGTCATTCATGCTCAAGAAAACAGCTTTTGGAAGATAACGGTATTCCAAACCTTCAGCATAATCTGCATAAAGTGCATTGCCTGTAGCTTTCTGTTCTGCAAGATATTTTTTAACAGTTTCTTCGCAATTTGCTGTTGTGAGTTCTACACCGCCGACTTTAATAGGGCTTCCGCCTTTTTCAGCAAGACGAACATATTCAATAGCTTGCTGATAAGTCAACTTGGTTCTGCTTGTGCCATCATATGGATCATAAACAAATAAGTTTGTATTTACAATGTAGCTATAGTAGTAAACAATTGCTTCTGCAGGAGTGCTGACTGTAACAGTTGAACCTGAAGCCTTGAGTGCTCTGTTTGCTTCTGCAATACCTTTTGCAACATCAGGGTCAGCAGCTGTTGCGGCAACTGATTTATATACAACATCATTCAAATCATTCAACTTGAAGTTTTGAGTTCTGTTGTTCCACAATGCCAAATTGTTGATTGCTTCAACAGTAATGCCGGAAGTAATTTTCTTTGAAATTTTGGCACCGCCTCTGCTGGAATTAGCGTTCAAAATCTTTTTGAATGCTTCCATTGCCGATTTGCTTGGAGCTGTTGATTCGTCAGTTATAGCTCTGCAAGCAATTTTAAGCACATCGTTCAATTTTGCAAGAGTTTCTGTGGCATACTTCTTAACATCTTCGTTTGAATTATCTGTATTCTTTTCGCAGAATGTGTACAATTCAATAAATGTGAAATCGCCGGCTTGCGGGTTTGGATCAGTTAAGTAACCAAAGTACTTTGCATAACTGTCTTTCCAGCTCTTGTCATCGATTGATGTTACAGATGAATGACTTGTGATAAAAGTCTTCAAATCTGTGCTTGATTTTGAACCACCTAAAAGATTCAAAAGCAGTGGGCTTGCCGCCGCAATTACATCTTGAAGTGTGGCGTCCGGCTTAACGCCAAGCTTTTCATAAATTTTGACTTTCTTGCCGTTGTCGTCAATTTCAATATTGAGGATTTGTGGCAAAGCGTAGTCAATAATGCCGCCGATTGCATCAAATGCACCTTCGGCACTCGTTACATCATTCCAGTAGCTGTCGGCTGTGGTTTCTTTTTTGTCTTCCGCAAATGCGGTGAAACCGACAGAACATGAAGTAACGATCATTACTACAGCCAAGAAGAAGCTGAGTAACTTTTTGCTCGTTTTTTTCATAATCATCTCTCCTTCACTTTTTAATGATTTTACAGCTGGATGAACGGTGTAAAGCAATTTACTTAACACCGTGTAAAGCGGTTTGCTTTACAGCTGTAACTGGAATCATAGAGGCGGTTTGAACCGTTTTTTTGGGATTTTGGCGCAAAATACCCCTATGCACGAACAATATCCAAGATTATTTATAACAAATTAAGAACGCAAAGTCAATAACTTTTTAACAAATAATAACCATTGTTTAACATATAAAAAGCAAAAACACACATTTAAAAAGCAAAAACACACATTTTTTGTGGCATTTTGACCTGTTTTTTTGTTCAAACAATAGCCGATTTTGTGTATAATCTGCACAAACAATCTTTTGTCCACAAGCTGTTGTGTGTATGAGTTTTTTGCGAAAAAATTTGTTAATTCTTTGACAAAATGTAAAAACATTGTAAACAATTTGTGAACTTTTAACTGAATTCTACATCATTAATCACAAAAAATCAATACTTTGGCAAGAATTTCTTGCAGTTTTCACAAAGCCGAATATAGGGCGTTTGTGCAAATGTTACGAAAAAATTAACGGATTTTCTCACATTAGTATAATGTTATTAATATGTAAGTATCTTGATTTTCTTTGTTAATTGTGATTTAATAATAATGCGTGAAATGGTTCATCGTGAATTAATTGTATGTTAATAATTATGCTATCGGGATTTGTTCCATTCTTTCTGTTGCGAGATATTGCAATTAGGTCAGAGAAAGCGACAGATACATAATCGGGGAATCATTATCGTAATTAAACATGGAGGAAATTTAATAAAGTGAAAAAATCTAAAATCTTTGCACGCAAAATTGTTGCAATCATTTTGTCTGTTATTATGGCAATGTCCACTTTCACAGGTGTACTTACAGTTTACGCTACATCAAAGGACGATGCTCATGACAGTCATCTTGCAGCAAACTTTATGACATGGGCAGAGACAACAGACAATCAAACCTGTGAAGCACTTCTTGACTGGGTTGATGATATGCTTGGCAGCGCAAACATCGCTCCTATTTCTCTCAACCTCAACTATGTTGTTGTTGTAATCAACATCAACGGTTATCTTGACAGTGTTGACGGTGCACTTGACCTTGTAAGGCAGGTTAGAGATTTGTTGTCAAAGTACGGTGGTACAGTTGGCGGTGACGTTGCAAAACTTTCAGTTAACCCACTCGCAGATTTGAAGTATTCTGAAAATGCAGCTGATATCACTTCACAGTGTAACAAGTCATATCGTGCAGTAAATGATGCCAAGGATATTGTAATGGCTTTGGCAGAAACATTATATTACAACTCAAACAACGATAAGACATCAAAGAGACAAAACCAAAACATTGTTGGTTCATTCCTCAGCGGTAACTTTAACCTTGGTGTTGCAAAGAGCTTCCTTGATGTATACAAGTTGATCGGCAATATCGGCGGTCTCAACATGTGGGACGGCTATCAGTCAAACCTCGTATACAACCTTGTGGCTCAAGTTATTTTCAACAACACAAACTGGTTCACAAATGAGGAAGCTGAACAATTCAGATTAGGCCTTCAGGGCAAGGGCGGCAAAACATGGAACTATGATGAACAGCTCCTCAGCAAGCTCACTTCTGAATTCATCAGCAAAATCTCAATTGAGATGACTTATGCTATCAGCACAAATAAGGCAAACGAAGACGGAACTAATTTTAGTGTAACCGATTCATCAAAGACCCGTTATCAGGAAATTAAGGATTGGCTCAAGGATAATAACAACTTGGATGACACAGACGCAAACATTGCCAAGGCATCAAAGGCTCTCGGATATGATCCAAACCTCAGATACGACAAAAACGGCAATGGTATGATTTACCTCTTCAGATACGGTAAGTCAGACGGCGGAGAGGAAACTCTCACAATCACACCACAAGATACTTTCTACACAATTTTGGACAGAGCGTTCAAACTTGCTTGGAAGACAGGTCTTAAGCCAACACTCGAAACAATGCGTGTTAACAACAGCATGGATTGGTACAAGGGTCACGGCGGCAACTTTGATAATGTATATTATTATTGGTTGAAGAAGAATGACAAGATCGATAATACTAAATGGGAAAATAACTACACTGATGCAAAGTTCGATGCTTTCTTGGCAGCTGAATATAAGGAGTATGGTTGCTCATCTGTTGAAGAATTCAGAAACAAGGTTAGAAAGACATTTGACTATGACAGAAATGTAGTTGAAGATCCACAGTACAACTGGAGAGATGTTGCAAAGAGCAACAACTATGTAACTTCAGAGGGCAGCACAGAAAGCATCCTCTTTGGTAAGCTTCGTTACAGCCCACTTGCAGATAAAGTCTTCAAGATGCAGACAGGTCCTATCAACCTTTACTTTATGCAGACAGGCTTTAAAAATCTTGAGCACTTTGTTGACAGCTATGTTAACAACAACAACACAGTTGACGGCAAGAAGTACAAGAACATTGTAGCTGCACTCAACAACTGTCTTGTTGCTGCAGTTAAGGACTTGTTCCCTAACTCAGATAACATCGGTTTGGGCGAAAAGAATGTTGTTAAAACTATTATTGATCGTCCTACACTTCAAGAAACAAGTGCAGACCCATCTAACTTGGAAATTGCTCAAACAATCGTTACAAACTTGTGCAATATTTTCGAATATGGCGCAAATGTTGCTGATGAAAACATCCTTAATGCTTTCTATCACAACAAGCAAATTGTTGACAAGACAACAAGCAATCACCTTTCAGAAGAAAACTTTGAAGAAGCTATGATGCCTCTCCTTATCGGCACACTCGGCGTTGTTAAGGCAACAAGAAGCATCCATAACGAAGAGTTTGACCTTGTAAAGGATGCAAAGGGTCTTGCTTATGTAGTATTGAAAGAACATCTTTCATACTCACAGCCTGACAAGGATTACGATCAGTTCGTAACAACAAAGAACGGCTACTATGAAGCTGCTCTTGATATTGATGGCGATGGCAATAAGACAATGTTTGAAGATGCACTTCTTCCTATGGCTCGTGATGCAGTAGGTTACTTCCTTAATGCTCTCATTCCGATTCGTGACAAGAACGGCAATGTTTGGGATTATGAACACATCAAGAATCCTGCAGAGGATAAGACAACATTGTATGACATCGTAAATTCAGTTATTTGCTATTATGCATCAATGGATGAGTATAAAGAGCCTTCTTACAACTTGACTGCAACATCAACAATCGGTAAGGGCGTTGCTGCTCTTCTCGGTGTAGTTAATGCAGACGGCTCATGCGATGTATCAATCCACAACGATATTTGGACAAACCTCAGCAACATTGCAAACAAGATTTGGCCAACAATCGGTGTATTGCAGTATGGTACAACTGCAAAGGCAGGTCAGGCAAATGCCAAGGATCTCCTTTATAACACAGTAATTACATCAGTTCTTGATATAAGCAAGACTCACGGCACAGATCAAACTCGTGGTCTTACAACACTTATCAAGCAACTTTTGACAATCTTCACAGCAGAACCAATCATGAGCAAGGGTATTGACGCTCTCATTTATGATGAAGTTTTTGCTTCTCTTGTAAACAGCATCTTTGGTGCAAAGGTTACAGGTCAGCAGTATAAGCAGGTTATTCCTACTTCATCTCAAATGGGCACAACAACACCATTTGACCGCTTGGTTGATCAGGCTGTACTTGTTAAATACAAGGGCGACGGTCAAAAAGAAACAGGCGTTCTTGGTATTTTGATCAGCAATATCTTCTGTGCATTCGGTGGTACAACTGCTGTACAGAATAAAACTCGTGGCGACGGTTGCTGGCAGGGTGCAATGTTTGCTGTTAAGGCAGTAAGCTACTTTGTAAACGGCTTCCTTCCACAGTTGCGTGACAGTCAGTTTGGTGCTGCTTCAATTTCTATCAACGACCCATCTCGTTCTGACTTCTCATTTGGTACAGATATTAAGAATACATATATCACTATCAAGAATGAGTCTGTAGGTCTTAACAAGTTCTATAAGGACGAAAACGGAAATATAGTTCCTGACGACAGATATTTCGTTGAACTCGTTAAGTTGGAATCATCTGACGGTACAATTGCCGCTGTGCTTCCACATAAAAACTATATGCTTGCTCCTGAAAAGAGCCTTAAACTTAAAGTTGATGGTAAATATCCTCAGACAAGCCAAAAGATTAAGTATACTCTTACTTATAACATTTATAAGGGTACATCAGACAATCCTAAGAAGAGCGGTGCAAAGCCATTGTATGAAAATCAAATAGCAGTTTGCTACTTGAACCTTTCATCAGATAAGGGCTGGTACGGCGGTCTTACTAAGAAAGACGAAGTTTCAGATGCTGTTTACTCTACAGGCGCTTATTCAACAACTCCAAATGGTTATAAGATGAACAAGCAACTTGTTTCAAGCTCACTTACAGGTCAGCTTGAATCACTTGGTATCGGTCTTAACAATAATGTTGACGGCGTTTACGAAGCTTATAATAACGCACAAGACGAAAATGACAGATGCAATGGTTTGGCATATACTTCATACCAAGTAAACGGTGACAAGATTCAGGTTACAAACATTAACAAGTATGACTATAGCCTTGACGGTGGTACAACTTGGCATTCAGGTGACATCGTTGGTTCAGATGTTGGTCTTTCATTTGCAAAGGGTTATACTCTTGACGAAGCAAAGGCAAAAACCGAAGTTAATGGTGTAACTAAGCCAAATGCATCAACAAGAACTCATATCGCTGCTGAAATCAGCAAGTCAGATTATTTAAATAATGTAAAAAATGATCCTGATTATTACGAAGGTGTTGAACTTAAGTTTGATGAAAACGGTGATCTTGCTAACGTATTCGTTGATCCTGTTGCTATTCAAAATGCATGTGCAACTCCTATGTCAACAGTTCCTAACGTTTACTTTGTTTCTCTTAAGGGCGTATCAACAGCAAATAAGAGATATATGAAGGTTAAGGATCAGGTTAAGTCACTTACACCTGGTGTATACAACATTAATCTTGTTGGCTATTCAGCAACTGATACAGCACTTGATCTTGGTGCTGATACTGCTCTTACAATTGCTGATACAAGCGGTTCTGCAACACTTCAGAACGCATATCAGTCAGCTCAAGGTCAAATCAACGCATATCAGCCTTCAAATTATACTGACTATGTTGAAGCATCAAATTCATCTGCTATTTATTTGGATATGCAGACCAAGTTCGAGACAGTACTTGATAAGATCGTTACTGCTCCAACAGAGAGAAATATCAAGGATCTTACTTCAAAGACTCAGCTCACTGCAATGACATCAACAACAAAGGCTTCAACCGGCGATCCTGCTTACAAGCCATTGACAGATGCTGATCTTAATGCAGATCCTACTCTTAAGAAATATGTAGAAAACAATTTCCATAAGAAGGGCAATTACTACTATGTAGACGAAGCATTTAAGTTCCCTATCTACTCAAACAAGCTTATTGTTGGTGAAGATGTTACAAATGGTACTGAAAAGTACTTCAACCGCAAGGTAGAAATGCAAGGCGGCGTATATTATTATGTAAATGATTATGTATACGAAGATGGTTGGGATACAACATCTTATGCTTATCCTTACTACGGTCCTACAAAGACTATTGCAACATATGAGGAAATGGTAAATGGCGTAGCAACAAAGAAGAATTACTATGCAAAAGAAAACCACTCATACTATGCATCAACAGGTAAGAGCGTAAACGCTTCTGAAGGTTGGAAATTCACTCATGCACAACTCCATGATGCCGTTATTCCTAACGATGGTAAAAACGACTATCGTAGTGTATATGCTCAGGCACAGGACTTCATGACATATTATGTTCAAGAAACAATTAAGAAGATTGATACATCTGCAATGAACGAAATCGTTCAGAAGGACGGTATCATTGATTCTTACAAGGGCAAGGAAATTATCAACTATGATATCGCTTCGTATCAGAAGATGACTCAGGTTGGTAAGGAAGCAGAAGCACTCTTGAATGATACAGGTGCTAAGGATGCAAACGGCAAGCCTGTTTACACAACAACTGCTTCATATGCTCAACTTCACGAAGCAAGTGAAAACTTTAAATTCTATAATAGCCGTCTTGTTCCTCGTGAATACAAGGGTCAAAAGCTCGAAGCTGAAATTGAACTTGTAACAGGCACAACAAAGGCTAATCTCACAGCAACAGTTTCCGAAGATGAAACAACTCACGCACTTTCAAACGGTGAAGTTACTGTAACAGGTACTCCAACTGTTAAGTACGGTAAGGTTGTAAACGGTAAACTTGTTAATCAGGGTGCAGTTGTTTATTCTGACGCTACATGGACAGAATATATCAACCGCCTCGCAAAGGCAATCAAGGTAGCAAAGGAAGCAAAGGAAGCTAACATTTCAAACATTTACGAAGCAAAGAAGAATCTCGTAATTGCTGAAAATGCTCTCAAGGTTCCTGATCCTAACGCAGGCTTCGTTGTTTCAGGTACAGTTACCGAAGCAATTGATGCTACAGGTACAGCAGGTACATTTGCACTTGTTGGCGCATCAATCATTGCTGACGGTGAAGTAGTTGGAAACACAAAGGGCGACGGTTCATTCACTGCTGAAGTTCCTGCCGGCACAACAGCAATCACAGTTAAGGCTGCAAACGGTATCAGCAGAACAGTTTCTGTTTCAGGTGCTACAGAAGGTCTTAAGATTGGTGTAATCGCTATTGACTATAACGGTGATGGTAAGGTTAACTCAACTGATGTCGCTCTTGCTTCAAAGGCAGGCGAAATCGGTGAGGGCAAGAAGATCACTGCTGACCAGTTCAAGAAGATTTTGAGATCAAAGATTGCTTATAGCAACACACTTGCATAATTAACAAGATTATCGCACTAAATTAAATTTCACTAAATTAATTACGATTTAGTTATGTCCTATGATGCCTTGTGCAGGGGCAACTTTGTGCGGGGCATCATATAAAAAATCAAACAAGAACTTTAGGGGGTTTCACTATGAAACACACTTTTAAAAGCTTCTTAACTACCCCTTTCGTTTGTTTAATTTTAATAATTTCAATGTTTGCACTCCCTTTTAGTGCAAATGCCGAGGCCGGAACCCTCGGCAAAGAAACTCCTGAATTGTCATGTGTTTTTACCAACACAACCGGAAAAAAAGTTGACGGCAACAGACTCCAAAAGGGTACATATTATGTTGACATCGTCCTTTCCGGAATGAAGGCAGTTTCTATGGTTGAGTTGACAGCAACCTATGATCCTAATTATATCTCTAACATTTCTATTCTCGGCACTTATGCCGATGAACATAGCGATATGATCAATGGTTGTCGAAAAATAGAGAACAGCACTATCTCTTTGTTCCAAGTTGCTGAAAGTAAAGATGCATCTACAATCGATTCAAACGGGACTGTAATGGTCTCACTTTCTGTTACAGTCGCATCCTCTTGCGATTTCGCAGATGTATTTGCATTTTCAAAAAATCCTGATGTGTGCTTTATAGGAGCATCATATTTAGATGGCAAGAATGACTGTTATGTTCTTGATACAAGCGTTCAAAAGCCTTACAAGACTTACCCAATGACAGCCAATGTTTCTCCTGCCTATCTTGTAACAGAATTTGATGTTTCGGGTAATGTGACTATTGCAAATGAAACCACAGGTGTTGCAACAACAGCTCCTGCAGGTGGTATTACAGTTTCTGTCAAAGGAACTGACAAGAGCACAGTTACCAACGCTGACGGTTCGTATACACTTAAAGGTCTTGAAATAGGCGAGTATACACTTGTGTTCAGCGGTGCACACACGATTGACAGAGAGGCAAAGCTCGTAGTTGCCAGAGAGAATGCCGACTACGATCAAATTACAGTGGATAATATCGGAATTTGCGTACTTGATTACAATAAGGACGGTAAAGTAAATTCTACTGATGTTGCTCTATTTTCTAAATTTAAAACCGATTTAAACGGTGATAGTGAATTTAATGAAAAAGATTTTGCAATCTTTAAGTTATTTTTAAGACATAAAGTTGCATATACTCAACTAAACTTAAATTAATTGGAGGAAACTATATAAAATGAAAAAATCATTTAAAAAAGTAGTCGCAATCCTCTTAGCAGTAATGATGATAGTTTGCTCGGTTCCATTGACAGTTTTTGCTGCCGATGATGCAAACAGAGCAAATATTAATCTTCAATTCGGAGATGTTTCTTGTACCACAACAAAGAAAACAGTAATAAAGCCAAGAAGTGCAAAGATGACTGATTACTTGACTTATTCCGGATTGAACTCTGATAAGTTGACATATTCAAATGGTAAGATTGACGGCTATGCTACAGGCGACTTCTTTACAGTAAGCGTTCTCCTTGAGAATGTTACAGAGCTTTCTGCTGCAGAAGTAGCTATTAAATATTCAGAAGCTATTGAACCGGCTTATATTAAGAATTATAAGGGTAGAGGTGACGATGTTACAGTAGCTTATATGTATAATGAGGCTACTCCTGAAGGTCCACATGCAGATTTCCCTATCAATGAAGCAATTCCAACTCAAAGTGGTAGCGCTCTTTATAATTCAACAAGCACATTGGGCGAAACTTCTTATGTTGACCCTGAAGCAAGAATTATGCACGCAAACTTTGCAGTTCAGACAGGTTCTGATTCTGTAAGTTTGACAGATTCAAAAGCTGTTTTGGCAACATTCATGTTCAAGATTGTTAACGATAAGCCAATCACATTCAGCATTGATAATACTGCAAGCGATCCTTACGAAACATACACTCTTGGCACAATTGCTAACGGCGGTAAGGTTGAAGAATATAAGACTTACGCAAAAGTTTCAGAAGCTGATGTTCCTGCTCTTGACTTTATGGGCGAAAACGAGTACAATGGAACAGTAGGTAAGAATTATACAATCACCTTCGTAGACGCTGACGGTCAGCAGATCTCATCAGCAGAGTACAAGGAAGGCACAGCAATTGTTCCACCATCACTTCCTGCAACAACTCATGATGATGCACAGCACTACACATATGCTTGGGATAAGGAAATTCCTGCAACAGCAACAGCTAACGGAACTTATACCATCATCAAGACAGGCGCATCTCATACATGGGATGCTGGTGTTGTAACTAAAGAACCTACAACAACCGAAACAGGTATCAAGACATACACATGTACATTAGATGGCTGTGGCGCTACAAAGACAGAAACTCTCCCTAAGAAGGAAGATGCTCACGTTCACCACTACACATGGACATATGATGACTCAAAGCTTTACTACAATAAGCTTAATGACAGATGCGACGGTGAAATCGTTGGTACTTGTGAATGTGGCGATGTTAAGAGAGAAGTAGCAAAAGATACATCTAAACTTAGATGTAATACTTATGGTTTGGTACTTGACAGTTCTCTTACAATCAACTTCAAGATGTCAAAGAAGAATGTTACAGCATTTGACAAGATCACAGTTAAGGCTGCTACTAAGTTTATCGGCGATGTTGAGTTTACAGAGCCTGATAAGGATGACGGTACATATAATCAGTATCTCATCGGTGTATGGCCACAGAATGTAAAGGATAACATTGATGTAGTTGCTTACAGTACTGTAAAGGCTTCTGATGGAACTGATGTTCCTGTTTGGGGTCCTAAATATTCAAGATCTGTAAAGATTTACACAGATACTATCTTTGCAAATCCACTTTACACTTCTGCTGACGCAACTCCAAAGAACAAGGCATTTGCAACTGTTTGCGTAAACATTTTGAACTACGCTTCAGCAGCTCAGCTTTATTCTGAAACAGATGTTAACGATCTTGCTAACGCAGGTTTGACAGATGACCTTAAGGCTTTGGCAACACCTGATATTCCATCATTCAACACAGTAAAGAACTACAACGCAATTCCAATTGATAATCCATCAGCACGTTTTGCTGGTGCGGCTCTTTCACTTGAAGATGCAGTACTTCCAAAGATGACAATTGCATTGAGAAGTGATGTGAACCTTAACGATATCGTTGTTAAGGCAACTGTTGCAGGTCAAACATACGAGTACAATGCTATCGATAACGCAAAGCAGTTTAAGGAATATAAGATGAATGTATCCGGTGGTGCATTAGGAACAGAGAACAGATATTACTTCTACTTCCCTGACATCTTTGCTAACCAGATGCAAGAAACAATTCAGTTCGCTGTATACGACAGATCCGGCAACCAGCTTAGCTCGGTATGTACATATAGTATCGAGTCATATGTACAGCAGACTTATGGGGACTCTCGCTTCCCAGACACATTTAAGAACCTTTTGATGTCTATCATGAAGTATGGTGCATCAGCAAAGGCTTATGGTGAAATGTAATAAATTACTATTGTAGTTTATATAGTTTTTAATTAAGTGAGGTGAAATACAGTGAAGTACACAAAGCCAGTAGCAGAACTTGAAATGTTCACAGTAGCTGATGTTGTAACAACATCAAGAAAGCCAGGCCCAATCGAAACTCCAGACGTTGAGTAATTTAGCTTGGAAAACAAAAGGGAAGCCGAGGAAACTCGGCTTCTTTTTTCTATTGTAAAAATCATAATAATATAATATAATGAATATATATTAGATTTGTTTTGAGGGGTATCTCATGGAAAAGGAAAAATCGTTTATCGCTTGGCTTTATGATGCAACAACAAATGGACCAATTCCAAAAATGGTCTTGTCAAATCGCACAAGAGAAAAATTGTTGCAGTATCATTATGCACGCTCACATGACGGCAAAGAACTTAATTTGAAAAATCCACAAACTTTCACAGAAAAAATTGCGTGGTACAAAATTTTTTATGATAACAAAAATTTTGAAAAATATTTGTGCAAAATAAAGTTTAAGGACTTTGTCAAGGAAAAACTTGGGGAAGGGCACACTGCAAAATTGTATGGTGCTTGGACAAATGTTGATGATATAGATTGGGATAGTCTGCCAAAATCTTTTGTGCTTAAGTCAAATTGCAGTTCCTTTGGAAGAAACATTATCTTTGTTGAGGATAAAGATAAACTCGACAAAGAAAAAGCAAAAAAAGATATGGTTCGCTGGCTTGATTATCGAGTTGAAGCAGTAAACAGTTTTAGCAGAGGATACTATTATGTTACACCTCAAATTTTTGCTGAAGAATTGATTGGCGAAATCAGAGAACAACCTGTTGATTACAAAATGTTTTGCTTTGACGGAGTGCCGACTTATTGCTATTCTGCATTTGATCATTTTGACAATGGCGTTGCACAAAGTTCAAAGATTGCTATATATGATATGGACTGGAATGTTCTTCCTGTTCTGTACAAAAGGTCGCAGTGTGTGCCGGTCGAAAAGCCAAAGCATTTTGAAGAAATGAAAAAAGCCGCAGAAATTTTGTCGGCAGGATTTCCGTTTGTAAGAGTTGATTTCTATGATTTGGAAGATAGAATTTACATTGGAGAATTGACCTTCTATTCAGGTGGATTGGACTGCTGTTTTACTCCTGAACAATTCAATTATGAAATGGGCAAGCATTTTGTGTTGCCCAAAAAATCTAAAACACATCGAATTTTTAATACAAAGCTACAAAGAACAATATAAAAAGGCTGTGATTACAGCCTAATTGGTAAAAAATCACCTCGCAGATTTGCAAGGTGATTTTAATTTTTATTCATTTGGTTCAAATTTGACTATTGAATAAACTTGAGGATAAAAGCAGTGAATTATTATGCCTTTTTTGTAAAGCACTCCTCGTTTGGTTCTTGTCCAGTTTGACTCGTCTTTAAAATACTTTGACATAGCTTCATCAACATAGAATATGACGGTTACAGGGTGCTTTATTTCATCAAGCATTTTTTCGGAAAACTGCTTAAATGTTTCTTCCATAAATGGGCGATTAAAATACAGGATGTCGTAATCGTCACAATTAATATCAAAAGCGTTGCCGTTGATTATTGTTACATTGTCTTTTTTGTCAGCCCATTTTTTTGTGAAATTTGCAACTTCAGGATTGAATTCAACTCCTGTTACTTTGCAATTTTTGTTTTTGCTGTGCACAAAGTTTAATACTCTGCCTTTTCCGCAACCGATGTCAACGAATCTGCTGTTGTCGTTGATTTCAACATTCTTGAACATTTCTTCCAATGCAAGATATTCTGTTGATTCACTTCCGGTAGAAATGCTTCGGTCAATAGAGTTGACATATTTTTCAAGAGAAGTTCCGCATGTAAATATGTCTTTTAGTATGTCGTGGTATTTGACAAGTTTACGAGAAACCTTGCTGTAAAATTTTCCGAGGTTAGTTGTCATTGACCACGAATTTAGTTGTTTATGATACTCTTTAGCAAATTCGTTCATATTTTCCTCAAGTTATTATCCGTTAAGGATTTCAAAATTCTTTTTGTTGCATTTGTAGAGGTTTTTGAAGACCTCGAAGTTGCGGTCATAGACCGCTTTGTTTGCCTTGTTTGGATGGTATGTAATCTTTGCAGGGATGAGCTTCTTGACCTCGGTCATTGAGCCAATCATTCCTGTGCCGACTGCGATGCAAGCTGCTGCGCCGACTGCACCGATGTTTTGCGGTGAGTCAACAACCTCAACATCTCTTTGGAGAATATCGGCAAGGATTTGGCAAGTTGAAGCGCCGAGTGCACCGCCACCGCAGAAACGAACAGCGTTTGTTGTCTTGTACTTTGCAACCTTTTGCTCCTGACGCTCAAGCATCCATCTCATATGGAAGCAAACGCCCTCAACAACAGCTCTGATAAGCTCGGTTTTGCCTGTTTCAAGGTGAATGTTGAAGAACATACCTGCGGCATTTGGATCCTCAAACGGACATCTGTTGCCGTGCAACCACGGAGTAAACACAACGCCGTCTGCGCCCGGATTTGCTCTGTCGATAACCTCTTCGAGATAATCGTAAAGGTTAAAACTTTCCTCCTCCAAGTCGTCCTTCTTGTGACCGTATTTTTTTAGGAATACGCCGATTTCATCAAGTGCAAGGTGGTCCTTAACCCAGCCTACGCATTTATTTGAAGTTTCAAGTTCGGCAAAGTAGTTGTAAGTTTCAGGATTTGCGCCAACGATAGCAGCCATCATAGCGCCTGCATCAACAAGCTGTTCCGGAACAACAGTTCCAACCCAACCTGAAGTGCCCGAATAAACATGAGTGTCGCCGACTTCTGTTGCACCTGCACCGACACCGATAAGCGAAGCGTCACCGCCGCCGCCGTAAACAGCTGTGCCCTCTGCAAGACCGAGTTCCTCGGCAGCCTGCTTTGTGATTTCACCGACCTTTTCGGTGCTTGCCTTGATTTCAGGCATATGTTCAATATTAACTCCGACCATATCACAAATTGGCTTGCACCAACCCTCGTGACCTTTGCGTGTGTCATAAAGAAGTGTGCCGAATGCGGAGTCGTTTGTCATAACAAATTCACCGCTGCAACGGAGAATCATATATTCCTTAACATCAAGCCATTTGTAAATTCTCTTGAAGTTTTCAGGCTCGTGAGCCTCAACCCACTTGTATTTCCAAATCGGGTCTTTAACAGATGACGAAACCGCACCTGTGTATTTGAGATATTTGAGAAGTTTTGTAACCTCGGCGCCTGCAATCTGAACACCGTGCGCAATACCTTTTTTGATTTCTTCTCTTGCACGCTGGTCCATATATGTCATCGGACGGCGGATACATTTGCCATCTCTGTCAACAAGAACAAGTCCCTGCATAGCAGAACAGAAGCTGATGCCCTCAATCTGCTCTTTTTTGATTTTACGGCATTTTTTCAAAACCTCTTTGGTAGTGATGCACATTGCACTCCACCATTCGTCTGCGTCCTGCTCACTTCCGCCCTTAACGCCTGTTTCTTCATCAACATAGAGGTTATATCCCTCTGTTGCAGATGCAAGGATTTTGATTTCCTTGTCGATTTCGATAAGGCAGGTCTTGATGCCTGTTGTACCGATATCATACGCCATTACATACTTACTCATACTGTCCTCCGTATACAAATTAGTTTGTTAATTATTTTTCGAATGTAAACGCAGACTCAATGAACTTGAGCAACTGCCTTACTATCTGGTCTTCCGAAAGCTCTGCCACATTCACTCCCGTGTATATCTCAAGCCTGTTGCGATAGTAGTCGCAGGTGAATGAAAATTGCAGGGAAGTCAACAAATTATCAAGGAAAAATGCAAAAAGACGAGGATCCATATCCTGTCTTACATCGCCTTTTGCAAGTGCATCGGTGATACATTTTACATATTTTCTGCTTGTTTCGCCCTCAATAGCCTTGGCAAACTCCATAGCCTTTTCGCTATCTCGTTCGGAGGTTATCTCGTTGTACAGCTTGACATAGTTTGCATCACGCTGGCTGAGCTGACATGTTGTTCTGATGAGCTTTTCAGCCTTGACAATCAGCTTGTCATCGCTTTGCAAAATTTCGTCTACCGCATCGTCAAGAATTGACATTCCTCGCTGAATGCAGGTGATGAACAAGTCCTCTTTGGTGCTGAAATATTTGTACATCAGTCCGATGCTTATTTCGGCTTTTTTTGCAATTATATTTATATTGGCTTTTTCGTAGCCTTTGGAAGCAAATTCTTTGATACCGACTTCAAGGATTTTTTCCTTTCTCTCATCGGTAGCCCTCTCAAACGCTTCTTTGTATCTCTTTTCAAACATAAAAATATTGATTTTGTAGCCTTGCACAAAACAACTCGTTTTCGTTTGTGCAAATGCTCCAAATCTCCTTCGGTGAGCATTAATTCACTAAAGGTATATTACCATTTTTCATTGTATATTGCAACAAAAATAACAAAAAAATCAAGGTTTGAAGTTGACAAATCGGTGAAATGTGATATACTTAATTTGTAAAAACCGTGAGTATCGGCTCACCAACCAAATAGTGAGTGACCGCTCACTATAAATTTAAGGAGGATTATTTATGGATACAAGATTCGCTATTACAGAGTATCCTAACGCTGCTGCACTCACAGCACAGCTTGATGCGTTAATTAAAAAACCAATCTACTCTATCAACAGAGCTGCTCTTAAAGAGTATGAAGATGAATACTTCGCAAAGAAGTGCGCAAAGTCAAAGGAAATGATTACAGAAGCAAAGCAAGTAATTCCGGGTGGCGTTCAGCACAACCTTGCGTTCAACTACCCGTTCCCAATCGTTATGACAAAGGCTAAAGGCAACAAGCTTTGGGATATTGACGGCAACGAATATTTTGACTTCCTTCAGGCAGGCGGTCCAACAATTATCGGTTCAAATGACGATGTTGTTAAAGAAAAGGTTAAGGAGCTCCTTGATGACTGCGGTCCGTCAACAGGTTTGTTCCACCCTTATGAATATAAGCTCGCAAAGAAAATCAGCGAGTGTGTACCATCAGTAGAGATGTTCCGTATGCTCGGTTCAGGTACTGAAGCATGTATGTGTGCTGTTCGTGTTGCTCGTCTTGCAACAGGCCACAAGAATATTATCAAAATGGGCGGTGCTTACCACGGCTGGTCAGATCAGCTTGCTTGGGGTATGCGTGTTCCGGGTACACTTAACCTTCAATCACACGGCGTTCCTATGTTTGTATTCAAGCACACACAGGAATTCTTCCCTAACGACCTCAAGGATCTTGAGAAGAAGCTCATCATCAACAAGTTCCGTGGCGGTACAGCTGCTGTATTCATCGAGCCATGCGGACCTGAATCAGCTACTCGCCCTGTTGACAAGGACTTCCCTAAGGGCGTACAGGCACTTTGCCGTAAGTACGGTGCTCTCCTTGTTTGTGACGAGGTTGTAACAGGCTTCCGTATCGGTTTGTCAGGTGCACAGGGTTACTATGGTATCGATCCTGATATCACAATCTTTGGTAAGATTATCGCAGGTGGCTATCCTGGTGCAGGCGGTATCGGCGGTCACAGAGAAGTTATGAAGTATCTTGGCGCAGGTCTTGATAAGGCTGAAGGCAAGAAGATTCACAAGGCTATGTGCGGTGGTACAATGGCTGCAACACCAATTTCTTGTTGCGCAGGCTATACTGTAATTTGCGAAATCGAAAAGAGAAATGCTTGTCAGGTTGCAGGTCAAATGGCTGACAGACTTGTTAAGGGTCTTAATGAATCAATCAAGAAGTACGACCTTCCGTTCGTTTGCTACAATGTTGGTTCAATTTGCCAGCTTCACACTGTTGCAACAATGCACTTCAGAATTAACTGGAAGAAGCCTTGGACAATTCCGTCAGTACTTAAGGAAACAGGCATCCGCCAAACAGAAATGCAATATATGGGCGCTGCTTATATGGCAGAGGGTCTTGTAACTCTTGCAGGTTCTCGTCTTTACACATCAAGTGCATACACCGAGGAAGATATTGACGAATGCATCAAGAGATTCGACAAGGTTCTTTCAAAGTGCGAAAAGATTGATTATTGATTAACGGCATAATTAGGGTGGTTTTGCGACCACCCATTTGTCGCTTTATAAATTACATATAATATAAGGGGAAAAATATGGCTTACGAAATTGAAGAAGCTAAAAGATTAGTTGTTGAAGCAGGCAAAAGGCTTGTTGAATCCGGTCTTATTGCTCGCACATGGGGCAATGTTTCTGCTCGTATCAGCGACACACAGTTTGTTATCACTCCGTCAGGCAGAGCCTACGAGGATCTTACTCCTGAAGAAGTTGTAGTTGTTAACATTGCTGATTGCTCACACGAGGGCGACATCAAGCCATCATCGGAAAAAGGCGTTCACGCAGCTGCGTATCGTCATCATCCAACAGTAGATTTTGTTATTCACACTCACCAAAGAGCAGCCACAATTGTTTCCATCACAGGTATGGATATTGTAAATGTTTATGATGAGTTCAAGGGCGTTTTGGGCAACAAAGTTCCTTGTGCCGATTATGCTATGTCTACAACCGATTCTCTCCGCAGAAAGGTTGAGAGATGTATTGAAATGAATCCGAGTGCTCGTGCAATTATGCTTATGCACCATGGTGCTCTTGTTATGGGCGATGATTACGACCACGCATTTGCTCTTGCAGAAAATCTTGAGAAATGCTGTGAAAAGGTAATTAAGGATAACTATCTTCGTCATTCTTGGGATAAGACTTATTCCAATGACGCAAGAAGAGCGTACTTCCTCAAGAAGAATGGTGCAGATGAAATGCCGGATGAAATTTGCGATCTCGGTTCATCTGTCAGAAGCGGAAACCGCTTCACTCTTACATTTGGCGGAAAGACTGTTGATGTTGACCTTGAAACAGGTCTTGGAATCAACGGCATTGCTCCAAAGGTTGAAAAAATCCACAGAGCAATTTATAATTCGGAAAATGTTACAATGATTAGGCACCTTGCAACTCCTGATGTTGTTGCAGTATCTTGCCTTGATGAAACTATGGACCCAATGATTGATGATTTCGCTCAAATCGTTGGTCTTGATGTAAAATGCGTTCCATGGATTAATGGCGACACAGACGAGTGTGCAAAGGAAATTGCGAAGTCAATCAAGGATAGAAACGCTGTTCTCATTCAGGGAATGGGTGCAATGATTACAGGCAACAATGACGGCGACCTTCAGGCTCTTGATATTATTATGGACAAGGGCGCTGCCGCTCAAATTGATTGCAACATCTTCAATCGTTCACACTATGTTCCAAAGGCAGAATGCTTCCTTATGAGAACTGTTTATCTTGCAAAGTACAGCAAGCAGATTGATAAAAAGTAACTATAGGCTGTGATAAAGTTTCTGAATCACGCCAAAATATAAATTACCACATCAGCCTCCTCTTATGTATAAGGGGAGGTGGCAACACGAAGTGTTGACGGTGGGGTTTTAAAAATGCTGTAAGTATCGA